>SNQW01000006.1_pt1 | contig 384001 bp, 377 predicted proteins | sample 2580511 | NCBI WGS metagenome assembly SNQW01 (sample SAMN10953775, study PRJNA522744) | food fermentation metagenome | isolation source: 8-hour incubation of native-enriched microbial consortia from nixtamalized... | place: Mexico | collected 2017-09-24
CAAGGCGTCCAGGGACCAGCAGGTGCTACCGGCGCTACTGGACCTCAAGGCGTTCAAGGACCAGCAGGTGCTACTGGTGCTACTGGACCTCAAGGCGTTCAAGGTAACACAGGCGCTACTGGTGCCACTGGACCTCAAGGTGTTCAAGGGCCAACGGGTGCTACTGGTATAGGAGTTACCGGACCTACTGGGCCTTCTGGTGGGCCTCCTGGACCTACTGGACCTCAAGGTAATACAGGTGCTACCGGACCTCAAGGTATTCAAGGGCCGGCGGGTGCTACTGGTGCCACTGGACCTCAAGGCGTTCAAGGTAACACAGGCGCTACTGGTGCTACTGGACCTCAAGGCATTCAAGGTAACACAGGCGCTACTGGTGCTACTGGACCTCAAGGCGTTCAAGGACCGGCGGGTGCTACTGGTGCCACTGGACCTCAAGGCGTTCAAGGGCCAACGGGCGCTACTGGTATAGGAGTTACCGGACCTACTGGGCCTTCTGGACCTAGCTTCCCTATAGCAACAATTGTTGTAACAAACAACATTCAACAAACAGTACTACAATTTAATAACTTTATCTTCAGTACTGCAATTAACGTAAATAATATTATCTTTAATGGCACAGACACAGTTACAGTTATCAACGGTGGTATTTATGTAATTAGCGTATCCATCTCTACAACTGCACCAGGATGTGCGCCACTCGGAGTAGGAATTTCAATAAATGGAGCAGTCGCAACTGACAACTTCTCTTCAAATTTAATAGGCGACTCACTTTCATTTACTACAATCGAAACATTAGCTGCAGGAGCAAACATTTCTGTCCAATCTACTCTTAACGAGATTACGATCCCTGCAACAGGAAACACTAACATTCGTCTAACTGTATTTAGAATCGCTTAAATTTAACTATTTATTGTTTATAGCAAATAAAAAAAGAGCGAGAAATTTCGCTCTTTTTTGTTATGTACAATAATTCATTACTATTCTAATTCAATTGAAACATTTTTTTGTGGTACAAATGTAGAAATTGCATGTTTATAAATAAGCTGTTGCTTACCTTCTGTTTCCAGTAGGACTGTAAAATTATCAAACCCTTTAATTAATCCACGAAGCTGGAAACCATTTAATAAGTACAGCGTAACAAACGTATTCTCTTTACGGAGTTGATTTAAAAACTGATCTTGAATATTGATTGATTGCTTCATGTCGAATCCTCCTCTTTTTCTCTACTTACTATTATTCGACTTTAGTTGTAGCTTTCCTTCTATGTATCGTAAAATTTCTGACGTTTTTTCACCGTCTGTAACATCAAACCATGTGACATCCATCTTATTACGGAACCACGTTAATTGACGTTTTGCATAACGACGTGAATTCGTCTTTAATTGTGATACCGCTTCTTCTAAAGAGACACGATCCTCAAAATAATCATATATCTCTTTATACCCAATCGCTTGAATAGATTGACAATCTCGTATCCCTCGATTATACAACCCTTCTACTTCTTCTAATAAACCTTGGTCCATCATTATATCAACTCGTAAGTTAATGCGATCGTATAGCATTTCACGATCCATTGTCAAGCCAATTAAGGAAACATCGTATAATAACTCGTTTTCTTGTTTTTCAAGTTGATCACTCATTTTTTCACCCGTCGTGTGGAAAATTTCTAACGCCCTAATGACACGGCGTACATTATTTGCATGAATACGCTCAGCGCTTTCTGGGTCTACTTCCTGTAATTTCTTATGTACATATTCGACACCACGTTCTAATGCTAACTTTTCCATTTGTTCTCGGTATATAGCATCACCAGCATCATCCGTAAACTGATAATCGAATAAAACAGATTGTATATACAGACCAGTTCCACCAACGATAATCGGCAATTTACCACGCTCTGTAATCTCGCGAATATGCTTACGAACACGTTCTTGAAATTCGGCAACCGAAAATGATTCTTCTGGATTTTTTATATCAACCATATAATGTGGAATTCCGTCCATCTCTTCTTTCGTCACCTTTGCGGTTCCAATATCCATCGTACGATAAATCTGCATGGAATCTCCACTTATAATTTCACCATTTAACGCTTTGGCAAGATCAATACTTAACTTCGTCTTCCCAACAGCAGTTGGTCCAATGATGACAGCAACTTTTTCACGTTGCACTTCTCCCATATCATTCAACTCTCTTTATGTAATGTACTCCATCTATTGATTATATCCAATCTTACCAATTTTAACGGCATGATTGCAAGTTCTTTCATTACGGTACATGAAATTATAAACAAAAAAGAACATAGTTTGTCCAATTCCGCATATACATGATTAAAAATACCTTCGAGAGGATGAGTTAACTATGAAACAATCCACTATCAATTTTTCATCTTTGACAAAAGACCTCATTTTAGCTACTGCTACAAAAGAACACAATTGTTCACAAGAAGAATTATACTTCGCCTTAAATTGTTTACTACGTTCTTTTCATTCTGCTCTCCAAGAAACAACATTACATCTCGAAAATAAAGATACAGAGTATATACAAAACCAATTTTGCAGCGCATATAAAATTATTACAGGTAAAACTATTTATCCTTTTCAATAATCCATAAAAGGCGATTGCTTACATACTTTCAAGCAACCGCCTTTTATATTAATACATATATACTACTCTATAACTTTCACTTTTACAGATTTGCGCCCCCAGCTATTCGCACTACCATCTGAGCCAACTAAAACATCAATACGATTCCCTTTAATCGCACCACCAGTATCTCCAGCAATCGCTTCTCCATATCCTTCTACCCATACTTTTGATCCAAGTGGAATTACTTTAGGATCAACAGCAATTACTTTCATATTTGGATTCGCTGTTAAGTCATGCCCCATTGCAGTTAATACACGACCACCATACGAACCATTCTCACTCGGATCTGCTGTATATGCTGTCGCTTCTACCGTTATTTCACGTCCACTAGTCGGTGCACTTGTTTCATTAGATTTCGCAACTTGTTTCGTAGTTGACTGCTGTTTTGCCACAGGTTTACTTGATTCTACATTCTTAACAGATTCTTTACTCTTAGCTACTTTATTACTTTTAACCGGCGTATTTACTCTTTCCGGCGCTTCTTCTTTCGTTGCAACTTCTTTCTTTTCAATCACTGGTGCCGTTCCTGTTAAAAATGGCACATGAACATATCCTGTTTTTCCATTATAGTCAAATTGCAACCATTCATTTTGAACTTGATTTGTCGTTTCAATTACATCATTTTTATTCAGTTTTCCAAGAATTTCTGAGTCAGTATTCGCTCCAGCGCGAACATTTAACACACCCGCCGTTACATAATATGTACTTTTTGTAAATTCAGCACTTACAAACGCTTCTTGACCATTTAATTTAATTTTTGTCCATCCGTTTTCTGTATTTACAACATCTAATTTATTTCCACTTAACATTTTACCTACAAGCTTAGACTCTACAGTTGGGTTTTCTCTAACATTTAATACGTCTGTTGTTACAATCGTTTCCGCTTTCGCAGAACCTGCAAAAATCCCAAGACCAAAAACTGCCGCCGTTGCTATACCTAATAATTTTTTCATGAATAGCCTCCATTTGCTTTGTTTTCGTATTTTTATTATAGCAACGGATTTTTAAGATTTTTAGAAAACACACAATTACAAACCATTCGTAATATACGATTAATGAGCTGTAACATAAATTTCCATATTAATGAATTACATTTCCTATAGAATTCCCAATAGTTTTCATATATTTTCCACATACAAGCACCAGAATTTTTTTCCAGAAAAAATTACAGTATTACTTTTTTGTTACAAAAAAATCACATTTCATTACATCTTTTACCAAAATTCATCATTCTCCAATTATCAACCTCCTTTTTTGTAATAAAAAGGAGCAGCTAATAAAAGCTACTCCCTTTACACGTATTATTTAACTTTCTTTTTCCAAATTCCCATCATAAGAGCAGAAACAACTGCCCCTATCAATATCGAGAAAATATATAACACTGGTTTATTTACTAAAGCGATAACAAACAATCCACCATGCGGTGCTGGTAATGTAATTTGGAATAACATTGATAATGCACCTGCAATACTTGAACCGACAACACAACTGACAATTACCCGAACCGGATCTGCTGCTGCAAATGGAATCGCACCTTCTGTAATAAACGATGCCCCCATAATATAATTTGTTAAACCAGACTTACGTTCCCCTTCTGTAAACTTCGATTTAAAGAAGGTAGTTGCTAACGCAATTGCAAGCGGTGGCACCATACCACCAGCCATAACCGCTGAATGCACCCCAAAGTTCTTCGCTTCTATCGCAGCAATACCAAACGTAAATGCTGCTTTATTAATTGGACCACCCATATCAATTGCCATCATCGCACCTAAAATAAGACCTAGTAATATAGCATTTGTACCGTTCAAACCATTTAACCATCCTGTTAACATTTCATTCAATGCTACTACAGGCGGAATTACTACTTTTTGCATAACAACTCCTGTAATCAATAATCCAAAGACTGGATATAACAAAACAGGCTTAATTCCTTCTAACTGTACTGGTAACCCTGAAAATAATTTTTTCAATCCTAAAACAACATATCCGGCTAAGAAACCAGCAATTAATCCACCTAAAAATCCAGCATTCGCATGTGCCGCTAAAAATCCTCCGACAACACCAGGCATAAAACCAGGACGATCAGCAATAGAACTAGCAATAAATCCTGCTAAAATTGGTACAAGGAATAAAAATGCCCCTGTTCCCCCTCCTCCAATAGACATGAACAATTCAGCTAAAGGACCTTCTGCTTTTATACCACCAAACGAAAACGCTAGCGCAATTAAAATCCCGCCACCAACAACGAATGGAAGCATATTACTTACGCCGTTCATTAAATGCTTATAAATTCCTAATCCATTTTCTTTCTCCGTATTTTCTGCCTTTCCATCCTCTTTTACACCTTTAAAGATTGGTGCATCCTGTTTTACAGCACGATTAAGAAGTTTTTCAGTTTTTCTAATCCCGTCAGCGACTGGCACTTGAATAACATGTTTACCAGCAAAACGATTCATTTCTACTTGTTTATCTGCCGCAACAATTATAGCTGTTGCGCGTGCAATATCCTCTTTCGTTAAACCGTTTTTTATACCTGTTGATCCATTCGTTTCAACTTTAATTGCAATTCCTAGCTCTGCTGCTTTTGCTTTCAAGCTATCTGCAGCCATATATGTGTGAGCGATTCCAGTCGGGCAAGCTGTAACAGCTAATACATACGGTTCATTCCCTTCTGGTTTTGCAACTTCAACCTCTTCTTCTTCTTTTTCATTTTCTTTTTCATCAAATAAACGAAGAAGTTCTTCTTCATCCTTTGCTTCTAACAATTGCTTACGAAACCCTTCATCCATTAATAGTGTAGATAGGCGTGATAACGTTTCTAAATGCGTATTATTCGCCCCTTCACTTGCAGCAATCATAAAAAATAAATGCGCAGGTTGTCCGTCAAGCGATTCATAGTTGATACCGCTTACACTTCTACCAAAACAAATCGCTGGTTGCTTAACAGCTTTTGTTTTCGCATGAGGTATAGCAATCCCTTCACCAATGCCGGTTGTACTTTGTGACTCCCGCTTTAAAATAGCTTCTTTAAATTCAGCTTTACTATTTAAACGATTTGCCCCGTTTAATTTCTCAACTAATTCATCTATGACAGCTTCTTTATTTGAAGCTGTCAAATTCATAATAACTGTATCCCTTTTTAATAGTTCTGTAATTTTCATATGTTGCTTCCCCCTATCGCTTAGTTACAATTACTTGCGACAATAATTCTTCTACTTTTTCCTTTTCACATAAATCAGCTGAAAATGCTGTTGCACTCCCTGTAGCAACGCCATATTGAAATGCCTTTTCAATATCTTTTGTCTGTTCATATTTACCTACAAATCCCGCAACGAGAGAATCTCCAGCCCCAACCGAATTAATTACAACACCTTTTGGAATAGTTGCTTCATATATACCTTCTGCCGTAAATAATAAAGCCCCATCTCCGGCCATTGATACGATAACATGCTCTACACCTTGTTCAATTAATTTTCTTCCATACGGTAAAATATCTTCTGCTGTTGAAATTTCTACTCCAAATAACTCACCAAGTTCATGATGATTTGGTTTTATTAAAAATGGTTTATTTTTAACTACATGTTGCAAGGCACTACCACTTGCATCTACTACTACACGAATGCCTTTTTCAGCTCCGAACGCTGCGATTGATTCATAAAAAGTAGTTGGAATAGACGCTGGTACACTTCCAGCTAGTACAACACAATCTCCCTTTTGCATACTTTCAATTTGTTTCATTAATTGTTCAAATTGTTCCTTAGTCACACTAGGTCCTTGCCCATTTAATTCTGTTTCTTCTTTCCCTTTTATTTTCACATTAATTCGAGTATCTTCATTTACTTGGATAAAGTTTGTTATTACACCTTCCGTCTGTAATACATCTTTAATAAATCGACCGGTAAATCCACCAGTAAATCCTAGCGCTACATTTTCAACACCTAAACGATGAAGAACACGAGAAACATTAATCCCTTTCCCTCCAGGAAACTTCATATCTTTTTCTGCTCGATTTACTGCGCCTAACTCTAAGGAATTAACTTGTACTATATAATCAATAGATGGGTTTAAAGTTACTGTATAGATCATTGTTTATCAGCCTCAATTACATTGGTTTGTCTTTTATATTTTTCTAAATCAATTTCTAAATGGTTTGTAATAATATTCGCCTCTTCAACGTTGGCAATTTTCGCAAACGCAACTTCCGAAAACTTACTTTCATCAATTAAGAAATATCCTTCATTTGCTAATGTTAATGCCATTTGCTTTAAAAGCGCCTCTTCCGGATCTGGTGTTGTAAAACCAAGCTGTTCATGTACACCATTCGCCCCTAAAAAACATTTATCAAAACGATACTTCTGCATACTTTCCTGTGCCATGGCACCGATTAAAGCTTTCGTCCTACTCTTCATCATTCCGCCTAGTAAATAAGCACGAATATTATTTTCAACTAAAGCTTCAATATGCATAAGTCCATTCGTAACGACAGTAACATCCTTATTTATTAAAAATGGAATCATTTCAAATGTTGTACTTCCTGCATCTAAATAAATGCAATCACCTTGTTCCACAACGCTAGCCGCATACTTCGCAATTTGTTGTTTTATCTGAATGTTTTTGGATGATTTTTCAACCATCGTCGGCTCCTGTCCTTTTCCTGTTAAAACAGCCGCACCACCGTGAACTCTTTTTAATAACCTTTGTTTTTCCAATTGCGCTAAATCACGACGAATTGTTGATTCAGAGCTCACTGTTCTTTCCACTAATTGCTGTAATTTAACAACCTTCTGCTCTTTTACAAGTTGCAATATCATTTGATGACGTTCAGGAGTTAACATTTTATTCACCTCTTCTTTGATTACAGTATAATGAAAACGATCACAAAAATCAACCATAAACATTCATAAATAACCAAAAACAATCACAAACAGTTATAAACAGTTATAAACAGTTATAAACAACAAAAAGAAACCCATTTGATTGTGATATCAAATGGGTTTCTTTACTCGCTTCACTTATAGGGAAGCTTTATATATGCTTAAAACATCGTCTTTATTTAATTTTTTAAAGTTACCAAATTCGCCATTAGCCATCGCTTTATCCGCCATTAAATCAATTTCATTTTCTCCAATAGCGTAATCAGATAACTTTACTGGTGCCTCAATTGAAGTCCAAAATTGACGTAAAGCCTCAATTCCTTCTAACGCAATTTCTCGATCAGTCTTTCCATCTGTTTCTACATCGAATACACGAATAGCGAACTGTTTAAAACGACTTACATTTTCATCTACAACATGCTTCATCCAGTTCGGGAATAGAATCGCAAGGCCACCCCCGTGTGGTATGTCATGAACCGCAGAAACTGCATGTTCAATATTATGAGTTGCCCAGTCTCCTTTTACTCCCATCGCTAAAATCCCGTTTAACGCCATAGTACCGCAATATAAGATCGTTTCTCTATGCTCATAATTTTCTAAATCACTTAAAAGCTTAGGAGCTGTCTCAATTACTGTTTTTAAAACAGATTCACAATAACGATCTTGTAATTCTGTATTTGTTCCATGATGGAAATATTGCTCTAATACATGTGACATAATATCTACCATACCGTAAATTGTTTGATCCCTTGGCACAGACGCAGTATGGAGCGGATCTAAAATTGAAAACTGAGGGAAAGTAACTGGGCTACCCCAGCCATATTTTTCATTCGTTTCCCAATTTGTAATGACAGAACCAGCATTCATTTCAGATCCTGTTGCCGCAAGCGTAAGTACGGTACCAAATGGTAATGCCTCATTAGCAAATGCTTTTTTCGTTACAATATCCCATACATCTCCATCATATTTGCTACCAGCTGCAATTGCCTTCGTACAGTCAATTACACTTCCTCCGCCAACTGCTAAAATGAATTCAACACCATTCTCTTTACAAATTTGAATTCCTTTCTTTACAGTTGATACACGTGGATTCGGTTCAACACCTGTCAATTCAAATACTTCCGCATTTATATCCTTTAAAATAGAAATTACATTATCATAAATACCATTTCTTTTAATGCTGCCTCCCCCGTATACGAGAAGAACTTTTTTACCGAACTGTGGAATTTCAGTTTTCAATTGCTCTAATTGACCTTTACCGAAAATAAGTTTCGTTGGATTACGAAATACAAAATTTTGCATATCCCTTTACCATCCCTTCTATATAAAAAGCAACTATACTTTTGTATACCATATTTTTTTCATTTTACAAAAATATTTGCCTAACGAAAAAATCTCAGCCTATAGGCTGAGATTTTTTTATTGATAATAAGGTGAGATCATTAAGTAAACAATAACACCAGATAAACTTACATATAACCAGATCGGCATCGTCCAACGTACAATTTTACGATGACGTGTTAATTGATTTGTAAAACCAAATACAAGTGCAAACAATGCAAGCGGTACAATAATTGCTGCTAGGATAATATGTGTAATTAAAATGATGAAATACACATATTTAATGAATCCTTCTCCACCAAAATGTGTTGCCGGCGCTAAGTAATGATACGATAAATAAGAAACACAAAATAGCAACGTCGTCGTAAATGCTGCTAGGATAAAACCACGGTGCATTTTCACATTCTTCTTAATAATAGAGTATAGAGCTGCTAATAAGAATACGAACGTAAAGCTATTAAAAATTGCGTTTAACATTGGTAAAATCGTTACATCAAAATGTACTTCTCCTTCATAGCCAACAGGTCCAAAGAACAAAAATAAAATAATCGCATTTACAATTACAGAAAGCGTTATCACAATAGGAGCATAGCTTTTCTGATTTGTTGATTGATCCACCAAAATGGTCACTCCCTCTTCCTTCAAATATGTATACGTAACCTCACTATTTTAACATACTATTCACAGTGTAAATGTGACAATAGTTTGACACAGCAAGATAAGAAAAAGAAAAATCCTTCTTAATAAAACTTCTTAAGAAGGATTTTATCGCTTTATTATTCAAATAGCAATGCGATTAGTTTTTGTTAAAAAATGTATCGCTACATGCTTGAAAAATTTCAGACACTTGATATCCCATTAAAGAAATTGCTGTTAATGAAAAGAAACCAATCATAAGAAATCGAAACCACATATAAATCTCCTCCTTGTATTTAGCTAAAAACATTCGCTACATTACAAGTTGAGTGGCACTCTTCATCGTCACTTTCCTTTTTCTTTACAATTGCTGTAATAAATCGAATCATAAAGAAAACTACAAAAGGAAATTGTTCGTAATTTACATTGGCATAGTTTAGCAACGGCTCGCGCTGCATATCGAACGGGGATGAGAAGGAATAGAACATACCTTGCTCTTCCATATATACAATTACAATTTTCATGCAAAATACGATTCCTAGAAACGAAACAATATCTTGCCATTCTGTCGTATATAACAGGTTATATAGCTCTAATACGTACTCTTCCATCGTCATCCCCCCTTCCTTTTTTATCATTTTGCTCGCCTTCGCATAAAAAGTCAAGAAAAAAGTTTATATTCACTATGACAATAGTAATTACTCATTTTTATGATTATATATGATTCTTTTATAGCAATGATTGGGTGTAACTCTCTTCGAAAACAAGAAATTAGAATCGAACAGATTCCTCATTCTTACTTGTAGTATTCGATACTGTACTATTTTTATTTCTATTAAAAATAAAATAAGAAAGTATTATAAGAACAGTAACAAGCATCGTCAAAAGTGCTTGTGAACGTAAAGATTCAATTGCAAGCATCGCAACTAAAACAGCTATAATAGCGGCAATTGTAACATACGTTACATACGGGAAAAACCACATTTTCACTTTCAAATTTTGTTGTTCTACTTTCTCCATTTTTTTACGGATCTTTAAATGCGAAACAGCTATAACGAGATAAACGAGTAACGCAATTCCGCCAGATGCATTGACTAAAAATAAAAAGACTTTATCTGGAGATATGTAACTAAAAACAACTCCAATATAAGCGAAGAACGTTCCGAATAAAACGGCCCGAACTGGAACACCACTATTGTTCAATTTCAAAAACGCCTTTGGAGCATCTCCTCTTTCTGCCATCGAAAAAAGCATTCTTGAGTTTGTATATAAACCCGAATTTAAACATGAAAGTACAGCTGTTAAAACGATAAAATTCATAATTTGTGCTGCCGCTGGTATTCCTATATGTTCCAGTACCGCTACAAACGGACTTTTTAATATGTTCGCTGAATTCCACGGAAGAAGTGTAACAACTACAGCGATAGATCCAATGAAAAATACGAGGATACGCCAAATTACACTATTTGTTGCTGTTTTTACTGCTTTTACAGGTTCAGCAGATTCTCCAGCAGCTACTGCAACAATCTCAGATCCCATAAATGAAAATATAACGACAGTAATTCCAAGTAGCACCGAACTTATACCGTTTGGCATAAATCCTCCTTGTCCTACTAAATTGGAAGTGCCAGGTGCTTCCGTTCCTGGTACAAATCCTAAAATAACAGCTAGTCCAAGACAAAGGAACAAAACGATACTTATTACTTTAATAAAAGAAAACCAATATTCAAACTCTCCAAATGATTTCACTGAAAAAACATTCGTCAATGTTAATAAAATCGTTAATATTAAGCTTAATAACCAAAGCGGGATTTCTGGAATCCAGTACTGAATAATACCAGCACCCGCTGTGGCTTCTATCGCAATAACAATTACCCAGAAAAACCAATATAGCCACCCAATTGTATAACCGGCCCACGGACCAATTGCTTCTCTTGCATATGTTGCAAATGACCCACTTGTCGGGTTAATAGCTGCCATTTCCCCAAGCATTCTCATAACGAAAACGACTAGAAGTCCTGCTAATGCATATGAAACGATAGAACCTGGTCCTGCTGAATGCACAACCGCCCCACTTCCAACAAACAAACCAGCTCCTATTACGCCGCCAATTGAGATCATTGTAATGTGGCGTATTTTGAGGTCTTTCTTAAGATTTTTATCCAACTCTTGTACATCCCCTTCCAAACGTAATTTTGAAATTTATCCCGCATTAACGGGCAGTAAGGCCCCCACCTCAAAGTTCAGCCGAAACAAAGAAGTTAGGCGGGAACCTACTGCCCGTAAATGCCCGATTGGTTCAACTTTATGTAAGAGTATTATGTAAAAAAACTTGGCCTACACTTCAAAATATATCAAAATATTCTGAATTCAACAATTGTAATGCAAGCTCCTATGAAAATTATTACATTAGGTTTAATAATTTTCCATATACAATTGTTGAGAAAATTATAGCCACCTTACAAAAGAATGAATTTTCAGATATCATTAAATAAACAAGATTATACATCTAGACAACTTTTTGTATAGGAGTGTTGATATGTTAAACAAGTTCAAATTCATTTGTTGTACGTTAGTCATTTTTTTACTGCTACCACTAGCCCCCTTTCAAGCACAAGCAGCAAACAATTTAGGATCAAAACTACTCGTTGGATACTGGCATAACTTTGATAACGGTACTAGCATTATTAAATTAAGAGACGTTTCACCAAAATGGGATGTAATTAATGTATCTTTCGGTGAAACTGGTGGTGATCGTTCTACTGTTGAATTTTCTCCTGTGTATGGTACAGATGCAGAATTCAAATCCGATATTTCTTATTTAAAAAGTAAAGGAAAGAAAGTAGTTCTTTCAATAGGTGGACAAAATGGGGTCGTTTTACTTCCTGACAATGCCGCTAAGCAACGCTTTATTAATTCCATACAATCTCTAATCGATAAATACGGTTTTGATGGAATAGATATTGACCTTGAATCAGGTATTTACTTAAACGGAAATGACACTAATTTCAAAAACCCAACTACTCCTCAAATCGTAAATCTTATTTCGGCTATTCGAACAATCTCAGATCATTATGGTCCAGATTTTCTATTAAGTATGGCTCCTGAAACAGCTTATGTTCAAGGCGGTTATAGCGCATACGGAAGCATCTGGGGGGCATATTTACCGATTATTTACGGAGTAAAAGACAAACTAACATACATTCACGTTCAACACTACAACGCTGGCAGCGGGGTTGGAATGGACGGTAATAACTACAATCAAGGTACTGCAGACTACGAGGTCGCTATGGCAGATATGCTCTTACATGGTTTTCCTGTAGGTGGTAATGCAAATAACATGTTCCCAGCTCTTCGTTCGAATCAAGTAATGATTGGACTTCCTGCAGCACCAGCGGCCGCTCCAAGTGGTGGGTATATTTCTCCAACTGAAATGAAAAAAGCTTTAGATTATATCATTAAGGGAATTCCTTTCGGAGGAAAGTATAAACTTTCAAATGAGAGTGGCTATCCTGCATTCCGCGGCCTAATGTCTTGGTCTATTAATTGGGATGCAAAAAACAACTTTGAATTCTCTAATAACTATAGAACATATTTTGATGCGATTTCCTTGCAAAAATAATAAAAAACAACAATAGGTTTTATATGACCTATTGTTGTTTTTTATTTACCATCAATTAACATCGCTCGTTCATCAAAATCAAATTAAGAATGATGATGTGGAATTGAATACATTAGTTACTATTTTGCTTCAATACAAATACTGAAAGTTCAGGTACACTCAAAAATCTAACAGGCATTCGAGTTGTCCCAATCCCACGATTTACGTATAAATGTAATGGCTTATTCTTTCCTTCTAATTCATACATACCCTCAACATGACTCTCAGCTAGTTTTGTCGTAATGAATGGACCGATAAAAGGGATTTGAACTTGTCCTCCGTGACTATGGCCTGACATTTGAAAATCAACTGGGTAACGTGCTATTTTGTCTACAACATCCGGCTCATGTACTAATAACATATTGAAATCTTGTTGCCTTACATGTTTTAAAGTCGAGTCTATTTGCGGCTTACCTAATAAAAAATCATCCAAACCTGATATTGTAATATATTTGCCGTTTTCCGCTTTAATTTTCTGCACTTCATTGACTAACACAGCGAAACCAGCTTCCTCCATATATTTTTTATAAAATAAACTACCTCCGCCGCCCCTATCATGATTGCCAAACACTGCATATTTCCCTAAAGGCGCATGTATTTTCTGTAAAATACCTTTCGCCTCTTCTCTTTCCGCCTTATACGATCCAAACTTATCTATTAAATCCCCTGTAAAAACTACTACATCTGGATATAACGCATTCATCTTCTCCACCAAATTTTCTAGTTGTTTTAGTGTAAATTCTGGGCCTAAATGCACATCCGAGAATTGTAATATCTTCTTATTATTAAATTCTTTAGGAATTGTAGAAGCTTCTATTTCATTCCACGTAACAGTTACTAGTTTTCGCTCTATTTCTGTCGCATAGAAATACAAACTTATCGAAATCATTACTATACTGATAAAACTGATTATACATATCTTGACGATTGATTTTTTTTGTTCTTTTTTTACATGATGCGTATTCATGTTCTCACCTCTAGAAGTACTTTAAAGGTTCATTGTGACATTAATGTGACAACATGAACAATGTTAGTTATATCCAATTCCACTCTACTAACTTTGACAAATTTATACAAAAGTCATAACATATTTTTTATAATACATAGATTCTTAAAAATGTTCCATCTATTTATTTCATCATTTTATTAAGGAGAGATTATTCATGTCTGTATTTACACCAGAAGAAATTACGGAACTTGCTGCTAATTCCGGAAGAAAAAAAGCTCATTTATCATTACTCCCTATGTTAATTCTCGGCTTTTTTGGTGGTGCTTTCATAGCGTTAGGGTATTTACTCGATATTCATGTTATTGGAACAATGCCAAAGTCTTGGGGATCATTTACTAGCTTTCTAGGTGCCGCTGTATTCCCTATCGGTCTTATACTCGTTATTCTTGCAGGCGGTGAGTTAGTAACTGGCAATATGATGACCGTTTCAATGGCGTGGCTTCATAAAAAAATCGACTTATTTCACTTCATTCGAAATTTAGTCATTGTTACGTTTAGCAACTTCATAGGTGCTGTATTCGTTGCTTATTTTTTCGGTCATATCGTCGGATTAGCAGAGGGCGCTTTTTTAGCGAAAACAGTTTCTGTTGCGCAAGCTAAACTACAAGATACACCACTACAAGCTTTCATTTCTGCAATCGGATGTAATTGGCTCGTTTGTTTAGCTGTTTGGCTTAGTATGGGAAGTAAAGAATTTATCGGAAAGATTATCGGTATTTGGTTCCCCGTTATGACTTTTGTTGCAATTGGATTTCAACACGTTGTAGCCAATATGTTTGTCATCCCAGCTGCAATTTTTGCCGGTCATTTAACTTGGATTGAATATTTTCCAAACTTTATTTTTGTTTTCTTTGGAAACTTAGTAGGCGGTATGTTATTTGTGGCACTACCTTATTTTATATCTTATAAAAAGAAACTGCCTTCCAAAGAAGAACAAACTGCATTAAAGAAAAAATCTGTATCCGCTTAAATGGAACGACTATTCAGCGATCCTGAAAAATATTACAAATTCTATTTTTTTTTGCGAATATATGTACGTACACTTGTTCTCGAATGTTTTATACGTTATAATAACAACTTAAATAGCAATATTTACATATGAGGTGAAAAACATGAACAAAACAGAATTAATTAAAAACGTAGCACAAAATGCTGAGATTTCTCAAAAAGAAGCTACTGTAGTTGTACAAACTGTAGTAGAATCAATCACTAACACTTTAGCTGCTGGTGAAAAAGTACAACTTATCGGATTCGGTACATTCGAAGTTCGCGAAAGAGCTGCTCGTACAGGCCGTAACCCACAAACTGGTGAAGAAATGCAAATCGCGGCTTCTAAAGTACCTGCTTTCAAAGCTGGTAAAGAACTAAAAGAAGCTGTAAAATAATGAAAAAATAGCCTTCTCGTTTACGAGAGGGCTATTTTTTTCATTACATAATTAATAAAAATCTGACCGTTATGCTGTTTCTTTTGTTCCTTTATGCACATAAAGCCTTTGCTTTCAAAGAAAGGTTTTGCTGTAATACTCGCTTCTGTATAGATCTCCCTATGCCCTAGGTTCGCTGCTTCTCTTTCTAACTTCTGTAATATGTAGGAAGCTATCCTTTTTCCTTGATAATCTTTATGTGTAAATAAGCGATCTATGTAATGATCCTCATTATAATCTCCAAATCCCACTATCACACCGTTATAAGCCGCTACATAACTAATGTTCTTCTCTAAAGACTGTAACCAGCTTTCTCTATCTAGTCGCTCTGGTGCCCATGCCTGTAGCTGTAATACGTTATAATCTTTTGCATTAATTGTATGAACTGTTTCATAGAACAACTGTAATACTTGGTCTAAATCATCTTTATGGAAGGCCCTAATGATTGTATCTTTTAACATATTTAAGTCTCCTTACTACACTATCATTTAACTTTTCTATCATCTACGATTCAATATTTCTGCTTTATTATATCTTTTTTCTTTCTATATAAACAAAAAAACAATACTTATTTCAAAGTATTGTTTTTGGTTTAAAAGCATATTCCATTACTCTATAAATTTACATTTTTATTATTTTAATTTCACTCTTTGCAATCGTAATGCATTTAATACGACCGATACAGAACTAAATGCCATCGCCGCTCCTGCAACCCAAGGTGCTAAGAAACCGAACGCTGCAATCGGGATTCCTAAGCCGTTATAAGCTAGTGCCCAGAATAAATTTTGCTTAATATTTCTTATCGTCATTTTACTCATAAAGATTGCATCAGCAATACTATTTAAATCACCACGGATTAACGTAATATCTGCCGCTTCCATCGCTACATCCGTTCCTGTTCCAATTGCCATACCGATATCCGCCGTAGCAAGTGCTGGAGCATCATTTATTCCATCTCCAACCATTGCTACTTTCTTACCTTGCGCTTGCAATTTTTTCACTTCTTCTGCTTTTCCTTCTGGTAATACTTCTGCAATTACGTGATCAATACCAACTTGCCCCGCAATTGCCTGAGCAGTTTGTGTATTATCTCCTGTAATCATAACAACGTCTAGACCCATTTTCTTAAGCCTTGCGATAGCTGCTTTTGAAGTATCTTTTACAGTATCTGCAACAGCCACTATACCAGCATATTCTTTATTGATTGCAATAAGCATTGCTGTTTTGCCTTCTCGTTCTAACTCTTCCATCGATTTAGAAACTTCTTCAATATCAATATTGAATTTCTTCATTAATCGGCGTGTACCAATTAATAATTGTTTCCCTTCTACGACTGATTCAATACCGAATCCAGGAATCGCTTCAAACGTTTCTGAACTTGGAATATTAATTTTCTTTTCTTTAATTCCTTCTACAATCGCTTCTGCAAGTGGGTGTTCAGAATTTTTTTCTGCCGCACCTACTAAACGTAATATTTCTTCTTCATTGAATCCATCTGCGACAATTACATCCGTTAACACTGGCTTTCCATTTGTCACAGTACCTGTTTTATCTAGAATAACTGTATCCAATCGATGCGTTGCTTCTAAATGCTCTCCGCCTTTAAATAAAATACCATACTCAGCTGATCTTCCTGATCCAGCCATAATAGATGTAGGCGTTGCAAGACCTAATGCACATGGACAAGCGATAACAAGTACTGCTATCATTTTCTCAAGTGCTCCGCCAAAATCGCCTGGTGTAACAAATATCATCCACACTGCAAATGTGATAATAGCAATCACAACTACAACCGGTACGAAAATACCTGAAATTTGATCTGCTACCCTTTGAATAGGAGCTTTTGAACCTTGAGCCTCTTCTACTACTTTAATAATTTGAGCTAATGCAGTATCTCTTCCTACCTTAGTTGCTTTCACTTTTAAAAATCCATTTTTATTCATTGTAGAACCGATTACTACATCCCCAATTGTTTTATCAACTGGAATACTTTCACCTGTTAACATCGATTCATCTATTGCTGACTTTCCTTCTACAATCTCACCATCTACCGGAATTTTTTCACCAGGCTTTACATAAACGATATCACCAGCTACTACTTCTTCGATTAAAATTTTCATTTCTGTTCCATCTCGCACAACTGTAGCTGTCTTTGCTTGTAAACCCATCAACTTTTTAATTGCTTCTGATGAACGTCCCTTTGCTTTTGCTTCAAATAATTTCCCTAAAATAATTAGTGTAATAAGTACCGCGCTCGTTTCAAAATATAAATCTGTCATGTGTTCCGAAGAACCGATAGATTGAATGCTTAAATATACACTATAGAAATAGGCGGCCGACGTTCCAAGTGCCACAAGAACATCCATGTTAGCACTTTTATTACGTAACGCTTTATAAGCCCCAACATAAAACTGTCCACCAATGATAAATTGAACTGGCGTTGCAAGAGCTAGCTGCACCCAAGGGTTCATAAGCATATCAGGTAAATAAATAAACGATGTAAATGAGAAGTGACTTACCATTGCCCACAGTAACGGGAATGATAAAATAAACGAAATGATAAACTTCTTCTTTTGTCGCTCAATTTCTTGTAAGCGATGATCAGTTGATTCATCTTGCTCATCTGATTTCACTTCCAATTTATATCCTAATTTCGCAATTGCACTTTTCATTTCATTTACATTAATTTCATCAGGATTAAAATCTACTGTAGCCGATTCCAAAGCGAAATTTACTGTTGCCTCGTTCACACCTTCTAACTTATTTAAACGCTTTTCTACTCTATTGGCACATGCTGCGCATGTCATTCCTGAAACAGTAAATTCAGCTTTATCACTTACAATTCCATATCCTAACGATTCAACTTTTTCTTTAAACTGTTGCGGATTTGTTTTTTGGGGATCATACATTATTTTGGTTTTTTCAAGTGCGAAATTTACATTTGCATCATGAACACCTTCTACTTTTTTTAGACCTTTTTCAATTCTATTTGCACATGCTGCACATGTCATTCCTGATATTTGAAGATTGGCCTCTTTTTGTTCATTCATGTCTCTCACCTCTATATACCCTTATGAGGTATAATTATTAGCAAAATAAATCGTACTTCCTATAAAGTACGATTTATTTCCATATCTAAAAATAATTATTGAACATCATATCCTTGATCTTCGATTACAGCAACGATATCTTTTAATGTTACAACTGACGAGTCGATAATAACTTCAACAGTTCCTTCTGCTAATTGAACTTTTACTTGCTCAACACCATTTAGTTCTTTCACACTGCTTTCGATAGCATTTACACAATGTCCACAAGACATACCTTCAACTTGTAATGTTAACTGTTCCATTTAAAATCCTCCTCTTGTTTCTTCATTGTTTGTTAATCACAATTACATCTTACCATACCCCCCTAAGGTAATCAATGGTTTTGTATCATGATTTTTCAATTATTTTCTAAAACTTTATTTTACATACACTTTTTCACACCCATACCTTGAAATCCTATATAAAGGTAAACAAAAAAACAAGCCAGTTACATGCTAGCTTGTTTTTACGCTTTTGAAAAACGTTCAAATACTGTCATTAATTCTTCAATTGCTTCGTCACCATTTCCATCTTTAATAGCACCTGAAACACAATGACTTGTATGGTTTTTTAATACACCCATTCCTACTTTTTTCATCGCTGCATTAATCGCTGAAATTTGCACTAAAATATCCACGCAATACCGATCATTTTCAATCATATTTTGAATACCCCGAACTTGCCCTTCAATTCTCTTCAATCTATTTATAATTTGCTCTTTTTCTTTTTCTGATCTATGTGTTACTGCTTCATGCTCTTTATGCCCCATATTATCACCTTCTTAAAGTTTCTCTTCATCCAATAAAACAATTACTTTTACGAGTATACCAATTATAGCATTAAATATCTATGCATGATACCCCATATGAGTATATTTCCACGTTATGATTATTCTTAACACATTGTTAGCTTCTCAGTCTTAATTTTCATTATACCCTTTCCTTTTTTCAAAAAACAATAATAAGCGAGGGTTGTCCATCCCCGCTTATTATTCATTCCCAAATATAAAAGCCTCAATCTTCACACATGTAAATTGAGACTTTTTCTTCCTATATATATTTATTGCTGATCACATACTTTTGTATCATTCACTACTGAAGTTCCTTCAACGGTTACCGTATGAAAACAGTCATTTACACGAACTGTCACAACGTTATCTTGCCGATCAATGATATGATATTCATTAAAATTTTTATTTAGAGCACTGCGAATTTGTTCTCCTTCATAAATTGGGATACCATGCGATAAAACCCAAATAAGTCCAGCGATAGCGAGAATAGTTTTCATACGATCTACCTCCTTGAGAATATAGTGAACTTTTCATCCATGCTTTTCAGCTCTACGAATCATGATGAAAATAAACTAAGCCTTTTTGGAAATAAGTTCATTTCGTCTATTTTATGTTTATGCTAATTGTGACCGAATTGTGACAACTTTTTGTCTCTTTAGACGAAAAGTTGAAACAAAACTTTCAAAAAGGACAATTCTACTTCTCAAAGCAAAAGGCTATGGAGAATTTCTCCATAGCCTTTTGTTTGCATTTTATTAACAATCGTTCCACTAACTAACCTAGATTCACTCAAATCACTAGCCGTTTAATCAATGGATACATAACTAATATATCTCAATCCTTTACTTAAAGAAGTCGGTACAACTGATGCATGATTCTCCCCTTCAGCCTCATAAAACGTAAACCGAAACTGATCGTGTTTTACTTGGAGAAGGCGCTCTGACAATTCATTAGCACCTACAACCATATGCTCTCGTTCTAGTGAACCAACTGTAAGAAATACTCTTGTTTTAACCTTTGCATTGTTTAATTCATTTATAAGATTTCCTTCTTTTTCAAGCACAGATTGGTTATTCCACCAAATAGATGGACTACTTATAAAATAATTTTGAAAGGCATTTACGTTTGTAAATAATATATGTAAAGCAAATAGACCACCTAGTGAATGCCCAAATAATGTTTGTTTTCCTTTATCAATTTCAAAATTCTTTTCAATTTGCGGCTTTAATTCTTCTTCAATAAAAGTAAAGAAATGATGTGCTCCTCCTGTTTTAGGCCAAGGTTTACCATCTGGTTTTAAAGCCGCATCTTTTGAAATTACGCTAGGCGTAAAATCATAACATCTTTCTTCACCTGAAAACGCCCCTTCGATTGGATAACCAATACCTACTATAATGGCTGGTGAAACACCTGTTTTTTCTGCTCTAACTGATTGTATTTTAACCGCTTCATGGAATGTTTGAAAAAAGGCATTACCATCTAATACGTAAATGACAGGATATCCTGAATCCGATGCTGGTTGCCTCGGCTTTGAAATATGAATTTGATATTCCTTACCTTCTATTTTTGAATACATATTCCACTGTTCTGTATTAGATGTTATAATCTGCTGTTTTTCAATCGTAGTGTTCATCTTATATCCCCCCTTCTTAACTCGTTACATATATTTCTACTTTTTCTTCTTGAGATACAACGCTATCATAACCGAAACAAACAGGAGACCCATTATATGGATCAATCATGACACGTGCATCAATATGAAATACTTCTTTTAATACTTCATTTGTAATAATCTCTTCTGGACTACCAGTTGTAACAATTTCCCCTTCCTTCATTGCAATAATTTCATCTGAAAACCTTGCTGCATGATTAATATCATGTAGTACCATAACGACCGTACAATTATGTTCTTTATTTAACTTCTCCACAATTTGTAATACATCTAATTGATGAGACATATCAAGATATGTCGTTGGTTCATCTAGTAGTAACACTTCTGTCTCTTGTGCTAAAGCCATTGCTAGCCATACCTTTTGTCGTTGACCACCTGATAAATTTGCAATTTGTCTCGTTCGAAATGCAGAAGTTTTCGTTATATCTAATGCCCAGTCAATCATCTCTTTATCTTTTGAAGTTAACTTACTTACATTATTTCGATGTGGATAACGTCCATAAGAAATTAATTCTTCTACTTTAAGCTCTCCTGGCGCAATTGGAGTTTGCGGTAGTAATGCTAGCTGCTTTGCAATTTCTTTCGTTGGAATTGTATGTAGATCCTGTCCTTGTAAATATACTTTACCACTCTTTTGCTTTAAAATTCTTCCCATTGTTTTTAACAATGTCGATTTACCGCACCCGTTTGGTCCTATAATTGTCGTTACTTTTCCTTCTTGTATTTCCACATTTAAATCGCGAAACACTGTAAGCTTTTCATAACTTGTTTCTAAATTTTTCGCACTTAAAATACTCACTTTTATTCCTCCTCTTACGCTTTCGCCTTATAAAGTAAATATAAGAAATAAGGTACACCGACAATAGAAATAACGATTCCAACTGGTAACTCTACAGGTGTGAAAACTGTTTTTGCAATAAAGTCTGAAGCAATTACAAGAAACATTCCGATTACGCCGCACGTAGGAATGATATGCTTATGCTGAATACCGACAAGTCTTTTCGCTATATGCGGTGCCATTAATCCGATGAAACCAATACTTCCTGAAACTGCAACACATGCGCTTACAAGTCCGATACTACTTAGTAGTAAAATTGATTTCTCTCTTTCTACTGAAACACCTAAACTTGTAATACTCGTTTCTTCCAATTGAAATAAATCTAATAAATAAGCTTTCTTTTGTATAAGTGGAATTAGTATGATAAGCCACGGTAACATTGCAATAATATACTTCCAGTTTGCACTATATATACTGCCTGACACCCAAACTGCAGCCATCTCGAAATCAGTTGACTTCATTTTGAGTGATAGGTACATAGAAAATGCTCCAAATCCTGATCCAATTGCAATCCCTGTTAATAAAAGACGCTGCGAATCTAACTTACCGTTTTTCCAAGAAAACAGATAAATGATGATAGCTGCACCTAATCCGCCGACTAAACCAAACATTGGCATCATCATAATAGAAACCCAGTCTGTGCTCTTTAATTGTCCTTGAAAGAAAAACATAAAGATGACGATCGCTGTTCCTGCTCCCGCATTTACTCCTAAAATACCTGGGTCTGCCAGTCCGTTTCTCGTAATTCCTTGAATTACAGCACCCGCAACGCCTAGGCCTAATCCTACTAGCCCAGCAATTACGATGCGCGGAAGACGAAACTCATAAATAACTAAATCATGGTCTGGTACTGGATCTATTCTAAGGAGTGTTTTACATACATCTGTAATCGTAATGTCAAACGTACCATTCGTTAAACTAATATAAATAGCACATAGTATTAAAAATATAATAATCCCCATCGTCATTCCAAAACGTTGACTTGAACTTTTAAGCATGTCTCTCTCCTCCTCTTGTACGGATTAAATAAAGGAAGAAAGGAATTCCAATTAAGGAGGTAACGACTCCAATCGGTGTTTCAAATGGATAGTTTACAAATCTACTTAAAACATCACATAACGCTAGAAAAACGCCACCAATAACGCCTGCACATGGCAAAATCCACTTATAATCTACCCCAATTATAAAGCGAGTAATATGCGGAATAATTAAACCTACAAAACCAACTTTCCCCACTAAAGCAACTGCCGTTCCTGTTAAAAAGATAACCGATAAAATTGCCATCGCTTTAACTAGTTTTGTACGTTGCCCTAGATTAATAGAAACTTCTTCGCCTAAAGAGAGAATCGTAATAGATTTTGATATTAACAGTGCTAAAATTATTCCAATTATCCCAAATGGTATCGTAATTTTAATGATATTAGGGTCTACTTGGTCTAATTTTGCATTAAACCAAAAACTAACATTTTGAGAAATTTGGAAGTATGAAGCCATTGCAGCAGACACACTGCTTAAAAATGTTCCAATAACTGTCCCAATAATCGCTAACCGAACTGGCGATAAACCATTTTGAAGGAGCGAACCAAAACCAAATACGATACCGGCTCCTAATGCAGAACCAATCATTGAACATACAACCATACCAATCGATGACATTCCCGGAAGAAAAATCATACAAAGTGTAATAACAAAAGCTGCCCCATCCGTCACACCCATAATAGAAGGGGATGCAAGATAGTTTCTTGTCATCCCCTGCATAAGTGCTCCTGATATGGCTAGAAATGCTCCAACTAAAAGAGCTGCAACTACCCTTGGTAAACGTGAAGTAATAATAATATTATGATTTACATCACTTGAATCAAAATGAAATAACGCGTTCCACACCGTTTCAGCATCAATACTTTTCGCCCCATACAAAATAGAAAGTATAACTGTAAATAAGATGAGTATGGGCGCTATACATAATATAGTTACTGGTATTGCATTTGTTTTCTGCATATCATTCAACGCACCTTACTTATTGTATTATTTAGATAAATTTTTCACTGCTTCTTTTAAGAACGCTGTTTTACTCCAAGCAGTACCACCTTGTGCCATTGGATCAACAACGTTTACAAATACTTTCTTTTCTTTCGCAGCATTCATACTTTGCCAAATTGGATTACTTTCAATTTCTTCTAGCACTTTCGGGTTTTTATTTTCAGTTGTTTCATATTGTAAGAAAATATAATCTGGGTTTAGTTCAGCAAGTTTTTCAAATGAAATTTTCTCTTGTGCTTTTACAGTTTTCAATTGTTCTGGAACAGTTAATCCAAGATCTTTATAAATTACAGGGTTGAAGTATACTCCTTCTGGGTATAGGAATAATTCGTTTGCTCTTAGTCTGATTACAAGGACTTTTTTGTCTTTTAACTTATCTCCTAGTTTTGCTTTTGCTTTTTCAGCGTCCGCATTGTAATCTTTAATAATTTTTTCTGCTTTATCTTTTTTACCAGTTAATTCTCCCATTAACTTTAAGTTATCTTCCCAATTTGTTGAAACATGTGATACCGGGAATGTAGGAGCTACTTTCGTAAACTTTTCAGCTGTTTCTGCTGGGAATTTCGTACTAGATGTAATAACGTCTGGTTTTAATTGAAGTAATGTTTCGAAATTTGGTTGCATTTTCTCACCAACAGATTTCGCACCTTCTAAATCTTTCTCCAGATACTTTGGTAATTTACCACCAACCGTAATCGCACCAACTGGTTTAATTCCAAGTACTGCTGCATCTTCCATTGACTCTAAACTAGCTGTTGCAATTTTATCTACTTTTGCTGGCACTGTATATTCTTTACCTAAATATGTAATTTTTCGTTTTTCGTCTTTTTTCGTCTCACTAGCCTTTGTCTGTTGAGTTTTTTCTCCTGAAGTTTTATCCGTACTATTACATGCTGCTAGTCCTACACTTAAAACTGTTACCATACCTAATGTAAATAACTTCTTATTCATCTTTAAATATCTCCTCTCGAATTTCCAAACTATATTCTCAATAAATTTTAACTATATGAAACTTGTCCTACATATATATTTTATTAGATTAATAATTCTATCCAGAACTCATTCTCGTTCACTTCCCCTAAGCTATAATTCTTTTATACCTCACCCGTTGATAATCTTTTTCATTGATAATGATTATCGTTACTAAGTATATATTTAATATGCAATTATTTCAAGAAAGATTTGAAAAATTTTAACAAACTGAATTAAAAAAGAAGTATCCGCCTAATGTTAGGTAGATACTTCTTTTTTTAGAAATTTATATGTAATTCAACTGGGCAATGGTCTGACCCCATTACTTCACTATTAATTTTCGCCGCTGTTATTTGGTCTTTCATTCTCTCGGAAACAACAAAATAATCTAAACGCCATCCAATATTTTCACCTTTGTAATCTTGCTCTTACATTTATGAATACATACATACACACTTTATTCAGGTTATACTAATTTCAGAGGTGATGTTCTTTGCACAATGAAAGAGTTACGTTAACAAATGAGCATTGGCAAGCAATTATTCATAATGATTCTTCCTATGATAGCAAATTCTTTTATGCCGTGAAATCAACCGGGGTTTTTTGCCGACCGTCATGCAAATCAAGAATACCGAATAAAAACAATGTACGAATTTTTCATCATGCAGAGCAAGCATTAAGTGAAAACTTTCGCCCGTGCAAACGTTGTAAACCAAATGGGTTCACTTTACCTAATGAAGAGTGGGTAGAACAAATTAAAGAGTATATCGAAAAACACTTTGATGAATTATTAACTCTAGACATACTTGCAGAAATGTGCCATGGTAGCCCCTTTCATTTACAACGCACTTTCAAAAAAATGACAGGAATAAGTCCGATAGAATATATACAGCAGTTCAGAATTGTTAAAGCAGTAGAACACCTTTTACACACAAATCAACCCATTAAAGAAATTAGTACTGCCGTCGGGATAGAAAACCCAGAATATTTCGCAACTTTATTTAAAAAGAAAACTGGATTTACCCCTACTGAATATCGAAAAAAGAATGAAATGAAAGAGGGATACAATAATGAATTCTTACAAAAATAATTATATATATTGGACGCTACTTACACATGCAAATTGGAAGTTTCATATTGCTGCAACTGAAACTGGACTATGTTTCATTGGATCACAAAACGAAACCTTTGAAGAAGTAAATATATGGGCTAGAAAAAAATTGCCTCAACATATATTGATCCATAGTCCAGATTACTTACAAATATATACAAAAGAAATTATCGAGTATTTAGAAAACAAGAGAGAAACCTTTACATCCCCTATCGATGCTTACGGAACTGCATTTCAATTATCTGTTTGGAGTACGGTACGTGAAATTCCTTATGGAAAAACATATTCTTATACAGAAATTGCAGATAGAATTCAAAAACCTACAGCGGTACGTGCCGTTGCGTCTGCTATTGCTGCCAACCCAATTCTCATTACGATTCCTTGCCACCGTGTTATTGGAAAGAATGGTAAACTAACTGGTTTTAGAGGGGGATTAGAAATGAAGAAAGAATTGCTTGCATTAGAAAAATTACAGGTGGAATTCATATGACAGCCGAATATAGTAACGCATTAACTTTAACAGTTCCAACAGAATTTAGTTTCCAAGAAAATTTACGCTATCTATCACGTTCTAACAATGAATGTATGTTCCACATTGAAGATAACAAAATTTATAAAGTTATCTCTGTTTACGATGTAAAGCCTTTAGTCGAAATTAGTATGAATGCGGATGATACTATTCAAATACGTTTTTTAGGAGAATCCTATACATCTGCACAACCGATACGTGATGCTGTAGCTAACTATGTAACTGAATGGTTTGATTTAACTACTGATTTAGCTCCCTTTTATACATTAGCTAAACATGATGTACTCCTTCAAAGACCAATTGAACAATATTATGGCCTTCGTACTTTAGGTATTCCAGACTTATTTGAGGCACTTTCCTGGGGAATTATCGGGCAACAAATTAACCTCACATATGCTTATACACTAAAAAGAAGATTAGTCGAGACATTTGGAAGTTATGTAGAATGGAACGATAGAAAACATTGGATATTCCCTTCTCCTGAAACGATTGCCAATTTACACGTAGAAGATCTTAAAAATTTAAAAATGACGACTCGAAAGTGTGAATATTTAATCGGTATTGCAAAGCTTATTACAGAAGGAAAACTATCAAAAGAATCTTTACTACAAACACAAGATGTAAAGATTGCTGAAAAACAATTAACTGCTATACATGGTATAGGTCCGTGGACTGCCCACTATGTTTTAATGCGCTGTTTGCGATTCCCTTCCGCTTTTCCAATTGACGATGTTGGTTTGCACAATGCAATTAAATATATAACAGGTTCCGAAAGTAAACCGACTAAACAGGAAATAAAAGATTTTGCGGCAAATTGGATCAACTGGGAGTCTTACGCAACATTTTATTTGTGGCGAGTCTTATACTAAAGAACCAAGTAGCGCATCCGCACTACTTGGTTCTTTTTTAAGCTTGTTCTTCGAATCGTCTTGCGATTTCCACAATAACTTGAACAGCTTTTTCCATAACATCTACCGAAACATATTCAAATTTACCGTGATAGTTTTCACCACCTGTGAAAATGTTCGGCGTTGGTAATCCCATATACGATAATTGTGATCCATCTGTTCCACCGCGAATCGGATGAATGTTTGGTTCGATATTTAAACTTTTCATTGCCTCATATGCAATATCAACAATTTCTCTTACTGGTTCAATCTTTTCAAGCATGTTATAGTATTGATCATTCATTTCTAAAACGACTGCATCTTGTCCATATTTCTCTTGCATTTGTTTCACAATATTTTCAATGGTATTTTTACGCGCTTCAAAGTTTTTACGATCAAAATCTCGAATAATATAATATGCTTTACTTTGTTCAACATCACCATTTAAAGAAAGTAAATGGTAGAATCCCTCGTATCCTTCCGTATACTCTGGTGCTTCTTCTACTGGTAAATGCCCATTAAACTCCATAGCTAGTTTCATCGCGTTACGCATTTTATTTTTCGCTGTCCCAGGATGTGTATTCGTTCCGTTAAACGTTAACTTAGCACCTGCAGCATTAAAGCTTTCATATTCTAAACCACCTAATGGACCTCCATCCATCGTATAAGCGAATGATGCACCAAACGCTTCTACATCAAAATGTGCTGGGCCACGGCCAATTTCTTCATCCGGCGTAAACGCAACTCTAATTTTCCCATGTTTAATTTGCGGATTATGTATTAAATAATTCATTGCAACCATAATTTCTGTAAGACCAGCTTTATCATCTGCTCCTAACAGTGTTGTACCGTCCGTTGTAATAATCGTATGTCCTTTATAAGACGGTAATTCTGGGAACTGTTCTGGCGTTAATACAATATTAAGCTCTTCATTTAACGTAATTGCGTTCCCATCAAAGTTTTCATGAATTTGTGGTTTTACATTTTTCCCCGTAAAGTCTGTTGCTGTATCTAAATGTGCTAAAAAGCCGATTACAGGAACATCCTTATCCGTATTAGCTGGAAGTGTTGCCATTACATATCCATTATCATCCATCGTTACTTCTGTTAATCCAACTTCTTTCAACTCTTCAACTAATAACTTACCAAACTCAATTTGTCCTGGTGTTGTTGGCACTGTATGACTATCTTCATTTGATTGCGTATCAATCTTTACATATCTCGTAAATCTTTCAATAAGTTCTTGTTTCAAGCTCGTTCACTCCCTTTTATATTTCTTTTTCTATTATAGTCCTTGAGACGAAATATTTTAACTTTTTTGACTGTAAAGATCTATATACCATCCACATTTTTAATGATTTACAATAAATTTAAAAAGATATAATATTTGTACATTTAAACTTTAACATGTAACATACATAATTATAAATATGGGAGGTATGAAAGATGAAGCTAGCCCTCTTTCGCTATTTTCTTTTTTTCTTAGGGTTAATTTTCTTTGGGCTTGGAAATGCTCTTGCAGTCAAAGTGAAATTTCTCGGTTTACATCCTTGGGAAGTTTTAAATATGGCTCTCTACCAAAGGTTTGGATGGACGATTGGTACGTGGAGTGTCATATGTGGGTTATGTCTCGTTCTCATTTCTTTACTAGTAGATCGAAAATATATAAATGTGGGAACATTTTTAAATGCACTACTTATCGGTCCCATTATGGACTTTTTCTTACAATCAAATATTCTTCCAAACGCTAGTGATTATTTATGGATAAACTTACTCGTTTTATTTTCTGGTATTGCCATTACAGGTATCGGTGGAGGTATGTATGTTGCGGCTGAAATTGGTGCTGGACCTCGTGATGGATTCATGCTTACTATTTCCGACAAAACAGGTCTATCTATTAGCCGTGCTCGAATCATTGTAGAATGCGTTGTACTAGTTATTGGATTTATGCTCGGTGGTCCTGTTTTTATCGTAACTTTTCTATACACTTTTATTCAAAGTCCCATCTTTCAGCAATCATTTAAGGTATTTCAAACACTTTTACATACTTTACAAAACAAAGATAAAGTTAGTGAGCATATTTAAATTACAACTTAATACAAATCAAACACCCTATTTACGATTCTCACCGCAAATAGGGTGTTTCTTTTTCATCTCACAATTTAAGAATATATGCTACTCATTCACAATAAAAGTATATACATCGTTATAAATACAACCATTTACCCTAATAACGTACTTCCCGGGTTTACTAAAACGAATTGTGTATTTATTTAGCTGAATTGCTTCTTTATCTCCAGAAAGAATATCAATGCTTCTGCCACTTAATACATATAATTCATTTAGATTCATCGATACATCAATTGCATTGAAATTCTCCTCTTTCACTTGCTGTGATTCCGCAGCGCTTATACTTGGTTCTAAAAACAGTAGTCCACTTAATCCAATCGTTCCCGCTAAAGCAACTCCCGCAAACTTTTTAATTTGTTTCATTACAATGACCTCCTTATAGATTTTGCGTAAAGGTGATGTCCTCCCTTACACCACAAAGCCTATATGTAATGAAATAAAAAGTAAACGAGGACAGTAAGACAAAATTCTACATCTTTTTCTCCTATTGAATATAAATCCAACGTTTGGAGTTTTGTCACATTTAAAATTGTTTACTTAAACCAACTTTCAATTATATTATTCAGAAACCGAATAATTACTTATTGATTTAACATTCTAAAAATAGTTGATAAAAATACTTTCTATATAAATATACGTATTCATACTTCCTCCTTGAAAATATTCATTCGTTTTTTATAAACTTTGTTGATTTGTTCGTCTAATCCATTCTCCTACTAAACTCTCGAACAATTCAGGCTGTTCAATTTGCAAATTATGCCCTGCCATATCTAACACCGCTAATGTCGCTCTTGGGTAATCATCAATAATTTCTATAATATCTTGATAACCTACCGATATATCTTGTCTTCCGGCTAATAACAGAACAGGTTTCTCATATTTCTTACGGTGAAAATCTATAGTAAGAGAGTAATTTTTTTGCAACCTTTCAATAAACTCATAATTAGCAACATTTAACCCCGGCTTAATTTCCTCTTGAAATCGCTTATATGTATATTCATTTGCTATTACTGCTAACTCGCTAAATTCTTCTCTTTCGGTAGAAGTTAACGTATTTAAAAACTCCTTATCTTGTACAATTATCTGTTTATCCGGTAAACGTCTTTCTTTTTGCATCGCAACAACCACAGGACATATTAATAATAGTCCATTGACTCTCTCAAACATTTTTGAAAGTATCCCTCTAGCTAAATATCCACCGAAAGACTCTCCTACTAGTAAAAAATCTTTCTTTGGAATGATTTCTTCAATAAACATAGTTAACACTTCTAATATATGATCTGAACTATTTATCCAATCTGGAGCGTTCGACTTTCCCATTCCAGGTAAATCAATATATATTCGCTTATAACCTTCATCTTTTTGAAATACTGATTCCATACATTTCATCATTAACCTATGGTCAGGAGCACAGCCATGTATGATAATGACTGGTTTTCCTTCTCCAACAATTTCATAGTATATTTCTGCATCTTCAATTCGAAATAACATAAAAAATCCTCCCTATTTATACATTCCTTTTGAATGGCAACACTATCAAATTTATAAGAATACACGTTCCCAATTTACATCCCCTACAATTGATTGTCAAATTTAAATTTTCAGACAAAAAAACAAATCAGCTTCCTTCTATTTTTATTTCCTAGAAGAAAGCTGATTTATTTTACCCTATCCAATTTGAAACCTTGTTCTTATCAGTTTTGTAACCCCTTATTCTTCTATTTTCATCAACACAATTCTCCAACCATCTGGGTCCTCTATCGTTATCCCCTTATCTTTCCAATATGGATTTTCTGGTTCCACTTCATCGTATCCCAATGTATGCAGCCTTTTACTCACCTTCTTCATTTCACTATCTTCACTCATATAAAATACAAGTAAATTATCTTTTGTCGGAGCTGGACAAGGACTCCCATCAATATGTCTTGTAAATTCTAAATGATACTCTTCATCTGGGAGCCCAAACATGACCCCATCATAACCTTCATGATCGTAAAATTCACCTATACGTTTTAAGCCTAATCCTTTTTCATAGAATGCTATAACCTCTTCAAACTTATTCGTCGGACGTGCGATTCGAAACTTCACCAAATTTTTCATGATTTTCCTCCCATACTAAAAATTTCATACATGATTACGTATTATTGTACATACGTAACACATTTTTGAAATCACTCATTAGTATAAGAATAAATACATACAAAGGTCTTACTTAAAATAACCTCTATCAGTCAAAAATTAAAATTCAAAAAAGCCTTTATCATTTTATATGCAATTTTGCATCTCTACTTTCAAATCACTAAAAAACCTTTACAATTCAAAAGATGACTAAATATACAATTTCTATTTAAAATCTTTATGCAGTATATACTATCAAATGCAATATTTTTCATTTTTTAGAGCAATTATACTTTTCAAAACTTCCTTATAAACATGATTTTTATAAGGAAATCTGATACAATTCTTAAATAATATTATTATGTATAGATATTACGAATATGGTACATAATTAAAGAAGGTGATTTTATTGAAATTAAATAAAAATTTACAACTATGTATATTAATTGGAACATTAATATGTTATTCAATCTATTTTATGTTTTTCTATCTATTCCCCACTCATTTTTCAAATTCGGATGTACGCTTCGCTTCACTTATTGTTGAAGCCATTACATTTGTATCACTCATTTATTCTATATATTCTAAAAAAGTTAGTTCAAATCCGTTTTGGATATGTATCACGATAGCAATTGGTAGTTTTTTATTAGGAAAAATAGTATATACATATCAAGATAGCTTCTTCAAAATTCCAATACATCGTTTTACTATTTCTGATGTATTTTATATGCTTTTTCTACTCTTCTGTCTTATCGCTTTCTGCTATAAAATCCTAAAAGAATGCGATAAATGGGAAAAAGCATTCTTTATTTGTGATATATGCATAGTACTTACTTCCATATTCACATTAGAGTGGTATTTATTTAATCAACCAAATTTAAATATATTCTCTCTTTCACTAGGAGATGTTTTTCTTTCATTTCTATATCCAATTGCAGATTTATTATTCCTTCTACTAGGTGTTAGTCTCTTTTTCCGTCCAACAATTTTTAATTCTAAACGGAAAATTTATATCTTTATTTTTGTATTAATAAGTTCTGCAACTTTTAACTATATTTATTTTTACTTAAATAACCATTTATCAACTGAAGCGATAACATTATTACGTCTTTTATATAGAATACCTATATTACTTATTGCAATAGCTGGATCTATTTCAGAAGATCGTAATAGTCATAAAAATTATTTCATTGTAAACCCTATAATAGGAAAAAAGGCTTTAGTTGTATTTCCCTATCTTGCTGTTGCAATACTAATCGGGTTTACATTAAAGGAACAAACATCATCTTCCACTCTCATTACGGGAAATTGTATTACTTTTATTTTCGTACTCATTCGTCATTCTATTGTACGTATGCAAAACAATTCCCTAACTAAACGTTTACAGGCATTTAATGCTCAACTAGAAGAAAAGGTTACTTTACGGACTTCAGATTTAGTTCATAAATCTGAGGCTCTATCTCAAAAGCAACAAAAATTCAAATCATTATATGAATATCATCCTGACCCTATTTTTACAATTGATTTAAATGGCGTATTCTTAAATGTAAATAAAGCTGGAAGTATACTACTCGGTGTACCAACGGATGAGTTACTTGGTGAAACTTGTTTTTCGATTATTTTAGATGAAGACAAATATAAACTAGCATCTGCATTAGAAAAAGTGAAACAACAAGAATCAGCATCCTTACAACTTAGTTCTCAATATAAAGATGGATTTACTTATTCTTTATACGTTACCATCGTCCCTATTATGATAGACGGGCAAATTTCAGGAAGCTATATTATGATGAAAGATATTACTGCGCTAAAAAAACAGCAAGAAGAAATAAAATATTTAGCATTCCATGATACTGTAACGAAAATTGGGAACCGTGCCTTTTTCCATAAGAAATTAAAAAGAATTATAAAAAATGCTAAAACGACAGAAAGCGAGTTTGCATTATTATATTTGGACTTAGATCGCTTTAAAGCAATTAACGATACACTTGGACATTCGGCAGGAGATCACATATTAGAAGAAGTAGCGAAGCGATTCCAATCATGTCTTCCATCACATACTCATCTATCAAGAATCGGTGGCGATGAATTTACAATCTTAATTGAAAACTATACTGACGAAGATTCCTTATTCGAGTTATGCAACCAGTTATTTGAATGCATGGAAAAATCGTTTGTCATATATGAACATACATTAACTTTATCACTAAGTATCGGCATCGCTATTTATCCACATTCCGGAATCGATACCGCTACACTTCTGAAAAACGCTAATGTTGCAATGTATGATGCGAAAGCAAAAGAACTTAATTCTGTCTCTATTTATGATGATGTAATTGCAAAAAAAATTGAAAGACGATTGCGATTAGAAAAAGATTTACCAAATGCAATTCAAAATGAAGAATTGTTCCTTTTATATCAACCTCAAGTTGATAGCAAGTCTAACAAAATTATCGGTGCTGAAGCTTTAATTAGGTGGAATCATCCTGAATTAGGTGTTATTTCTCCATACGAGTTTATTCCGATTGCAGAAGAAACGCTACAAATCATTCCAATAGGAAAATGGACACTACAACAAGCTTGTGAGCAAATGAAACGTTGGCACACAAGCGGATATTCACATTTGAAAATAGGTGTAAATTTATCTGCTAAAGAATTTGAACAAGAAGATTTTGTAAAGTCTATTTCTGCTACATTAACAAATACAGGTTTACCAGCAAGTTCTCTTGATCTTGAATTAACAGAACGAATTGCAATGATGGATGAGCGAGAAACATTAATAAAACTGCGTACACTAAAGAGTTTAGGCGTTCACATTTCAATTGACGACTTTGGTACTGGTTATTCTTCGCTAGCCTATTTACCTTTATATCCAATCGATACGTTAAAAATCCCGAGAGAATTTATTACAATGTCTGAAACATGTGATGATGGAATGGAAATTATTAAAACGATCATCACATTAGCAAATACATTAGGAATGTCAGTTATCGCTGAAGGTGTAGAAACGAAAGAACACGTGAGTTTCCTTCAAAAAAATAAATGTCAGTTTATTCAAGGGTACTATTATAGTAAACCTATCCATACGCATGCATTTACTGAACTATTAGAAATCGGGATTCACCCATAGTACATGGCTAATTGTTATAAGTAATAATGAATTTGAACAACTATAGCAAAAAGGAAAGAAGAGATCTTCTTTCCTTTTGTTTTTTATTTACATTTCTATTACTTCACTACTTCATTTATTATATCTATTAATTGATGAATCCCCTCATTATTAGTTTTCTTATATCCATTCATGTTTTGAATATATCTCTCCTTATTTGTATACAACTTATTTACTGCATGTATAAATGTATTCGTACTTACTCTGTCTTGGAGTATAACTTCCGCATATCCTTGCCGAGAAAAATATTCAGCATTTAAAACTTGATCTCCCCTACTGGAACTGTTAGTTAACGGGATAAGCAACATCGGTTTCTTCAAAAATAACAATTCAGAAATAGCAGTAGAACCCGCTCTGGAAACTACAACACTCGCCATATTTAGTATGTGCGGCAATTCTTCCCCTATATATTCGAATTGCATATAACCTTCCATGCCAACAGATGAATCTACCTTCCCTTTACCGCACATATGAACAATATTAAAATTTAACAACAATGTTTCCAAACTTTTTCTTACCATATCATTTATCCATTGAGCGCCTTGACTCCCACCCATAATTAACAATACCGGTTTATCTTGCTTAAATTTACAATAGCTTCTTCCCCGCAATACGTTGCCTCTCTCAATTTCTTCCCTTACAATTGGTCCTACATAAACCTTCTTCTCATTACTTACATTTTCTCCTGTCTGAGGAAATGTTGTACATAGTTTTGTAGTAAAAGGTAATGCTATTTTATTTGCTAATCCTAACGTACTATCTGGTTCACGTATTATTACGGGTACTTTATTCATCCATGCTCCTATTACTACAGGAACAGAAACAAATCCTCCTGCCGAAAAAATAACATCTGGTTTTATTCGTTTCATTAATTTATAGCTTTGAATGCAACCTTTTATTATTTTAAAAGGATCTTTAAAGTTCTCCAAATCCCAATATCTCCTAAGCTTTCCTGTTGAAACAATATTGTATTTAACATTTTGAACTAATAGTTTTTCAATTCCATTTTGAGATCCAATATACTCAACTCCCCATCCTTTTTCCATAAATTTAGGAATCAATACTATATTAATCATTACGTGTCCGGCTGTACCGCCCCCAGTAAAGAGAATCTTTTTATTCATAATTTATATCCACCTTTATGATTAAAAAATCTTATTTTATACTAATCTATTACATGTAAGTAACCTTAGCATTATATATATAAACCTTTAACTCAAATCCTATATCTTGCAAAAAATCTTTCATGAGGTCATAAAAATCATTTCCATACTCACTACATTCATACTGAGCAAAAACTCGGATTACAGGCCTAGTTCCTGCATCTATTACTGGATTTTTTCGATCACCCTTTTTCCCTTCCACATAGGCTCGACATTTATTTATCGCCTCATAGATACGCAAAGCATGCTCTTCTTCATTCTTCCAGTCCAGCGTATCAACAATTAAAAGAAATAGTGTATTTTGATTATTTATTGTTTCATAGCCATTCATATATTTCTTACACCCTTTTTGTTTTTCATTGCATGCAGATGTCACTACACTTCTCATACTCAAGTACATCTTTTAATGATTGATGGAATTGAATTTCTGGGATCCAACCTAACCTTTTTATTTCCTCTATTACTAAACTATCATTTGAATCACTCCCACTTTTTTCTGTTTCCTCTATGAAAAAATTCAGCTGAGTTAATTCTTTATATTGTTCTAGTACCTCTAATAAAGATCGTTTCACTCCTGATCCGATATTATACTGTTTTCCATTTATTCCATCTCGTAATAACACATGATACGCTTTAACCGCATCACGTACATCTAGAAAATCCCTACTATCTTTCAAACTGTTTACTTCAATAATGGCTTTACTTCTACCTGATTCTATATCTATCATTTTTTTTGCGAGAATCGAACAAATGCCATTTGATACTCCTGGACCAATTAAGTTTGAGGGCTTTGCAATGATAATATTTGAACCCATTAATTCGCCCCAAGCCTCTGCAATAATGACTTGCATCGTTTTACTTAAACTATATGGATTTGAAATTTTTATTTCGTTTATACTATCTGCTTGCAAAGCAGATCCTATAACTAATGTTCTACAATGCGAGGCTTCTTGCTTAATTGCTTCTAATAAATATAACGTCCCTATTACATTAATTTCTACATATTCAAGAGCAGCTGTCCAAGACTCTATGACTGAATTCCTACCGGCTAAATGTAATACATAATCTGGCTTTATTTGTTTCATTACCTTCATTACTTCGCTCTTATTCGTTAAATTACAAGTAATACCATTTTCATTTTTTTCTCTATGTGTACGATTTTGAAACATAGGAATTACATGAAAGCCCTGTTCTAAAAAATATTGGCAAGCATGGCGTCCTGTAAAACCATTTGCACCAGTTATTAAAAGGCTCGCATTTTTTTTCATCGTAAAAATCCTCCTTTTAATAGCATTTGTTTCACTTCATGTTTTGCAAGTAAGTCTTGTTGTGAACTAAAACTCTTCACATCCACAAGCGGAAAACTAGCATAATATTCTTGAAGCCCTTCTATAGGAATAGTAGGTAGTACCACAAAATAATTTTGATCAAAACTTATACTCGTTTTACTCTCTACCTCAGATAAAAGCATTTCACTTAATTTTTCACCCGGCCTGATCCCTACCTCTTTTAACTTCACATTTTCTTTTTTCGAATCTTCAATTAACACTTCTGCTAAATCTGTTATTTTACATGCCGGCATTTTCATAACAAAGATCTCCCCGCCTCTGCCTTGATATACGGCTTTAAATAACAATCCAACAGCATCTTCAATTGTTAAGAAAAATCTAGTCATATTCGCATCGGTAATCCCTACTTGTGAAGATTTTTTAATTTGTTTTTTAAAAAGCGGTACCACACTTCCACTCGTCCCTAAAACATTTCCACCACGAACACAAATAAATTTTGTTTTCTTCGTTTGTACATTCGCATGAACCATTAACTTTTCACCAATTGCTTTTGTCATCCCATACGTATTTGATGGATCGGCTGCTTTATCCGTTGAAACATATATAACTTTCTCAACTTGCATCTGTAAAGATGCTTCGATTACATTTTGCGTACCATGTATATTAGTTTTTATAGCTTCATAAGGATAATACTCACATACTGGAACATGTTTTAAAGCTGCAAGATGGAATACATAATGTACACCTTGGCATGCATAAACTAATTGATCCTTGTCACGAATATCTCCAATAATAAATTTTAATCTATCATCATTTATAAACTGTTGCTGCATTTCAAACTGAACCGTTTCATTTCTTGAAAAAACCCTAATTTCTTTCGGTGATTTTTCTAATAGTTGCTTTATAAGCTCATGCCCCCACGAACCTGTGCCACCAGTGATTAAAATTATTTTATTTAGCATTCCTTTTCCTCCTACCAAGCATTTCAATTAACATTTATTGAATTATTTTCAATTGATTCAAATCATAATCGTCGTTTGTTACATTTAATTGACAAAATAAAAAACAGAAACTATTAAAAATAGTTTCTGTTTTTTATTTCACCTCACAACAGTAAGATTTTTTATACTGTTTGTATGATAAATTCCTTGTAATAAACAGCGCTCATTTATTTCTTATACTCGTAATAAAATAAATAGAATGATTCATAGCCAATAGTCATGTTTAAATTTATGAAAAAGGGAGGTAACGGAATGTACCGAAGCAATTCAAATCATACATATAACGGACCTTCCAAGGCACTGCCTCTCTCCCTATTTGATGTGAAAAATGAATTGAAACAAAAAAGTAAACTCACTCATTCTGGCACGATGTATAAATTAACGAAAGAAGAGCAAATCATCATCAACAACATAAAAATGCAGACAGAACAGCTAAATAAAAATAATGTCACAAGAACACGTGCATACTACCAATTTTACGTTCAATATCCGGAAATACATTGGGCACTACTTGGGCATATGGTATCACGTAACGGCGGTTGGAATATGACTGATTTAAGGGGAGATTTATATACGAAAATTTTATCAGAGAAAGAGCAAATCACATTTTTTTCTTTTTTAGAAAGAGGAAATTGGCTTATTTTTCAAGATGTCTATCCTCAATTTCTGCTTTATGAACAAAGTGTAAAAAGAGCACAAAAGCTATTTCACCTTCTCCCTCACCTAAATGTTTCTACATTTATGGAAACGATGTGGAACGATTTTTGGAAAACAGGTAACAAAAAAACATTAGCAATTGCAACTATTATTAATGAACAAAACTACTTAGAAAAAAGAGTGATTCAAAATGTACACTTTAAAAAGACTGTACTAAATAGTATTGGATTTAAACTATTTGATTTCTTTCAGTTTAATCATATCCTGTTCCCATTCTACGCAAATGATAAGAAACAAAACGTATTACTATTTGGTGATACAATGAAACATTTCACTTCCTTACACGAACGGATCTTAATTGGAAAAAGGTTGTATTCATTATTATTTCGGGATACACATGTTTTATCTCAAGTAATAAGCTGGGCCCAACACCATCCTCATACAGGCTCAAGGAAAGATTACTGGCCTCATTTATTTTCAAGTGTGAATGAATCTCTTTCCCGTGAGTTTTATAAACGCCGAATAAAGAAATGCCAGTTGCGTAATGGCGCTTATCGTATATACAGTCCTGCACTCATCTACGCATGGCGAGATATAGAGCATGAAGAAGTTGACAGTGAAGATTGGTTTACGGACTGGCAAGTCGTAAATTACTTAGTGGATAAGGAGGAAAATATAAATGGACAAATTACAGAAGACTACTGTAAAACACTCGAAAAAATTGAACTTGCCATTCTTGCAAAGAAAAATGTTCTCCTTCGAGAAGACGAATAACCTTTTCGCATTAGTCATTACAATCTTACTCTCTTCTATTATCGGAACTTACTTAGATGCATTTTTTGTTGCAAAACAATTATATTCCTTTCCGGTTAGACCCTTTCCCTCCATATTTTCAGTTAACATCGGCTTTACTCTCTTTGTACTACCGATTTTAACAACGATTTTTATACAAATTTCAAAAAGATTATCTACAGTTTCTAGAATTCTTTTTATTATTTCAATCGGTATTTGTGCTAGCATTTTTGAACAGATTGCTGAAAGATTCGGTTTCTTTATTCATTGCTTAGATTGGAATCATACATATTCTTTATTTGGCTATATGATTTTCTTTTCTTTTATTTGGAAAGTATATGATTTCATACAAAAATAAAGAGATCCTTATAGATCTCTTTATTTTCAATCAATATTTTCTACATTTAAATACTTAGTTTCACAGTAGTAGCCTTTGCCGCCAACATAAACTTTTTCTACTTTATTGTTGCTATTGGTTGCTAATTTAACTAATATTTCAGAAGGCGAGTGTAAAGAATAACCTTGTTCAAATACATAGACTTCTTTTTGCAAGTTGTGCTGTTCATAAAGGTAGCAAGCTAATGCACCGTTTGAAGTTCCAGTCGCTGCTTCTTCATTGATGTCGTATAGTGGAGCAAAATTTCTGCATATAATTCGATTGTCATTAAAAGTATATAGATGCATTCCGACAACATTATAATACTTGCTAATTTCTTTAATTTTTTCAAAATTAGGTTGCAGTGTATGTAATCGTGTTTCGCTTTTTATAGGAATTAAAATATCTTTTAAGCCTGTGGAGACAATTTGAATTGGATATTTATCGTCTATAGCTTTCATGTCAAAACAGTCGATGAACTCGTTTGGAGATACAACATCATAGAATATCGGTTTGTTTTGTTCCATAAATATGATGTCATCTTTTATGGTAATAGTAAGAACACCGCTGTTCGTTTCAATCGTATAGCGATTCTGGCAAAGTTTATTTAAATGCATCAGTATCACGAAAGAGCCAATTGTAGCGTGACCACATAAATCAACTTCTTCTTTTGGTGTAAAATACTCAAATTTATAATCAGCAATTTCAGATTCTGATATAAATGCGGTTTCCGCATAGCCCAGTTGTTTAGCTATTGTCATTTTTTGAGTTGTGGTCAATGTATTATTCTCAGTAAATACCACTCCTGCTTTATTTCCGCCTTTATACTCCTTGCTAAATGCACTTGCAACATAAACGGATATTTTCATAAGACACCTTCCTTCCTCACTTATAGTAAATTGTAGCATAGAAAACACTACGTATATATCTCATTGGGTAAATTTACTATAAAGTAAGTGACAAACTATTTTTAGCATCTGAACTCTTAAAAAATAGTTTGTCTACAGTCTGAAAAATCCTTATAGATCTCTTCTTAAGCATACTCTTCGGTTATTATTAATGGTGCAAGAGTTTGAAGACTTTTTGAACGTAAACGATAGGCAACAATTTTCTTTTTATATTGCTTTATTACATCAACATGTTCTTCATGGCTATATAGAGAAAAGCTAATCTCTTTATTCCCTTTCTTCGTTTTAATCACGATTGGTGTTCCTTCTCCGCGCGGTGGAAAATAATGTTTATCTAAAAATAAAGCTTCATTAAATTCATGAATAACTTGTAGTTTCGTTTCTCCCTCTATATTTTTTCCATCTATCGATATAGAGGTATTCTCTTCCTCAAGTTTTTGATGCAATTCAAATTTACTAATAATTGATTCTACAACAGAAGTCGGCATACTAGAAACTAATACTTTAATAGCTCCAAAAACAAATAATGTAACTATAAACCATGTTGTCATTTTCATCATCTCCATTACATGTTAAAATATAAATTTCGTTCCAAACGGTATGAATATACTAATAAGTATTCCCGTAACAATCATCGTCACCGAACCGATTGTCGCTTCTCTCTCGCCTTCCTTCACGAGACGACTTACCCCGATAATATGTGATGCGCAGCCCATTCCCACGCCTTTTCCAATCGTACTTGTTATACGGAACAACTTAAGTACTGTTGGTCCAATCATAGCACCTGTTATTCCCGCAACAACTACAAAACTAGCAGTCATAGATGGAATGCCACCAATTTGCTCCGCTATTGAAATAGCAATAGGCATCGTTGCTAATTGTGGTAGGGTGGCTAGTATAAGTTCCTTATCTATATGTAACATTCCACCAATCACTACATTCATAGTCGTTAAAGCCAGTATACCTGTCACTACGCCGATTAGTATCGATAAAAAGTTTTTCATCAGTATCTTTCGCTCTTTAAATAGTGGTATCGCTAACGCTACGATTGCAGGACTCAATAAGCTTGAAAGAATGTCTCCCCCATTTCCCCTATACTCATGATGAGAAATACCAAAAATCAAAAATAAACAAATCATAATTGTAGTAACTGTTAACACCGGTAACGTGAATGGAAACGTAAATTTTTTATATAACTTTGTCGCCAATAAATAAATTACTACTGTAATAATAATTAAGACCATTTGCATCTTGCACCTTGTCGATTTTATTTTTTGGATGTTACTACTAATTGACTTATATACCCTGAAACAATCAAAGTTACTACCGTACTTGCAACTACTAAAAGGAATATAATACTTCCCTTACCAAAAAGAAAAGACCCGTGTTCCATCAACCCTGTTGTCGAAGGAATGAGAAATAACGGTAAAATTATGATTAACTTTTCCGCACCTTCTTCAAACCACTTTAATGGTAAAATACGACTGGAAAGGAGCAGAAACAGCATTAACATCCCTATTAAACTTCCTGGCATTGATAAATGGAATACTCCTTGAATCCACGTACCAACAAAGCTAAATACATATAGCACGCCTACTTGAAGTAAAAGCATCACGTACTTCATTTCTTTCCCTCATTTCAATATTACGCATTACTATTATGAAATTTCATTTAACGTTTCCGCAAATCTCGTCATTCCCAGCTGAATTTGTTCGACATTTACTCTCCCAAAAGTAAAACGAACATATTCACTTTTAGTACCTAAAACACTCCCCGGGACAAACGCTACACCATTTCGTATAGATTCACCTAATAAATGATATTCATCAAACGTTCCTTGCACTTTGCACCATAAATGTATTCCACCCTCTGGAACAAAGAATTCAACCTGGTCCCCTAATATTTCTTCAAGCTTTCTAATTAACGCATCTCTTCTTTCCTTCAATTGTCCACGGAGCATTGTAATATGTGCATGAAAATCTTCTGATTCTAAAAATTGATTTGCCACCCACTGCGTAAATACGCTATGGCCAAAATCAACTTGCTGCTTTGCATCCGCTAAACGTTCTATTACACGCATTGGGCCAATTATCCAACCAATACGTAATCCTGATGCAACAATTTTTGATAATGAACTTATATAAAGAACATTGCCGTTTTGATCCATTGATTTTAATGTTGGATTCACTTCTCCATTAAATGAAGTTAAGCTATACGGATCATCTTCTACAATCGGTATACCAAATTCAGAAGACAGTTCTAAAATCTTTTTACGTCTTGCTAATGAAAGCACAGTTCCAGTTGGATTTTGATAATCCGGATTTAAAAATACCATACGAATACGATGCTTTTTATGCAAATCAATTAAGTCTTCTGGATTCATTCCATGCTGATCAACAGGTAAATGGAATATTTTTAAGCCAGCAGATTTAAACATCGGCAGTGAAAAACAATACGAAGGGTCCTCAATTGCAATCGCATCGCCAGGTTTTAATAAGCATTGAACGATAAGATTAAGTGCCTGCTGTGCTCCTGATGTAATAAGGATAGAATTCGAATCTGCTTCAATTTGTTTATATTGCTGAACATGTGCCGCAATTGTTTTTCTCAACATTTCATTTCCAAGTGGATGGTCATAACCGAGGTTTTCCATAAATGTTTTCTCCGACAAAATTGTTCGGAATCTATCACTCGGAATTAATTCTGGTGACAATTCACCACTCGCTAAATTAATTAAGTCTTCTTTTTGTGTTTCCGTTCTAATTTGTTGAACGAGTGGTACGTTAGGTAAGAACGATCCATCCTCAACGTACCTACCCCAGTTCGGTATTCGTTTATGTGAAACACCCCATATGTCTGTATTCACCCGTGTTCCGCTTCCTTTTTGCCGTTCTACTACTCCAAGTGATTTTAATTCTTCATATGCAGCTACTATCGTACTCCTATTCACCTGTAATTCTTTTGCTAACATGCGCTCAGAAGGTAACTTACTGTCAGAAGGAAACTCACCTGAAGAAATACCCCTTTCAATATAATCCGCTATTTGTTTATATACAGGCGTCTTATCTGCACGATTTGGTTTCCATTCCATATAGTTGCCTCCTTTCAAAACGAACTATCCTCAATTTATTACTAACAGTATTCACCGTAAAAATAGTATTAATTAGTCACATTTTCTCATCCAAAAATGGATATATTAAAATAGCTCCGTTTCTGATTACTCGATAGCTTCTGAAATTCCAGCTTCATACTCTCGCTTTAGTTCTGTTACAAACTATCAAATTATTACCGCATACCATGTTACCCCTAGCAGTAGTACAAAAAGAAGGAGAATATAGATTGCAGATAAATTTTTCACATTTCTCTTTGTGGACTTGCCGTAATTCTCCTCCACATTTCGCGCAACTAGCACGGTCCCAAACAGCGATCCAACTACAATAATAACGACTAGTGAAATTGCAAAAATCATTGTATTTTCACCTCTCTAAAGACAATCTATTTTAATAAAGAATTTCCTCTTTAAAATGTTAATAACATACTACCTTTCTTCTCTTATCATAATGGATGTTTGCCAAAAACGGACCAACCACTTTCATGTTTTTTTGCTCCTCCACTTTAAAAATAAAAAGCAACTGAACACTTATGATCAGTTGCTTTTTTGCAGGATTATTTATGCTAATTTTCATTTGAAATTAATTTGATTTAAAAGTTTAGCCTCATCATAATGAAAAATCGATTGAGATAACTCAAAAATTGTTCCATTTACAAGATACACTGTTTTTTAATAAGAAGCGACGTATTTTATCGCTTCTTACTCTCATCATCTTTAATCTCTTATTAATGACTTATTCGCTCTTATAACTTCTTGATACAGCAATGGTGACCACTTTTCATTTATGTAGTCTTGAATGATCCAACCTACTCTTGTAGGACTCTTTTGTTTTATATAGTTTGCAATTTCAGGATTTATATAAGAGGCATAGTAATATGGGCTATTCCATGCTGTACCACCAGAAGACAAGCTTGCAAAATTAATATATAGATGATGTAAATCCTCACTATTATTCATCGTTTCATTGATCGTATCTTTAATAGATTTTACTTTCTCATCATAACCCACTTTATATTTATCTTGTACCGTTACATTTACGTTGTGATTTACAGTTGTCGTAAACGTCTCATTATCTGGCCAATAAAAATTATTATATCCTCCAGATTCATTACTACCGCCATATCTTTTTAGTAGTACAATTTTCCCACGAGCATCTCCAAGTTTTATATTTCCTTCTGTTTTTAAAAAGATAGGATCAACAAAATAATTTTTTTCAAACGTATTACTAAAGGAACCTTCTGCTCCTTTCATATCCTCATACTCTTTTTTTAAAGACATAATAATTGTTTCACTCGGGTTATCTTTTAAAAATTGTTTCGCTTCATTTATGAATTCATGCAGTGTTACATAAAGATATAATGGCCCATGATGAAGAACTATCGTATTATCATCTGTTAAGCGTCCTCTTATATCAAAAATGCGAGCTCCATGATCCATTTGATAGCGAAAATCATACTCTTGCGTCATTCCCCATACTTGCTTAATCGGATTTTGCAACTTGAACGTTCCACTATCATGTGTTCCTGGAATTGAAATTCGTGCTAACGGGATATTATCAGGTATAGGTTGCATCCATTTTGACCAATTTTCAAGCTCATTAACAGAGCTAGCCGCGACGACTCTCTTCTCATGTAAAGCAAATACAAATGTGATAAATATCATACTACATATGAATAATTTCAAAATAAATTTCTTACTGCCCATTATTATTCCTCCTTTTTTGTTTTACATCAAACTTATTGAATATAATATAATCTAGTGAGTAAAAAATAAATATCATTTCATAAGTATGAAATATTGCATAGAAATAAAGTTAAAAAACATTCATATATCCTGAATTAGAAAAATTTAAAGGAACTTCATCTGAAGCTCCTTTCGTTTACTTTATATTCAATACATATGAACCATCTTTATTCTCATACTTATAGACGTATAAATAATATTTACCTGGCTTTGCATTATAAGTTCCTTTCACTACATTTCCTTCATTTTCACCATATGCTACATAGTTATTTAAATCTGATTCATGATGAAGTACCCATGTCATTCCGATATTTTGTTCATTTAGTAGGGATATGCTAATATTTTCCATAGAGTCAATTTGGAAAGTAAATACATCTACTCTATCACTATTATGTAACGTTCCTTTCACCGGTGTATGAAAGTTAACTTTATTTGCCTGTATACGTTCATTATTTGGTTCATTTTCTGTTACTTGTAACTCATTCCCACCGTTTGGTTTTCTTTGTCCATACCCTAAGTTAACTAGTATAGACTTCAAATCTGGTAAAACACCAATTTTATCTGCATATGGATCTTTAGATTTTGTTCCTGTGCTCTGGTTGCTTAATATTGCTCTTAGTTCACTCGGTCTATATGGTTGTCCTAAATTTTCTTTCGCAATGCTTTGTACTAAAGTCGCTGCTCCGGCAATAATAGGTGACGCACTCGACGTGCCACTAAAGCTAGATGTATAAAGATTTACAGCACTTCGACTTTGCTCTGCTGTAGTTGTATCTACGTTTTCTCCCCATCCATACACATCAATACGGCTGCCATAATTCGAAAACCACATACGCTCATGAGGGAAAGATGAAGAGCCCGCTCCTACCATAATTGCACCTGAATCTTTAAAATCTTTACTATTACGATTTAAAATTTGTTTACCATTTCTATCTTTAAATTGGTCTAAATCATTCCAACCATTTGCTCCAGCTTCTATAATGACAACACCTTTATCTGTACCGGCACGAATTGCATCAAAGATATCTGGTTGTACCTCAACAGGTAAATATTTATCACCATATCCATCAAAGGAAGCTTGTGCCTCTAATAATAAAACATCCCCAGCTTCTAACTGATTCACAGCACTTAATATTGCATCAGCTGTATTATACTGTCCGTTATCTCTTATTTGAGAGATCACCTTTGCTTTCGCTTTTGGCGCAATCCCAATATTCCCAACTTCATTGTCCTCAGAGGATACAATTCCTAGTACAGACGTCCCATGACCGACATGTTGATCTATATTTATTCCAGACATTAATTCAATATTTTGATGTACTAAATCCTCATGATTTAATAACCATCCATATTCCATATCAACAAAAGTTATACCATTTCCGTTACCGCCTTGAACTTCCCAGGCGAAGGGCGCATTAATACCGTATGGTGCTGCTTCTAAATAACCTTGTTGTTTAAATCTAGGATTGTTATTAGGACTAAGAGATACACTTGATGGTCGCACTTCTGGTGGCGTTATTTTTTCTTGCTTCTTCATATACACATCTTCTATTAAAGAAGATTTCTTTAACCTATCTACTAGTTCTTCTTTCTGCTCACCATTTTGAGTTTGAAGAATATAGTAGTTTAATAAATTTGTAGATACATTATTGGGTGCTTTCACTTCAAGGTCTTCTATTTCCTCTGGACTTACAGATGTGAATAAACGCGTGAATGTTACATCTGGATATTCTACCAAAAGATCTTCTAGTACTTTGTCGTTCGTTTGAGATTGTATTTGTTTTTCAATACCATCTTCATATGGAAATTTCAAATCCGCTTTAAATTTTACAATGATTTGCTTATCTGTTTCTTGATCTATTCCTAATTTACTCTGCTGCTCTATAGAATCAGCATGTACACTATTGATAGTGCCTCCTGTTCCTAAAAGTGTTGTAATGATTACAGTTGACGCGCACATTTTTCGAAATATTTTCATTACTTCAATCCTCCTATTAACAACAATTAATCATTATATTAATTTATAGTGATTTTATTTATATAACATATTCCCTTTCTACTAAATAGATTATAGTAATCAGCAATATGAACTTCAATGTATTTTCATATGCAATATTTCATATTAGAACTCTACAATACATGAATAAGAAACTTATAATGATTATTTATTTTATATGTGCTAATATACTTACATTAATATATTAAGTATATAAATATCCAAAACTAGATTACTGAACAGCTTCACCTTAATTTTTTCTTAGGAGGATTTACAATGAAATTATTAAAAATAAAACATATAATCCCTTTATCTGCGGCTGCAATTACATTCGTATGTAGTCAAAGTACAGCTGAGGCTTCTACCATTCATACAGTAAAAAAGAATGATACACTTTGGGGCATTAGTAAACAATACGACGTTTCAATACAATCCATTAAACAGGCTAACCATAAAGGAAACGATCAAACTTTCATTGGCGAACAGTTACATATTCCAGGTTCCGTCAACTCAAATGAAATCACTGTTCACCAAAACGCCAAACCTGCGAACATTTCTGAGCAAATTATTTATCAAGTACAACCGGGAGATTCATTGGAAACGATAGCAAAGCGTTACAATGTTACCGTTCAATCTATAAAACAAATTAACAATACAGTGGGAAACAAGCTCTATGCAGGACAACATATAAAAATAAGCTCAAGCATTTCAGAAAAAGAAAAAGACTTAATGGCACGCTTAGTTACTGCTGAAGCAGGTGGCGAATCGTATAAAGGAAAAGTAGCAGTAGCGAAAGTTATACTAAACCGTGTAAACGCAAAAGGTTTTCCAAATACAATAACAGGCGTTATTTATGAACCTATTAAATACGGATATGCATTTACTCCTGTTACAGATGGAAGAATTAATCAACCTGCAAGTGCAGAAGCAAAAATGGCTGTAGAAGAGGCTATCTCCACAAATGGAATACATTCTGATTGGCTTTATTTCTATAATCCGAAAACATCAACAGACAAATGGATTACGACACGTCAAACAGTAGCAGTAATTGGTAACCACGTCTTCGCTAAATAACATTTAAAATCATTAACAGACCTCTTCACTTAAAAGGTCTGTTTTTTTGTATGTAAGAATTTATTTATCATGTGATATAGTGGTCTTTGAAAACTAATTCTTCTTGTAAATAAAGACACTTGTATTTACTTCATCACTCTAAGAAATTAAAAAAGCATCAAGTTCAAAAACTCCCCTTTATTAATAAAATTTATTTCTTACCTTCATAAAATTGTTATACACTAGAAAAATAAAAAACAAACTATTTGTTAGCAGGTGAAAGAATATGTATGATGTTACAATTATCGGCGCTGGAGTAAGTAGCATTTTTATGGCTTATTCACTAGCTAAAAGTAACAAAAAAGTTTTAATTCTTGATAAAGGTAAAGCGCTAGGAGCTCGCCATTGTCCTTTAGACGAAGGAAAAGCGTGTAATTGTACTACATGTGATAAATATTTCGGATTTGCTGGTTTAGGAAAATCTGAAGGGAAATTTAATTATACAAACGGATTTGGTGGAGAACTTGAGCAAAAAGTTGGGAAAGAGGGCTTTATACAACTTATGGCTGAAGTAGATGAAATTCTATGTCAGTTCGGAGGAAATTCAGTTTCAAAATATTCTACAGAAAATCCAAATCTCAATAAGAGAGCTGAATCGTGTGGTTTACAAATGCTAACAACAGAAGTACGGCATCTTGGTACTACCCTTTCAAAGGAAATTTTTCAGCAACTCTACGAATTTTTACTTACGAAAATAAATATACAATTTCATATAGATGTACAACATATTATGAAACAGAAAGATCATTTTACTATAGATACAAATGAAGGAACATTTCAATCTAGGCAACTAGTATTTGCAACTGGGCGTTCCGGAGCAGATTGGTTAAAGGAGATGTGCACTTCTCTACATATTTCTCAGGAACAAACTCGTGTAGATTTAGGTATTAGAGTAGAGATGAAAGAACACCAATTACGTTCTATATTAAAAGATACATTTGAGACTAAACTTTCTTATGAGCATGAGGATTTCACAGCGACTACGTACTGTATGAATCCAAAAGGACGCATTATTAGAAAGTACGAAGAAGGTTTAGTTATGCCTGACGGTCAAAATTTTCGAGAGAAAGGAACTGGCACACCTAACTTAAATTTCACTTTATTCATCCCGCGCTATTTTCCAACTCTCAAAGAAGCAAATCTGTATGCAAGCTCAATTATTAAAGGCATTAACCAAGGACAAGATCGGATTGTTATACAGCGCTTAGAGGACTTATTAAAAAAAGAACCTACAATAGCGAACGATATGAAACATAACCGTATACAACCTACACTACAAGGAGATTATGGAGATTTGCATACAGAAATTCCTCCATTATATATTGAAGGACTTAAAGAATTTTTATTACGCTTAGAACAATTTATCCAAGAACCGATCGATAAAGATACTTTATTATATGGAATTGACGGAAAGTTTTATGCTCCTACGATAAAACTCAATAATCATTTTGAAACAAGTATACATGGACTATTTTTAGTTGGGGATTGTTCAGGCGTCACTCATTCATTATCTCAAGCTGCTGCAAGTGGATTGTATGTTGGAAAATATTTATCTATGGTTTAAATTCTTTTAAGATACCAATTAAATATTTTAAATTTCACAACGCTTTATTTATGTACCTTATCCTTCCCCCTAACGACTACCCCGTAAAAAATCGGGATTTTACGAGATACATATGTAACATAACTATGTATGTAAAACGATTGACATTCAATTCTAATAAATTGAATGTCAATCGTTTTACAAGCCTCTATTCATTTCTACTTTCATTTGTTCGATATTTTGTAACATCATCATAGTGTTTAATATGTTAGGATGTCTATAAGTATTTTTTACTACAACTATGACTTTTTCTGCTCTGTTCTAAAAAATAGATTTATACTTTAAAATTTCCTATTGTACGTATATGAATACTTCATATTATTACCTTTAGAAACCATTGGCTAAATGTTTTATTGTACCCTAATAGTTATAAAAATATAATATATAACACAAGTTAAATAAATTGTATAAAGAAGGTGTAAAAATGAAAAATAAAATCAATTTACAAATACAAAATATAAGCTTTGTTTTAATAATCGCTTTAGCAGTATGGTTAAAAACATATCTTATTACAAGGTTCAGTTTTGATTTAAAAATTGAGTCTTCTACACAAGAGCTTATTTTGTTTATTAGCCCTCTCGCTGCATCATTAGCTTTTGTCGGATTCGCATTATTTACAACCGGTGAAAAGCGAAATTATATCGCGCTATGTATTAATTTCTTATTAACAATTGTACTTGTTGGGAATGTAATGTTCTATGATTTTTATAGTGATTTCGTTACGTTACCAGTACTTGGACAAACATCAAACTTTGGCCAACTAGGCGGTAGTATTATAGAAATATTGAACTACAAAATTATACTTGCATTCGTAGACATTATTTTCTTCTTTATTTTATTAAAGAAGAAAGCACTAGTCTTCCAAACGGGGCGCGTAACTCATTCGGCACGCTTGTTATATTTCCTCTTAACGATTGGTGTATTTTTTGCAAATCTACATCTTGCAGAAAAAGAGCGACCTGAATTACTAACGAGATCTTTCGACCGAGTCATGCTTGTTAAAAATTTAGGACTATACACGCATCAAGTATATGATTTAACACTACAAGTAAAAACAGGATCACAAAAGGCACTTGCTGATAGTAGCAAATTACAAGAAACAGAAAACTACGTAAAGGCAAACGAAAGTGAACCGAATCCTAACATGTTTGGTGCAGCGAAAGGAAAAAACGTAATTGTCGTTACTCTTGAATCCTTGCAAACCTTTTTAATAGGCGCAAAAGTTAACGGAGAAGAAGTTACACCATTTTTGAATGAATTCATAAATGAAAGCTATTACTTTGATAACTTTTTCCACCAAACTGGGCAAGGAAAAACATCCGATTCTGAATTTCTAATCGATACGTCGTTATATCCATTAAATCGAGGAGCTGTATTTTTCACACACGGTAACAATGACTATACTGCGACTCCAGAAATTTTACGTCAGCAAGGTTATTTCACTTCTGTATTCCATGCGAATAATGCAACATTTTGGAATCGTAATATCATGTACTCTGCTCTCGGTTATGATCGTTACTATAATGAACTTGATTACAAAATTACGCCTGAAACAAATTTAAATTGGGGCTTAAAAGATATCGAGTACTTTGATCAATCAGTAGATATATTAAAAACTATTGATCAACCATTTTACGCTCGTTTCCTTACTTTAACGAACCATTATCCATTTACGTATGATGAAGATACTAAATTCATTGAACCATATGACTCTGGTAATGGCGTATTTGATCGTTATATCGTAACAGCACGTTACTTAGACGAATCCATTAAAAAGTTTATTGAGCGTTTAAAAGCCGAGGGAATGTATGATGATTCTATTATTGTTTTATATGGTGATCATTATGGCATTTCTGAAAAACATAATCGCGCAATGGCACAGTTTTTAGAAAAAGATCAAATAACAGAATTTGACACTTTAAATTTACAACGTACACCTTTATATATTCATATGCCTGGTCAAACAGAAGGTGAAACGATTTCAAAGCCTACGGGCCAAATCGATATAAAACCTACTATTCTCAATTTATTAGGGATTGATACTACGAACGATATTCATTTTGGTCATGATATGTTTTCAGATAAATATACCGGTTTTGTCGTTTTACGTGATGGTAGCTTCATTACAGACAAATACGCATACAAAAACAACACTTTCTATGACCGCATAACAGGTGAAATTGTAAATTTACCAAAAAAAGAAGCTCAAGCACTCATTAACCGTGCACAAAATGAATTACGAATGTCTGACAAAATTATTGAAGGCGATTTATTACGTTTCTCAGAAAGTAATAAAATTAAAACTGGTGAAGTACAAACTAAAATTAAAGAGACTGAAAAATAATCTTAATATGAAAAGGGAGCAACTCGTTACAGTTGCTCCCTTTTACTCTCTTATAACATGTGATGCAATTTCACATAAAAAATCTTATATATTTTACTTTTATTCTGCACTTGTTTCTAAAATTACATCTGTATAAGTATGATCATCACCCATATGTAAAATTACTTCACATTGACGTAATCTCAATTCAAAGAGCATGATAGAATCATGATAAACTTCAGGGTTTGATTTCATTTTATGTAACATCTCTTGTTTTTCTTGTATTTCTAATTGCATATTTTCTACAGCTTGTTTCAAGGAGTTAAATGGATTCCTAAAGAATATATGAATATCTCGCTCTTGTGTGTTTTCGAATAGCTCAAATTGCAAGAAAAATTTCTTCATAATAGAATCCGTTACCTCGGTATAATCTTCATTTTCTACATACTGTTTGTATTTGTTATATAGCATAGTTTTGTTTTTCGGAAGAACTCCAAATAATTTACCGGCACTTTTCAATAAAAATTGTGCTGGCGTAAATCGACGTAAAATATTTACTTCATCCATTTGTATGCTATTCGTCATTCTGTCAGTATCTCTGCGCCAGTCATCAAGCACTTTAAAGTCACATTCTAACTGTATTCGATTTTCTCCAAATAAAGAATTAAGTCCTTCACTAAGTTCTTCTAAGTACGATTGACTTTGAAGGAGCTCATTATGAGAAGTGGCAATCCAATTTTGCATAGAAAGAGCAAGATGAGGTAATACAGTTTGTTCTAAATATTTATGCACTCTTTCGTTCATTGCTTTATTTAGTTCTGTATCCATGTGACCGAAATCACTGTCTTCACTCATTAAATCAGAACAACTCTGTAATATCTTCGGTATATTTTCAGTAAGTTCGTTCGTAATTTCCATTTTCATTGTACGATATGACTGTGTAATGAAATGAATTTTTTCCCTCTCAAACGCAGTAAGGTTATTCATGCTACCGTTTAGTTTCACTAGCATATCTTCATTCCAATTAATAGCATCCACGAGATTGTTTTCTTTTTCAACACGTTTATTTAAAAGATATGTAATTGTTTTTCGGATGAAGAACAATAGCTTTTCAGTACGTTCTGCATCAATATTTTTATGATTAAAGTTAAAATGAATAAACTCAGTTAACTCATTTAATTGTTGACTACTTGTATATAACGAAGAATAAGGAAAAATTCTCGCTTGCGGGAAATATGTGTTTATTCTCGCTGCCGTATCTTGTAATACTCTTTTCACTTCTGCTTCACTGTAAATGTTATCGATTTTATTTAATAAGAAATGAATTTGTAAATTTGGTGTATGTTCTTGAATGCTTAATAAAATATCACGCTCTTTATCAGTAAACGGTGAATCCGCATTCAATACAAACAATAATTCATCCACAGAATTTAGATATTCAAATACTTCATCCCTAGTGTCATTATTCCTATTAAATCCAGGTGTAACTACAAATGTAAGTTTATTTTCATTTAAAAATCTACATGGTAATTTAAATTCAACACATGCTCTATCTCTATACGTTTGATGGTGCTGAGACATCATATTATGATAATCAGAGATATCTTCCGTTGTTGTAATTGCAGCGTCTGTTATGGCGTTAATTTCTGTATGAGCATCATTTTTTAAAACTACTACATTTGAAATTGATTTTTCTACTATATTTTCTCCTAATATAGAGTTAATAAATGTAGTTTTTCCGTTCCCTGAAGTTCCCGTTACTAAAATACGATTTGTTCTTAAATCCGCAAGTTCGTCAACTAACCATCTAAATCGGTGACCTATTTCTATATTGTGCTTTTGTGCCCACTGTGTAATAGATTCAAAAAGATGTAGACTGTACTCTAAAGCATTCACATGATTCATAGAATATGACAGTAGGTTTTCCGCATGTTTTATATTTGATGAATCTATTTGGTTAGGAAAAATTTCATCCCATGCCAATACAGCTGCTGATGGAAATACAGCATAAGACGGATTGACTACTTTTAACCAATTTGTTAAAAGACTTGGAATGATATCGTGTAATTGTCTAAGCGTATATTTCCCTTGAATTAATGCAAAGTATGTTTCTTCGTAAAGAGAAGAAATTTTGTCCCATATATCGGAAGACTCTATTTCAATATGTAAGAAAAATTCATTTATTGTGTTAAGCCACAATAAGTAATTTTGTTCATTTTTATAACTGTTCCAAAGTGATGAAACCATTTGCGTAAATTGTACTTGATCTACATTATTTAATGTAACTAATGCATCATAAAAATAATCTGGTGAAATATGTTTAGTAAATCCCTTATCGATATATCCTTTTAACACCTCAAACCACGGATAAGATTCTGTTCGAATTAACTCATTCACAGCAAGCTCTACTGCACTATCAAAATCTTGTTGTTCCTCATAAAAAGAACGGGCAATTTTTGTAACATTCGGATAGTCTGGATTTAAAGAAACTGCTTCTTTAATAACAGCGAAAGCTGAATCAAAATTATTTTGCTCTATGTAAAGAGAAAGTAATTGTAGTCTAATTTCAGTCATCAATATTTTATTATCAGTAGTAATGGAAGTATATACATTTTCAGCAATTGATAATTGATTCAGTTCGAAATACGCATCCGCAATATTTTTTTGTGCCCACGGTGCTAATTCATTACTAACCTTCTCCCATTTAAAAATAGCTGCTTCAAAATCTTGATGGCGATAATAAAATTCACCTTGCGCAAAACGAATATAAGATCCATCAGAAACCTCATTTTTTTCTTCGTTTACATAAGCTTCTCCAAGTACGTCAAGAGGTGATTTTGTTACATTCTCCATTAGAAATGTTTCATAATACATCTTTTTTATTAATTGTTTTTCTATTCTCATCTTTTCCCCCACTATATCTTGAAAATACATTTTTAAGATATGTCAACACTTTATTTATGTATGCTTTTTATCTTAACAAAGAATATCTTTTGGAAAATTTCATTTTCCTTTCATTTTTCAAGTAAGATTGAATTTTTATGAGAAAAGTTTCAGTTTTTTTTCAATTCCCTTTCAGTTATGAAACAGCATTAAATGTTCCTAATAACATAATAACACTATAATATCCCGCATTATATTATCAGGAAAACCCTATATGAAACATATTATAAAAACAATTTATAACGAATATATATGCAAAAATCACTTCACCTAACATAAAAGAGTTCATCACATAGTGCTTGTTTGATAGACATATATACTAAGTTTCTTCAGAATTTCACATACACCATGATAATTTAAACAACAACAATAGTGAGCAGCTATTCATACAATATCTTTCTCGAATTGTTTTCCTTTAGAACACTTCAGTAGTTACGTAATTAAATTCCATTAACCTCTATAAATAACTAGTCCAAAAAAAATCTATATGCATATCATGTTATAGTAAAGAATTCAGGAAATCGTAAAAGGAGGCATTTTCATGTTTGAAGATAAATCTAAAATCAACTACCCATATGAATTTACTGAAACTACAACAATCCCGCTAAAAAACCCTATCAATAAAAATTTCAAAAACGGCTCTGGTACACATACTTTCCCAATTAAGAAGCATTATAAAGAGCAGGTGCTATATACGGAAAAAATTAATAATAATAAAAATAAATAAGCGTATAGGCTCTTATAACAATTAATCAAATAAGAATCTATATTAGACCTTGCATAGTTATAGGTAATATATAAGGCTTTCTTATACAACTCATGTACTTTTAAAAAGTGCTGATATACAGCGCTTTTTTATACATAGATAATAGAAGAACAAAAAAGGTATGGATATTTTCCACACCTTTTTTGTTCTTTACTATTTATAAATAAATTCCACCTTCACTGCTCCTTAGCCAATGCTCCTAGCAGCAAAATTCTACTTGTTGGAGTCATTGAAGAAAGGAGTAAATTTATGATAAATCCCAAAGCTAAAGAAGCATCCAAGAATGATATAAACCATTATTGCTCTATTATATATATTCAAAAATGCACCAAACATTGTTTCAAAGCTACTTAGTTTTCATAAAATATTTTTTGTTTCCGTTGGAACGGATAGGCTTTAATCTCATCTGTATCTAAATTTTCATGAAATAAATGAATAGCTATAATTTGTCTACAATCGTAAGTATGATAATAATATGTTCCGGACTCCATACACATTACACTTGTATATATGGTATTATCTAATGCACCTTCTTCTGTTATTACTCCACCTTTAGGTACCTCGCAATTTGATAAGATATGAAAAAGGGCGGATACTCCCTCTTCTTCACTATCTATACCTTGAATGTTTTGTTTGCCATATGCTGCCCGCACAAACCTCGATGGCGGGGTGAAATCCCCTGGAAGTCCCATTGAGCCTGAGCCCTGGCCAAAAGCACTTAATGGTAAATTACTCCATTCTGTTGGCGCGAATGGCTGCGATTTAAGGCCAATATATTGTCTTAAATTTTGCAAATGCCAATTAAACTCCGGACTATTCGTCATCACTCCTAGTGGGTTATCATACATCTTTAATCCTTCATTTGTCGGCTCCAGTACAATGCAATCTCCCCATTTATCCGCTAAGATCCAATGTAGCGGTGGCGTAAGTCCTAAATCCGGTAATGGTATATCCAAAAAGGTAATGCTATCTACAGATTTCTTTAACTCTTTGACAGAATTGAATTGTGTAAGACTCCAAGCTACAAAATCAAATGGTGCTAAATTCGTTTTAATGTCATCTATGCTTTGACTATAAGTAGCGAATCCTGGAAAATAGAGTGTTGCACATGTCATACCTGCTTCATTTACTCCGTCCGCCATAATGATCCTTCCTTGATGATTAATTCCCATTCCGACCGTAGCATGTTTCGTATGAATGATTTCACCAGTTATATTATTCCACTGGTAATGCCGAGGAATGATTATTACTTCTTGATTCATATCTAATGTGAAATCCATCGTTCTTGCAAAAAGATGCTGACCGTTTTTTGTCTCTAATGTCAAACTAGTACACATAAAGAACACCCCATTTTATGGTTTTATCTACACTTTACATAATTCTGATAAGTCTGTAAATTAAAAACCTCTTTCCTTACAAACAAATTAAGAACGTACATATAAATTACAAATAGGTTGAGGTTATCTCTAGTTTATAAATTTTTAAAATATAGTTGCAAAAGAATTATATGAAAAAGGAGCGAATTGTTACTATCGCTCCTTTTTATTTCTTGCTATATTTTATTAAAATAACCAGAGACCATTTTCTCTATGAACAGTATCCCTACATAACCCTCTTAAACATCTTTTCCAATTCATAAGTAGAATGATGCACAAGAATTGGTCTTCCGTGCGGGCATGTGTATGGGTTTGTTGTTGTACGAAGTTCTTCCAGTAAAGCAAATATTTGATCGTTCGTTAAATATTGATTTGCTTTAATTGAAGCTTTACAGCTCATCATGATGGCTGCTTCTTCACGTAATTTTTTAATATCAACTTTTTTTAGTTTAACGACCTGCTCCATCATTTCATCGATAATTTCTGTTTCTTGCCCTTTCGGGAACCACGTTGGATGCGAGCGAACGATAAAGGATTGATGGCCGAATTGCTCCAAAAATAGTCCAACTTTTTTTAGTTCTTCTAGTTGCTCTTCGACACGTAAAAATTCGGTAAGAGATAAATCGATACGGTATGGTACGAGTAGTTCTTGTACTTCTTGTGCTACTCGTCCTACTTTATCACGGAAGTATTCATAATTAATACGTTCCTGCGCGGCATGTTGGTCAATCATATATAAGCCTTTATCATTTTGAGCGAAAATATATGTTCCATGCATTTGTCCAATTGGATAAAGCGGCGGTAAATCATTACCGTTCATTTCGATTTCTTCTATTTCCTGAACTTCTTCTTCCAATTCCTCTAATTCAAAGTCTTCATCGTTACTGTTCCACGATTTCTCTTCTCGAATCGGTTCTTCTATTATCGATTTTGTAGATGGTTGCCAACTTTGTTCTTCTCTCACGAGCGACTGTGGTGGTTGCCATTCTTGCTTCGGTGGTTGCCAAAGCTGCGCAGGCTGTTTCACAGCCTGCGGTTCTTCTTGTTTTTCATCCATGCCCGTCGGTAAAATGATATCCGGCATGGATGGTTCTTTCGGCTTCGCATGCTCAAACTGGAACTGTTCTTGCACACTTTCATCTTTTTCTTTTTTCTTCGTTGTTACACCTGCATCTGGAATGAGCTGTATTTTTTTGAATGCTGCTTGCAATGTTTCTTCAATCAGCTTTAGTAATTCTTGTTCTTTACTAAAACGAACTTCCAATTTCGCTGGATGTACGTTAACGTCAACAAGCATTGGATCCATTTCAATTGATAAGAAGCCGATTGGATATCGTCCGACTGGCAGTAATGTATGATATCCTTGCTGAATAGCTTTCATTAATACGAAATTTCGAACGTAACGGCCATTTACGATTGTTGACATATAATTACGAGATGCTCTCGTTACTTCTGGTAATGTTACATAACCTTTAATTGTGAAATCTAGAGATTCCGCTTCAATTGGAACAAGCTTCTTTGCAACTTGAATGCTATAAATCGATGCAAGTACTTGTCTTACATCACCATTTCCTGATGTATGAAGCAATTTCTTCTCATTATGAAACAGCTTTAATGACACTTCTGGATGCGACATTGCAATACGATACACAATATCTGTAATATTACCAAGCTCTGTATGAATGGTTTTCATATATTTAAGACGCGCTGGTGTATTAAAAAATAAGTTTTGTACTGTAATATCTGTTCCCTTTCGGCTCGCTGTTTTCTCCTGCTTTATAATGTCTCCACCTTTAATAATAAGGTGTGTACCAGGTGCATCACCTGTACTAGTGATTAATTCTAATTCACTAACTGAGGCAATACTCGGCAATGCCTCACCGCGGAAACCGAGTGTTCTTATGCGAAACAGATCATTTTCATCTTTAATTTTGCTCGTCGCATGTCGTTCAAAAGCGACGATACAATCTTCTTCTGCAATGCCATCTCCATTATCAATGATGCGAATTTTCGATAAACCAGCTTCTTCTAAGTGGATTTCAATAGATGTACTATTCGCATCGATAGAATTTTCCACAAGTTCTTTTACGACTGAGGCAGGGCGCTCTACCACTTCCCCTGCCGCAATTAAGTTAGAGAGTTGGTCATCGAGTTTGCGAATTTTCCCCATCTACTTACTCATCCTTTCTTTAACTTTTTTTGTAAGCGATACAGTTCGTTCATCGCTTCTAAAGGTGTCATATCAAGTAAATCAATTTTTTTAATTTGCGTAAGTACTGCTGTTTCTTTTGCATCTAGAACTGGCTTATCTTGTTTTTTCGAAGACTGCTCTGTGCCAAAGAATGATAGTTGTGATTCTTCTTCATTGTCTACCTTCGTTTCTTCTATTGCTACTGGTTCTTCTTTTACAACTACAGGTTCTGGAATTACTTCTTGCTCTTGCGCTTTCACTTCTACACGCTTCGGAATAATAATTTCTTCCTGTCCTTCTAATTGCGCTAACACTTCTTTCGCTCGAGCGATTAAGCTATCTGGAAGCTCCGCAAGTTGCGCAACATGAATTCCGTAACTTTTATCAGCTGCCCCGTCTTGAATTTTATGAAGGAATACTACTTTTCCGTTCTCTTCAATAGCTGAAACGTGTACATTTTTCAGTTGATCTAAACTGTCTTCTAACACGGTCAATTCATGATAATGCGTAGAGAATAACGTTTTCGCACCAATTTGGTCATGAATATGTTCAATGATTGCTTGTGCAAGTGCCATACCATCATACGTAGATGTACCGCGTCCAATTTCATCGAATAAAATTAAACTTCTTTCTGATGCGTTTGCAATGGCATTTTTCGCTTCTAACATTTCGACCATAAATGTACTTTGACCTGAAATTAAATCATCCGCCGCGCCAATTCTCGTAAAGATTTGGTCAAATACAGGTAATACTGCTTCTGTTGCTGGTACGAAACAACCAATTTGCGACATAACCGTTACAAGTGCTAATTGTCTCATATACGTACTTTTACCAGACATGTTCGGTCCTGTAATTAAAAATACATCCATATTCTCTGGCATAATACAATCATTCGGTACATACAATTTCCCGTTCAATACTTTTTCTACGACAGGATGACGACCATCTTTAATGAAAATTTCACGCTTCGTTGTTAGTACAGGTTTTACAAACTGTTCCTCTTCACTCACTGTCGCAAAACTTTGCAGTACGTCTAATTCACTAATTACTTTCGCTAAATGCTGTAATTTCGGAATAAATACTTTTACTTCTTCACGAAGCGCTGTAAATAAATCGTATTCTAGTTGTACAATTTTTTCTTCAGCTTCTAAGATTAATGTTTCTTTTTCTTTTAGTTCATCTGTAATGAACCGTTCCGCATTAGCAAGCGTTTGTTTACGCTCGTAGCGGCCTTCTGGTAATGCTCCAAGGTTCGCTTTCGTTACTTCAATGTAGTAACCGAAAATACGGTTGTATCCGATTTTTAACGATTTAATTCCTGTAATATCACGCTCTCGTTTTTCAAGCTCAGCAATCCACGTTTTTCCGTTTTTACTCACATAGCGATATTGATCAAGCTTGTCATTATAACCATCTTTAATAATATCTCCATCTTTAATAGAAAGCGGTGGATTTTCTTGAATACTTCTTCCTAGTAATTCTGTTAAGCTCTCACATGGATCTGCACCTTGAATTAATCTCGCTGCATACGCGTTATCTAACAAACTAATCGCTTCTAAAATAGCTGGCACTTGTAGTAACGAGCGTCTTAACTGTAATAAGTCCCGTGCATTAACATTACCAAATGCAACTTTCCCTGCTAAACGTTCTAAATCATATACTTCTTTTAACTTTTCTTTTAAATCTTCACGCAAGAAGTAATCATTTACAAACGTTTCAACCATTTCTAAACGCTCTTCAATTCGTTCCTTCTGTATAAGTGGACGTTCCATCCACTGTTTTAACATACGACCACCCATAGCAGTCTTCGTCTTATCTAATAGCCATAGTAATGATCCTGTTTTTTCTTTCGTTCGAAGTGTTTCTGTCAGCTCTAAATTTCGCTTTGAATGCACATCAATCTTCATAAATTGATTCGTATAATAAATTTCCACAGGCTGCAAATGATCTAATGAACGTTTTTGCGTTCTTATTACATAGTTAAATAAGCGCCCAACTGCTTTAATTAACTTTGCTTGTGAAACATTTTTCACAAGATGTTCTAGCCCTTCAGGAATTGCCGTTGCATCTTCATATGAAATCGTCATTTTTAACGTTTCCGTTAACTTGTTTAGTTCATCTTTAGAAAAGGAAGAATCTACAACAATTTCTTTCGAACCCGTTGCATACACTTCTAATAAAATATCTTCTACTGAACCAGTCAATAACGTTACTGTATTTTGCCCAGTCGTTAAATCGTTACAAGCTAACGCATATGATCCATCTTCAAAATGTGTTAATGCGGCTAAAAAGTTATTTTCTTTCTCATCAATCGTACGCCCTTCCATCATCGTTCCTGGCGTAATTAATTGTACTACTTCACGGCGCACTACGCCTTTAGCTGTTTTTGGGTCTTCTACTTGCTCACAAACCGCTACTTTATATCCTTTTTCAACAAGTTGTTCAATATAGTTTTTAGCCGCATGATACGGTACACCGCACATCGGTATACGTTCACTACTACCACCGTCTCGGCTCGTTAATGTAATTTCAAGTTCGTGGGCTGCTTTAACCGCATCCTCAAAGAACATTTCATAAAAATCACCTAAGCGGAAAAATAAAAAGGCATCTTGATAGTCTGCCTTAACTTTTAAATATTGCTGTATCATAGGCGTATATTGCGTCATACTTATCCTCCATAATTCTTACATAATAATCTATATTCATATATGTCACATTTCACGGACACTCTTATCTCCTATTTCAGGAGTCTTTCTTCATTATAGCACATTTCATTAGCAATCATGTTCATCTAAGCACCACTTATGTAAAGTAAAAAGCTAGGAAGAACTTCTCCCTAGCTTTCTATTACTCTTCTTCTGCATCAACGATAAAGTTCGGATCTAACTCTTCAAACTCATCATCTTCAATTTGGAAAGCATCATCTGATTCTACACAACCTTCAGGGTTTACACTTACACAAATTTTCGTTTCGCCAACTACTTCTGTTACAAATTCACGTTCTACCGTTACAACAATTTTATTACCATTTGGTGATACAAGAGCTTCTAAACAATTTGGTGGCTGAATGACACGAGCAATAATTTCTAAATCATCACCAGAAAAGTTTTTATCACGATATCCAATGCTTACTTCATCTGTGTAGTTTACACGTTCTGTTACAACTTCTGTCTTTGTATTGCCATCGAATGAATACCAAGTGTTCACATCATAGAAACCTTCAATTTCCACATGTTTTCCACTCTTTCTTGCTTCGTACGAGTGGTTAATTACCCAGCACCCTAAAATACTTGTTGGCTCATTATTCGATTCACATGTATGCGTTGACTTTGTATACTTACGTCCTTTTCCAACCACTGCTTTTGTAATAATCTCTCTAAATTCGGACATTCGTAACCCTCCTCAATCACTATTCACTTAATCATATGCGTGACAATAGCGGAATGTGTCATTCTTTTTTTGAGAAGAACTTACGTTTAATCCACTAAAAAAAGAGATGTCAATTCGACATCTCTTTAACAACCACAATTTCCTTTTTTACTTTCTACCGCTGCGCCCGTTTCACCCTTCAATACATCGCCATTAGTTGAAATTAATATTTCATCTGTTACGTTGTTAGAAATCGTACTTGCAACTAGCTGTAATAAGTCATTTACATACGTTTGTGAAGATTTAAATTCTTGTACAACTGGGATGCTATCTAACTTATCTTGCAGGGCATCAATTTCAGCTTCTACTTTTTTCAAAGCTTCCCATTTCCCGTAATGTTGCAAGTTTACTGCTTGTTTTTGCAGTGCTTTAATTTCATCAATTGCGCGCTTCACATTTTCATTTTTATGAATTTGTGCCTCTGCTTTCTTAAAGAAATCAACTTCTTCTGTTTCAGAAATCATTTTTGCTAATTCTTTCGCTTGCTCAACAATTTCATCTTTCGAATATACTTTCATCTATTATTCCACCTCAATCGGCTCTTCAACTAATTCTCCGTTAAGAGACCAAGTTTTTGCATCCGTTACTTTTACTTTCACAAGCTGACCAATTAAAGACTTTGGAGCAACAAAGTTTACAAGTTTATTTGTACGAGTATAACCTGCAAGTACTTCTGGATTATTTTTACTCTCTCCATCAACTAACACTTCTACAATTTGACCTTTATAACGATTATTCTTTTCAATTGCCAATTTATTTACTAATGCATTTAAGCGTTGAAGACGTTCTTTCTTTACTTCCATCGGTACATTGTCTTTCATTTTTGCAGCTGGTGTACCTTCACGCGGAGAATAAATAAAGGTAAAGGCAGTATCAAACCCTACTTCACGATATAACGACATCGTTTCTTCAAATTGCTCATCTGTTTCATTCGGGAAACCGACAATAATATCAGTTGTTAATACCGCGTTTGGAATTGCTTCTTTAATTTTTCTTACAAGCTCTAAATAATGCTCACGTGAATATTTACGCGCCATAATTTTTAACATTTCTGTGCTTCCAGATTGAACTGGTAAGTGAATATGTTCTACTAAGTTGCCACCTTTTCCAAGCACTTCAATTAAGTGATCATCGAAATCGCGTGGATGGCTCGTTGTAAAACGAATACGGGCAATATCAACTTTACGGAGCTCGTCCATTAAATCGCCAAGACCGTATTCTATATCTTCAAAGTCTTTACCATATGCATTTACGTTCTGTCCAAGTAACGTAATTTCTTTATAACCATTCGCAGCTAAATGACGAATCTCTTGGATAATGTCTTCTGGACGTCTGCTTCGCTCTTTTCCGCGTGTATACGGTACGATACAATATGTACAGAACTTATCACAGCCATACATAATATTTACCCAAGCTTTAATATCACCACGACGTACTTTCGGAAGATTTTCAATTACGTCTCCTTCTTTGGACCAAACTTCAACTACCGTCTCCTTCGAGAACATTGCATCTTTTAGAATGTACGGTAATCTATGAATATTATGCGTTCCAAACACCATATCTACATGCTGATTTTTTTGCATAATTTTATTTACAACAGATTCCTCTTGGGACATACAACCACATACACCAATTAAAAGATCAGGATTTCTTCGTTTTAGTGCCTTTAAATGCCCTAGTTCACCGAACACTTTATTTTCAGCATTTTCACGAATAGCACAAGTATTTAATAATACTACATCTGCTTCTTCAGTTGAAAAGGTTGGTTCATATCCAAGTGCAGTGAAAATACCCGCCATTACTTCTGTATCGTGCTCATTCATTTGACAACCATATGTACGAATATAAAACTTTCTTCCTGTACCGAAATTGCGAAACTCTTCAGGTAAGCCAAAATCCCGTTCAATTTTAACTTCTTCTTTCCCTCGCTTTTTCGCGTCTTTTAAGGAAGGTGGTTGGTATACACTTTCAAAGTATTTGCTATAATCTTTCTCTTCTTTTTTCGTAGAGGAATTCACTTGTTGACTTGCTAATCGTTGTTGCTCGTTCATCGGTAATCTCCTTTCACCCTTAACTATACACACTCTATAGTCCATTTTAATGCGCTTAGACCCACCTCAAAAATGGTTAGATAGCTTGAGAGATACTTGTCCTTTGAAACTTGAGTAATCAATCTAATCATCTATAAGAATGAAGTCTTCCCCACACAAATAGACATTCCCTTTTTGTATTTCTTTTGTCCTACTCAAAAGCATATTGCTTTATCCCTATACACATTACCATAGTATGAAGTGTTTCGCCAATTTTTACAAAGAAGAAGGCTTATCCTATTATTACATTTCCTAGTTAATGAACATGCAATTTTCATACAACGATTTATATATTATTTTACCATTCTGAATTTTCCAAGTAAATAAGACTGCTTTATATTTTTACTTATTAAAAAAGGCTGCCAAATGGCAACCTCCTCTTCTTACATTACATAAATTCAGCAACAAGCTCATCAAACATTTTCTGATCCATGTTTAAATCAGATTGCACTAAAGGCTTCTCACTATATCCTTTTACCAGTTCTTGGTATGAAGGCTGCGCTGTATTTTGATAAATTAACCCTGTTACTAATCCGTTGTTTTCCATTAATGTTTGCATAGCCATCATGCGATTAGACGGATCATATCCCTCTACTGTACTTAGTTTTGTTAAATTCTCTTTAAACCAATCGTAAGTATTTACTTTATTGTAAGTAACACATGGGCTGAATACGTTAATTAATGAAAATCCTTTATGGTTAATACCAGCTTCAATAATTTGTGTTAATTCTTTTAAATCACTTGAAAAGCTTTGCGCCACAAATGTTGCACCAGCTGTTAAAGCCATTTCCATAACATTTAGTGACGGTTCAATTGAACCTTGTGGTGTACTTTTCGTTTTAAATCCAGCTTCACTACGTGGTGAAGTTTGCCCTTTTGTTAATCCGTAAATTTGGTTATCCATTACGATGTACGTAATATCAATGTTACGACGAATAGAATGGATCGTATGTCCCATACCAATCGCAAATCCATCACCGTCACCACCTGATGCGATAACTGTTAAATCACGGTTTGCCATTTTTACACCTTGTGCAATTGGAAGGGCACGACCATGAATACTATGCACACCATATGAATTAATATAACCTGAAATACGACCTGAACAGCCGATACCAGAAATAACAGCAAGTTCATCTGGATTTAAGCCAACGTTAGCTGCCGCACGTTGAATTGCAGCTTGCACCGAGAAGTCTCCGCAACCTGGGCACCAGTTTGGTTTTACACTGTTACGAAAGTCCTTAAATGTTGCCATTTAATACAACCCCTTTTTTGCATTCGTTGTAAATCTCTTTCGGCAAGAATGGGTTCCCATCATATTTTAAAAGACTAGAAATTTTCTCACCGTTACCAAGATTCATTTTCATAATGTTAGCAAGTTGACCTGTTGCATTGTTTTCTACCACTACAACACGCTTCGCATTTTTCACAAGTGGATCGATTTCAGCTGTTGGGAACGGGTGAATTAAACGCACATGAGCATGGTTTACTTTCATACCCTCTTGTTCTAAGCGCTCCATTGCTTCTTCGATCGCACCACGAGTTGAGTTAAATCCAACAAGCAATACGTCTGCTTCTTCATGCTTAACATTTTTATAAACAGGGGTATTAAACTTCAAGTTCTCCATTTTACGGAAACGTTTGTCCATTTGATCTTTACGGTTTAATGCTGATTCAGATGGTTTACCAGTTTCATCATGTTCTACACCTGTAACATGGTGAACACCATTTTTCATACCAGGTAAAACACGTGGTGAAACGCCATCTTCTGTTACTTCATAACGCTTGAAGTATGCTTTATTTTCACGTTCTGGTAATTCCGCTTCTAAATCAAGCTTACCACGACGAATTTCCACTTTATCTAACTTAAGTGGTTCTACTGTCTGTTTCCCTAAAGAAAGCTGTAAATCTGTTAAGAAAATAACAGGTACTTGATATTCTTCAGATAAGTTAAACGCTTCTACAATATCATAGAAAGCTTCTTCCACTGTACTTGGCGCCATTACGATTTTTGGAATTTCACCGTGCGTACCGTAAATCATTGCCATTAAATCAGACTGCTCTTGTTTCGTTGGTAATCCTGTACTTGGACCACCACGTTGTGTATCAACAATTACTAATGGCGTTTCTGTAATACCTGCTAAACCAATCGCTTCCATCATTAAAGATAGACCTGGACCAGCAGATGCAGTTAATGTACGAACACCAGCATAGTTTGCACCGATTGCCATTGTACAAGCTGCAATTTCATCCTCAGTTTGGATTACTGTTCCGCCGACTTTTGGCAATTTTTTAATTAAGTATTCCATAATTTCAGATGCAGGTGTAATTGGATATGCAGACATAAAGCGAGCACCACCAGCTACTGCACCAAATGCGATCGCATCGTTCCCAATCATAAACATGCGCTTCTGACCATCAGCTTTTTCAAGCTGCATCATGTTTACTTTCTCACCTAATAACTCTTTCATATATTGAGAGCCGCGCTTAATTGCGTCCATATTCTTTTGAACAACTTGCTCTCCTTTACGACCAAAGATCTCTTCAACAACATCTAAATAAGCTGTTTCATCTAATCCTAATACCGCACTTGATGCTCCAACAGCAACCATGTTTTTCATTAATGATGTGCCTAATTCTGAAGCAATATCTGTAAACGGTATCACATATAGATTTACATCTGTATTGTCAGGTATTGTCGGATTAAATTTCGCATCTGCAACTACAATCCCGCCCGGACGTAGTTCGTGGAAGTTAAAGTCAATTGTTTCTTGATCAAAAGCAATTAAAATATCTAAATCATCTGAGATCGCGCGTACTTCTGTTGTACTTACACGAATTTTATTATTTGTATGGCCGCCTTTTATACGTGATGAGAAGTGGCGGTAACCGTATAGGTAATATCCTAATCGGTTTAATGCAATACAGAAGATTTCTCCTGTACTTTCAATTCCTTCACCTTGTTGGCCTCCAACTTTCCATGAAAGTTGACTAATCATCTCCTACACCCCTTTTGGCTGCATTCATTGTAGTGTATTTTTTTACAGTAATAGTTTAGCATTTTTTATGCAAATAAACTACAATGGACGCAAATTATGCCTCTTCTGATTTCCCTGAATCTTTAGTATAAAGCTATTTTGTTTTTCATTCTAGTATTAGGTCTTAAAAAAAGCAATAATATCAAATGAATTAATTCTAATTTTTCTGGATTTTTAAAACAAAAATCTTAAAAGCCGATATGTTCAACAAAATTATCATATAAAAATCGCTCTACAGTAGATGCAGCATAGTGTTTACAAAGCTCGTTAATTACATTTTCATAATCTCGATACGCTGATACATTTACAACTGTTTCTACTATCCCATCAAAATCCGAACCAAACCCTATATTGTTCTCTCCACCTAATGAACAAATATATTCGATATGTCTTACTATATCTGCTACATTCGCTTGTTTTTCATTTGTTAGAAACTGCGGTACAAAAGTGACACCGATCATGCCATTTCGCTTTATAAGAGCTTTAAGTTGTTCATCGTTTAAATTACGTGGGTGCTGGCAAAGTTTCATACAATTTGAGTGGGAAGCAATAGGATTTTTTGCAATTTCTATAACATCCCAAAAACTTCTTTCATTCAAATGAGACACATCAGTCCATACATGTAACGCATTCAGTTCTTGTACAACATGTTTACCAGAAGTCGTTAAACCTGCCCCACGTGTCTCTAGCGCACCATCAGCTAATAGATTGGCATAATTCCATGTTAGTCCAAAAGAACGTACTCCTAGGCGATACAACAACCGTAATTTCATTGCATCTTTTCCAATTGCTTCGCATCCTTCTAGTGTTAATATCGCTCCAATCTCGTCCTGTTTTAACATGTTAATATCATCTTTTGTCTGAATAAACTTAACACCTGGTAGGGATAAAATTTCATTATAAAAAACATCTACCATTTGCAATGCTACTTCAAATCGGTTTTCATATGCCACTGTTTCTGGCACATATATAGCAAAACATTGTATACTTCCTTTTCTGTTCTTTAACTGTTCAAACGTAATATGTAATTGCGAATCATGTTTAAAATCCTTTTTCCCCTTCGCATTCCATAACTGAAAGAGTACATCACAATGGGCATCAAAAATTTTCATTTCATTCCTCCATTATAAAAACAACCTGTTTGCATACTGCAAACAGGTTGTTTAAACTTAACGAGGTTCTACAATTAATTTTATTGCTGTACGCTCTTCCCCATCAATCATAATATCCGTAAACGCTGGGATACAAATCAGGTCCAAACCACTAGGCGCTACAAATCCTCTTGCAATTGCTACTGCCTTTACCGCTTGGTTCAATGCACCTGCACCAATGGCTTGAATTTCTGCTGTTCCGCGTTCGCGAATAACACCTGCAAGTGCACCAGCTACAGAATTAGGGACCGACGTTGCTTTAACTTTTAATATTTCCATTCCGCGTTTCCTCCTCGTTTCTATAAAAAGTATTAGCAATTATTTCACTTTAACTTATATTCACGAGGAATGACACGTATTCCTGCTAAATTTCTGTAATTTTTCTAAAAAATTAAAAAATAATAACTTATCTAAATTTTAATAGTAATTACTCAAAAAATGGCTGATCATCATTAATTAAAATACGCTCAATTTTCTTAGCTTTTCCCGTATTAGGGTCCACATCAATTAGCACTGCACTTAATTGTGTTCTACCATTTGTCACTTCAAATCGTACTGGTAAGTTTGTTAAAAACTTCTTCAATACTGCTTCTCGGTCCATACCTAAAATTCCATCGTACGGCCCTGTCATACCAACATCTGTGATATATGCCGTTCCGCTTGGTAAAATGCGATTATCTGCTGTAGGAACATGCGTATGTGTACCTACTACCGCTGTAGCACGACCATCTACATACCAACCTAACGCTTGTTTTTCGCTTGTAGTTTCCGCATGGAAATCAACAAAAATAATATTCGTACGTTTTTTCGCAATGTTAATTAATTCATCCACTTTACGGAATGGACAATCAATTGGAGGAAGGAACGTACGTCCTTGTAAGTTAATAACTGCAACTTCTGTTCCATTACAGTTCACAAAAATAAGCCCTTTTCCTGGAGTGCCTTCTGGGAAGTTAGCTGGTCTTGCAAGATATTTTGCATCATCAATAAATTCAAATACTTCACGGTTATCCCAAGCGTGATTTCCAAGTGTAACCGCTTGTGCTCCGCATTCTAAAAAGTTTCGGTATATTTTTTCCGTAATTCCACGTCCACCTGCTGCATTTTCCCCATTAATAATGGTTACTGTAGGTGTATATTTCTTCTTTAATGCCGGTACGTATTGTTGAATCATACCTCTACCAGGAGATCCTACTACATCCCCAACAAATAATATTCTCATATGTCTTACCCTTCCTATGTACTACATTTTTTATTACTATAGCTTCAAGTAATTATCTTACAATATATTTATTATAAGTTTGTTTCACTTGTATGCTAGGTATAACTAATTTCCTTTATTTTAACCAATTCCAACACAAAAAAATAAAGTGGTGTTTCACCACTTTATTTTGCGTATTCCACTGCACGTGTTTCACGAATAACAGTTACTTTAATATGCCCTGGGTAATCCAGTTCATTTTCAATACGTTTTCGAATATCACGAGCTAAACGATGAGCTTCTAAATCATCAATTGTATCTGGTTTTACCAGAATACGAACTTCTCGTCCTGCTTGAATTGCGAAAGATTTTTCTACGCCTTCATAAGACTCTGAAATCTCTTCTAACTTTTCAAGACGACGAATATAGTTCTCAAGTGTTTCACTACGAGCTCCAGGTCTTGCAGCTGATAATGCATCTGCTGCTGCAACTAAAACTGCAATGATAGAAGTTGGTTCTGTGTCTCCGTGGTGAGATGCAATACTGTTTATAACTACAGGATGCTCTTTATATTTCGTTGCGAGTTCAACACCAATTTCAACGTGGCTACCTTCTACTTCATGGTCAATCGCTTTACCGATATCATGTAATAGACCAGCACGTCTTGCTAGTTTTTCATCCTCACCAAGCTCTGCTGCCATAAGTCCAGTTAAATATGCCACTTCCATAGAGTGTTTTAAGACGTTTTGCCCGTAACTTGTACGGTATTTCAAACGACCTAAAATCTTAATTAAATCTGGATGTAATCCGTGAACACCCACTTCAAACGTTGTTTGCTCTCCGACTTCGCGAATATACTCGTCCACTTCACGTCTTGATTTTTCGACCATCTCTTCAATACGCGCTGGGTGAATACGTCCGTCCTGTACTAGTTTATCAAGAGCGATACGAGCTGTTTCACGACGAATTGGGTCGAATCCAGATAGGATAACCGCTTCTGGTGTATCATCGATAATTAGGTCAATACCTGTTAGCGTTTCTAACGTACGAATATTTCGACCTTCACGTCCGATAATACGTCCCTTCATTTCGTCATTTGGAAGATTTACAACCGAAACGGTTGTTTCAGCAACATGATCAGCTGCACATCTCTGCATTGCAAGAGATAAAATCTCTTTTGCTTTCTTATCTGCTTCTTCTTTCGCACGAACTTCACTTTCTTTTACCATTACGGCAATTTCATGAGAAACTTCACTTTCTACTTTACCAAGAATAATTGCTTTCGCTTGTTCGCGTGTCAGATTGGAAATGCGCTCTAATTCTGTTTGTTGCTTTTGAACTAACTCTCCCACTTTGCTTTCCAACTCTTCAATCTGTTGTTGTCTCGCTACAAGAGAATCCTCTTTCTTTTCTAACTGTTGCTCGCGTTTATCGAGCGTTTCGTCTTTACGATCAAGGTTCTCTTCTTTTTGCATTAAACGATTTTCTTGTTTTTGTAATTCGCTTCTACGGTCACGAATTTCTAATTCAGCTTCTGTACGAAGTGTATGAATTTCATCCTTTGCTTCTAAAAGCGCTTCTTTCTTAAGTGCTTCAGCCTCACGATTCGCTTCGTCTAGAATACGTTTCGCTTCATTGGCTGCACCATTAATCTTCGCTTCAGCAATAGACTTTCGAACAAAAAAGCCAACAACTGCACCGACTGTTGCAAGCAAAATGGAGATGAGTATCCAAACTGTACTACTCATGATTTCACCTCCCCTTGCTATGAATGAAAAAAGACTGTCGGCATGTACATTGAATACCAACATACAGCAAAGACCGTCGTCCCGCTTTTTTAAGGGACTTTCTTCATTTCACAATTAAAATGTCATATTATTATTTCGGCAAGATTTAAGTCTTACTCCGAATATTACTTCTCTTCTTGAGAAGAGTGTTTCGTATATAAGAAAAAATATACATTCTCATTGTATCTATCGCAATTTTCATTGTCAAGCGTTGTCTACTTTTACTTTCTTTACCTTCAGCTCTAATTTATATAGGAATTTAAAAAGCAGAGAGCATATTATCCTGGAAAACCTTAGTAAATTCCAGTTTATTCATGTAAAACACGCATATATCCCTCTGTACACATAATGTTTTAGATGGATTAAATATTTTATCTCCAACGATATACAACGCTTTCATAATGATACAAAAATAAAAGACACGAAGCCGTGTCTTTTATCCCACTTTAATCAAGAAGACTTGGATCTTCCATATCTTCAGCACCTGAATCTTCGCTAATTCCGTGATGCTCACGAATAAAGAAGGCAATTTCTTCTCTTAAATCCGTATTTTCTTTTAAGAACTGCTTCGAATTTTCACGACCTTGTCCTAAGCGTTCTTCATTATAAGAGTACCAAGCACCGCTCTTTTGAACGATATCAAGTTCAGAAGCCATATCTAAGATTTCACCTTCTCTTGAAATACCTTCTCCGTACATAATATCAACTTCCGCAACACGGAATGGTGGTGCCACTTTATTTTTAACTACTTTTACTTTTGTTTTATTACCAACAATGTCGTTACCTTGTTTTAATTGCTCCGCACGACGCACTTCAAGACGAACAGTTGAATAGAATTTCAATGCACGACCACCTGGAGTTGTTTCTGGCACTATCTATAGATTTTCCATCTCTATAGTCCGGACTATCTCTTCATCTCTTTACAGAGAGCCTTGCACTTCCAGCAGTAGCCTATCATCTGCCGTACCCTACTCAGTTAACTAAAAGTTCTTTTCGGTAGTCTCTACACCTTCCCCATATCACTATGGAGCTTGGCACGGTATTACCCTAAATAATGGTGGGCTTCACCGTTAGCAACTATATGGATAGTTACACCCTTAGGCAATAAGGTTCACAAGGTTTTTAACATGCTATCACTAGCAAGGGAAACCCATGGTAAACTCCTTAATCTTTACGATTAAGCAACTTGTAGTTGATTTCCGAACATAACCCCAACTTTTTCACGAATTTGGTTAATAAAGATTGCGATTGTTTTTGATTTATTGATTGCACCTGAAAGTTTACGAAGTGCTTGAGACATTAGACGAGCTTGTAAACCTACGTGTGAGTCACCCATGTCTCCTTCAATCTCAGCTTTTGGTACAAGAGCTGCTACAGAGTCAATTACGATAATATCAACCGCACCACTTCGTACAAGTGCTTCTGCGATTTCTAAACCTTGCTCCCCTGTATCAGGTTGTGATAATAGTAATTCATCGATGTTAACACCTAGTTTTTGTGCATATACAGGATCCATTGCATGCTCAGCATCGATGAACGCTGCTTGTCCACCTTGGCGCTGTACTTCTGCAATTGCGTGTAATGAAACTGTTGTTTTACCTGAACTTTCAGGTCCGTAAATTTCGATAATACGGCCGCGTGGGTATCCGCCTACCCCTAATGCCACATCAAGTGCTAAAGAACCACTAGAAACCGTAGAAACTTTACGCTCTGCTTGTTCTCCTAATTTCATAATTGAACCTTTACCGAATTGCTTCTCTATTTGTTTTAACGCCATATCTAACGCTGCTTGACGATCACTCATTCAAAATTCCTCCTTAACTGAATTGCTAATCTTATTATACCTATTTTCAATTCAATTTGCCAACAAAAATCGAACATTTATTCGATTTTTTTATTTTCCATTAAATAGAACTGCATTTAACCATTAAAAAAAGCTAGAAGAAACTTATATTTCTTCTAGCTTTTTATATAAATGATAAAATCCATATTTCGCTGAGCGTTCTCTAATTTGTTGGCGACTTCCACTTAAATTAAGAGGAAAGACTACAGTTGGTTCATCTTTAATCGCCAATCCAACAAATACTGTTCCCGGTTCTTTATGTTCTGAAGCATCCGGTCCTGCTACCCCAGTGAAACTAATCCCGATATCCGCTTCTAATAATTCTTTAACATTTTCAGCAAGATAACGAGCACATTCTTTACTAACTGCACCGTCAGTAAACAACACTTCCTCAGGTACATGTAAAACATGCTGCTTTACGTCATTATGATAACAAATGACACCGCCTTTAAATACGGAAGACACACCAGCACTTTCTGTTACTTGATTACCGAAGAGACCACCTGTTAAACTTTCCGCACACGCTAAAGTTAATCCTTTTTTCTTCAATAACTCTATCGCCTTATAATGCAGAAACTCTTGGTCATACCCGTAGAAAAATTCTCCTACTCTTTCTAAAATCAAATCTTCCACATGCTGAATGAGTTTCTCCGCTTCATGAGCATTTTGATGTTTAGCAGTTAAACGTAATGTCACTTCTCCATCATTCGCAAGCGGGGCAATTGTCGGATTCGTTTGTCCATCAATTAAATCTTGAACTTTCACCTCTAATTGAGATTCCCCAATTCCGAAAAAGCGAAGCACGCGAGAATAAATGTTTTCTCCTGTTGTAAAGTTACGTAAAAAAGGCTCCACATAACTTACATACATTGGTTTCATTTCTTTCGGTGGTCCTGGTAATAAAATATAAACTTTTCCGTTCTTATTTAATCCCATACCAGGTGCCATACCGTGATCATTTGCAAACACATTTGCTCCATTCAAAACGAGTGCCTGCTTTTTATTATTTTCAGTGAACTCACGACCTGTACGCTTAAAATAATTGCTTATTAATGCTAATGCATTTTCGTCATATACAAGCTCTTCCCCTAAGCTAGACGCAATTGTTTCCTTCGTTAAATCATCTTTTGTCGGTCCTAATCCACCTGTGAAAATGAGCATATCCGCACGTTCCTCTGCAACTTCAATCGCCTGCTGCAGTCGCTTGTTATTATCACCAACTACAGTATGGTAGTACACGTTAATTCCAATTGAAGCTAACTTTTCAGACAAAAACTGGGCGTTCGTATTTGCAATTTGTCCAAGTAATAATTCTGTTCCAACCGCAATGATTTCAGCGTTCATCCCAATTCCCCCATAAACTTCTATTTTGAGTTTACAAAAGCAGCTCTATTTTTCCAGAAATAATCCCATCCTGAAATAACAGTAAAAATTAATGCAATCCATATAAAGATATCAGCAACTGGAATATGGATTAAATTTAAAGGTACATCGTGTAATAAGTATGCCGCAATCGCGATGATTTGTGTCCATGTCTTAATTTTCCCTAGTTGATTTGCCGCAACTACTTCCCCTGTTCCAGCAAGTACAAGACGTAAACCAGTTACCGCAAACTCACGGCTTATAATGACAATAACGATCCAAGCAGGTACGTATTGCATCTCAACTAACGTGATAAGTGCTGCTGAAACAAGTAATTTATCAGCTAACGGGTCAAGGAACTTTCCTAAATTCGTTACAAGATTATACTTTCTTGCGTAATGTCCATCAATCCAATCTGTAGCCGAAGCAACAATAAAGATAATCGCTCCTACTAAATGTTGAATTGGTAAATCAACATCACCAATTGTGTATGAACCCCAATCAAAGGGTGCTAACATAATTACCATAAAAATTGGAATTAAGCAGATTCTAGATATCGTAATTTTATTTGGTAAATTCACAGCTATTCCTCCATCATATCAAAAACATTTGTTCATTGAAAAAAGTCATCGAAGCGATGACTGTTATTGTGCAGGTTGCTCTACCCCTTGGTTTTTTATCACCAATCTTTGGTGAAGTTCTTTTTCTGGATCCAATGGGTAAGCGACTACTTGGCCATTCAGTTTAACTTCAACATTCGTTGCATTTCCAATATTAAGTCGCACTTCTTTTGCTGTTGATAAATCTCGTTTTTCTGTTTGACCATCTTGTACTGTAGTGTTTAAAATTTCGTTACCCGCATCATCTTTAACATCTACATAACTCGCACCTTTACCCGATATTTCCAGTTCTAATGTTTTATTATTATGAATTTCCAAAGTAGATACTTTACCAGTTGTCCCAACTACTTTCACTTCTTGTTGTCCAGTTGGCTGTGCTGGTTGTTCCTCTTTCTTCGGTTCTTCTTTCTTTGGTTCCTCTTTCTTTGGCTCTTCCGCTTTCACTTCATCTTTTTTCGTATCTAACGGAGAGTTTTCCGCTTTTTTAACTTCAATTTTCTCGCTTTGAGCATTCGGAACTTTCTCATCATCTTTTCCAGTCAACGCTTGGAAAACAAACCAAATTACTACTCCAATTGCAATAACTAACAGCGCAACTAAGATTTTTGGCATATGATCTGCAATTGGCCATGATGAAGACTTTTGCATTGTTTCTTGCGTTTTTTGTCCAGTTGATACTTGTGGAACGTCACGTTTTTCAGATTGTGGTATCGTACTCTGATATTCCACAAGCAGTTCTTCTCCATTTAATCCAACCGCATCTGCGTATTGTTTAATGAATGCACGCGCATAAAAAGCTCCTGGCAATACATCATAATTGCCTTCCTCAATCGCTACTAAATGGCGTTTTTGAATTTTTGTAATCTCATGCAGCTGATCAATAGACAAGCCTTTCGTTCCTCTTGCTTCTTTCAGCTTTTGTCCTAATTCTGTCACTACTAACACCTCAATATTTCTTTAAAAGTCAAACATAGAGAAATTATTTTGCGTACCTTGCTCAATTTCATCTACTAAATTATATTGAATTTCTTCATCATAATCGTTACGCAACTCGATAATATAATCAAAATCATCCAATGTGTATTCTGACTGACTCACAAATACGTCAGGATGTTCCACAACTTTCGTTGCAGGCAATCTCATAATTTCACGAACAAGCTGCCAATGCCTTTCGTTAGCACGCTTTGTTGACACGATTCCATCTAAGATGAAAATATTGTCGTCGCTATACTCATCTTCAATCAATTGACTACGAACAGTTTGCTTAATAAGAGTAGACGATACAAATAACCATCTTTTATTTGCACAAACACTTGCGGCAACAATGGATTCTGTTTTTCCAACACGAGGCATTCCTCGTATACCAATTAGCTTATGGCCTTCTTTTTTCATTATTTCAGCCATAAAGTCTACAAGTAACCCTAATTCATCACGCACAAACCGAAATGTCTTCTTATCATCTGCATCTCGTTGTATGTACCTACCATGTCTAACCGCTAGCTTATCTCTTAGCTTTGGCGGACGATATTTCGTTACCGTTATGTTATCCATCGTATTTAAAATTGATTCAAGTCTAGAGATTTGCTCTTGATTATCACACATAAGGAGTAATCCACGCCTTGCATTATCTACACCATTAATTGTGACAATATTAATGCCGAGCATACCGATTAACGAAGAAACGTCACCAAGCAAGCCAGGTCGGTTTTTATGTATTTCATATTCAAAATACCATTCAATCATCCAAGATCACTCCCCTTGCTTACTTTACACCTACGTACTATATTATATGATTTCACCTTAATAGGGAAGCTAAATGTATAATCTATCCCTTTCAATTATTATACAAAAAAAATAGAGAGGAGAATCTCCTCTCTATTTTTTTACTTATGTTGTACAAACTTTACCATTAAGTTTGCGATTGTATGCTGCTCTTGTTCGTCAGCAACTTTCCAAAGCTCAGCTAATAGTTTCTCTTGATCGTTGCGTGCTTCTACTTCATTCGCTAAATAGTCACCAACACGAAATGCCATATCTGATACAGCACCACCATCAAGACCTTTTCCTTGCGCTTGCTCTAAACGTTCTCCTAAAAAGCTCTTCCATTGATCAAAATTATCTAAAACTGACATGTATAAGCACCTCACTACTTAGTAATAGAATCATGCTTAATTTGTACAGTTTTTCATTTTTTATGTAAGAAATTTTTAGCAATGCCAACCGCCGTTCACTCCGATAATTTGCCCCGTTATATAAGATGCACCTGGAGATACAAGAAATGACACTGTTTTTGCTACTTCTTCTGGCAATCCCAGCCTACCTAACGGAATCTCTTCTGCAATTTCATTCTTATCCTCTTCTGAAAATACGTTTAACATTTCCGTTTCAATTGCACCTGGCGCCACCGCGTTCACCCTTATTCCACTTAATGAAACTTCTTTTGCTAAAGCTTTCACATATGAATTTTGCGCACCTTTTACCATCGAGTAAAGCACTTCACATGATGCACCAATTTGTCCCCATATAGACGAAACAAGTACAATATTACCGCTTCTCCGTTGAATCATAGATGGCAATGCCATCGATAATAATTTATAGATACTCTTCACTTGAAGTTCTACCATATCATTCAATTCATCATTCGTTACATCTGTTACGAGTCCAAATATACTCTTCCCAGCTGCATATACGATAACATCAAGAGGATGTTCAATTTGTTTCCACAATTGCTCTGCCCCATCAGTAGAAGCTAAATTCGCTTGAACAGGAATTACTTCATCCCATTCTTTCTGCAACTCATTCACTTTCTCTTCACTGTTATTATAATGAACATATACTGTATATCCATCTTGAATTAATTGTTTCGAAATAGCAGAGCCAATCCCTCCGCTTCCTCCAGTTACTAATGCATACTTTTTCATACAATTCCTCTCTTATCTCAAAAAAATCTTTTCCCTACAAATAAATAATACCCTCATCTTACAATTTATCAATGATAAGATGAGGGTATTATTGTGAAACCTTTTATTTTTTCGGTAATACTTGACAAACGCTCATTTTTTCTTCTGATAATAATAATTTTGCTACTTCTTGTAAATCTTGAACAGTTAAACTTTCTAATACAGTCAATGCATCAAACAAACTCGATTCATTAAACGCATATCGTGTAAATTGATTTGCAATATATTCTGGTGAATTCAAGGAGCGTAAAAAGCCACCTATTTTCTTTTTCTTTACTCGTTCTAATGCCGCCTCATCTAATTGATCATAATTTGTATTTAATAAAATACCTTTCAAACGCTCTTCTAGCTCATCAGGTTGCTTCGTATCGCCGCCTACCATTGCAAAACCGAAGTTATTCTCTTCCGTATAATCATACGAGAACGAATCATCAATAAGCCCTTCATTATATAAAGATTCATAATGAACAGAACTTTTTCCAAATAAATAATCTAAAAGTAACGTAAGCGCAATTTCTTGTTTTAAAAGGGCTTCCCCTTTTTCTTTTAAGTTTGTCGCTTTAATACCAACTAAACATTTCGGAGTTTGTACAGGCATTGAAATAATTTTCTTCTTTTCATTTACCTCATCTGGTTCTTCTTCGAATGAACGTATTATTTCTGGTTGGTTTTTATAATCTTTTTCCGCTTGATTTTCACGTATCAAATCCATCGTTTTCTCTGGATCAATTGCCCCTACAACAAACATTAACATATTGCTTGGATGATAAAACGTTTCATAACATTCATATAGTAGGTCTTTCGTAATTTTACTAATAGACTCGATTGTACCCGCAATATCAATTTTAATCGGGTGCTTTACAAACAAGCTATCAATTAACCCAAAATATAAGCGCCAATCTGGATTATCTTGATACATTTGAATTTCTTGCCCAATGATACCTTTCTCTTTTTCAACTGTTTTTTCAGAAAAATAAGGCTCTTGTACGAAATTTAACAATGTATTTAAATTTTGTTCTACATTTGATGTACATGAAAAAAGGTAAGCTGTTCTTGTGAATGACGTGAAAGCATTTGCCGATGCCCCTTGTTTACTAAACAATTGGAAGGCATCGTGATCTTCTTTTTCAAATAGTTTATGCTCAAGGAAATGAGCAATCCCATCCGGCACACGAATCATTTCTTCTTTACCTAGTGGTACGAATGTATTATCCACAGAACCATATTTTGTCGTAAACGTTGCAAATGTTTTATTAAATCCTTGCTTCGGTAAAATATATACATCTAATCCATTAGGAAGTTTTTCATAATAGAGTGTCTCTTTTAATTGCTCATAAACAATTTTCTCCATTTATTCTCCCTCCGTTCCGTGTAAAAAGTAAATTGTATCTAATTCAATATTTTTAGCAACTTTCACAATCTCTTCTTTCGTCACACTTTCAATACCTGTAAGCCATTCTTCAACCGGACGCGTACGATCTGAAATAATACCATGATACAGCATTTCCACAAATCCACGCGGTGTATCAATTGCTTCTAATATTTGATTTCGAATAACACTTTTCGTTTGATGCATCTCTTCTTCAGAAAAATCACCATTTTGCATTGCAAGCATTTGCTCTTTAATAATCTCAACCGCTTTTTCATAATTTTTCGCTTCGATTCCTGACATGACAAATAATAAACCTTTATGACTTTCAAAGCGAGATGCTGCATAGTACGCTAAACTATTTTTTTCACGAACATTAACGAATAACTTCGAATGAGAAAATCCTCCAAACAATCCATTGAACAATTGCAGCGCAAAATAATCTTCGTCTTTATACGTAATAAATGTACGATATCCGATGTGTAATTTACTTTGTTTTAATTCTTGTTTTTCCACAACTTCTTTTTCTTCATTATTTCTCTTATGAAGAAGTACATTTCTTTCCCTCACAGGACGTGCTGAAATAGAAAAATACTTACTTACAAGATCAACTGCGTTTTCTGAAATATCACCAATAATGTATAGGTCCATTTCATCTTCAGCTAACACTTTTTGATAATATTGATACAAACTTTCATTTGTAATAGAAGAAACACTCTCTTTTTTCCCATTTGCGCTTAAACGATATGGTTCTACTTTGCACATTTCTTCAATTAAACGCTCGTTTGCATAACGCATTTTATCATCATACGTCGCTTCAATTCGTTGTAAGAGCGCTCTCTTTTCACTTTCTACAATAGAAGGCAGAAAACCATTCCCCTCTTTCGCTGGATGTAAAACGATATCCGATAACATAGAAAGCGCTTTTTCAAATAACGGTGGTGCATCATGTAAATATACTTCATTTGCAATGTCTACATAAATAGAGATGATATGGTCTTCTCCTTTTTTACTTACATCTACTGCCAAAGAAGATCCGTATAATTCTTCTAAATATTGACGAAGACGAATTACAGAAGGAAGCTTTTCTGTCGCACTTTGCAATACGTATGGCAATAGGGCACGCTCTGTCACCGTCTCCTCATTTAAAGGTGCTTTCAAACGAAATACAAATGTATTTGTTTTATATTTATCAGTTGGAATAATATGTACTCGTAAACCACCTAGCTCATGTAACTGTTGTTCCATCAGTTTCATTTATAGCCCTCCTTTACGTATATAGGAATATTCCTCTTCAATATACAGTTTTTAGAAATAAAAAATCAACTTTTCTTCCTCACTATACTTACATTAGGCCCTTTCTAAAAACTGTAATATGTAAGGAACATAGTAAAATTCCGTATTAAATATAGTCTATGTAAAAAAGCCCGCACTAATGTGCGAGCTTTTTTTATACTTATCGTTTTCCTTTTTCATAAGGAGTTCCTAATGCTTTCGGAGCTTCAGAACGACCTACAAAACCAACAAGCGCTAATATTGTGAATACATACGGCAATATCGTTAAGAATACACTTGGAATTTCTTTTAGTACTGGAATTGTACCGCCTGTTATTCCTAATGATTGAGCAAATCCGAAGAACAGAGCCGCTCCAAGAGCACCGAGTGGATTCCATTTACCGAAAATCATTGCTGCTAACGCCAAGAAACCTTGTCCAGTAATTGTAGCACCTGAGAAGTTACCAGAAATCGACATAGCGAAGACCGCTCCACCAACTCCTGCAAACATTCCAGATATAGCAACTGCAATATAACGCATTTTATATACGTTAATCCCCATCGTATCCGCTGCCATTGGATGCTCACCAACCGCACGAAGACGAAGACCGAACGGCGTTTTATAAATGATATACCAAACGACAAACGCTAAAATAATAGCAATATATGATGTTAACGGTACATTAGAGAAAAAGATTTTTCCGATTACCGGAATATCCGAAAGACCCGGAACATCGATTTTTTCAATGCGGTATTGAATGAAATCAGTTTGTCCTTTGCCAAAGATTTTCTTAATCGCAAATACTGTTAAACCAAGTGCTAAGAAGTTAATTGCTACTCCGCTCACTACTTGATCTGCACGGAATGTAATGGATGCTACTGCGTGAAGAAGTGCAAACAATCCACTACCAATTGCTGCAAATAATAATGCAATCCAAGGAGTCATCGATCCCCACGTATCACCCATTAATAACGTTGTAACAATACCAATAAATGCACCAAATAACATTAAACCTTCTAACGCTATATTTACAACTCCAGAACGTTCACTGAACACTCCACCTAACGCCGTAAAAATAAGTGGCGCTGCCGTATATAACGTACCCGTCACAAGAATGGCTAAAATATCTAAAAAGCTCATTTATTTCCCCTCCTTGCTCATGCGTGTAAGTGCCCAGCGTAAAACATAACTGCACGCTACAAAGAAAATAATACATGCAATAATAACGTTAATTAACTCCGAAGGTACATCTGCTTCGAAATTCATTTGTGGTGCTGCACTTTTCAAACCACCAAACAGTAAAGCCGCTAATAGTATACCAAATGGATTATTTCCGCCTAAAAGTGCTACCGCAATCCCATCAAATCCAATACCAGTAAACGAAGACATTGCTGTCATACTTTGGAATGTCCCTAATCCTTCCATAGCTCCACCAATTCCTGCAAAAGCACCAGCAATTGTCATTGATAATACAACATTACGCGATACTTTCATTCCTGCGTATTGAGAGGCATTTTGGTTAAAACCAACCGATTTTAATTCATACCCTAACGTTGTTCTATCTAATAAGAACCACATTACAATCGCAATGATAATAGCCACAACAATTCCCCAGTGTAAACGAGATCCATCTGTCAATGAAGATAACCAATCAGAAGCTAACGAAGCACTTGCTTGTACGTCATAAGATTTTTCATTACCTTCGTGGATAAAACGTTTAATAAGATCATACGTAACATAAAGTGCAATGTAGTTCATCATAATTGTAACAATTACTTCATTTACTTTAAGTTTCCCTTTTAAATATCCAGGTATAAAACCCCATAAACCGCCGACAATTGCCGCCACTAAAATAGATAACGGAATATGCAAAATTGCTGGTAACGACACTGCATATCCAAACCAAACAGCAGCGAGCCACCCAACTAATAACTGTCCTTCCACCCCAATATTGAAAAGACCTGTACGAAATGCAAATGCTACTGAAAGACCAGCTAATACAAGCGGAATCATCGTACGCAACGTCTCACCGATAGCTTGTGGATTGCCAACCATCCCTTCCCAAAGCGCGGCATATCCAACAATTGGATCATATCCACTAACTAACATTACAATGGCACCAACAAGTAAACCGAAAACTACGGATAACACAGGTACTAAAATATTAATTGTTCGTTCTGTTAAAAATTTTTTAGCCATTTGTGTTCACCTTCTCTTTCCCTGTCCCGCCGGCCATTAATAATCCAAGCTGTTGTTCATTTGTTTCTTTCGCATCGACAATCGCTACAATTTCCCCTTCATATATAACAGCCACTCGATCGCTTACATTTAAAATTTCATCCAGTTCTAAAGATAAAAGCAATACTGCCTTACCATTATCTCTCTGCTCAATTAATTTTTTATGAATAAATTCAATCGCACCTACATCTAAACCACGTGTCGGCTGTGCTGCAATTAATAAATCTGGATTACGATCTACCTCACGTGCAATAATTGCCTTTTGTTGGTTTCCACCAGATAGAGCACGAGCTAACGTTTGTTCACTAGGTGTACGTACATCAAACTGTTCAATAAGTGCTTTCGCTTTTTCTGTAATTTTACTAAAATTTAAAATCCCTTTCTTTGAAAATGGATTTTTATAGTATGTTTGTAAAACAATATTGTCCCGAACAGAAAAATCGAGAACAAGTCCGTGTTTATGACGGTCTTCAGGAATATGACCAATCCCCTCTTCTGTTATTCTTCGAACAGGCCAATTCGTTATTTCTTTTCCTTTAATTGCAATAGAACCTGACTCAACTTTTCGTAAACCAGTAATCGCCTCTATTAATTCACTTTGACCATTTCCATCAATCCCTGCAATCCCAACGATTTCTCCTGCACGAACAGTTAAGTCAAGGCCTTTTACAGCAGGTAACTTGCGTGTATCATGAACAATTAGGTTTGCAATAGATAGTACTTCTTCCATTGGTTTAGCTTCTATTTTTTCTGTTTTAAAATTCACTTGACGTCCGACCATTAACTCTGCAAGTTTATGCTCATCCGTTTCCGCTACATCAACAGTACCAATCCCCTTACCTTTACGAATAATTGTACAACGATCGCAAACTTCCATAATTTCTTTTAACTTATGTGTAATAAGGATGATAGATTTCCCCTCTTGCACAAGCTTTTTCATAATTTGAATCAACTCATGAATTTCTTGAGGAGTTAACACCGCGGTTGGCTCATCAAATATTAAAATCTCAGCACCACGATAAAGAGTCTTTAATATTTCAACCCTTTGCTGCATCCCAACAGAAATATCTTCAATTTTCGCATGTGGATCAACAGCCAAACCATACTGTTCAGATAATTGCTTAATTTCTTTTGCCGCTTCTTCAACAGCAATTTTCCCGTTTTTCTTCGGCTCATTTCCAAGAATAATATTCTCTGTAACTGTAAAATTATGAACAAGCATAAAATGCTGATGGACCATCCCAATACCAAGGTCATTTGCTATATTCGGATTTGTAATTTTTACAGGTTTTCCTTTAATTTTAATTTCACCTTGTTCTGGTTGGTACAAACCAAATAGTACATTCATCAATGTGGATTTCCCTGCACCATTTTCTCCAAGTAAAGCATGTATTTCTCCCTGTTTTACTTGCAGCGTAATATCGTCATTCGCTACAATGCCTGGGAATACTTTTGTAATATTGTTCATCTCAATTACGTATTCCATTTTGTTCCTCCTTTTAGCAGGGAACACTCCCTAATTACACTCTATTAAAAGTATTTTTATATATGCAAAGGTTAGTTCTACGAACTAACCTTTGCTATTTCTCTATTATTATTTCTTTAGAGAAGCTTCATATGTTTTATATTCTTCGTCAGTTGCAGGGACTTTAATTTCACCGTCAGTGATTTTCTTCTCAAGCTCTTCTACTTTTGTTAAGATTTCTGGATTTACTTTTTTCACATTGTCAGTAGATTTCGCAATACCAACACCGTCATCTTTTAATCCGAATTCTTCTACTTTACCGCCTTTTAATTTACCATCTTTCGCTTCTTGTGCTACTTTTGCTACTGCAATATCAACACGTTTTACCATTGATGTTAAAGTTACGTTTTCAGGCATACCTTCTTGATTTTGGTCACGGTCAACACCGATTACCCAAACGTTTTCACCTTTTTTCTTACGGTTTTTCGCTTCTGTGAATACACCGTTACCAGTTGCACCTGAAGCATGATAAATTACGTCAACTCCACCACCGTACATTGCTGAAGCTAATACAGAGCCTTTTTCTGGTTTATCAAATGCATCAGCATATTGTGATACGATTTCGATATTTGGATTTACTGCTTTTGCACCAGCTTTAAAGCCTGATTCAAATTTTGTAATTAATGGGCTTTTTACACCACCAACAAACCCAACTTTATTTGATTTTGTCGTCATCGCTGCTACAGCACCAACTAGGAATGAACCTTCATGGTCTTTAAATGTAATACTTGTTACGTTCGGCTTCTCTACAACTGTATCTACAATCGCAAATTGCTCTTTTGGATATTGTTCAGCTACCTTTGCAATTGATTTTTCCATTAAGTAACCAATACCAAATGTTGTGTTATAATGATCTTTCGCAAATTTCGTTAAATTCGGGATATAATCCGCATCTTTACTAGATTGAAGATAACGATATCCTTCATTTTTCTTTAAGTCATTGTCTTTACCGAACTTCGTTAAACCTTCCCAAGCTGATTGGTTAAATGATTTGTCATCAACGCCCCCAACATCTGTAACCATACCAACCTTAAACTCTTTTTTGTCGCTACTCGCTTTATCCGAGTTACCACATGCACCTAACACCGCACTTGCTGCTAATGTTAATGATAATAAAAGACCTGTTTTTTTCTTCATACTAGAAACCCCTCCTGAAATGATTTGTCTATTTTTTATACGCCGCTGTCCCTAACTTCTTGCTGTCACCTCCCTAAAAAGGAACTCACCTACATACGTTTTCTTAATACGTGGAAGCTAAACTTATCAGCTCTAAAGTAATTGATAGAATATAAGATTGGCTCATCATTTTGATCATAGTGCATTTGTTTTAACACTAGCAGTGCCGTTTCTGGTTCACATTCCAAAATCGGTGAGATTTTCGGATGATAGCCAATCGGCTCAATGTGAGCAACTGCGTATGTGATACGTTTGTGCGTATTGTTATGTATCACTGTAAGCAATGATTCTTCGTTGTATCCCGATAAATCTGGCAATATCTCTTTTGCAAGTTTATCGATACAATATACAACAGGTTCCCCATCTGCTGTACGCACACGCTCAATCATCACTGCATTAAAACCATCTTCACTATTAAACTTCTCTTTTTCTTCTTCTGTTAAACTTGTTGTAGATGATGATAAAAAGATAGTTCCTGGTGTTTTCCCCACACTAGAAATCATATCTGTAATACTAGAAAGTTGCTCAATCCCAGAAGAAAATAACGGCTTTGCATTTACAAATGTTCCTACACCATGTCTGCGAATGACAACATTTTCTTCTTCTAAAATACGCAGCGCTTCCCTTAAAGTCGCTCTACTTACACCAAGTTCTTTCGCTAAATCAAACTCTGATGGTAACTTTTGTCTTTCTTTGTAAGCCCCATCTTTAATTTTTTCTTTGATGTGATCAATCACCCGTAAATATAGGTGACGACTATCAGATTTTACTGACATAAGACTCCCCCGCATTTCAATTATTCGACCTCTGATGTAAGACTTCTTTTCTCTTTTTTCAACTTACAACATAATAAAAATTGCTAAATACTAAAAACAGGCATAATTGTCGAATAAATATTAATAATTTTTTAAGATGAAATTTTCACTCTTTACTGCATAAAAAAAACTTTGCACCACAAACATTCCTCATAGCGAGAAAAAGTTCGGCACAAAGATCTCTTACATCCTTTGTTACACACTTTTCCCCTCATAGTCTAGCAATTCATGGTTGCCAGGTAGAAACTTATGGACCTTATCTCCAAGATTATATGAGGCAGTGATTCTTTTCGAAGTAATCTTACCACTTGCTCCCATACGTGTCAACAAAATTTAACATTTTTCTACATTAAATATCGAACGTTCACAAAAAACCACACTAAAGTATTCGTATTCTAAAGAATCACCTTAAATGTAAGCCCTTTCTTTATCGCTGAATATAGTATATAACAAAACCAGCATATAAAAAAGCCTAATTGTAAAAACAATTAGGCTTTTTTTATGAACTTTTTTCTTGTACATCATTAATGAGCACTTCTCGTGGTTTACTACCTTCATACGGTCCTACTACACCATTCATTTCCATTGCATCAATTAATCGGGCAGCACGGGTATAACCAACTCTAAACCTACGTTGCAACATAGAAACAGAGGCTGTTTGCATTTCCACTACGAGCTGAACTGCTTCATCATATAATTCATCTTCTACTTCCTGCTTCGTATCAGGAACATCTTGCGGAATCATATCTTCTTGATATTGCGCTTTTTGCTGACCAATAACATATTCTACAACTCTCTCAACTTCATCATCTGATAAAAACGCACCTTGTACACGTACAGGCTTCGATGCACCAATTGGTATAAATAGCATATCCCCACGACCTAGCAGTTTCTCTGCACCACCGCCGTCAAGAATTGTACGAGAATCTGTTTGAGAAGATACAGCGAATGCAATACGTGACGGAATATTCGCTTTAATAACTCCCGTAATTACATCAACTGATGGACGTTGCGTTGCAATAATTAAATGAATACCGGCAGCACGAGCCATTTGCGCTAGACGCATAATCGCATCCTCTACATCCGACGAAGCAACCATCATTAAATCTGCTAACTCGTCCACAATTACGACAATATAAGGTAATTCCGGTTGTTTCGCTTCTGATTGATTATTATGCTCTTTTATATAATCATTATATCCTTCAATATTTCGCGTGCCACTATGAGCAAATAACTCATAACGACGCTCCATTTCACTTACAACTTTTTTCAATGCCTGTGATGCTTTTTTCGGATCCGTTACAACTGGTGTTAACAAATGAGGCACACCGTTATATACATTTAACTCTACCATTTTCGGATCAATCATCATTAATTTTACTTCATGTGGTTTTGCACGCATTAAAATACTAACAATAATACCGTTAATACATACACTCTTCCCGCTACCTGTAGCACCTGCCACTAGTAAATGGGGCATTTTATTTAAGCGGGCTAATACAGCTTCACCTGTAATATCTCGTCCAAGACCAATCAGCAACTTCTCTTCTGGATGATTATTAGCCTTAGAATCAAGAACTTCCCTAAGTGTTACCATAGAAACTTCTGAGTTCGGAACTTCAATCCCTACAGCTGATTTCCCGGGAATTGGAGCTTCAATACGAATGTCCTTTGCAGCTAAAGCAAGCGCTAAATCATCACTTAAACCGACGATTTTGCTTACCTTTACTCCCATATCAGGATACACTTCATATTTTGTGACTGCAGGACCTCTATGTACTTTTGTTACTTTCGCTTTCACTCCAAAGCTTTGGAAAGTACGTTCTAATTTACGAGCATTCTCATAAATTTCCGCATTTTCATTTGTAACTTGCTTATTCTTTGGAAATTTCAATATATCAAGCGCAGGAAGCTTGTAATCTTTATTTTCTACATTTGAAAATTGCATAGGAGGTGCTTGTGTTTCCCCCTCTAGCGATTCAACGATTTTTTCTCCACGCTTTTTCTTCGGCTCTTCAACTGGTGGAGCCTCTTCAATAAACGGTGAAGTGATTAACTCTTCTTCCTCTACTTCAATTCGTTTATCCTCTTCTTCATTTACAGGATAATTCTCAGTGAAATTCGAAATAATCGGAGGATCAATTGAGATTTCTTCCATCGGCTCAATAATTTCTTCATGTTCTGCCGCACGTTTGCTCCTTGTGCTTCTTGTTGTTTTTTTCTTTTCTGTTTGTTCAGCCGTTCTTTTGGCTCTCCAATCTTTATAGTCCCCTTGCATCACTTGAAATTGACTTCTAAGAATTCTACCAACTGGAGCTAACACTTCTCCAATATGCTTATTTGTTATACAAAGTATACCGAGAATAACTAAAATAATACCAATAATATAAGCTCCTACTTCGTCAAATAAGAAGTAACAAGTGGCGAACATAAGTGCACCAAACATGCCACCACCTAAATGAACGCTATCTGGCCCTTTTTTCATTTCAAGAAAGAAATTATCTTTCGTACTTACAATAACAGAAGTATTTTGCACTGCTCCATCTTTCGTAAGAAGGTTAAATAATGTAATATGACTAAACATTAATATCGCCAATACTATTAAATAAAAACCGATTAGCCGTTTATTTAAAAGGTTCGGCCATCCACGTTTTATAACGAATGAAACGGATAAAGCTATTACACCTAACACACCAATTATGTACCACTCACCAAAGAAGAAGCGAAAAAATAACACAAACGATTTTCCTACAACGCCTAGCTGTAAAATCGTAATGATTGAAAGTGCAAAAAGAGTTAAACCGACGATTTCATAATACAAAGTTGGCTTTATCGTACGTCTTGCCTTTGCCTTCGTCCCTCTTTGCTTTTGTTTTGCCATTTCTTCACCTCGTGATCTACATATAAGTAAAAATTCCTAAAAAACTCTGCTTATATGTTTGTTTTCTCTATTTTTTCAGGTCTTTATATCTTCTATTTTTACACTTCTTGTAAAATGTTAAATAAACAGAAGAAAGCAGCCCTCTCATGGCTGCTCAACCGTCTTGTTTTTTATATTATACCATAGCTTCTAAACAAAATCCTTCTTTTTGCTAAAAGGTTATTTTCTGTCCCGGCTCAAACTCTAAGTAGTGAAGCGGATTCGTACTTAACACGCGTACAATAGAATAATACCCATGTTCTTCTTCTGAAACCATTAATTCAACACCATTTATATTTAAGACTTTTTGACTTTCACATTGCGAATAATCGGCTGGATACACGAGTTGCTCTGGCATAATTGTATATAAAATCATTGTAACATTGTCCCTTCTGCATGATCATCCGCGCGACCATCTATTAATTCGTTTAATTTTCGAATCGCATTTCCGATACCACCGACATCATCTATAAGACCGTACTTCACTGCATCTCCACCAATTACATTCGTACCAATATCTCGCGTCAAATTCCCTTTCGCAAACATAAGCTCTTTAAAACGATCTTCCGTTACTTTCGAATGCTTCGTCACAAAGCGAATGACTCTTTCTTGCATTTTATCTAAATACTCAAATGTTTGCGGCACACCTATAACAAGACCTGTTAGACGAATCGGATGAATTGTCATCGTCGCAGTTTCTGCAATAAATGAATAGTCTGTAGAAACGGCAATCGGTACACCGATAGAATGCCCTCCACCCAAAACTAAAGATACTGTCGGTTTTGAAAGTGAAGCGACCATCTCAGAAATTGCTAGCCCAGCTTCAACGTCACCTCCAACTGTATTTAACACTAAAAGCAAGCCTTCAATTTTCGGATTTTGTTCAATCGCAACAATTTGCGGAATAATATGCTCATATTTCGTTGTTTTATTTTGCGGTGGCAACTGAACATGACCTTCCACCTGTCCAACAATTGTTAAACAATGAATACGTGATTCATTCATTTGCGGTACATTCGTTTGTCCAAGCTGCTGAATTTTTTCCACTATTGAAGCTTCTTTTCCGGTTTCTTTCGGCTCAGCCTCTTTCTCTTCATTTGTATAACGATCACGTTCTGTCATATCGCATCCCCTTTCACTCGTATATAATTAGTATTTCTTAAGTTATAAATTTCATTCGATAGAGTGAAAAAAGAAAAAAATCACCCGTAAAGGTGATCTTTTTTATACTTCCATAATAATCGGTAAAATCATAGGTTTTCTCTTCGTCTCTTCGTACAAGAACTGTCCTAATAATTCACGAATATTTTGTTTTAACATAGACCATTCAATTGAATATTCTTTAATTGATTGCTCAACAATCATACGTACAATCTCTGTAGAACGGTCAATTAACGCTTCTGATTCACGTACATATACAAATCCACGTGAAATGATTTCTGGACCAGAGATAATTTTCTTTTCATCTTTACCCAGTGTTACAACAACTACTAATATTCCATCTTGAGATAACATTTTTCTATCTCGAAGAACGATATTACCAACGTCACCTACACCTAATCCATCAATTAACACATTGCCAGCTTGCACTTTGCCAACTAAGTTCGCTTCATCGTCACCAAAACCAATTACATCGCCTTTTTCTACAATAAAGATATTTTCTCTTGCAATACCTACATCTTCAGCTAAGTATGCATGTGCTTTTTGCATACGGAACTCACCATGTACGGGTACAAAATATTTCGGTTTCATTAAATTTAACATTAATTTTAATTCTTCTTGGCTACCGTGACCGGAAACGTGAACTTTTCTTTCACCGTAATAAACAACTTCAGCTCCCGCTCTAAATAACAAGTCAATAATTTTTGATACAGATATTTCATTACCCGGAATTGGAGAAGCCGCAATAATAACCGTATCACCTTTACGAATTGAAATTTGTTTATGAGCTTGCTTTGCCATTCTAGAAAGGGCTGCCATCGGTTCGCCTTGGCTACCTGTCGTTAAAATAGCTACCTTTTTCTCTGGGAAATTGTCTACTTCTTGTAGTGAAATAACCATACCTTCTGGAACATCTAAATAACCAAGACGTCTTGCGATATCTACCACTTTCACCATACTACGTCCTACAACCGCTACTTTTCGTCCTGTTTCAGCAGCTGCATCAAATACTTGTTGAATACGATGTACATTCGATGCAAATGAAGCAACGATAATACGTCCTTCTGCGCCGTAGAACACTTTAGAAATTTCTACACCAACTTCTTTTTCAGAACCTGTATAGCCTGGACGCTCAGCATTTGTACTATCAGATAATAAGCATAGAACGCCTTCATTTCCGATTTGAGCCATTTTCCCAAGGTCTGCTCCACTATTTCCAATTGGAGTTTGATCAAATTTAAAGTCTCCCGTATATACGATCGCACCTTTTGATGTATGGAAACAAACACCAACAGAATCTGGAATACTATGTGTCGTTCCAAAGAATGACACCATTGTAGTATTAAACTCTACTGTTGAATTTGAATCGATTGTTTTTAAATCTACACGGCCTAACATACCCGCTTCGCCAAGTTTTTCTTGTATAAGTCCTACCGTTAATTTCGTTGCATACACTGGAATTGATAATTTACGAAGTACGTAAACAATGCCACCAATATGATCTTCATGACCGTGAGTAATAAATAAACCTTTTACTCGCTCTTGGTTTTCTACTAAATATGTAATATCAGGAATAACGATATCAATTCCAAACATTTCATCTCCCGGGAACATTAACCCTGCATCTACAATAAAGATTTCAGAATCAATTTCAACACAGTACATGTTTTTCCCGATTTCACCTACTCCACCAAGAGCAAATACTTTAACAGACTCATTCTCTTTTCTCTTCATGTTGTTGCCTGGTTTAAAAATCTTTCAAACACTGATTTCACTAAAATTGCAGAGACACCAGGGGAAACTCTACAACCACCATATATTCACCGTCCAAGACGAATGTCCTTACCGTTATGCGATATCATGTCCTTGTTTATTTTTTAAACCAGGTTTCACCTCTCTTTCATTATATAAATCAAATATCTTATTCGATATGATATGAAAATGTAATCAAATTATAATTTTTACCAATTTTGCTAAGCATACCCGTACTAAGCTACTTAGCCATATTATACCTGATACAAGAAATAGAACACAAGTTAAATCGTGCGAAAGAAAAAGGAAAAGAACGCATTCCCAACAAACTTATCGAACTGATGTCCTTTATATTTACTCCGATTTCGTACCCTATATCGTTTTGAAGAAATAGCTATAAATACTCTAAATTTATTTCATAATATAGATTTTCAAGACTTATTTTTCTAGAATTGAACAAAAAAACTTATAAAATGGAGTTTTTTTATGAATTACGTCATATTTGAAGTAATTACTCTCAAAAATAGAATTGGTACTTTATTACGTTTATATAAGCGTTCATTCTATAAATAACTATGACTTTTTAATTCCTTTAAAGAGTTACGATTATTTTCTTTTACATGTTGCAATATATAATGAAAAACCAGTTAATGATCTTATAAAAACATATATAGGTAAGATAAGAAAAGAGAGGGAAAGACTTTCATACAAATAAAAAATGACCTAGTTCTACACTAGGTCATTTTTTATTAACGAGGGATAGATTGCATAACAGATTGTAACGTTACTCTCTCTTCTTCTGTTAACGGAAGAAGTGGTAAACGTACAGAACCTACATCTAATCCAACCATTTGTAATGCTGTTTTTACTGGTGTTGGGCTTGGCGCCATAAATAATGAATCCGTTACTCTTACAAGTAATTGATGTAATTTTTGCGCCTTCTTAAATTCACCTGCTTGGAATGCTGCAATCATTTCTTGCATTTCATTTCCGATAACATGAGATGCTACAGAAACGATACCTTTCGCTCCAACTGCCATAGCTGGTAACGTTAAACCGTCATCACCGCTGTATACTGCAAAGTCGTCCGCTGTTTTTTCAATGATTTCTGTCATTGTTAACACATCGCCGCCTGCATCTTTAATCGCAACAATGTTTTCTATTTCTGATAAACGAACAACTGTATCAACGGAGATTTGTACAATAGATCGTCCTGGAACGTTATATAGCATAACCGGAAGTGGCGTGCTTTCAGCAATTGCTTTAAAGTGCTGATACATTCCTTCTTGACTCGGTTTGTTATAATACGGTGCTACTAGCATTACTGCATCAACACCAACCTCTGTTGCTTTTTTCGTTAAGTCAATAGAAGCATGCGTATTATTGCTACCTGTTCCAGCGATTACGGGCACCCTTTTATCGACAACAGATACAACATGGCGATATAACGCTACTTTTTCTTCTGAAGTTAATGTAGGAGATTCTCCTGTCGTTCCTCCTACCACGATTGCTGTTGTACCGTTATCAATTAAATAATTTACCAATTTCGTTGTCTTTGCAAAATCGATATTGCCGTTTATATCAAACGGTGTTACCATCGCGGTTGCAATTGTCCCAAAATCTATCATGGTCTCACTCCTTATTGTTCCAGTTGCTTTTCTTTTGAAAGCTCAAACGCACTATGTAATGCATTTACAGCCTCCACTAAATCAGTTTCTTTTACAAGAACCCAAATAGTTGTATGACTATCTGCTGATTGCAGAATTTGAATACCTTTTTCAGCTAAAGCTGTAACGATTTTCGCAGTAACCCCTGGGTATCCTGCCATTCCAGCTCCTACAATAGATACTTTCGCACAATGCTCTGTCACAATTGGCTCATATCCAAGGTTTTGTAATAGTTCAACTGCACGATTTGATACATTATCACTCACCGTATAAGCTACCCCAGTAGGTGAAATGTTAATTAAATCGACACTGATTCCTTCATTCGCCATTTCTTTAAACACATGCTGCTGCAAATCATATGCTGTTTCTTTTGCAAGTACTTTAATTTGCGTCACATTTGATACATGTGCAATACCTGTAACAGGACGTTCTTCTACATCACGGCCTTTTGTAGCGCCGTCAGATGCTGAAATAAGCGTACCTTCACTATCAGAGTACGTAGAACGTACACGAAGCGGTACTTTTGCATGCATCGCAATTTCAACTGCACGTGGATGAACGACTTTTGCACCTTGGTATGCCATGTTACAAATTTCGTTATACGTTACAGTTTGAAGATGACGTGCATCTTTTACAATGCGAGGATCCGCAGTCATCACACCTTCTACATCTGTGAAGATATCGATATATTCAGCATGAAGCGCAACACCTAAAGCTGAAGCTGAAGTATCACTACCTCCGCGTCCAAGTGTTGTCGTATCACCTTTTTTCGTTTGTCCTTGAAATCCTGTCACAACGATTACATCTACATTTTCTAGCTCTTCGTGTATACGATCACAATTCATTTCAATAATCTTAGCATTTGTAAAATCATCATTTGTTACAAAACCAGCTTGTGCACCATTTAATGCTGCCGCTTTTATACCGTTCTCATTTAACATGTTAGAGAAAACGATTGCTGAGATTAATTCTCCGCATGATAATAATAAATCTTGCTCACGATTAGAAATGTGAGATTCCTCTTGATTTACAAGACTTAACAACGTATCAGTTGCATATGGTTCACCTTTACGGCCCATAGCAGATACGACTGTAACTACTTTATAACCCGCATCTAGCGATTTTTTTATATGATGAAGCGCATGCTTACGTCCATTTTCATCACGTACAGATGTGCCACCAAATTTTTGAACAATAATTTTCATATTTTGCACCTTCTCTTAGCCGTTTACACTAATTGTAATTTTACTAAGCGCTCTGCAATTTGAACAGAATTCCATGCAGCGCCTTTTAATAAGTTATCAGATACGACCCAAAGATGGAATCCTTTATCGTTATTTAAATCTTTACGGATTCTTCCAACGAATACTTCGTTTTTACCTACTGCAGTAGCTGGCATTGGATATAATTGCTCTTCTGGGTTATCTTGCAGAACGATACCTTCCGCATTTGCAAGTAAGTTCTTTAATTCCTCTACTGTTACGCCTTCTTTTTCTACTTCAATGTAAACAGACTCAGAGTGACCTGATACAACTGGTAAACGTACACATGTTGCCGCTACTTCTAGCTCTGGCATATGCATAATTTTTTTCGTTTCATTAATCATTTTCATTTCTTCAAATGTAAATCCATTATCTTGGAACTTATCAATCTGTGGAATCGCGTTGAAAGCAATCGGGAAATGTTTCTTATCACCTGATACAGGTAAAACATTCGCCTTTACTTCTTCACCATTTAAGATTGCTTGTGATTGTTCATGAAGTTCTTCAATCGCTGCCGCACCAGCACCTGATACAGCTTGATATGTGGAAACGATTACTCGTTTTAAACCATATTGCTGACGAACTGGCTCAAGAGCTACTACCATTTGAATTGTAGAACAGTTTGGATTTGCAATAATACCGTTATGTTCTTTTAAGTCGTTTTCATTTACTTCAGGTACAACAAGTGGCACGTTTTCTGTCATACGGAATGCACTTGTATTATCAACAACAATCGCACCGCGCTTTGCTGCTTCTGGCGCTAATTGTTTTGATACAGATCCACCAGCACTAAATAGTGCGATATCAACTCCTTCAAAACTTTCAGGAGTTGCCTCTTGAACTGTAAATTCTTCGCCTTTAAATACAAGTTTCTTACCTGCAGATCGTTTAGATGAAAGTAACGTTAACTTCCCAATTGGAAATTCTCGTTTCTCTAAAGTATTTAACATTTGTTCACCAACTGCGCCGGTTGCTCCAACTACAGCGACATGAAAAGTTTTTTGCTTTTCCATCACTATGCCCCTTTCTAGATACCAATCCTTCTATAACTTAGAATGAGAAGGAGTATACAATACCCCTTCTAATCTTAATAACGTTAATTTTATCATATTCTACAGTAAGAATGATGGTTTCATCGAAAATTGTCCGTTTTTTTTCGTTTTTTAATTCATATATCTGAATTTTTCTACGACAACCGGTTGCAATTGCTTCCCTTGCAGCGCTTCTAATACTGTATCTTCCAGTAACTCCATGCGAGCTACCATTGAATTTGGTTTTTTCTCTGGTGCGTCTTGACCGAATGGGACGAAGTAGATGTTTTTTGTGGCCATTAGGCGCATGAGATTTACCCCATTAAGTCCCAACGCATCATTCGTCGAAACAGCCAATACGACGGGCTTACCATTTCTTAGCGTCGCTTTCGCTGCCATTAATACCGGAGAGTCTGTCATTGCATTAGCAAATTTACTCATAGAATTTCCTGTTAGTGGTGCAATTACCATACAATCTAGTGGAATTTTAGGTCCTAGCGGTTCTGCGCCAACGATTGAATTAATCACTTTAAAACCTGTTACTTCTTCAATCTTTTTAATCCACTCTGCCCCTTCTCCAAATCTCGTATTTGTTGATTGAACAGTGTAAGAAACAACTGGACGCACTTCAGCTCCCTCAGCAATTAACTTTTCTAAATGAGGCATTACTTCTTCGTACGTACAATGTGAACCAGTAAAACCAAACCCTATTCTTTTCCCTTTTAAATTCATTCCCCATTCTCCTTTCTTGCAATTACATCTTCTGCTAATAACTGAGAAAGAACGTTCGCTAAAATTTGTCCTGCTGTTTTTGGAGCAACAATACCTGGTAATCCAGGTGCTAACAGCGCTTTAACTCCCCTTTTTTCCGCATATCTAAAGTCGGTACCACCTGGTTTAGAAGCTAAATCAATTACTAACGTATGAGCCGGCATTTTTGAAATGACATTCGCTGTCACAACGAGATGCGGAATTGTATTAATGACAATATCGATATCCCCTACTTCTTTCTCAATGTTCTGCATATGAAAAGGAGAAAACATCATTTCTGTAATACGTGCAATATGTTCCGATCGTCTTGCTCCAACTTTGACATGGGCTCCTAATGATTGAAATGCTCTGGCAACGCTCATCCCTGTTCTACCAAATCCTAAAACCATTACATTAGAACCATGAATTGTATAGTCGGTATGTTGAATTACCATCATTAATGTACCTTCTACAGTTGGTATAGAATTGTAGATTGCCACATCATCACGATCAAATAATTTAATTAGTTTACGGTTTGTAGTAGATACGAGATTTTCCAAGTAAGGCGTACCAATACCTGAATATATAGTAAAATGTTCTGGTGTATTTTCAATTTGTTCTTTCGTTATAGAAACTTTTTCGTTTGAAAAAATAGTATCTACTTCTCCCTTGGCATTTGTACCTGCAACTGGCAAAATAATTGCATCTACAGAAGTGAAATCTAAATTTTGTATACTTTCTTTTGCTGCCCCTGTGAAGCCATGGTCTAACTGATCAAACCCTATCAATGAAAGTTTCGCATCCAATTCAACGAGCTTGCGAATTACTTCTAGCTGTCTTGCATCTCCTCCTATGACAGCAATATGCATCTCAGTCAACATTCCCTAATTCACCTTCTTTTTCTGTCATTTATAAGAAAAGTGCCTACTTTTTCTTTTTCCTCCACATCATATGTAATGTACGAGTTTTAGGTGATTGAAAAACAAAAAGCATCTATCATGTATCCCGCTATTTGTATGTGGCAAGGCCCTACCTCAAAATTCGGCATAGGAAAAGATATTCTGTTGGATTTTGCTCTGAGTAAAATGAACAAAAAAAGATGACCAAAATGGCCATCTTTCACTTCGAATTTGAACGATCTGTAATATCGCAAAGAATCATATCATGACCCACTTTTTTTATTTGACTCCATGCTACTCTTATTTCTTGTGGTTCCTTTTTAAAACCTCCCCATTTCCCAGCAGGTATAATAAGAGCCTGTATTTGTCCATCCTTCTCATCAATCTCTAAATCCACATAACCTAAAACCCCCATTTTTTCTGCTCTTTCTAAATTAACAATTTCTTTCCCACTTAGTTCACTTAATCGCATACTCTCTCCCCCTACCCAAATTATTCATTTAAGTTATCCATAATTAGTACCTATTCTATATACCCACAAAAAATAACCGTATCTCATTTAAAAGAGATACGGTTATTTTTAAATCATATATAGTAATTACAGTTTTATTCCTTTTGGAAGTTTTCCATCTGGACTAATTAATGCTGCAGAAAATTCATCTGTAAACATGTTACGAATTAACTCATCTACATTTTCTTTTGTTACAGTGTTTACACTTTCAATAATCTCATCAAGTGAACGGTGCTTACGAAGTAGCAATTCATTTTTACCATTACGGCTCATACGACTATTCGTACTTTCTAAACTTAACATTAAGTTTCCTTTTAATTGTTCTTTACTATTCATAAGCTCTTTTTCTGTAATACCTGTATTTTTCAATGTTTCTAATGTTTCTTGCATTGTTTCATACAGTGTATCTAATTGTTGGCTACCTGTTCCACCATAGAGCGTTAACATACCTGTATCTTCATAAGAAGAATGGTAAGAAAATACTGAGTAAGCTAACCCGCGTTGCTCACGTACTTCTTGGAATAAACGGCTACTCATACTACCGCCTAAAACGTTATTTAATACAATTAAGTTATAAATATCTTCGTGTCCCATTTGTAAGCCTTTATATCCTAAACATAAATGAGCTTGTTCTGTTTCCTTTTTACGTGCTACCTTATTAAAATGGAAAATTGGGCTATGTACTTGTTCACGGTTTGTCGTTCCTTCATAACTACCGAAATATTGCTCTACTGTTTGTAAAAAGGCTTCATCAATATTTCCTGCAATTGATACAACTACATTTTCAGGTGTGTAATGATCCTTAATATATTGACGTAGCGTATCACCTGTAAACGTATTAAGCGTTTCTTCTGTTCCTAAAATAGGATATCCAAGCGGATGCGTTTCATATGTTGCTTTCGTTAACATATCATGCACAATATCATCTGGAGCATCTTCGTACATTTTAATTTCTTCACATACGACATTCTTCTCTTTTTTCAGTTCTTCTTCATCAAATGTTGAATTAAAGAACATATCTGCTAATACATCTAAAGCATATTTAGCATGCTCGTCTAGCACTTTTGCATAGTAACAAGTGTATTCTTTTGAAGTAAAAGCATTCACTTGCCCACCAATGCTATCAAATGATTCTGCAATTTCACGTGCACTACGTGTTTCTGTTCCTTTAAAGAACATATGCTCTAAAAAGTGAGAAATCCCGTTATTTTTTTCATTTTCATTTCTTGATCCTGCATGGATCCAAATACCAATCGCAACCGATCTTACAGTTGGTATATTCTCCATAACTATTCTTACACCATTTTTACAAGTATATTTTTTAATCAAAAACTTTCCTCCTACTGCCAGTTTCTCTAAATAAATGCTATTATTTAATGATAACAAGTTTAAGGATGAATGTCATGCAAATGTATTTAATCTACACGTTTTTCATCCAGTAATTCTGTTATATTCCCTACTTTATATCCTTGTTCCTTCAATTTTGTAATCATTGTATCTAATGCTTCTGTTGTGGACGAAGTAGGATGCATTAATACGATAGCACCTGGATGTATTTTTCTCATTACTCTCTGCAATAGTACACCTGGCTCAGGTCGCTTCCAATCAATTGTATCAACAGTCCACATAATCGTTCCCATTTGAAAATCATCTGCAATTTTCACGACTTCATCCCGAAAACTTCCACTCGGCGGTGCAAACCATCTTACCTTTTGATTCGTAGCTGCTTCGATCATTCGATTTGTTTTTTGTAACTGATCTCTTATTTCATCAGACGATAACGTTTTCATATTAGGGTGTGTGTAAGAATGATTTCCAACTTCTTGATTTGCATCGACAATCATTTTTGCAAATCGTAAATTTTCTTTCACCCAACGTCCTTCTAAAAAGAAAGTCGCCTTCACATCATGTTTTTTCAATATTTCTAATATACGGGGCAAATACTCATTTCCCCATGCCACATTTATTGTTAACCCGACCATCTTTTTATCCGGATGACCTCTATAAATTGGTGCTGGTGATAAATCTTCTAAGTGGACACTCGGTGATACTTCCTTGAATTCAAGATGTTTTTGATCAAACTGCTTTAATTTCTTCATATTGTTATAGGATGCTTCCATATCAACTTGTCTTCCATTATATCCTGGTGTTGCTTTCCATATCTTATCAATCATCGCATTTTGCGGTGCAATCTCATATTGTTTTGCATGCTTTTGAATTTCTTCATATAAGTGATCCTGTGCAAAAACAGAATAAGAACCTGCACTGACATATAAAAAGAATATACATATGTATGCCAATATACGAGTTTTCATATAAACCCTCCCATTAACTATATAAAAAACCATTTTCCTTCTTATCTTTGTTAATTTGAGCGTTATAATGAAAACTATACCTATACTGACATAAAAATATATGCAAATCATATTTTTACATAACAAAAAAAGCCAGTTAAACTGGCTTTTGCTTATTGCTGCTCTTGTTTGTTTTCTTCTTTAGCAGCTTCTTTTTCTTGCTCTTCTTTTAGCAATACTTTTCTAGATAAATTCACGCGACCTTGCTTGTCAATCTCGATAACTTTAACTGTAATTACATCACCGATTTTCACAACGTCTTCTACTTTACCTACACGCTCAAGTGCAAGTTCAGAAATGTGAACTAATCCATCTTTACCGCTGAATAATTCAACGAAAGCACCGAATTTCTCAACACGTTTCACTTTTCCTTCGTAGATTTCACCTACTTGTACTTCGCGAACGATATCCTCGATAATTTTCTTAGCTTTGTCGTTCATTTCTTGATTTATTGAAGAAATGAATACTGTACCATCTTGCTCGATGTCAATTTTAACGCCAGTTTCTTCAATAATTTTATTGATTTGTTTACCGCTTGGTCCGATAACGTCACGGATTTTATCCGGGTTAATTGTCATTGTAATAATCTTTGGAGCGTACGCTGATAATTCAGTGCGTGGCTCTGCAATTACAGATAACATATGATCTAGAATGTGCATACGACCAACTTTCGCTTGTTGTAATGCCTCTTCTAAAATTTCACGAGATAGACCATCGATTTTAATGTCCATTTGTAGTGCAGTTACACCGTGTGCTGTACCTGCTACTTTAAAGTCCATATCACCTAAATGATCTTCCATACCTTGAATATCAGTTAAAATTGTGTAATGCTCACCTGATTTAACTAGGCCCATTGCAATACCTGCAACTGGAGCTTTAAGTGGAACACCAGCATCCATCATTGCTAAAGTACTACCACAAATACTCGCTTGTGAAGTAGAACCATTTGATTCTAATACTTCAGATACAAGACGTACTGTGTATGGGAAATCTTTTTCAGACGGAATTACAGGCTCAAGAGCACGTTCTCCTAGTGCACCGTGACCAATTTCACGACGACCTGGTCCACGCATCGGTCTTGTTTCACCAACACTAAATGATGGGAAATTGTAATGGTGCATAAAGCGTTTTGATTCTTCTACACCAAGGCCATCTAAAATTTGCACATCGCCTAATGCGCCTAATGTACAAATACTTAATGCTTGTGTTTGTCCACGTGTGAATAAACCAGAACCGTGTGTACGAGATAAAATGCCAACCTCTGATGCTAATGGACGGATTTCGTCACCTTTACGGCCATCTGGGCGGATTTTCTCAACTGTAATAAGACGACGTACTTCTTCTTTTACAATTTTATATAAAATCTCATTTACTTGTCCTAAAGTATCAGCATCAGCTTCTTGCGCTTCGTAATGCTCAATTACACGCTTTTTCACTTCGTTAATTGCATCTTCACGTGCATGTTTCTCATGTACTTGAATTGCAGAATGCATATCCTTCTCAGCCATTTCACGTACAGCTTGGTTAAGATCAGCGTCAACTTCATAAAGTTTCACTTCTGATTTCTCTTTACCTACAGCTTGTACAATCTCTTCTTGGAATGCAATTAGACGTTTAATTTCGTCATGACCAAACATAATTGCTTCTAACATTGTTTCCTCAGGCACTTGATCCGCTCCTGCTTCAACCATGTTAATTGCATCTTTCGTACCAGCTACAACAAGGTGAATATCACTTTGTTCTTGCTGTTCTACTGTTGGGTTGATAACGAATTCGCCGTTAATACGACCAACTGTTGCACCCGCGATCGGACCTTCAAATGGAATGTCTGAAATCGATAACGCTAATGAAGAACCAAGCATAGCTGCCATTTCAGAAGAACAATCTTGATCAACACTCATTACGATGCTGACAACTTGTACTTCGTTACGGAAACCATCTGCGAAAAGTGGACGAATTGGACGGTCGATTAAACGACTTGCCAAAATTGCTTTTTCACTTGGACGACCTTCACGTTTAATGAAACCGCCAGGAATTTTTCCGACTGCATATAAACGCTCTTCATAGTTTACTGTAAGTGGGAAGAAATCTACATTTTTTGCTTCTTTTGATGCAGTTGCTGTAGATAGAACCGCTGTATCGCCATATCTTACTAATACTGCTCCGTTCGCTTGCTTTGCAAGCTGACCTGTTTCAACTGTTAGCTGGCGACCAGCTAAATCTATCGAGAAGACTTGCTTTTCTTGACTCATTTAAGTACCCCTCTCAATTTAAAGTATTCAATTCTTCTATGTAAATGGATAGTATATCACAATATTCTACCTCTAGTATTACCGAAAATGAAGTAAGCTATAAAGAGTAGAAGATATATTTTTACCTAACAAAAAAGCGGGAATATTCCCGCTTCTTTGACTATCGACGTAAGCCAAGCTTTGTGATTAATTCACGGTAACGTGTGATATCGCTATTACGAAGGTAAGTTAGTAAGTTACGACGTTTACCAACCATCTTTAATAGACCACGACGTGAATGATGATCTTTCTTGTGAGTACGTAAGTGCTCGTTTAGAGTGTTAATTTGCTCCGTTAGGACAGCAATTTGAACCTCTGGAGAACCAGTATCAGTCTCATGAGTTCTAAATTGTGCAATGATTTCATTTTTACGCTCTTGTGTTAAAGCCATCCTATTTCACCTCCTATTAATTAAACCCCCGATTACCTAGCAAGCGTCGGTGAGTCGCAATGCCAAGCAATGGTTGTCATAAAGTACATAACATAGAATACTACTTTTCATTTGAAAAAGCAAGTATATTATTTTCGTTCGCAAAATATTCTTGTGCTGTTTTCTTATCTTTTGCGATTTGTTCAACTAACTCATCGATGCCATTGAATTTCTTCTCTTTTCTTATACGCATATGCCACTCTACTGTAACATTTTGATCATATATGTCTTTGTTAAATTCAAATAAGTGCACTTCAATAGATAGTTGGCGCTCATCTTCTTTAAAGGTTGGTTTATATCCAATATTACATACACCATCGTACCATTCATCGTGAACTTTTAATCTCACTGCATAAACACCTACAGGTGGTAATAGATACTCATCACTTAAACCTACATTAGCTGTTGGGAAACCAATTTGACGTCCACGTTTATCACCGTGTACAACCGTTCCTCCTACTGTATATGCTCTACCTAAAATAGATGGAATTTGTTCCATTTCGCCATTTCGAATTAACTTTCGTAATGCCGTAGAACTTACTTTCTCTTCTTGAAATTCAACTTTTTCAATCACAGTCTGTGTAAACTCCCCTCTTGCATGAAATGGTAAAGTCTCCATCTTTCCTTTTCCTAAACGTCCATATGAATAATCAAACCCTGCTACTACATGCTTTACATTTAAACCAATAATATAATCATCTACAAATTGTTGTGGCAATAAGCCTGCAAATGATTCATCGAATTTAACAACATATAATATATCGATTCCTAAACTCTCGACTATTTTTTCTTTATCACACATTGGTGTAATATACTCGGCATGCGCTTCTTTTTTACCTAAAACAACAGATGGATGCGGATAAAATGTCATAACTGCACTTTTATATCCCTTTTCATCCGCTATTTGTTTCGCAGTTCGAATCACACATTGATGTCCTAAATGAATGCCATCAAAAAATCCTAATGCCATTACAGTAGATGGTAATTCTAATTTATTTTGTTCATGTGGATGAGTTAAATGAATAAGTTTCACGCTTGAATTCACCTTTTTCTGTAATAATCCTTCCAATAATTCATTATAGCTTTAGTTCTTGATTATTCACAAGTACTTTCATCGGCTTTAGCATACCAGGGTGTTTTGGATGGTGCTCATAAATTGCAAGGCAGCGATCGTTTTTATCAAACACTGTTATAAATGACGCCGTTATTTGCAATTCATTTTTTAAGAACATACCATTTTTTATTTTTTCTGCTTGCTTTTCATCTACAACCATTTTTGGGAATTTACTTAATGCTTCATCAATTGAAATGAAGATAGACTCTACTGTTCCATTTTGCACGTTTTCCTCAATTTCTTCAAATGATATGCAATCCTCTAATAAAAATTCACCAGAAGCCGTTCTTACAAGGTGAGACATATGTGATGGAAAACCAAGTTTTTCACCAATCATTACCGCTAACGTTCTTACATATGTCCCTTTACTACACGTTACACGGAAACGGAATGAAATATTTTCTCCTTCAAACACTTCACGATCATCTAGTAATACAAATTCATGAATTGTAATTGTACGAACTGGACGTTCAACCTCTTGTCCTGCTCTTGCATACTCATATAATTTTTTTCCGTTAACTTTTACAGCCGAAAACATCGGAGGCATTTGCTCAATCGTACCTGTTAATGTCGCAAGAGCCTCTTCCACTTCTTTACGAGTAATAACACGGTCTACATGTTTCGTTTCCACAACTTCACCAGAAGCATCTTCAGTTGTTGTTGAAAACCCTAATGTCACTTCACCTTCATATGTTTTCGTTTCACTCGTTAAAAATTGTGCAATCTTTGTTGCTCGCCCAACACAAATCGGCAATACTCCTGTTACATCTGGATCTAATGTTCCTGTATGACCAATTCGTTTTTCACGCAATATCTTTCTTAATTTAAATACACAATCATGTGATGTCATGCCTTTTGGCTTATGTAATAATACTACACCTTCCATATATGCTCACCTCATCGTAATTCTTTCATAATACTTATTCAAAACTTATTTTACATTGAAAAAATGGATAGACAAATGTCTATCCATTATTCTTCACGTTTACCTTCTTTATTAATTTCATGTAAAAGTGTATCAATTCGATGACCATATCCGATAGATTCATCAAATTCAAAGGAAATTTCAGGCGTTTTACGAAGACGAATACGTTGGCCAATTTCTGAACGAATGAAGCCTTTTGCCTTCGCTAAACCTTTTAGTGTACTTTCTTTCTGCTCTTCATCACCTAAAACAGAAATATACACTGTAGCAATTTGTAAATCTCCACTCACTTGTACATCTGTTACAGTAACAAATCCGACACGTGGATCTTTAATTTTACGACTGATGATGTCGCCTAATTCTTTTTTCATTTGCTCGCCTACACGGTTTGCACGTAATTTCATAACTCTTCACCTCATTCAATACCATTCCAATTGTGTTATCGTACGTTCAATTTCAGGAAATGAATCGATATACTCAAGTACACGATTCATTTCTTTTTCACAAATAACACGATTTGAGGATACGGAAACAATCGCAATTTCTGTACGTTGCCATACATCTTGATGCCCTACTTCTGAAACAGCTACGTTATAACGCTGTTTCACACGAGTTAACACCCGTTGCAAAATTGCTCGTTTCTCTTTTAAAGAATGCACATCGTAAATCATACACTCAAATGAGAGAGAAGCGATAATCATCGCTTCACTTCTTCCATAATGTACGCTTCAATGATGTCCCCTTCTTTAAGATCGTTGTATTTCTCAATTGTAATACCACACTCATAGTTTTGAGCAACTTCTTTTACGTCGTCTTTGAAACGTTTTAACGTATCAAGTTGACCTTCATAGATTACCACACCATCACGGATAATACGCACGCCGCTATCACGTGTAATTTTACCATCTGTTACGTAACAACCTGCGATTGTTCCAACTTTTGTTACTTTAAACGTTTGACGTACTTCTGCTTGACCGATTACTTTTTCTTCAAATTCTGGATCTAGCATACCTTGCATCGCTGCTTCGATCTCTTCGATTACTTTATAAATAATGCGGTGTAAACGAATATCAACGTTCTCTAATTCAGCTGTACGCTTCGCATTTACATCTGGGCGTACGTTAAATCCAATTACAATTGCATTAGATGCAGAAGCTAAAATGATATCAGATTCTGTAATCGCACCTACGCCTGTATGGATAATTTTAACTTTAACACCTTCAACATCAATTTTACGAAGTGATGCTGCCATTGCTTCTACAGAACCTTGTACGTCCGCTTTCACAATTAAGTTAATTTCTTTTACATCGCCCTCTTGGATTTGTTGGAATAAATCTTCAAGGCTTAATTTAGATTTCTCACCACGTTGAGCAAGTAACGCTTCTTGTGCACGTGATTCACCGATTTGACGAGCTTTCTTCTCATCAGCGAATGCCATGAAACGATCTCCTGCTTGTGGTACTTCGTTTAAACCTGTAATTTCAACAGGAGTTGATGGACCAGCAACTTTTACACGACGACCAATATCACTTACCATTGCACGAACACGACCGAATGTAGTTCCAACAACGATTGGATCTCCTACTCGAAGCGTACCGTTTTGAACAAGTAATGTCGCAATAGTTCCTTTACCTTTATCAAGCTGGGCTTCGATTACAGTACCAGTTGCATAGCGGTTTGGATTTGCTTTATACTCTTCTACTTCACTTACAAGAAGAATCATTTCTAGTAAGTTGTCAATTCCTTCGCCTTGAATCGCAGAAATTGGTACGAAAATTGTGTCTCCGCCCCATGCTTCTGGAACTAATTCATATTCTGTTAGTTCTTGCATTACGCGATCAGGGTTCGCAGCTGGTTTATCCATTTTATTCACAGCAACAATAATTGGTACTCCTGCTGCTTTCGCATGGTTAATTGCTTCAACTGTTTGTGGCATAACACCGTCATCAGCTGCAACAACAAGGATTGTAATATCCGTTACTTGTGCACCACGAGCACGCATCGTTGTAAACGCCGCGTGACCAGGTGTATCTAAGAATGTAATTTTCTTGTCATTTACTTCAACTTGGTATGCACCAATATGCTGAGTAATTCCACCCGCTTCACCAGCAGTTACTTTAGAGTTACGGATAGAGTCAAGCAATGTTGTTTTACCATGGTCAACGTGTCCCATGATTGTAACTACAGCTGGACGCTCTTTTAAGTTCTCTTCATCATCTTGCTCATCGATGAATGTTTCAAACTCAGTTTCGCTTACAATTACTTCTTCTTCTACTTCAATACCGTAGTCATTAGCAATTAACTCAATTGTATCTTTATCTAAGTCTTGGTTAATTGTTGCCATAATTCCAAGCATGAAGAGCTTTTTAATAATTTCAGATGGCTCTTTACTTAATTTCTTAGCAAGATCACCTACTGTAAGACTTCCAGAGAAAGTAATTTTATCTGGTGTTTCTACAGTTTGTGTTTGTTGTCTTCCAGCAAAGTTCTCTTGACGCTTATCTTCGTTTCCTTTGCCTTTTTTCTTTTTCTTATTGCTGTTCTTTTTACTACGAACAACTTTTTCTTCTACTTCAAACTCATCTGCAACAGAAGGTTTTTCAGTTTGATACTCATTATCTAATTTGTTTACTACTTCATCGTCTAACATTGTCATATGATTCGAAACCTCGATATTCATTTCTTTTAGTTTTGTCATAAGATCTTTACTTGAGATATTATGTTTTTTCGCATATTCATGCACTCGAATTTTACTCATACCTTCACCCCCGGTAATTTGTATCGAGCATGCTACGCAGCTTTTTCGCAAAGCCTTCATCTAACACAGCTACAACGACTCGCTCATCTCTCCCAATCGCATGCCCTAATTGTTGTCGATTTTCGACCTTTCTCATTGGTACGTTGTAGTACGTCGTTTTATCCGTAATACGCTTTGTAGTATTTACTGACGCATCTTCAGATAGCAACACAAGTTTTGCTTTGCCACTTCGTACTTCCTTTAAAACGAGTTCTTCACCCGAAATAATTTTTCGAGCCCGGTTTGCTAGTCCTAAAAACGATTTCCAATCGGACACTTATTTCGACTCCTTCTCAACAAGCTCAAGAAGTTCTTCATAAAGAGAACTGTCGATTTTCGCTTTTAGATGATGTTCCAAAACATTTTTCTTTTGAGCTTGAAGAATGCTTTCTTTATCTTTTGATAAATAAGCACCTCGTCCTGATTTCTTTCCAGTTAAATCAATAGACACTTCTCCCTCTTTGGAACGAACAATGCGAACGAGCTCTCGTTTTGATTTCATTTCTTGCGTTGCAACACATTTTCGTAACGGAACTTTTCGATTGCTCATACTCATCACCTCTACTCGATTTCGTCTTCAACTGAATCGAATCCGAATGCGACTACGCTATCTTCTTCTGTTACAATTCCAAGTTGTTTCGCATCAGACTCACTCTTAATATCAATTTTCCAACCTGTTAATTTAGCTGCAAGACGTGCATTTTGTCCACGTTTACCGATAGCTAATGACAGTTGGTGGTCTGGAACAACAACAGTTGTTGCTTTCTCTTCTTCATCTACAAGTACTTTCACAACTTGTGATGGGCTTAAAGCATTGGCAACATATTCTACTGGATCATTTGACCAGCGAACGATGTCAATCTTTTCACCTTTTAGTTCGTCTACAATGCGTTGTACACGTTGTCCTTTCGGTCCTACACACGAACCTACTGGATCCACATCAATGTTCTCTGCATGTACAGAGATTTTAGAACGATCTCCTGCTTCACGTGCTACAGAACGAATTTCAACCGTTCCATCATAAATTTCAGGAACTTCCATTTCGAATAAACGTTTTAAAAGACCAGGATGTGTACGTGATACGTAAATTTGTGGTCCTTTTGTTGTTTTTTCTACTTTCGTAATGAATACGCGAATACGATCATGTGGTTTGTACTGTTCGTTCGGCATTTGCTCACTTACAGGTAATAAAGCTTCTACTTTCCCTAAGCTTACATAGATGAAACGAGCATCTTGACGTTGTACGATACCAACCATGATATCTTCTTCACGATCACTAAACTCAGAGTAAATAACACCACGCTCTGCTTCACGCACTCGTTGTGTTACAACTTGTTTTGCAGTTTGTGCTGCAATACGACCGAAATCTTTTGGTGTTACCTCAATTTCTAGTACGTCACCATCTTGATAGTTTGGATTAATTTGTCTTGCTTCTTCAACAGAAATTTCAAGACGTGGATCAAACACATTATCAACAACGTCTTTACGTGCTAAAACTTGGATTGTTCCCACTTGTGGGTTAAAGCTCACACGAACGTTTTGTGCTTGGTTAAAATTGCGTTTATAAGCAGAGATTAACGCTGCTTCAATCGCATCAATAATAATATCTTTACTAATTCCTTTTTCTGACTCTAATACGAGCAAGGCATCTAACAACTCAGTGCTCATGAAGATCCCCCTTCTAACTAAAACGTAACAGCAAGTCGCGCATTTGCAACTTTGTCCATTGGAATTTGGATTTCTTTTTTACGTGTTTTAATTGTTAATAATAGTGTAATTGTAGTACCATCGTAGGAAAGCATTTTTCCTTCAAACATCTTTTCACCATCAATCGGCTCATATGTTTTAATTGCCACTTGTTTTCCTACCGCTTGCTGGAAGTCTTTCTCTTTCTTTAATGGGCGTTCTGCTCCAGGAGATGACACATCCAAAAAGTAAAGATGAGGAATTGGATCCTCTTTATCTAAAGCTTCGCTTAAACGTTCACTCACCGCACCGCATTCTTCAATGTCGACTCCCTTTTCAGAATCGATGAATACGCGTAAGAACCAGTCTTGTCCTTCTTTCACATACTCTACATCTACAAGTTCAAGATTTAACTCTTCAACGATTGGCTGCGCAAATGCTTCTACAACTTCTGTGACTTTCTTATCCATAAACAGCCTCCTTCCTGCCGCCATGTACCATTTACAAGAAAAGACCCCGCCCATAGAACGGTCTATCTTATTCTTTCTCGTTAGCTAACAAAAGCCCCTGCCGTTAAGCAGGGAATATCTGTCTTAGTATTACCAAATTTAAGAAGTAAAACTTGTAACAAAATATGTATATACGACAGAAATTTCTTACCTCTCCACATCAATAAAATGTAGATAGTAACACGAAAGAGTGGGTTTCCCCACTCTTTTTTTCACACAATATACATGACATGGTTATCTCGGTTAATAGTATACCATAGCAAATGTTGATTTGCAAAGACTTTTCCTACCTATTAGAACAGTGATAACTGGTTTTGATCCGGCAAATCACCTAAACAACCTTGACTATCTAAATACTCAATAATTGTTTTCGAAACCTTACTACGCTGCTGCAAGTCTTCCTTTGATAAGAATTCTCCATTTTTACGAGCTTCCACAATACTTAAAGCTGCGTTCGTACCAAGACCAGGTACCGCATTAAATGGAGGAATTAATGAGTCTCCATCAATAATAAAGTCTGTTGCATGTGAGCGATATAAATCGACCTTTTGGAATGAGTATCCACGCTCACACATTTCAAGTGTCATTTCTAGTACCGTCAATAAACTCTTCTCTTTCGGTGCTGCATCTAAACCTTTTTGCGCAATTTCATCAATTCTTGCACGTATAGATGCTGAACCTTTTGCCATCGCTTCTACGTCAAAGTCATCTGCACGAACCGTAAAGTATGCCGCATAGAATAAAAGCGCGAAATGCACTTTAAAGTATGCGATACGCACGGCCATAAGTACGTAAGCAGCCGCATGGGCTTTCGGGAACATGTACTTAATCTTCTTACATGAATCAATATACCAACCTGGTACATTATTACTTTTCATGTCCTCTTCCCATTCTTCTGGTACACCTTTACCTTTACGTACTGACTCCATGATTTTGAAGGCTAATGATGGGTCTAAACCTTGATAGATTAAATATACCATGATGTCATCACGACAACCGATAACTTCACTCAGCGTACATGTACCGTTATAAATTAACTCATTTGCATTACCAAGCCATACGTCCGTACCATGTGATAATCCAGAAATTTGGACTAACTCTGAAAATGTCGTCGGTTTCGTCTCTTCTAACATCTGTCTTACGAATTTCGTACCAAACTCTGGTATACCAAGTGTACCTGTCTTACAGTTAATTTGTTCTTCCGTTACGCCTAACGATTCTGGCCCTGAGAAAATTTTCATTACTTCTGGATCATCCGTTGGGATTGTTTTTGGATCAATACCACTTAAATCTTGTAACATACGAATAACTGTAGGATCATCGTGTCCTAATATATCAAGCTTCAATAAATTATCATGAATAGAGTGGAAGTCAAAGTGTGTCGTTCTCCACTCAGCACCTATTGAATCTGCTGGATACTGTATTGGTGAGAAATCAAAAATGTCCATATAATCTGGCACAACGATAATACCACCTGGATGCTGTCCTGTTGTACGTTTTACACCGGTACATCCCGCTACTAAGCGGTCAATTTCTGCATTTCGAATCGTTAAGTTATGATCATTTGCATAACCCTTTACATATCCATAAGCAGTTTTTTCCGCAACTGTACCAATAGTTCCTGCACGATATACATAATCTTCACCGAACAGTACTTTCGTATAGTTATGGGCACGTGGTTGATATTCCCCAGAGAAGTTCAAATCGATATCGGGTACCTTATCTCCTTTAAATCCAAGGAACGTTTCGAACGGAATATCATGTCCATCTTTTACATATGGAATATTACAAGTTGGACATTCTTTATCCGGTAAGTCAAAACCAGAACCTACAGAACCATCATTAAAGAATTCTGATTGCTTACACTTCGGACATACATAGTGTGGTGGTAATGGATTTACTTCTGTAATTTCCATCATCGTTGCAACGAATGATGAACCTACCGATCCACGCGAACCTACTAGATATCCGTCTACTAATGATTTTTTCACAAGCTTATGTGAAATTAAATAAATTACGGCGAATCCATGCCCGATGATACTTTTTAATTCTTTTTCTAAACGCGCTTCTACAATTTCAGGTAACTCTTCACCATAAATACTACGCGCCATTTTATAACTCATATCACGCGTTTCATCATCTGCACCTTCAATTTTCGGTGTGTATAGATCATCTTTTACTGGATGAACATCGCCAATTAATGATGCAATCTTTTGTGTATTTGTTACGACAATTTCTTTCGCTACGTCTTCACCTAAAAATGAGAAACACTCTAACATTTCATCGGTTGTACGGAAATGTACAGGTGGTAATGAATGTCGGTTTAACGGATTGGCTCCGCCCTGCGAACTAACTAAAATTTTACGATACATTGCATCTTCTGGATTTAAGTAATGCACGTTTCCGGTAGCGACAACTGGTTTATCTAACGTCTCACCTAGTTTTACTAAGTTTGAAATAATTGTTTTTAATTGCCCCTCATCCCGAACAAGTTCACGCTCTACTAAATGACGTAACACTTCTGGTGGCATTACTTCAATGTAATCGTAGAACTGCGCAATTTCTTCTACCTCTTCAGGAGCTTTTTGCATCATTGCCTCAAACACTTCACCTTTATCACAAGCCGTTCCTACTAAAATACCTTCACGATATTTTTTTAATAGTGATCTTGGTACTCGCGGTACACGGTAAAAGTAATTTAGATGAGAATATGAAACAAGTTTATATAAATTTTTCAATCCAACATCCGATGTAGCAAGTAATGTCATATGACTTGGACGCCCGCGCTTATATGCATCCCCTTGTCCCATACTATCGTTTAATTGATCGTGATATTCAAAACCTTTTTCAATCACATCTTTTAACATTTTTACAAGTAAATATCCCGTTGCTTCTGTATCATAAATCGCACGGTGATGCTGAGTTAATTCGATATCCATCTTTTTACACAACGTATTTAAACGGTGGTTTTTCATTTCTGGGAATAAAAATCGTGCAAGTTCTAACGTATCTATTACTGGATTTTTCGTTTTTTCTAAACCAGCTTTTTTAAATCCTACGTTAATAAAGCCCATATCAAAACTTGCGTTATGAGCAACAAGTGTATGGTCACCCATCCATTCCTCAAACTTTTTAAACACTTCGTCTACTTCTGGTGCGTCGGTTAACATATCATCTGTAATGCCTGTTAACTCAATGATTGTTGCCGATAACGGTTGATGCGGATTTGCAAAAGATTCAAAGCGGTCAATAATTTCGCCACCTTTTACTTTTACAGCAGCTAACTCAATAACTGTATCATACACAGCTGATAAACCTGTCGTCTCAACGTCGAAAACAACATACGTTTCCTCTGCAAGTAAACGATGCGCTTCGTTATACGCTATTGGTACACCGTCATTCACTAAATTCGCTTCTACACCGTATATAACTTTAATTCCGGCTTTTTTCCCAGCTGAATATGCTTCTGGGAATGACTGTGCAACAGCATGGTCTGTAATGGCAATCGCCTCATGTCCCCATTTACCAGCTTGAGCAACAAGCTTAGAAACTGGAGTAACAGCGTCCATTTGACTCATCGGAGTATGGAGATGAAGCTCTACTCGTTTTTCACCTTCTGGCGCTTTATCTTTACGAGACGGTCCTGTTATTTCATTAATATCATTTGCAATCATTACTAAATCTCGAACGAATGTATCATTTTGAACAGAGCCACGCGCTTTTACCCACATTCCTTTTTTCAAGGACTGCAGCATTGGAATATCTTCTTTGTCACGAGAGAACATTTTGATCATAATAGAATCCGTATAATCCGTTATTTTTAAAGTTAATAACGTACGGCCACTACGAAGTTCTTTCGTTTCTACATGGAAGACATATCCTTGAACTGTTTTTCTTCTTTCTTCATCTTGAATTTCTCGCATCGGTGTAATCTCTTCATCCGGCTTAATAAGATACCCAAGTGTAATCGGTCCTTCGTGCACAACGCTGCTTTCTTCAGCTTGTTTCTTCGCCATTTCTTCCATAGCTTGTATAACACGTTCGCGATCTTCTTGCTGCGTTTGCTCACGAAACTTTTGCATTTCTTCTGTATTTTGCTTTATATGTGTGTCTAACTGGAAACGCGGGAATCCAAAAGCTTCGTATTGATCCCCTACTGGTTTCGCAACGTTTTTCTTTAAAGCAGTAGATTCCAGCTCATTATTCACATTTATAAGTAACTTCACTCCATTGACCTGCGGAAGCTGCTTCTTTAAATAAGCAAACATAGGTGAAAATGTAATTCGTTCCGTACAAAGTGGCCAATACGCCCTCACTTCTTCTTCAGTAAATTGTTTATTCTCTGTTTCTAATGCAAATGTTGTTCTTGCAATATGAGAAAATGATTGCTTAAGCTTTGTTTCTAGCAATTCATATAATTCTGTAGGCAAAATACGTGGCACTTGTAAATTAAAATGCCAACTTTTATTCGCTTTATCGATAACGAGCCTTTCAATACCACCGCCTTGTAAATATTGATTTATAAGGTCGTCTGGTATTTGCAACTGCTGGAGCAAAATTTGAAATCGCTCTTTTTGTTCATTTGTTAAAGACATAAGCACTCTCCTTCCATTTGCTATTATAAATTGAAACGTACTACAAAGAAAGATTTCTCCCTTCTTCTTTTACAAAATACGTTTACAAAGAAAGAGAAGGTACCTCATTACGAGGTACCTCTTCCTATTTTAAAATATTAGCAATATATGTTTGAAGTTCTTCTACTTTTACTTCTTCAGACTCACCTGTAGCACGTACTTTCACTTCTACAATACCTTCGTCTGCTTTTTTACCAACTGTCACGCGAACTGGAAGGCCGAATAAATCAGCATCAGCAAATTTAACGCCTGCACGTTCTGCACGATCATCTAGTAGTACTTCATATCCTTGCTCTTGTAATGAGTTATAGATGTTTTCACCCATTTCACGTTGTGCATCAGATTTCATATTTACTGGAATTACATGCACATGGAACGGTGCAACAGCTTTTGGCCAAACTAAACCGTTCTCATCATTAAACTGCTCTGCAATTGCTGCCACTGTACGAGACACACCAATGCCGTAACAACCCATAATAAGTGGTTGTGTTTTTCCGTTTTCATCTAGGAATGTTGCGTTCATTGCTTCACTATAACGAGTTCCTAATTTAAATACATGACCAACTTCAATTCCGCGTGCGAAAAGAATTGTTCCGTTTCCGTCTGGAGATTGGTCTCCTTCTTGAATGAATCGTAAATCCGTATATTGACTTACTTTAAAGTCACGTTCTGGATTTACATTTACATAATGGAACCCTTCTTCGTTCGCTCCTGAACATCCGTTGACAATTGATGCTACAGCGTGATCAGCAATAATTTCGATATCACCTGTTACACCAATTGGACCTAATGAACCAACTTCACAATTTAATAATTCTTTTACTTCTTCATGAGAGGCAAGCTCAACAACGGAAGCACCGTATACATTTTTCACTTTTACATCATTTACTTCATGATCACCACGAACAAGTACAACTACTAATTTCTCATCTACTTTAAATACCATAGACTTAATGCACTTTTCAGCTTCCATGTTTAAGAATGCAGATACTTCTTCAATTGCTTTTTGGTCTGGTGTTGCTACTTTTTCAAGCGCTTTTTCTGCTTCGTCACTCTTCGTATACGTAGCTACAACAGGAGCCATTTCGATGTTCGCTGCATAATCAGATGTATCAGAGTATGCAATTGTATCTTCACCAACATCAGATAATACCATAAATTCATGTGTATCTTTTCCACCCATTGCCCCAGAATCAGCAATAACCGCACGGAAATTCAAACCACAACGAGCAAAAATGTTAGAGTATGCTTTGTATAAGCGATCGTATACTTCATCTAAGCTCTCTTGTGTAGCATGGAAAGAGTATGCATCTTTCATTAGAAACTCTCTTCCACGTAATAAACCGAAACGAGGTCTTTGTTCATCACGGAATTTTGTTTGAATTTGATATAATGTTAACGGTAATTTTTTATATGATTTCACTTCATCACGTACAAGATCCGTAATTACTTCTTCATGTGTCGCTCCTAATGCAAATTCACGAGCGTTACGATCTTTCATACGCATTAATTCAGATCCGTAAGAATACCAACGCCCTGACTCTTGCCATAATTCTGCAGCTTGCATCGCTGGCATTAATAATTCTACAGCACCTGCGCGCTCCATTTCTTCTCGAACGATACGTTCTACTTTGTGTAGTACTTTTAAACCAAATGGTAGAAAACTATAAATACCAGAAGCATTTTGACGCATAAAACCTGCACGAAGTAATAACTGATGACTCTTAATCTCCGCATCAGCTGGAACTTCACGTAATGTAGGACTGAATACCATACTTTGTTTCATTTATTCGCACCTCTTCATTTTACTCTTACACGCAGGAAAACCCCTCACCTCGAGTTAGGTGAGGGATTTTATTCTACGAGCTCTATTTCATTATAAGTTTCACTTTATTTTACAAGAAAAACTTACGAATGTCATTCCAAGTTACAACTAACATAAGTAACATTAATAATGCAAAACCAATAAAGTGAACCATTCCTTCTTTTTGGCGATCAATTGGTTTCCCGCGCAATGCCTCAATTAAGAAGAAGAACAAACGTCCACCGTCTAAAGCGGGAACTGGTAGTAAATTAAATAAACCAAGGTTAATACTTAAAACTGCTGCTAAACTTAATACACGCGTAAATCCATAATCTACTACTTGATCTGTTAGATTATAAATTCCTACTGGACCTGACAACTCATTAATAGAGAATTGGCCCGTTACTAATTTCACAAGAGACTCAAAAATTAGTTTCGTCCATTGGTATGTTTGTTCAAAACCTGATTTAATAGACCCCATCACTGTTTTCTCTACAGGAGAGTAGACACCGATTCTACCAACTTCTTCTTTACCTTCTTTATCAAGCGTTGGCGTTACTTTCACATTAAACTGTTCACTATCACGCTTTACTTGTAACGTAAGTTCTTTATTCGGGTTTTCACGTACAATGGTAACAACATCTTTCCATGTACTTGTGTTTTTCCCATCAATAGCTTGAATTGTATCATTTTCTTTTAACCCAGCTTGCTCTGCTGCGCTATTCTCCATCACTTTTCCGACCATTGGTTTGTCAACAGGAACACCTTGTACAAATCCAAGAATCACAAAAATAACAAATGCTAAAATGAAGTTCATTGCAGGACCCGCAAAGATCGTTAAAGCACGTTGACCTAATTTCTTAGAGCCAAACTGTCTATTATACGGAGCAATTTGAATTTCTTCACCGGCAGTAATAATACGAGCCTTCTCATTCACTCGGAATGTTTGAAGCTCTTCCTCGTACTCTTCATAACCCGAAATTGTTAAATTATGCTCTAAATCAGATTGTTCGACTTCAATAACGCGAACATTGGGATACTTTTCATATCCATCAAAAACTAATTTTGCAACTTCGTCTTTTTCGTTTAATACAAGGCCAACTTTTTTCCCAGGCTTTAACTCAACTGTATCTGCATCCTCGCCAGCCATTCTTACATAGCCGCCAAGGGGCAGTAATCGAATCGTATACACCGTTTCATTCTTTTCAAATGAGAATATTTTCGGACCAAAACCAATCGCAAACTCACGGCATAAAATACCTGCTCGTTTTGCGAAATATAGATGCCCTAGCTCATGGAAAAATACGAGTGCACCGAAAATTAATATAAAGGCAATCGCTGTATTCAATTCCATACCACCTTTGCTAAATTTGTTCCATCACAAACCGTCTTGTGGCTGCATCAATTTCCAGAATTTCCTCTAAGCTTGGACGTGCAATGACATTGTGATGGTTCATTGCTTTTTCAATGAGGTCTTCCACTGTTAAGAAACCAATTCTCTTTTGTAAAAAAGCTTCAACAGCTACTTCATTCGCTGCATTCATTACAGCTGGCATACTTCCACCTGCTTTTCCAGCTTCATACGCAAAACGTAGGCAACGGAAACGTTCTTGGTTCATCTTCTCAAAATGCAACGTTCCTATTTCCCATAAGTTTAACTGCTTTGTGTCTGAAAGAGGTAATCGATCAGGATATGTAAGTGCGTATTGAATTGGCACTCGCATATCAGGTGAGCCAAGCTGTGCCATCACACTACGATCTTCAAATTCAACCATAGAATGAATAATACTTTCTTTATGTAAAACAACATCGATTTGCTCATAAGGGATACCAAAAAGCCAATGTGCTTCAATTACTTCTAGCCCCTTATTCATCATTGTAGCAGAATCAATTGTAATTTTCGAACCCATTGACCAGTTTGGATGTCGAAGCGCATCTTCTACGGTCACATGATGCAATTCATCTCTCGTTTTATCACGGAAACTTCCACCAGAAGCCGTTATAATTAGTCGAGAAATTCTTTTTTCATTTTCACCATTCAAGCATTGAAAAATAGCTGAATGTTCGCTGTCTACTGGAAGTAACGAAACATTATGTTTTCGCGCTGCTTCCATTACAAGATGCCCTGCAGTTACTAACGTTTCTTTGTTTGCAATTCCAATTGTTTTTTTCGCCTCAATTGCACGAAGTGTTGGTAACAACCCTACGCTACCTACAACAGCATTTACTACTATCTCTGCATCTGGATGTAATGCTACTTCTAAAAGTCCTTCACTACCATATACAATTTTTGTATTACCAGAGACAGCTTGTAATTTTAAAACATCTTCCTCTCTTTGCACAGAGACAATTTGCGGAGAAAATTCTTGAATGACCTTTACTGCATAGTCAATATTTTTCCCTACAGAAAAAGCAACGAGACGGAATTGGTCTGGGTGCGAGCGTAATACATCTAAAGTTTGTGTACCAATTGATCCGCTTGCACCTAATAAACTAATGTTTTTCATGACTCCAACCCCTCGTTCATTTATTAATTGTATTGTAATAAGAAGTAGAGAATTGGTAAAACGAATAACCAACTATCTGTTCGATCTAATATACCACCATGTCCAGGTAAAATTGTACCTGAATCCTTTACGCCATAATGACGTTTAAATGCAGATTGTACTAAATCACCAATTTGTCCAAAAATAGAAATGATAATTGTCAACACAATTAAAATCCCTACATTAGCCTGAACTGGGAAGAACATATTGTAAACAAGTGCCACAACAATTCCACAAACGATGCCGCCTAATGAACCTTCAATCGTTTTATTTGGACTAATTTCTGGCCATAATTTTCTTTTTCCTAATGCTTTTCCTACGAAATATGCACCTGAATCAGTAGCCCATATAACAAATAATGCGCAAAACACATATTTAATTCCTAATATCCTCGTTTCATTCAGATATAAGAATCCCATTGCAACATATGTTGTTGCCATTAGTAAAAATGAAGCATTATCAAAAGTAAATGTATTCTTAGAAAGGACTGTATATGATAAAAGTAATAAAACAATCACAAATGTGATTTCTAATTTACCTAATCCAATCCAAGTAAACAGTTCTGATGCACTACTTGGAATTAAAATAATCCATAATAATACTGCAGCTAAAACTGTTGGTACTGAAATAAGCGTAAGCTTATTCATACGAATTAATTCATATAAACCTATAGAAGCAAGTGCATACACTAAAACCGTAAAAGGCACGCCACCGTAAATTACGATGGGAATGAATAGCGCGGCAGCAACCACTCCAGTAATAATTCTCTGTTTCACTACCAAACCCTCTCTTTCTACACGCCTCCGAATCTGCGCCCTCTATGTTGAAAGTCTGTAATCGCATTTAGCAAATGTTCCTCGGTAAAATCTGGCCAATACACATCTGTAAACCAAAATTCCGAATATGCAATTTGCCATAACATGAAATTACTAATACGTAGCTCTCCGCTCGTACGGATTAACAATTCTGGGTCAGGTAAAGAACTCGTCATTAAGTAGGAAGAAAGCATTTCTTCGCTTACATCTTCAACACGAACTTTTCCTTCCTCACGATCTTTCATCATATGTTGCACAGCAGAAACGATTTCATCTCGACTTCCATAGTTTAACGCGAAATTCAGAATTAATCCCGTATTCTCTTTCGTCTCTTCCATGGCCTTCTCCATCGCTCTGCGTGTATGCGTAGGAAGACGATCTTGTTGCCCTATTACACGGACTTGTACGTTCTCTTCAATCAATTCTGGTAAAAATGTACCTAAAAATTCTTCTGGAAGCTTCATTAAATAATCAACTTCCTTTTTTGGTCTTTTCCAGTTCTCAGTTGAAAAAGCATAAAGAGTTAATACTTTCACATTAAGTTTGCTTGCAAATTTTGTGATTTTCTTTACAACTTGCATGCCTTCATGATGTCCCGCAATACGAGGCATCGCTCTCCTCTTTGCCCACCTTCCATTACCATCCATAATGATGGCAATATGTTCTGGGATGTATCCTTTTTTCACTTCTTCAACGAGATGATCAAACGATGTGTCCTTTTTACCTTTAAAAAAAGGAAAGTTTTTAAACATCATTCATACCCTCCAACAAGCAGACGTATGCCTAAAAGTGTAAAAAGACCCCCTTAAGAAGAGGGTCATATTTGCGAAAGTATCGCTATTACACTTCCATGATTTCTTTTTCTTTGTTTTTTGCGATTTCGTCAACTTTTGCAATATATTTATCTGTTTCTTTTTGGATATCTTCAGTATATCCTCTTAAATCGTCTTCTGTAATCTCGCCAGCTTTTTCAAGCTTCTTAAGATCATCGTTACCGTCACGACGTACGTTACGAACAGCAACTTTTGCTTCTTCAGCATATTTTTTCACAACTTTTACAAGATCACGACGACGCTCTTCTGTTAATGCAGGGAATGCAATACGAATTACAGTTCCATCATTAGAAGGGTTTAAGCCTAAATCTGCTTTTAAAATTGCTTTTTCGATATCACCGATAGCAGTTTTATCATACGGTTGAATTACAAGTAAACGTGCTTCTGGAACTGTAATGTTCGCTAATTGCACAACTGGTGTTGGTGCACCATAGTAATCAACTTGTACTTTATCTAATACAGACGCGTTTGCACGACCAGCGCGAACTGTTGCTAATTCGCGTGAATAAGCAGCAACCGCTTTTTCCATTTTTTCATTTGCAGACTTCAATACTTGTTGTCCCATATTTATTTCCCCCTTACAACTGTTCCGATATTTTCGCCTAACACGGCACGTTTAATATTCCCTTTTTCCATAACTGAGAATACAATTAATGGAATATCATTATCCATACATAGAGAAGAAGCTGTAGAATCCATTACACCTAAACCTTCTTTTAATACATCTAAGTAAGTAAGTGTTTCGTATTTCGTAGCTGTTGGGTCAATAGATGGATCTGCATTATATACGCCATCCACATTGTTTTTCGCCATTAAAATTACGTCAGCTTCAATTTCCGCTGCACGTAACGCTGCCGTTGTATCTGTAGAGAAGTATGGGTTACCAGTACCTGCTGCAAAGATAACAACACGTTTTTTCTCTAAGTGACGAACTGCTTTACGACGAATGTAAGGCTCTGCCACTTGACGCATTTCAATTGAAGTTTGTACGCGAGTTTGAATTCCGATGTTCTCCAAGCTATCTTGAAGAGCTAATGAATTCATAACTGTCGCTAACATGCCCATGTAATCCGCTCCTGCACGATCCATGCCCATCTCACTTCCAATTTTTCCACGCCAAATGTTACCGCCGCCAACAACAACAGCAACCTCTACATCTAGTTCTGCAATTTCTTTCACTTGTTCCGCAACTGACTTAATAACAGCTGGGTTGATTCCAAATCCTTGCTCGCCAGCTAAAGCTTCTCCACTCAGCTTTAAAACGACACGATTATATTTCGGTTTACTCATAATGAACCTCCAATTGCTTACATCTTTATTTTAAAAAAGGGAACACAATGTGTTCCCTAATCTGTATTAGTTACTACCTTTTACTTGGTTCATTACTTCTTCAGCAAAGTTGTCTTCGCGTTTTTCGATACCTTCACCAACAGCGTAGCGAACGAATCCTTTTAATGTTGCGCCTTTAGACTCAACGAATTGACGAACTTTCATATCAGGGTTTTTAACGAATGCTTGGTCAAGTAAGCAAATCTCTTCGAAGAATTTGCCTAGACGGCCTTCAACCATTTTAGCAACGATTTTTTCAGGCTTGCCTTCGTTTAATGCTTGTTGTGTTAATACTTGACGCTCATGCTCAACTTCTTCAGCTGTTACAGCATCACGATCGATGTATTTTGGGTTAACTGCAGCGATGTGCATTGCTACGTCTTTAGCAGCCGCTTCATCAGTAGAACCTTCAAGAACTGTTAGAACACCAATGCGTCCACCCATGTGTAGGTAAGCACCGAATGCATCTGCATCAGTTTTTGATACGATTTCGAAACGACGAAGTGTAAGCTTTTCACCAATTTTAGCGATTGCTTCGTTGATGTGCTCTTCAACTTTTTTACCGTTTTCCATTGTTTGAGCCATAGCTTCTTCAACGTTAGCAGGCTTCTTAGCTAATAAGTGAGCAGCTAATTCTTTAATTAATGTTTGGAAACCTTCGTTTTTCGCAACGAAATCAGTTTCAGAGTTTAATTCTAAGATTAAACCGTCGTTACCGTTTGTTTCGATGAAAGTTAAACCTTCAGCAGCGATGCGGTCTGCTTTTTTAGCAGCTTTCGCGATACCTTTTTCACGTAAGAAGTCAATTGCCTTCTCCATGTCGCCGTTTGTTTCTGTTAAAGCTTTTTTGCAGTCCATCATACCTGCGCCAGTTTTTTCACGTAATTCTTTTACCATTTGTGCAGTGATTGCCATACTTTTCATCCTCCTAAAATATGTATTTATACCTTTTATAAAGGTGTTTATACCTTAAAAAAGGTGATAAAAGGCCGAACCCCTTATCACCTTTCCAACTTTGTTACGCAGTAACAGTTTCTTCACCTTGTTTTGCTTCAAGGATCGCGTCTGCCATTTTAGATGTAAGAAGTTTTACAGCACGAATTGCATCATCGTTCGCTGGGATAACGTGATCGATTTCGTCTGGATCACAGTTTGTATCAACGATACCGATGATTGGAATGTGTAATTTGCGTGCTTCAGCAACTGCAATACGCTCTTTACGAGGGTCTACTACGAATAATGCACTTGGAAGACCTTTCATATCTTTAATACCGCCTAAGAATTTCTCAAGACGCTCTAACTCTTTTTTAAGTTGAACAACTTCTTTCTTAGGTAGTACTTCGAAAGTACCATCTTCTTGCATTCTTTCGATGTCTTTAAGACGCTTGATACGCTTTTGGATTGTTTGGAAGTTAGTTAAAGTTCCACCTAACCAACGTTGGTTAACGAAGTACATACCAGCACGAGTTGCTTCTTCTTTAATAGCTTCTTGTGCTTGTTTTTTAGTACCTACGAATAAGATGTCTCCGCCTTCAGCAGCGATGTCACGCATAACTTTGAAAGCTTCCTCAACTTTTTTCACAGTTTTTTGTAAGTCGATGATGTAGATACCGTTACGCTCTGTGAAAATGTAACGCTTCATTTTTGGGTTCCAACGACGAGTTTGATGTCCAAAATGAACACCAGCTTCAAGCAATTGCTTCATAGAAATTACTGACATAATATAGTTCCTCCTAAATGGTTTTTGATATCCTCCGTTTACTTCATCTCTAAGCGAAACTACAAACGTAGCACCAACACTTAAATCAGTAAACGTGTGTACTTTGTACTGACACCACTGCTTACTATATCATACTGAAATATTACAATCAAGTCGAAAATGCGAACAATGTAAAACTTTCTTTGTTCATACTTAAATTCTAGTATTACCAACCTGCATTTCTTTTAAGCAAAAATTGAAATGCAATTCATGGCTTTTCAAAAAAATGCGATTATGACGCTATGTACGAACAACATCAATCTGTTATACAAAAAAACTCTCCTCAAAAAATGAGAAGAGTTTTATAAATTAGTTTGTTTTTAATTTAGCAAGTTCATGTAAGAATTTGTCGTTTAATACTTTAATGTATGTTCCTTTCATACCTAAAGAACGCGACTCAATTACACCAGCACTTTCTAATTTACGAAGTGCATTTACGATTACCGAACGAGTGATTCCTACGCGGTCAGCAATTTTACTTGCAACAAGTAAACCTTCTGTTCCGTTTAATTCTTCGAAGATGTGCTCGATTGCTTCTAACTCACTGTAAGATAATGAGCTGATCGCCATTTGAACAACAGCTTTGCTACGTGCTTCTTCTTCAATTTCTTCTGCTTTTTCACGTAAAATTTCCATACCTACAACAGTTGAGCTGTACTCAGCAAGAATTAAATCATCATCTAAGAACTCTTGACCAAGACGAGCTAAAACTAATGTACCTAGACGCTCACCGCCACCAACGATCGGTACGATTGTAGTTAAGCCTTGACCAAATAATTCTTTATTTTCTACTGGGAATGCTGTGTAAGCACTGTTTACATCTAAGTTTGAAGATGTTTCTGTAATGTTGAATAAGCTTTGTGTATACTCTTCTGGGAATTGACGCTCTGCAAGCATTTGTTTCATACGCTCATTCTCGATTTGTTGGTGAATTGCATAACCTAGTAATTTACCACGACGGCTTACTACGAATACGTTCGCTTCGATTACTTCACACATTGTGTCAGACATTTCTCTAAAGTTTACAGGCTTTCCTGCTGCGCTCTGTAATAACGCATTTAATTTTCTTGTTTTTGCTAATAATTCCATTTCAAAAGTTCCTCCTACATGTTACTCACATATTTTTTCATCACTTGGAAACTAGGGCGAGTCACCTGATGACACTATTACAAAATAAACTGGCTCACATCTTTATTTTTAGCAATCGTTGCTAATTTTTCCTCAACGTATTGAGGCGTTATCGTTATTTTCTCTAACGTAATTTCAGATGCTTCAAACGATAAATCTTCAAGGAGCTTCTCCATAATCGTATGAAGTCTTCTTGCTCCAATATTATCTGTATCCTGATTAACTTGATAAGCAATCTCAGCAATCTTACGAATAGCTTCGTCTGAAAATTCAATTTCTATACCTTCAGTCGCTAATAAAGCAATATATTGTTTAATTAACGCATTGTCAGGCTCGATTAATATTTTAACAAAATCATCCGTCGATAATTTTGTTAATTCTACTCGAATCGGAAATCTCCCTTGTAATTCCGGAATCAAATCTGACGGTTTAGACATATGAAACGCTCCAGCTGCAACGAATAAAATATAATCCGTTTTTACTGATCCGTATTTTGTCGCAACATTTGATCCTTCTACAATTGGTAAAATGTCACGTTGCACACCTTCACGTGATACATCTACACTATTCGACTGCTTACCAGCAATTTTGTCAATTTCATCGATAAAAATAATCCCGAGCTGTTCAGCACGATAAACAGCCTCTTGTGTAACTTCATCCATATCAATTAAGCGCTGTGCTTCCTCATTTGTCAAGACTTTTCTTGCTTCTTTTACAGAAAGTTTACGTTTTTTTGTTTTTTTCGGCATAAAACTTCCTAATGCATCTTGAAAATTCATCCCCATTTGTTCCATGCCAGTTCCTTGCAGCATATCGAACATGGAAGACTGTTGTTCAGTCACTTCAATCGATACAATTTCATCTTCAAGAAGTCCTGCAGCAAGCTTTCTTTCCACATCTTGACGTTTCTTTTCGATTTCAACATCTTCCTGTGAATCTGTTGTTTGATTCGAATTTTGAGCGCCACCAAATAGCATTTCTAATGGGTTTTTAAATCCAGATTGCTTCTCCGGACTCGGCACTAAAATTTCAACAAGACGTTGGTTCGCTTGTTCTTCTGCTTTGTCTTGTACTTTTACTACCATTTCTTCTTTCACAATGCGAACTGACGTTTCCACAAGGTCACGTACCATCGATTCTACATCTCTACCTACATATCCAACTTCTGTAAATTTCGTAGCTTCAACCTTAATAAAAGGTGCTCCAACGAGTTTCGCCATTCGTCGTGCTACCTCTGTTTTACCAACACCTGTCGGTCCAATCATTAAAATATTTTTAGGTGCAATTTCATCACGTAGATTTTCAGCTAATTTACTTCGGCGGTATCGATTTCTTAAAGCTACAGCAACCGCTTTCTTCGCATCCTTTTGACCGATAATGTATTGATCTAATTTTTCCACAATTTGACGCGGAGTAAAATGTAAATGCATATAAAATGCCTCCCTTACGATTCTACAATTCTTCCACAATTATATTGTGGTTTGTATACACACAAATATCGCCTGCAATGTCTAAACTCGCTTTCGCAATTTGCTTCGCTGTTAAATGTTCACTTGCATATTGTTTTAAAGCACGACCTGCTGAAAGCGCATAATTTCCGCCAGATCCAATTGCTAAAATACCATCATCCGGTTCAATCACTTCTCCCGTACCTGAAACAAGGAGCATCGTTGTTTTATCCATGACAATGAGCATCGCTTCTAGCTGACGTAACATTTTGTCACCGCGCCATTGCTTCGCCATCTCAACAGCAGCACGCTGCAAGTTTCCATTATACTCTTCTAATTTCCCTTCAAACATTTCAAAAAGAGTAAATGCATCAGCAACTGAACCTGCAAAACCAGCTAAAACTTTCCCTTGAAAAAGTTTACGAACCTTACGAGCTGTATGTTTCATTACAACAGCATTTCCCATTGTCACCTGGCCATCTCCAGCCATTGCACATTCTCCATTATGATGAACTGCAAATATCGTTGTAGCGTGGAAATTTCCCATAGAAAAAACTCCTTTATATGTTTTTATAGCTTTAAAAGCAATTTATGCCCGTGGGTGATGCTTCATGTAGACAGAACGCAATCTTTCTTTAGAGACATGCGTATAAATTTGTGTCGTAGACAAATTTTCATGACCGAGTAGCTCCTGTACAGTACGTAAATCTGCCCCTTCATCTAACATATGTGTAGCAAATGTATGCCTTAACATATGAGGACTTATACGCATTGTCAGTGAAACTTTCTTAATGAGTTCATTTAATACATAGCGTACCCCTCGACTTGTCAGCGGCGTGCCTTTCGCATTTAAAAATACCATATGAGATTGTTCTTCAGTTTTCTTGGCTAACTGTTTTCTCCCGTTCTCTATATAAGTAATTAAAGCATCTTGTGCATAGCTCCCGAACGGAATATACCTTTGTTTTTTTCCTTTTCCCATTACTAAAATTGTTCCCACCGCAAAGTCAATATCGGTAAGTTGTAAATTGACACATTCACTCACACGGATCCCGGTCGCATACATCAACTCTAATAAAGCTTGATTCCTTTGACCTAACGGGGTTTCCGTATCAGAAACTTCAAATAATTCCTCTAATTCTTCAGCATATAAAAACTTTGGGATTGACAATTCTTTTTTGGGGAGTGACGCAAGTGCAAACGGATTATCCTTCCGATAACCTTCACGCATCAAAAAACGATATAAACTTCGTAAGCTTGATACTTTTCTTGCGACAGATTTACGGGCTAACTTTTCATCGTGCAACGTCGTTAAGTACAAACGAACATCCGCGTATGTAATATCTAAAAAAGAGGATATGCCTTCTCGCTCCATAAATTGCACAAAATGTTCTAAATCATTTTGATAACTTGCAATTGTATATTTTGAATAATTTCTTTCAATTTGTAAATATCCAACGAATAATTGTAACAATTTCTTCACATTCACACAATTCACCTCAATAAAGGCTACTAAATCGTATCACAACTTAGTAGCCTTTGCAAGAAATTTAACTAAATATTTACAAAATTTCGAATCGTTTCTAAAGCGCGTGTTGCATATGCTTCATTACGTTCTGCTTTCTTTTTAATTTTCTTCTCTAACGGTGCAAACAGGCCGAAGTTTGCATTCATCGGTTGGAAGTTTTTTGCATTTGTCGCAGTAATATAATTCGCCATACTTCCCATCGCAGTTACTGGTGGTAATACAACCGGCTCTTCACCTTTTACAAGTCGAGCAGCGTTGATACCTGCTAGCAATCCTGAAGCCGCTGATTCAACATATCCCTCCACTCCAGTCATTTGACCAGCGAAGAATAAATCATCACGTTGTTTATATTGGTATGTTGGACGAAGCAAGTTAGGTGAATTAATAAATGTATTACGATGCATTACACCATAACGTACAATCTCTGCGTTTTCCAGTCCTGGAATCAACTGTAACACTTCTTTTTGCGGTCCCCATTTTAAATGCGTTTGGAAACCTACGATATTGTATAACGTTCCCGCTGCATCATCTTGGCGTAACTGAACAACAGCATATGGCGTTTTCCCTGTTTTCGGATCTTCTAATCCAACAGGTTTCATCGGTCCAAATACTAGTGTTTGTCTTCCTCTACTTGCCATAACTTCTACCGGCATACAACCTTCAAAGAAAATTTCTTTTTCAAATTCTTTTAAAGGTACTGTTTCAGCAGCGATTAAAGCCTCGTAAAAACGGTCAAATTCCTCTTCCGTCATTGGACAGTTTAAATATGCCGCTTCACCTTTATCGTAACGAGATTTTAAATACACTTTATTCATATCAATGCTGTCTTTCTCAACAATCGGTGCTGCTGCATCATAGAAATAAAAGTAGTCTTCACCCGTTAATTCTTTTAATTGCGCAGAAAGATCAGGCGACGTAAGTGGACCTGTCGCGATAACAGTAGGACCTTCTGGAATTTCAGTGATTTCTTCATTCACCACAGTTACGTTCGGATGATTTTTCACATATTCCGTTACTTTTGCCGCAAATTCATGACGATCTACCGCTAAAGCCCCTCCTGCTGGTACAGAACACTCATCAGCTGCACGAATAATAACAGAATCCATTAAACGCATTTCTTCTTTAATAACACCAACAGCATTTGTTAATGTGTTTGCGCGAAGCGAGTTACTACATACTAATTCTGCAAATTTATCTGTGTGATGAGCTGGCGTTTGCCTTACCGGTCTCATTTCGTATAATCTTACTTGGACACCACGTTTTGCAATTTGGTAAGCTGCTTCACTTCCTGCAAGACCTGCGCCAATGACGTTTACTACTTGTGTTGTCATATATTTATCACCTTTCCTTTTCTTCCCGAAAAAAATGTGAGCAGTTACGCTCACATTTGTTGTTCTTCTTCATAATCACACGAAATACATTGTACTTGTACGCCCTTTTTCAACTTCTTCTCTACTAGCATACCTTCACACTTCGGACATTTACGGCCAATCGGCTTATCCCAAGATACAAAGTCACACTCTGGATACGTACCGCACCCATAGAAAAGACGTTTCTTTTTATTACTACGACGTTCAATAATTTGACCTTTATCACATTTCGGACAAGTAACACCGATTTCTTTCACAATCGGTTTTGTATTACGACAATCTGGGAAATTCGAGCAAGCCATAAATTTCCCGTATTTACCCATTTTAAAGACCATTGGGTGATTACATAATTCACAATCTTCCCCAGCTGGTTCATCTTTAATTTCCACTTCACGCATTTCTTTTTCCGCTTTTTCTAAACGCGGTTCAAATCCTACGTAGAAATCATCAACAATTTTTACCCAATTCGCATTTCCTTCTTCTACTTCATCGAGGCTTTGCTCCATGTTAGCAGTAAATTCAATGTTAATAATTTCCGGGAAAAACTCTAAAATAAGTTCAATTACTATTTCACCTAGTTCAGTTGGAACGAAGCGTTTATTATCCAAACCTACATATCCACGTTTTTGAATCGTTTCAAGTGTCGGTACGTAAGTCGACGGTCTTCCAATTCCAAGCTCTTCAAGTGTTCTTACTAAACGAGCCTCTGTATAGCGCGGCGGAGGTTGTGTAAAGTGTTGCTTCGGTTCTAAATCCTTCGAAAATACGGTTTCCCCTACTTCTAAAGGTGGCAACATCTTATCCTTTTCTTCAGCCCCATCATCTTTCGACTCTACATACACTTTCATAAATCCTGGGAACTTTACAACCGATCCACTTGAACGGAACTGAACATTATTATTAATGAGTCTCGCTGTCACAGTATCCATTATAGCAGACGCCATTTGACTTGCAACAAATCGCTCCCAAATCAATTTATACAATCGAAGTTGGTCACGACTTAAGAAACTCTTTAGTTCCTCTGGCTTTCTCATTACCGAAGTAGGACGAATTGCCTCATGCGCATCTTGTGCGTTCGACTTCTTCGTTTCTTTCTTCTTTTCTGTTCCTATGTATTCCGTACCAAACGCCTCAGTAATGTACGTACGTGCCTCTGTTTGAGCTGTTTCTGAGATACGTGTTGAATCAGTTCTCATATACGTAATAAGACCTACAGTTCCTTGTTTTCCAAGATCAATTCCTTCATACAATTGCTGCGCAAGCATCATCGTTTTCTTTGCTCGCATGTTTAACTTACGCGCCGCCTCTTGTTGCAAGGAAGATGTTGTAAATGGTAATGCTGGATTACGTTTTCGCTCTTTTCGCGTTACATTTTCAACTGAGAACGCATTATCTTTCAGCCGTTCAATTATTTCATTCACTTGTGTTTCATTCGTTAATTGAACTTTTTCACCATCTACACCGTAAAAGCTTGCTTCAAATGTGTCTTTCCCTTTCACAAATTCTGTCTTAATTGTCCAGAATTCTTCAGGCTCGAAACTTTGTATTTCTCTTTCACGTTCGATAATTAAACGAACTGCTACAGATTGTACGCGTCCTGCACTTAATCCTTTTTTTACTTTCTTCCATAATAAAGGACTAATATTGTAACCAACAAGACGATCTAGTATACGTCTTGCTTGTTGTGCATCTACTAAATTCATGTTAATCGCGCGAGGATGTTTGAATGATTCTTTTATTGCATCTTTTGTAATCTCATTAAACACAACTCGGCAATCTGATTCAACGTCCACATTTAACGTATTGGCTAAATGCCAAGCAATAGCTTCCCCTTCGCGGTCTGGATCGGCCGCGAGATAGACTTTCTTTGCTTTTTTTGCTGCTGATTTTAAGTCTTTTAAGACGGGACCTTTACCACGAATGGTAATATACTTCGGGGTGAAGTTGTTCTTTACTTCTATCCCCATTTGGCTTTTAGGTAAATCGCGAACGTGTCCCATAGACGCGACAACTTTGTATTTTTTCCCTAAATATTTCTCAATGGTCTTCGCCTTAGAAGGCGACTCCACGATTACGAGGTAATCTGACATGCTAGTGCCTCCTTAAGAGGTGGATTCAAGTCTTCATTAATCTTATTGATTTCTCTTGTTTTTGTCAATCAAGAATGAATATACCATACAGTGCCTATCTACCATTTGTCAATAATTGTTTAATAAAAACATAAAAATATAAGGTTAATTTAAAATCTCTTCCAGTATATCTTCTGCATTTCTTACTAGTTTCGCTCCTTGTTGAATGAGATGATTTGTTCCTGATGCACTATCTATAAATATAGGTCCAGGCAGTGCAAATACCTCTCTATTTTGCTCTAGAGCAAGGTCTGCGGTAATAAGTGTTCCACTTCTTGATTTCGCTTCTACAACTAAAACACCTTTACTTATGCCACTAATAATTCGATTCCTTTTTGGAAAATACCATTTTTCCGGTGCATAGTGCGGAGGATACTCTGTTAATAACAATATATATTCATTCCACACTTCATATAAATATCGATTCTCTCTTGGATATATATACGATAATCCATGTCCTAGTATCGCAATTGTTGGGCAATGCCGTCTTACTGTAATTTCATGAGACATCGCATCTATCCCTCTTGCAAATCCACTGACAATAAGCCATTCTTTTTCTAATAATGGATGTAAAATAAATTTCAAACTTTCATATCCATATAAAGTCGGTTCTCTTGTTCCAACAACCGCTAATTTATTCACTTTATTGAGAAAATCTTTTTCTCCTTTTCCATATAATACAAAGGGAGGATCTTGTATTTCACGTAATAATTTTGGATAATCTTCATCCCATATTGTCATATAAAAGAATCGATTTTTCTCTAAATAAGATATATATTGTGGGAGATTTGAACTTTGAAGAAAATTTACTAATTCTGAAGATTTTTTCGAGGATATTCCAGTGTAACATTCAATTTGTTTTGCATTAAAATTGTATATTTCCTTCAATTCTGGATCGACATGTAATAGCCTCTCTATCGCCTTCCAATGGTCTGCTAACAAGTAATGAAGATGTAATAATCGTTCTCTTTTCATCCCAATTCTCCTTACCCATAATTTTTATTATGTTAACAAGAAGTTTGTAAAAAGACACCTTCAAGCAAGAAGGTGTCTTTCAACAGATTAGTAGTTTTTACAAGTCTCAAATAGACCTTTTTCTTTTAAGACAGAGATTAGCGTTTCACCCATAACTGCTGGAGTTTCCGCTACTTTAATACCACAAGCTTCCATCGTTTTAATCTTTTCTGCAGCAGTTCCTTTACCGCCAGAAATGATTGCACCAGCATGACCCATACGTTTGCCAGCAGGCGCTGTTTGGCCGCCAATGAAGCCTACAACAGGTTTTGTCATATTAGCTTTCACCCATTCAGCTGCCTCTTCTTCCGCTGTACCACCGATTTCACCAATCATAATTACAGCATGTGTTTCTTCATCTTCATTAAATGCTTTTAACGCATCAATAAAGTCTGTACCGTTAACAGGGTCTCCGCCGATACCTACAGCCGTAGATTGACCAATACCTTCTTGTGTTAACTGATGTACAGCCTCATACGTTAATGTACCAGAGCGAGATACGATACCTACATGACCTTTTTTATGAATGTACCCTGGCATAATACCAATTTTACATTCATCAGGTGTGATAACACCTGGGCAGTTCGGTCCAAGTAAACGTGTATGTTTACCAGCCATATATCTCTTTACATTTACCATATCTAATACAGGAATTCCTTCAGTAATACATACTACTAAATCAATTTCTGCATCAACTGCTTCCATAATTGCATCAGCCGCAAAAGCGGGTGGAACGTATACAACTGAAGCGTTTGCGCCTGTTGCTTTCACTGCATCTTCTACAGTATCAAATACTGGTACACCTTCAATATCAGTGCCACCTTTACCTGGCGTTACACCACCGACAATTTTCGTACCGTATTCTATCATTTGCTTTGTGTGGAATAACCCTTGAGAACCTGTAATACCTTGAACAATAACTTTTGTATCTTTATTAACTAATACGCTCATTTTTCTCCCCCGCTTTCTATTAGCCCACTAGTGAAACAATTTTTTGCGCACCGTCTGCCATAGATTCTGCTGCAACAATATTTAAGCCAGACTCATTTAAAATTTTCTTACCTAACTCTACGTTTGTACCTTCAAGACGTACAACTAAAGGCAATTCAAGACCTACTTGTTTCGTTGCTTCAATAACACCTTCTGCAATAACATCACACTTCATAATGCCACCAAAAATGTTAACGAAGATACCTTTTACATTTTTGTCAGAAAGGATAATTTTGAATGCTTCTGTAACCTTTTCAGCTGTCGCACCGCCACCAACATCTAAAAAGTTAGCTGGATCGCCATGGTAATGTTTAATGATATCCATAGTAGCCATCGCTAAACCTGCACCATTAACCATACAACCGATATTTCCATCTAAAGGAATGTAGTTTAAGTCATATTTAGAAGCTTCGATTTCTTTTGCATCTTCTTCATCAAGGTCACGAAGTTCTAAAATGTCTTTATGGCGATATAAAGCATTAGAGTCAAAGTTTAATTTCGCATCTAATGCCATAACTTTACCATCACCTGTTGTAACAAGTGGGTTAATCTCTGCGATAGAGCAATCTTTTTCGATAAAAGCACGGTATAAGCCCATCATAAACTTCACAGCTTGTCCTACAAGCTCTTTTGGAATATTGATGTTAAATGCAATTCGGCGTGCTTGGAAGCCTTGTAAGCCTACTGCTGGATCAATATATTCTTTAAAGATTTTTTCAGGTGTTTTTTCTGCTACTTCTTCAATTTCTGTTCCGCCTTCTTCAGAAGCCATTAAAACAACTTGAGAAGTTGCACGGTCTAAAACAAGACCTACATAATATTCTTTTTTAATATCGCAACCTTCTTCGATAAGTAAGCGTTTTACTTCCTTACCTTCAGGACCTGTTTGATGTGTCACAAGTGTAGTTCCTAAAATGCTCTCTGCATATGTACGAACTTCATCTAAATTTTTTGCAACTTTTACTCCGCCAGCTTTGCCGCGTCCACCAGCGTGAATTTGTGCTTTCACTACACATACATCCGTTCCCAATTCTTTCGCCGCTTCTACAGCTTCTTCTACTGTAAATGCAACCTTCCCGTTCGGAACGCTAACCCCATAGCTTCTAAGGACTGCCTTACCTTGGTACTCATGGATATTCATGGTCCCATCCTCCCCTGTTTTCCTGTTTTACTCGAAAAGTTTTTTAATGTTTAAAAAACATTACATTGCCATTGTATAAGATGATTGGCACGCTGTCTACAATAAAGTGTCAGAAAACTGAAATCGCTTTATTCTTTTTGGGAAATAGTAATGTTTATATGTCAAAATACAAAATAAGCTGCGTTTTCGCAGCTTATTTTTGAATCATATCTTTAATTGGCGCAAACGATTTTCGATGTTCTTCTAATATGCCATGCGCTTCAATCGCTTCTAAATGTTGTTTTGTGCCATATCCCATATGTTGTTCAAATCCATATGCAGGATACTTTTCTCCAAGCTCTTTCATCATACGATCTCTCGTTACTTTCGCAATAATGGATGCAGCTGAAATAGAAATACTTTTTGCATCACCTTTAATAATAGATGTTTGCGGAATTGGTGTAGGGAGTTTCATCGCATCAATTAATAAATATTGTGGTGTACAAGATAAATTCGCAACAGCATCTAACATCGCTTGTTTCGTCGCTTGATAAATATTTATTTCATCAATAACTTGCGGTGATACAATTCCAACTCCAATTGCAATTGCTTGCGCTTTAATTTCATCATAAAAACGCTCACGTTTCGCTTCACTCAGCTTTTTCGAGTCATTTAACCCCGGAATATAAAAATCCTTAGGAAGAACGACAGCTGCCGTCACAACAGGCCCAGCTAACGGTCCACGACCTACTTCATCTATACCTGCGATATATGTGAGACCTTTTTCACGTAACGCATTTTCATACTTAGACATTTCTAGAAATTTTTCTTTTTCCTTTTGTGCTAACTCTTTTTGTTTATACCACTTCGAAATGAGCTTTTGTACCCCTTTACGTTCATCTTTTATTAATATTTGAAAGCGGTCGTCCTCTTCACTCATAATTTCTTGTAGTAAATGTTCCGCCTCTTGAATCGTCACTTTTTGCATTCATGCCACTCCCTTTATATACAAAAAAGAAAAGACGTACAAACGCACGTCCTATACTTCTTCTACTTTTTCTGCATCTTCTGTCTGCTCCGCAAACTCTTCTGGTGTTTCAAACGTCATTTTCCCAAGTTTGCCACCACGAAGCTCACGAAGTATAAGTTCAGATGTTTTATCATAATCAATCATTCCGCCGCCCATTAAACAGCCTCTATTTTTTCCAATCGCATCAAATAACTCCACGATATCTTCTGGAATGTCATTTAAATTATAGCGCTCTTTTAATCGCTCTGGGTAATGTTTCTCCATAAAACGTAGCGCATAAACAGCTACGTCTTGTAGATTTAAAATAGAATCTTTAATTGCACCAGTCGTAGCTAGACGTAACCCAACTAATTGGTCTTCAAATTTAGGCCATAAAATACCTGGCGTATCTAACAGCTCCATTTCTTTCCCAACCTTAATCCATTGCTGAGCTGTTGTCACACCAGGACGATCTCCTGTTTTAGCAATATTTTTCTTCGCTAACTTATTAATCAACGTAGATTTACCAACATTCGGTATCCCTACAATTAATGCACGAATCGCTCTCGGTCTAATACCTTTTGCAACCATTTTATCAAATTTCTCTTTCACTAACACTTTACAAGCCGCCGCAATTTCCTTCATGCCTTGTCCAGCCTGTGCGTTAATTGAAATTGCCATATGGCCTTTTTCTTTAAAATATGCGATCCATTGCTTTGTTAAACGATCATCTGCCATATCCGCTTTATTTAAAACAACAAGCCTCGGTTTATGTGTAATAATCTCATCGATCATCGGATTTCGAGAAGATAAAGGTAATCGAGCATCTACAAGCTCAATTACAACATCAATTAACTTTAATTTTTCTGTTACTTGGCGTCTAGCCTTTGCCATATGTCCCGGGAACCATTGAATTACCATGTTGCCACCTTCTTTTTCTTTTATTTCACAATACGAGCATCTTTTAACGGCCAATATAGTATATTTGCCTTTCCAATCACTTGGTCCATTGAAATTGTACCAATCGAACGGCTATCTTTACTAAAACGACGATTATCGCCTAAAACAAATAATTGACCTTCTGGAACAGTTTTCTTCCCTGTCATTTCTTCAAGAGTGAAATCATATGTAAGCGGTCCGTCAGCAATTTGTTTTTTCTGCTTGTCTAAATACGGCTCCTCATAAGCCTTTCCGTTAACATATAGTTTATCATTACGATACTCTATTTCATCGCCTGGCAGGCCGATAATACGCTTAATATAATCTTTATCTTCCGTTGCTCGGAATACAATAATATCAAATCGTTTCGGATCTCCTATGTGATAACCAATTTTATTAACAATCATTCGATCGCGATCATGTAATGTAGACGCCATCGATACTCCATCTACGAGAATTGGCGCAAAGAAAAACTGTCTAATAACACCTGCTAATACAACAGCTATCAAAATTGCCTTGATCCATTCCCAAAGTGAACTCTTTTCTTTCTTCATGCTTTTCCCCTCCACGATTATGTAAGCTGATCGTATTATATCAAAATTTTATATAGATTGGAAAAAGGGAGCTTGTGCATTTACAAGCTCCCATACATGTCTTATCGAATTTCTTTAATACGTGCTTTTTTACCGCGAAGGTTACGTAAGTAGTATAACTTAGCACGACGTACTTTACCACGGCGAAGTACTTCGATTTTCGCGATTCTTGGCGTGTGAACTGGGAATGTACGCTCTACACCTACACCGTAAGAAATCTTACGAACTGTGAATGTTTCACTGATTCCGCCACCACGACGTTTAATTACAACACCTTCGAAAAGCTGAATTCTTTCACGAGTTCCCTCAACTACTTTTACGTGTACACGTAAAGTGTCTCCAGGACGGAATGAAGGAAGGTCAGTTTTTAATTGGCCTTTTGTAATTTCTGCGATTAATTGTTGCATATTAAATTCTCTCCTTTAAACAGATGCTCTTATAAAGTCTAAATAAATTACAGCGGAACATCGTTAATACGGCTACTGATTTCAGCAGCACAAGTGTTATAATAGCATATTGCTAAGGCTGTTGCAATAGAAAATATATCAAGCACTTATTTGCCTTCTTTAATCTGTTCTAGCCACTTCTTTTCTTGCTTAGACAATTCTCGTTCTTCTAGTAAATCCGGTCTACGCGTGTACGTACGACGTAGTGATTCTTTATGTCGCCATTCATCAATATTTTTATGATTTCCCGACATTAATACATCTGGCACTTTCATACCACGAAAATCAGCTGGACGTGTATAATGAGGATGCTCTAATAAACCTGTACTAAACGAATCCTCGACTTGTGAAGCATGATTTCCTAGTACTCCTGGAAGGAGACGTACGACACTATCAGTTATAACCATAGAGGCTAACTCTCCACCCGTTAATACATAGTCACCGATAGAAATCTCATCTGTTACGAGATGTTCACGAATTCGTTCGTCATATCCTTCATAATGCCCACATACAAAGATTAAATGTTCTTCCTCTGCAAGCTCTTCCGCTTTCTTCTGAGTAAACCTTTCACCTTGCGGACACATTAAGACAACTCGCGGCTTCCGCTCTGTCTCTTTCGTTAAATCTTCTACAGCATCAAAAATAGGCTGAGGAGTTAACACCATCCCAGCGCCGCCACCATACGGATAATCATCCACACTATTATGCTTACTCGTTGTATAATCGCGGAAATTGACAACACGAAGCTCTACCGCTTCTTTTTCTTGTGCTTTCTTTAAAATTGAAGATCCAAACACACCTGTAAACATATCTGGAAACAAAGTTAAAATGTCAATTTTCATTATAGTAGCCCTTCCATTACATGAATGGTTACTAATTTATTCTCAATGTTAACTTGAAGCACAACATCATCAATATAAGGAATTAACAAATCTTGACCTTTTGGACGTTTAATTACCCAAACATCATTTGCACCAGGAGATAGAACTTCTTTTATTGTCCCTAGCGCTTCTCCTTCTTCCGTTACAACGTTGCAACCAATAATTTCATGATAGTAGTATTCACCTTCAGCTAGTTCGCCTAATTGATCTTCAGGTACTTTTAAAAGAGAACCTTTAAACTGTTCTACTTCATTTACATTCCCATATCCTTCAAATGTCAATAAATCAAATGTTTTATGTTGACGATGAGAAGTAATCTTTACTGGGAAAGGCTCTCCACCTTTTTCATTCGATATGTATAACGTATTCCCTACCTTATATCGCTCTTCTGGAAAATCAGTACGAGAAACCACACGAATTTCTCCTTTTACGCCATGAGTATTTACAATTTTTCCTACGTTAAACCATTTTGTCATAAACAGTATGTCACCCCTGGTTTCTATATAAATTAAGCATCCCCATTTCACATATGGAACATGCAACTTCTCTTTAAATGTTAAAAAAGGGAGAGGAATAACTCCTCGCCCTTTTTACGTTTATTGAATTTCCAGTGTTACTTTTTCACTATTGTGATGTCCCACTGAATACAAGAGCATTCGAATTGCTTTCGCAACTTTCCCTTGTTTTCCAATGACTTTTCCAACATCCTCAGGATGTACAGTTAATCGATACTTTATCTCTCCGTTGTAAAGTTCCTGTGTAACTTTTACATCTTCAGGATAATCGACAAGAGGCTTGACAATCGTCTCGACTAACTTCTTCATAGTCATTGCCTCAATTACTTACCTTGTTTAGATAAGTGGAATTTCTCCATGATACCTTGGTTAGAGAATAAGTTACGAACTGTATCAGATGGTTTAGCACCATTTCCTAACCATTTTAATGCTGCTTCTTCGTTGATCTTAACTTCAGCTGGTTGAGCAACCGGATTGTAAGTACCGATTTCCTCAATGAAACGTCCGTCACGAGGAGAACGAGAATCTGCAACAACTACACGATAGAAAGGAGTTTTTTTAGCTCCCATACGTTTTAAACGAATTTTAACTGCCATTTATAAAGCACCTCCGAATTTATTTCACACAGATAATTATATTAGCAAAAAGACTATTGCTTTGTAAAGTATTTTTTCTTAACAGAGCCATCTTTTTTCCTTACATGAATGGAAACTTCAATCCACCTAGTCCTTTTTTCTTACCTTTTTGCATTCCAGTCATCGTTTTCATCATTTTTTTCATATCATCAAATTGCTTGATTAAACGATTGATTTCTTGTACCGTTGTACCGCTACCTTTGGCAATGCGTTTTTTGCGACTAGCATTGATTATTTCCGGTTGTTCTCGCTCTAATTTAGTCATAGAACGAATAATTGCCTCAATATGCCCAATTTGTTTTTCATCAACTTGTGCATTTTTCAGCCCTTTAATTTTATTTGCACCAGGAAGCATTCCTAACAATTCATCAAGCGGTCCAAGTTGACGCACTTGTCCAAGTTGTTCTAGGAAATCGTCAAGTGTAAACGAAAGCGTACGCATTTTTTGCTCAAGTTCTTTTGCTTTCTCTTCATCAACTGTAGCTTGCGCTTTTTCAATTAATGTTAAGACGTCTCCCATCCCTAAAATACGGGATGCCATACGTTCTGGATGGAACGCTTCAAGTGCATCTAGTTTTTCACCCATACCAGCAAATTTAATTGGCGTATTTGTAACAGCTTTAATAGACAATGCCGCACCACCGCGCGTATCACCATCCAGCTTCGTTAATACAACCCCTGTTAAACCTAGCTGTTCATGGAAACTTTGTGCAACATTAACCGCGTCTTGTCCTGTCATCGCATCGACAACAAGGAAAATTTCATCCGGTTTCGCAACTTCTTTCACTTTCGCTAATTCATCCATTAGTTCTTCATCAATATGCAGGCGACCTGCTGTATCAATTAAAACATAATCATGATGATCTTCTTTCGCTTTTGCAATCGCTTGTTTCGCAATTTCAACAGGACTTACTTGATCTCCTAAAGAGAATACAGGCATGTCCAATTGCTTCCCTAATGTTTCAAGCTGTTTAATCGCTGCAGGACGGTAAATATCCGCCGCAACAAGCATTGGTTTACGATTATGCTTTTTACGAAGCAAATTCGCAAGCTTACCTGTCGTCGTTGTTTTACCTGCACCTTGCAGACCAACCATCATAATAACAGTCGGTGGCTTATTAGCAACAGCAATTTTGCTTTGCTCTCCGCCCATAAGTTCTGTAAGTTCTTCCTGTACAACCTTAATTACTTGTTGTCCAGGTGTCAAACTTTTCATTACATCTTGTCCGACAGCACGTTCAGATACACGCTTTACAAAATCTTTTACTACTTTAAAGTTAACGTCCGCTTCTAAAAGAGCTAGACGAACTTCTCTCATCATTTCTTTCACATCGGCTTCAGAAACTTTTCCTTTGCCGCGGATTTTTTGCATCGTCTGTTGAAGTCGGTCGGCTAATCCTTCAAATGCCATATTGCCGCCCTCCTAATCTAATTTTTCGATAGCTTCAACAACTTGTTTCATTTCTTCATTCACATGCTCTTCTTCGCTGATTAGCTGTTTTAGCTTTGCAACAAGTCGCTGTCGCTCTTGAAACTTTTGAAGTAATACTAATTTTTCTTCATATTCTTCAAGCATCGCTTCAGTCCGTTTAATGTTATCATACACGGCTTGGCGACTCACATCAAATTCTTCCGCAATTTCACCAAGAGATAAATCATCTAGATAATAAAGCGACATATAACTTCTTTGTTTTTGCGTTAACAACGATTGATAAAAATCAAATAAATAGTTCATTCTCGTTGTTTTTTCGAGCATGTTGGATCATCCTTTGTTAAGTGATTTCCCTTTACATGAATTAGTTTACATGGAGTACAAAAGAGTGTCAAGTTTTTTTCTTAACATCTCATATTTTTATGGAAAAAGAAGCGGAAAATACCGCTTCTTTCACTTATACTTCTTCTGTTTCTACTAAGTTCGCAAATAAACCATATACATATTGTTCTGGATCGAACTGTTGCAGATCATCCATTTGCTCTCCTAATCCAACGAATTTCACCGGTACATCCATTTCGTTACGAATTGCTAATACAATACCACCTTTAGCAGTTCCATCTAACTTCGTTAAAACAATACCAGTCACATTCGTTGCTTCACGGAATGTTTTCGCTTGACTTAAACCGTTTTGTCCTGTTGTTGCATCAATAACAAGTAATACTTCATGAGGAGCTCCTGGTACTTCACGCTCAATTACACGCTTTACCTTCTCTAACTCTTTCATTAAGTTTACTTTATTTTGTAAACGTCCTGCTGTATCACATAGTAATACATCTACTTTACGTGCTTTTGCAGCTTGTACAGCGTCATACATAACCGCTGCTGGATCAGACCCTGATCCTTGTTTAATCACTTCTACCCCAACGCGATCGCCCCATACTTCTAATTGTTCAATCGCTCCAGCACGGAATGTATCTCCTGCTGCTAATAAGACAGACTTACCTTCTGATTTAAACTTATGAGCCATCTTACCAATTGTTGTCGTTTTACCTACACCATTCACACCAACAAATAAAACAACTGTCAAGCCATCCTTTTGCTCATTAATTTCATTAGTAAAATCACTGTCACCTTTATAAATCTCTATTAATTTTTCCGAAATAACAGCTTGTACTTCTTTTGGATCTTGAATATTACGACGTTGTACTTCTTCTTTCAGCTGGTCGATTAATTCCATCACTGTCGAAACGCCAACATCTGCACCGATTAAAATTTCTTCTAATTCTTCGAAGAAATCTTCATCTACTTTACGGTAACGAAAGACTAAATCATTTACTTTATCTGCAAACGAATTTCTCGTTTTTTCTAATCCTTGTTTAAACTTCTCTGTTACCGTATCTGTTTGTTTTGAAATTTTTTCTTTTAGTTTTTTAAAAAAGCTCATACTGTCCCATCCTTTCTATTTGCTTGCAACTAGTTCTTCTCCATCATCTAAACGAACAGAAACAAGTTTAGATACCCCTGACTCTTGCATTGTTACACCGTACAATACGTCAGACTCTTCCATTGTACCTTTTCTATGTGTAATTACAATAAACTGTGTCTCATCACTAAATTTCTTTAAATACTGAGCAAAACGGGCAACGTTTGCCTCATCAAGAGCAGCCTCTACCTCATCTAATACACAGAATGGGACTGGGCGCACTTTTAAAATACCAAATAGCAGCGCAATTGCCGTTAAAGCACGCTCTCCACCTGAAAGTAAACCTAAGTTTTGCAGTTTCTTCCCTGGCGGTTGCGCTACGATATCAATACCCGTATTTAATAAGTCCTCTGGATTCGTCATAACTAAATCCGCTCTACCGCCTCCAAATAATTCAGAGAACACCGATTGAAACTCCATTCGAATTCCTTCAAACGTAGTAGAAAAGCGTTTTTTCATTTCTTCATCCATTTCAGTAATAAGTTGGTGCAATGTCGTTTTTGCTTCTTCTAGATCATCTTTTTGCTCTAGTAAGAATGTATGACGCTCTGCCACACGCTCATACTCATCAATTGCTCCTAAGTTTACTGTACCTAGCTCTTCGATGGAGAGTTTAATTAGTTTCACCTTTTTACGTGCATCCTCAGCAGGCATCACCATTGTATACTTCAGTTTTGCCGCTTCAAATGAAATCGTATATGTTTCACGTAAATGTTGTAATCTATTTTCTAACTCTACATCAAGTCGGTTTATTTTTACCTCTTGATCTTTCAACATCTCAAGAATGTATTTATGTTTACCTGTTGTTTCTTTCAGGTTACGCTCTAACTGTTCTACTCTTTCTTGTAACGATACACGTTGTTCACGACGAGAGCGAATTAACTCTGAAGTTTGATTACGATCATATGCTTTCTTCTCAATCATATTCGTAATTTGTTCTTCACCACTTGAATTCGATGTCATTTCTTGTTTTAAGAATGCTAAATCCTCTTTCGTTTTGACAAGCGTTGCATCGGTTTCTTCTTTTTCCTTCGTCAATCGTTCTACTTTTTCTTTTTGATTAGATAAGCGTTGTTGCTTTTCAGCTGCTAACACTTTTAACTCAGTCATTTCTTTTTGAACTTTTTCTTTCGAAGAATGTTGCTCACTTTTTTGTTTTGTTAAAGCTGTGATTTTGCTATCTAATTCCGTAATCTCTGCCTGAAGAGTCGCTAAAATCTTTTCTAACTCTTCTTTACGGCCTTGCATTTTCACTTGGTCTTGCAAGAACCCTTCAATCTCTAAATCGTAAATAGATAAACGATCATTAATACGATGTTCTTCTAATTCTAAGCGACTAATTTCTTCTCTTAATTTCTGTTCATCTACACGCTCTGCTTCTACACTTTGCCTTAGTTCGCGTATTTGCACTTCCTTTTCTTGAATCTCTTGTTTTACTGCTTTAACAAAGTTTTCTAACTTCGTTGTTTTTTCTTCCATATCAGTTAACTTACTCGTCCACTCTTCTAGTTCACGTTGACGTCCTAATAAAGATGATTTCGCCTGTTTTACCGCTCCACCCGTCATAGAACCGCCAGGGTTTACTACATCACCTTCGATTGTTACAATGCGATAACGGTATTGCAATTGTTTCGCCAACTCATTCGCTCCGCGTAAATCTTTTGCAACAATAACAGTACCTAATAAATTTGAAACTACATTTTCATATTTATTGTTATATTGCACGAGTTCTGCTGCCACACCTACAAACGATGGGTGCTGATTTACAATACGTAATTGCTCAAATGATAACGATCTACCTTTAATAACAGCTTGCGGTAAAAACGTTGCTCGTCCATGTTTATTTTGTTTTAAAAACGCAATTGCATTACGAGCATGTTCTTCTTTTTGTACAACTATATGCTGCATCGCTGCACCTAGAGCAATTTCCATTGCAATTTCATATTCTTTCGGTACCGTTAGCAGTTCTGCAACAGCACCCTCAATACCTTGCAACCTATTTTCTCTAGCTTTTAATACTTCACGTACCCCTTGATAGAAACCAGAGTAGTCCTCTTGCATCTCTTCTAGCATTTCTTTTCGAGAACGTGCCTGTTGTACAAATTGATATGCTTGATACAGTTTTGTTTCGTTTTCACTATACTGCGCCTTGCATTTCCCAAGTGCCGCTTCTGTCTTTTGTATATTCGAAAGGATTCCAGCTACTTTTTCTTTTACTTGTTCATAACTTTCCACAAGTTTTGTCTTTTTCGCTGTAATTTCCATACGCATTTCTACATATTTCGCATTTTCTTCATCAAGGCGTTCATTTTTTGAGTTTTGTTGTTTAGATTGTTCTTCAATCATAGATAACTCATTACGATGACTAGCTTGTTGATTTAAAAGTTCAATATAGTCACCTTTTAAATTCTCAATTTGCTCTTCTAAATTGTCAGCAAACGTTGCAAGTAATTGCTCATTATCATGCAATTTCGTCTCCAACTCTTTTACATGATTTACAAATTGCATCAATACTTCTGTACTCGATTCAATTTCACCATCATAACTTGTAGCTTTCTCTGTTAATTCAACAATTAACTGTTCGAGTTGTGCACAATGCGTCGTTGCATTTTGCTTTCTCTCTTTTAATAGCTCACGTTGTCCTTCTAACTTTTCTAGCTCTTTACTAGAAAGCAAAAGTACTTCTTGCAGGGAATCTACAGACTCATCTACTGCTTGTAATTGGCCTCGTAATTCCTCTAACTCTTCTTCACCTTTTTGTAAATGCGTTGACATTTTCGCTTCTTCGTTTTTATTATGCCCAAACTGATTTCGAAGCGCTTCCCATTTCTCATGTAATTCTTCAATTTCATGTACAATAAGCGCCGCTTCTACTTTCTCTAATTCTTCTTTTTTCTCGAGATAATCCTTTGCAATAGAAGCTTGTCTTTCTAAAGGTTCTACTTGACTACTTAATTCGTGAATTATATCTTGTACACGATTTAAGTTTTCTTGTGTGTCTGCTAATTTACCTTCAGCTTTCTTTTTACGAAGTTTGTATTTCAGCACTCCCGCCGCTTCTTCAAATACACCACGACGTTCTTCTGATTTACTACTTAAAATTTCTTCAACTTTCCCCTGGCTAATAATCGAAAAAGCTTCTCTTCCCATACCAGAGTCCATAAATAAATCGATAATATCTTTCAACCTGCATGATTGTTTATTAATATAAAAATCACTATCACCAGAACGAGATACACGACGCGTTACACACACCTCATTATATTCAATCGGTAAACGTTGATCTTCATTATTTAAAGTTAATGTTACTTCAGCAACATTAACCGCTCTTCTCGTATCACTACCTGCAAAAATAATATCTTCCATCTTTGCACCACGTAATGATTTTGCCGATTGTTCACCAAGTACCCAACGAATGGCATCAGTAATATTACTTTTCCCGCTTCCATTAGGTCCTACTACAGACGTTACACCTGGGACAAAATCGACAGATACACGCTCAGCAAAAGACTTAAATCCTGCTATTTCTAATCTTTTTAAAAACACGAAAGGCCTTCCTCCTATTCTCCGTTGCTATAAATGTTGTTTATACAAAAACAAACGATTATACGGATTTCATTTCCTTACATTTATAAACGAAAGGAAAGTTTCATTCTATGCACAAGGAATCCCCCTCATTCAAAGGGGGATTCCTTATAGTTGTTCTTTTAACTTTTTCAACGCTTCTGCAGCAGCTTGTTGCTCTGCTTCTTTTTTCGACTTGCCACTACCAAGACCTAAGGCCACGTTATTTAACGTAACACGTGACACAAATTCTCGATTGTGAGCCGGTCCTTTTTCTTGCAAAATTTGATACTCAATATTGCCACTACCATCACGCTGAATCAACTCTTGTAATTGACTCTTATAATCCATCACATGAGAAAAAGCACCTTCATTAATTTTAGGGTATACAATTTCTTTTAAGAAGCCCCATACTGTTTCTAACCCTTGATCAAGATAAAGGGCACCAATAAACGCTTCAAAGACATCCGCTAATAAAGCTGGTCGTTCACGTCCGCCTGTCATTTCCTCACCTTTTCCTAATAAAACTAGGCTACCAAATGACAACTCGTTTGCAAAACGAACAAGAGATGGTTCACATACAATAGCTGCACGTAGTTTTGTTAACTCTCCTTCGCTCATTGTCGGATATTTTTGAAACAGATACTGCGATACAGTAAGTTCCAATACTGCATCTCCAAGGAATTCGAGACGCTCATTGTCTTCATGCGGTTTTTTTCGATGCTCATTCACATACGATGAATGCGTAAATGCTTGAATCAATAATTTTTCATCTGTAAACGTAATACCTATTTTTTCTTGAAATACTTTAAACGCTTCACGATATTTTGTTTCGTATTTTTTTTCTCTATATTTACGGTACGGCATAGGTCCCTCCAGATATAAGCCGAGAAGCCCCGCTAAAAAACGGGACTTCATTCAAGCATTATAGATGACTCTCTATGTAAGTCACAGCATCGCCAACAGTAGCAATCTTTTCAGCATCTTCATCAGAAATTTCCATTTCGAATTCGTCTTCTAATTGCATTACAAGTTCTACTACATCTAGGGAGTCTGCTCCTAAATCTTCCTTGAAGCTTGCAGCTGGTACTACTTCTGTTTCTTCTACTCCTAAACGATCAACGATAATTTTTGTTACACGCTCTAAAACATCTGCCATTCCATTCACCTCCCCTCAAATATTATATTAAATATTGTCCAAAAAAACTAGCTGAAATCGATTCTTTTATTACATTACCATACCGCCATCAACATTTAACGTTTGACCTGTAATATATTTGCTTTGATCAGAAGCAAAAAACGTTACAGCATTTGCGATATCTTGCGCTTCCCCAAACTGAGCTGCAGGAATTAATTTTAACATTTCAGCTTTTATATTTTCATCTAATACGTCTGTCATATCTGTCGCAATAAATCCAGGAGCAATTGCATTTACAGTAATATTACGGCTTGCTAACTCTTTTGCTGATGTTTTTGTTAATCCGATTACACCTGCTTTAGCAGCAACATAGTTTGCTTGTCCTGGGTTTCCCGTTACTCCGACAACAGAAGCGATATTTACAATACGTCCTTGACGTTGACGCATCATATATCGAGATACTGCCTTTGTACATAAGAATACACCTTTTAGGTTTGTATTAATAACTGTATCCCATTCTTCTTCTTTCATACGCATTAATAAATTATCTTTTGTTACACCTGCATTATTTACAAGAATATCAACTTGTCCAAATACATCTACAGTTTGTTTCACCATATTTGTAACGTCTTCAGCATTTGCAACATCTGCTCTTACTGCAATTGCATCCGAACCTAGTTTCTTTATTTCATCAACTACTTCATTTGCCTTTTGCTCGTTACCAGCATAGTTTACTACAACATTTGCCCCTTGTTTTGCTAAATCAATCGCAATTGCACGACCAATTCCACGTGAAGCACCCGTTACTAATGCTACTTTCCCTTTTAACATCAGTTTTCTCCTCTCAAATTTGAAATGGTATCTTGTAATGTCTCTTCATCGTATATCGCGTATGCTTTCACTGATGAATCAATTGACTTCATAAGTCCAGCAAGTACTTTCCCAGGTCCAATCTCAATAAATGTATCTACCCCTTGACTCACCATATATTCAATGGATGGATACCATAAGACAGGCGAATAGAGCTGCTCGATTAGCTTTTCTTGAATATGCGCACCACTTGTAATAACGTCTGCTGTTACATTTGCGATTACCGGAATATTCGTATCTTGAATTGTAATTTCATTTAAGACACTTTGGAATTTCTCCGCCGCTGGCTTCATAAGCGCAGAGTGGAACGGTCCACTTACTTTAAGCGGAATTGCTCTCTTTGCACCATTTTCTTTCGCTCTTTGAGAAGCAATCTCGACTCCTTGCTTTGTTCCAGAAATCACAATTTGCTTCGTACTATTCATATTAGCAATTTGTACTGCATACCCTTCACTTGTTACTTCTTCTGTAACTTGTTTCAGCATATGTGGATCAGCACCTAAAATAGCCGCCATTGCACCTTCTCCGCCAGGAACAGCTTCTTCCATATATTCCCCACGTTTCCTTACAGCATATACTGCATCCTCAAAAGTTAATGCACCCGCTGCTACAAGAGCGCTATACTCACCTAAACTATGCCCTGCGACAAAGTCTGGTGTAATATCATATTCTTTTAAAGCTGTCAAAATAGCAAAACTCGTTGTTAATAAAGCAGGTTGGGCATTTGTTGTTAACGTAAGCTTTTCCTGCGGCCCTTCAAAAATCACTTCTGAAAGTGAGTCTTGCAACACCTCATCTGCTTTTGCAAATACATTTGCAACCTCTTTATTATTCTCTGCTAACTGTTTACCCATTCCAACTGCCTGTGAACCTTGGCCCGGAAAAAGAAATGCTAGTTTTCCCATTTCAAACCCTCCTCTTATTGGAGTGGCTCTTTCTCCATTACGCTTGAAATAGTAGGAATAACTTCTTTCGCTACCATTTCTCTCGTTTGACGAATCGCACTAAATATCGATTGGTCATTGGAAGAACCGTGAGCCTTAATGACAGGAGCCTTCAATCCAAATAATGCCGCTCCTCCATACTCCGAATAATCCATTTTATCTTTTAATACCATAAGTTTTGGCTTTAATACCGCTGCTGCTAATTTGCTCGTAAACGAACTCATTAACTGTTCTTTTAACATAGAGAATAATGCAAGTGCTGTTCCTTCTAATGATTTCAGTGCTACATTCCCTGTAAAACCATCACATACAACAACATCTGCTACACCTTGCAATAAATCTCTTGATTCAACGTTCCCAACGAAATTAATTGGGGCATCTTTAAGCATTGCAAAGACTTGTTTTGAAAGCTCGTTACCTTTACCATCTTCTGTCCCAACATTTAAAAGTCCGACGCGAGGATTTTTAATTCCTCTTACTTTCTCAGCGTATACAGATCCCATTACTGCATATTGATATAAATGAATTGGTTTTGCATCAACGTTCGCTCCAACATCTAACATAACAAAACCTTCTCCATCAACAGTTGGCATTGTAGGGGATAGAGCTGGTCGCTCAATTCCTTCCATACGACCTACAACAAACAATCCAGCCGCCATTAAAGCTCCTGTACTACCAGCTGATATACAAGCATCCGCTACACCGTCTTTCACTTGCTGCGCCGCTAGTACCATTGAAGCTTGTTTTTTTCGACGAACCGCTCTTACGGGTTCATCTGTCGATTCGATTTTTTCATCTGTATGAAGTATAGTAATTCGTTCTTCACTCGTTAAGTATTGACGAATTTCCTCTTCTTTCCCTACTAACGTAATATGTAAATCAGAATATTCCTTAATAGCTTTCATTGCTCCTAGTACGACAGCCTTTGGAGCATGATCGCCGCCCATTGCATCTATTGCGATTTTCATAAGTTGTTACCTTCCTCACTATAATTACTAGATCGATACATTTCAAAAGTGCCTGTAAAAACAAGTTCTTCTCCAACAAAGCTACGCACTTTGACAACCGTCCGCCCTTTATCATTCTCTACATCTTCCACGCGCGCTTTTGCAACAACACGCTCTCCTAATTTTACAGGACGAATGTATCGAATGGTGGACTTTGCAGTTAAAGCTAATTCTTCATCAATAACCGCAACAGCTAGTGAGTTTGCTTGTGCAAACAAATGATGCCCACGGGCAATTTGATTTCTTTTAAATACGTGTTCTACCTTCACTTCAAAAATAGAAATCGCATGTCTATCTAATTCTATATCAATAATTTCTCCGACAACCTCTTCTAACGGTAAAGATTTCACATCTTCTTCATGTTGCTTTGTAGCTACATGTTTAATTCTTTCTCTTAATTCAGGAATAGATAATTCCATACGATCAAGACGTACAGTTTGTATACTCACTTGAAATTTTTCTGCTAAATCTTCATCCGTAATAAAAGGATTCGTTTCTATCGTTTGTTGTAATAATTCTTGTCTTTCTTTTTTACTTCTTCTTTTTTTCATACCGCACCATCCATTTTTATGACTAGGTACTAACAGTAGTATATAATCATTAAAAGTAGAATGCAACAAAAACTTTTGTTGCCTCCCTTTAATCGAGCTTCTCTCCCTGGAACACACCTGTCCCATCAAGATACGTACGCAACGACGCATATTGATCATTATGCCAAAATGCTTCTGAATCTACTAGTAACGCCGCATCTTGTCTAGCTGTTTCTAGCGCCCGATAATCATGTACCATATCAGCAACCTTGAATTCTGGTAAACCACTTTGCTTACTCCCAAAGAAATCTCCAGGACCTCTTAACTCTAAATCTTTTTCCGACAATACAAATCCATCATTCGTTTCGGTCATAATACGCATTCGTTCTTTTCCCGTTTCCGATTTTGGATCCGCGATTAATAAACAATACGATTGTTCACTACCACGCCCAACACGTCCTCTTAGCTGATGAAGCTGTGATAAACCGAAACGCTCTGCATCATAAATAACCATTACAGTCGCATTCGGTACGTTCACACCTACTTCAACAACTGTTGTCGATACAAGAATTTGCACTTTATTTTCACTAAATTGTCCCATTATCTCTTCTTTTTCTTGAGATGATAATCTTCCATGCATTAATCCAACTTGACATTTCCCCTGATAATGATGAGTCAGCATACTATGTAAATCGATTGCATTTTGCACATCAAGTTTCTCAGATTCTTCAATAAGAGGACAAATAACATATGCTTGTCTTCCTTTTTTTATCTCTTTCTCTACAAAACCGAGAACACGATCTAACATGTCATGTTTTGCCCAGTATGTTTCAATTACCTTTCTACCAGCCGGCATCTCATCGATTATAGAAACATCCATCTCTCCAAATGCAGTAATTGCTAACGTACGTGGAATCGGGGTCGCTGTCATAAATAATACGTCTGGACTCTCGCCTTTCTCACGTAAAACTCGTCGCTGCGCTACACCAAATCGATGTTGTTCATCAGTAATAACGAGACCTAACCTATGAAAGATCACTTCATCTTGAATTAAAGCATGTGTTCCAACAAGGATATCTATTTCTCCTTGTTCTAATTTTGCCAAAATCTCTCGGCGTCTCACACCTTTAACTGAACTTGTTAACAATTCAACCTTCATACCAAAGTGCGAGAACGTCTCTGCGAGCGATTGATAATGTTGTTCTGCTAAAATTTCTGTTGGAACCATTAAAGCACCTTGATAATGCGCTAATTTTGCTGCATAAAGACCAATTGCAGCAACCACCGTTTTACCAGAACCTACATCACCTTGCAACAGACGATTCATTCGATAAGGAGATGTCATATCTTTCATAATTTCATCTACAACTCGGCGTTGCGCACCAGTTAACGGAAACGGAAGTGCATCGATAAACTCTTGCAATTCTTCTGAAGGAATTTCTTTTTTCGTCCCTTTCGAATTTTCCCTCTCCATTTTCCGTAACGTTTGCATTTTTAACTGAAATAAGAAAAACTCCTCATATACAAACCGGCGACGCGCTTGCTTCAAGTCTTCCTGCCCCGATGGAAAATGCAAAGCCCGAAGTGCTTCATAACGTGGCAGTAATTTATACCGACTTAGCAATCCATCTGGTAACACTTCAACTATAGAGTCTCCATACTCCTTTAACGCTTGTGCAATAAAACGGCGCATCTGTTTTACTGTAAGTTTCCCTTTCACTGAGTACACAGGCTCCACTTCTTGTTGACGTACAACCGGTCCAAAATGAAGTTCTGATACCGCAATCGTTTGACGATGCTGATCCCATTTACCAGTAATCGTTACCGTTTCATCTAAATTTAACTTCTGCTTATAGTACGGCCTATTAAAACATACAGCTGTAATTAAATAACGACCTACGAGGACACGAACCGTAAGACGCGACTTCTTCTTCCCGTAATATTGCAGTAAAGGAGCACTATGAACTTTTCCCTCAACTGTTACACGTTCATCATGCTTTACTTCTGCAAGATCTTTCATCGCATAGTCTTCATAACGGTACGGAAAATGTTCTAATAGATGAGAAACTGTATAAATTCCCATCTCGTGTAGTAATTCAGATGTTTCTCCTCCGATTCCCTTTACATCCGTAACAGGAACTTGTACAACTTCATTCAAGATTCTCACGCTCCGTCACATTATTTTTTGATTCATTATCCATTAACATGATTGACATCTGTAATCGCTCTCTTTCACCCTATATATTCTATCATAGGCATTCTAAGAGAAACTACTCAAATCCCTCATAAACAACACGAAAGAAAAGAGCCTCACTATTAGCAGCAAGGCTCTTTTTTATCTTCAATATGCTAGCCTTTTGAATAAAAACTAGTAATAAACTTCATATTACTACTTATTATCCATTAGCAAGTAAGTAATCCATTTATTTTCAAAACGAATTTTTTCTTATTCTACAGAGAAGATGAAAGAATACACCGGTTGGTTTCCAGCATGTACTTCTACTTCTGCATCTTCAAAATTCTCTTCTACAAACTCAACTAATTCAGCTACTTCTTCATCAGTTGCATCTTCACCTTGTAGAATCGTTACGATTTCAGAATCTTCATCAATTAGTGCTTCTAGTAATTGCTTCGCAGCTCCTACTTTTTCAGCATTTGTTGATACGATTTTTCCATCTGCGATACACATGAAATCATCTTTTTGAATTGCCACACCATCAATTTCCGTATCACGTACAGCATACGTAATTTGACCTGTTTTCACATGAGATAAAGCTTCTTTCATGTTTTCTTCATTTTCCTCTAGCGTTCCAACTGGATTAAATGCTAACATTGCAGCCATACCTTGAGGAACTGTTTTTGAACGAACTACAATCACTTCTTGATCCACAACTGACGCTGCTTGTTCTGCTGCCATTACGATATTCCCGTTGTTCGGTAAAATAATGATTTTTTCAGCGTTTGCTTCTTCAATCGCCTTCACGATATCCTCAGTACTTGGATTCATCGTTTGGCCACCTTCGATAACTTTCGTCGCGCCAATGCTTTCAAATAAAGTTTTAATACCAGATCCCATAGCTACAGTTACGATACCATATGGTTGTTTCTCTTTAGGCTGGCTAGTTGGCTCAGGCATCATAGCAGGCTCATCTAATAAAGCGGTATGCTGTTCACGCATATTCTCTACTTTAATCTTTATTAAACTACCGTAACGTTGTCCGTAGTTCATAGCGTCTCCAGGATGTTCTGCATGAATATGAACTTTTACAATTTCATCATCAGATACAACTAGTAGTGAATCACCATACACACTAATATCTTCACGGAATTTTTGTTCAGAGAAATTATGTTCTTTCACTTTATCAGCTTCTAATTTCACCATGAACTCCGTACAATATCCATACTTAATATCTTCTGTACTCAATTGGCTTTGTACACTACGGTGATGTTCTGCGCGCACCATTTCATTCATAGATGGTTGGGCAGGTGCATCAGAAGAAATCGTTTCTCCTTTTAAGTCAGCTAAAAACCCTTCGTAAACTACTACAAGACCTTTACCACCGCTATCTACAACGCCAACTTGTTTTAATACAGGTAATAAATCTGGCGTACGATTTAACGATGCATTTGCTTCTTTCACAACGTCTTCCATAAACAAAACAAAGTCGCGCTGTTTTTTCGCAACTGTTACTGCATATTTACCCGTTTCTCTTGCAACCGTTAAAATCGTTCCTTCAATCGGTTTCATAACCGCTTTGTAAGCCGCCTCTACTCCAGCTTCTAAAGCTGCAGCAAAATCAACTGTTGTTAATTCTTCTTTTTGTTCAATGGATTTCGAGAAACCACGGAACAACTGAGATAAAATAACTCCAGAGTTACCACGAGCTCCCATTAATAATCCTTTGGCTAAACTTACGCCGACTTTACCAGCATGTTGTGAAGGATTTGCTTTCACTTCACGTGCGCCTGAAGTCATAGATAAGTTCATGTTTGTACCGGTATCGCCATCTGGAACTGGAAATACGTTTAATGCATCAACAAGCTGAACATTATTCGTTAAATTATTCGCTCCTTGAATGATCATTTGTGATAAACGTTTTCCATCAATTTTTTGAATTGACACAGATTTTCCTCCTTAATGCACATTACAAGTTTATTACTTTAACTCCTTGTACGTAGATGTTTACAGAATCTACTGCTAGTCCTACAGTTTGATCTAATGTATATTTCACTTTCGTCTGCACGTTATGTGCTACTTCTGAAATTTTCGTACCATAGCTCACAATAATATACATATCAATATGTACTTCATCTTCATCTTTACGAACAATAACACCTCTAGTGAAATTTTCTTTTCGTAAAATGTCTGTTAATCCATCTTTTAACTGATTTTTTGATGCCATACCTACGATACCGTAGCAATCTACCGCGGCACCTCCAGCAATTGTTGCAATTACATCTGTACTAATATCAATTTGACCGTACTTCGTTTTAATTTCAATTGACATCTCGTTTTCCCCCTTCATAAATGGTGAAAGTGAGTTAGACTACTTTAGTTACTATCATATAATCTTTTTAAAGAAAATTCCATCGTTCTTTCTTTTTCACTCTCATATTTTATGTTGAAAACTACACTTTTTTATGATGAGCAAAATAGTCCATTGTTATTATACAACATGTATCACTATAATATGTCAAGCAATTTTTCTTGATTTCAACTTTTCTTCATTGACATATAGTGTCAAGTAATTTTTCTTGATTTCTTTTTTCTACAGTGTTGCATTCTCTTTTTAGTTGTGTTAAATTATAGTAGTGTTTTTAGCATCGCATAAAAGACTAACATTGAAAAATTACGTATGGTAAGGTATCAAGGGAGGGAAATATAAATGGCTCGTGTTTGTGCTATTACTGGAAGAAAAGCTCGTTCTGGTAACTCTCGTTCTCACGCAATGAACGCTACAAAACGTAAGTGGGGCGCTAACCTTCAAAAAGTTCGCGTACGCATCGACGGAAAAGTTCAACGTGTTTACGTTTCTGCTAGAGCATTAAAATCTGGCAAAATCGAACGTGTTTAATAATAAAAAAAAGAGCCGCTAGGCTCTTTTTTTACTATACCAATGGAAAAAGCACCGGTAATAGGTGCTTTTTTTAATCTTTTTTGAAGGTATTTAACATGGCACGAACAATTCCACCAAGAAATTTAGGTAACTTAATTGTATAAAATCTCATGGTTTCCCTCCTAATCCCCATTACTCCACTTGGTCACTATATGATGTAAGGAGCAAAATTGTTTCTTTAATCAGTGCTTCTTATCACCATTAATATGCCAGAAGTAAATGAAAAAGTACCTTTTTCCTCAACGAGTTCATTACTAATACAAAGTGTGGATCCCCACTCTATTTTTTTATTCGTTAGAGGATATTTAAAACCAAGTAATGTAATCCCTTCCACTATTTCAGTAACAGGCACAAAAGATACATAAGGGAAATTTTTATTTTCTTCAATTATATGTGTACCCACTCTTTTTACACTTATTTCATTTTGATTGTCTACAATACACATCTCTATTCCTACTTCTAATCCTTTTAAAAGCATTTGTATATTCGCTAAACCGTGATCAAGTCTTCCGCCAGTAGCACCAAAAATACGAATGAGTGCCGGCTTTTGTTCTAACGCCCAGTTAATCGCAATTTCTAAATCTGTTTGATCTTTTTCACGAGGAACAATATGTAAATCATTTGTTTGTTGCCCCATCCATGCTAATTCTTCTTCAGTAACCGAGTCATAATCTCCAAACGCAACAGCAGGAGTAATACCTCTTTTTAATAAACGATATACTCCTCTATCAACTGCCGCCCACACTACTTTCTCATTTTCATATGGAGAAAAATCTGCACAATATTCCGCAGGTCCTCCCGCTAAAATATGAATAATCATGTTTCCTTCCCCTTCTATTGTAAAAAGGCAATCTGCCATTCGGTAGATTGCCTTTTTATATATTTTTTCTCTATCCTTTATAAATAGTGAAAACTTACTACACTAGAAGATTCACTGGGATAAAGACTCGTTCATTCATTATCCACGAATGACACGAATTGCTTCACCGCGGTCTTTTTGATTGTATACTGCTGACCCAGCTACAAGTACATTTGCTCCTGCTTCTACACAAAGTCTTGCTGTTTCAGCGTTTACACCACCATCAACTTCAATTTCTACTTCTAGATTGCGCTCTTTAACCATTTCTGCAACTTGTTTAATTTTCGGTAATACAGAATGGATAAATTTCTGCCCACCAAATCCAGGGTTTACTGTCATAAGTAATACCATATCAATATCTTCTAATACATGCTCAATCACTGAAACTGGCGTATGCGGATTTAATACAACTCCTGCTTTAATGCCATGAGATTTAATTAACTGAATTGTACGATGTAAATGAGGGCACGCCTCTACATGAACAGTAATAATATCCGCTCCCGCTTTTGCGAAAGTCGGGATATAGTTATCAGGATTTTCAATCATTAAATGTACATCTAACGGTAACGATGTGATCGGACGAATTGCTTCTACAATTAATGGTCCAATCGTAATATTTGGTACGAAATGTCCATCCATTACATCGACGTGAATGTAATCCGCTCCGCCTTTTTCTACATCTTTAATCTCTTCCCCTAATTTTGAAAAATCTGCTGATAAGATCGATGGTGCAATTTTAATCATAACTAATACCTCGGCTTTCTCTCTCTAATTTCTTCTACAAATTGTTTGTAATTCTTATAACGATATTCTGTAATCTTCCCCTCTTCAACCGCAGCCTTCACAGCGCATTTCGGTTCAGAAAGATGTGTACACCCTCTAAATTTACAGTATTGGCTCGCTTCTTTCAACTCTGGAAAACAATATGTAAGATCTTCTACCTCTATATCTATGAAATCGAGTGAACTAAAACCAGGTGTATCTGCAACTAGTCCGCTTCCAATCGCAATTAATTCTACGTGTCTTGTCGTATGTTTCCCGCGTCCTAAATGTGAGGAAATATCATTCGTTTTCAGTTCTAATTCTGGACGTAAGACGTTAAGCATAGAAGATTTTCCAACACCAGATTGCCCCGCAACAACGGAAACACAACCTTCTAAGAACGGTTTTAAAATATCAATACTTTCCGATGTATTTATAGAAGTAAATAATACATCATATCCCATCTCACGATAGTCATTTGCATAAGATTCAACAGTTTCTCTCATTTTTTCATCAACTAAATCCATCTTACTAATGCAAATAATCGGCTTAATGTTATGATATTCAATCAGCACTAAAAATCGATCTAACAGCCCCGGATTAAAATCTGGTTCTACTGCTGAAAAAACAAGAATTGCTTGATCAACATTAGCAATAGGAGGCCTAACAAGTTCATTTTTTCGATCAAATACTTCAAGTACGTATCCTTCACTTGGATTATCAGCCTGAAAAACAACTTGGTCTCCTACCAGTGGTGTAATTTTATTTTTTCTAAACACACCACGCCCGCGACATTGTGTAATCCCTTCTTCATGCTGCACATAATAAAATCCACTTAGAGCTTTTACAATTTTTCCTTCTGGCATATAATTCTCCTTTATTCTGTATAAAGTGAAGCTGGAATTCATATTGAATGGATTATCATTCTTTAAATAAAGATTTCAAAACCCGTCATATATACACATTAATATATTTAATCTACCATCAAATTTAAAATATTATTTATAACAGTATCACTTTTATATCTTTTTGAATCATATATTTTTGCCTGTTATACAGTCCACTATATGTAGACAGCATAACAGGCAGAAGTAATACATTCCATTCTATTTAGAGATAAAATGGAATTCATTATTATTGAGTTGGGTATGGTACTTCTTTGTCGATAATCGTTACACCATCTCGTACAATTTTATAATGTCCTTTTGTACCTTCTTGAATTACAAATTCTAATGAAATAGTTGCCGACTCTGAAATTGTTCTAGTTTCAATTGGTCTATCCATTTTTTGTTGCATATCTTCTTTATAAATTTCTATCGTTTGCGGTTTTTTCTCACCTATTATAGAAGACTCATACGGAATAGAAATATTATCCACTTTCACGGTTTTCGTTACTTTCGGCTTAGGGCCCTCTGAGATGATAATCATCACTTTATCCCCTTCTTTTAACGGCGTTCCCGGTTTTGGAGATTGCGAAATTACAAGTCCTTTATCAACAGTATCGGAATACTCTCGTTTTATATCTGGAGTTAGTTTCCTCTCATTCAAATAACCATTGACACTATTTTCAGTCCATCCTGAAAAGTCACCTGGTCTAATTTGATAAGGACCTTTACTTACCCAAATTTTCAGGTCTTGTTCCGCCTCTACTACCATTTGATCTGGCGTCGGAATTTGCTCAACGATTTCACCTTTTGGTCTATCATTTTCAATATAATTTATTGTAACTTGTTTATATTTTTCTTCTAATTCAGACCTTATGCTCTCAAAATCTTTCCCTGTAAGATCACTCATCTTACTTTTCTTTTTCCCACCTGATTGATAGATAGTAATTTTAGAGTTTTCTTTCACGACTCTTCCTGCCACAGGGTCTGTTTTTATAACATCACCGGTTTCAACATCATCTGTATATACAATATTAGGTTCCGTAACCTCAAAACCCTTTTCAACTAATGTATTTACTGCGGTCGTATATTTCATACCAGCCACATCAGGTACTTTTACATCTTTTGGAATAAAGAATCCTGGAATAACAGTAAGCGCTAACGTTATTCCAATCGCTAACAGTAAAAATGTTGTAATTAAAATTTTGAGCCATTTATTACTTCGTTTTTTCTTCTTACTTAAATCCGTTTCTTCTTTTCTTATCTGTTCATCCACTTTACTTCCTTGTAAAACAATTGTTTCATCAGTTACATTTTCGAATAATTGTTCCTGTTGAATAACCGGAATCGCTTTTGTCGCTTCCATATCTTCCGGTATGTAAAATGGCTGCTCATTTATCCTCTCTGGATATAGCGCAGTTTCAATATCTCGTTTCATCGCATTAGCAGATTGATATCGATGAAACGGATCTTTCGCAGTTGCCTTTAATATAATATTTTCGACACTTTGCGGAATATTTTCATTCCATCTTTTTGGAGACGGAATTTCACTTTGTAAATGTTTTAAAGCTATAGCAACAGCAGATTCGCCAGAAAATGGTTGTCTTCCTGTTAACAACTCAAACATAACAATCCCTAGGGAATAAATATCTGATTGTTTATTTGCTATCCCGCCACGTGCTTGTTCTGGTGATAAATAATGCACCGAACCGAGTACTGAATTTGTATGTGTAATTGTTGTTGCACTTGTAGCTGTCGCAATTCCAAAATCTGTTACTTTTATTACTCCATCAGCTCGAATTAAAATATTGTGCGGTTTAATATCGCGGTGCACAATTTCAAAATGATGGGCGTGTGCCATGGCGGATGTTAACTGCTCCATAATATCAAGAGCTTCTCCTATCGGTAACATTCCTTGCTCAATTATGTATTGCTTCAATGTTTGTCCTGGTACATACTCCATTACAAGATAATATATACCATCTTCTTCTCCGACATCATACATATTCACAATATTTGGATGCGACAACGTTGTAACAGACTGCGCTTCTCGATGGAAACGTTTAATAAACTCTTCGTTATTTGAATAGTCGAGTCTTAATATTTTCACCGCTACATCTCGGCCTAGTATATCATCATGAGCTAAATAAACATTGGCCATTCCACCGCCACCAATCATTTTCAGTAGCTTATAACGGTCATTTAAGCGTTTTCCAATCAGCACGTTGCACTTCACCTACTTTCGTTTGTCGAACCCGCATAATCAATGAGAACAAGGGTGATATTATCTTCCCCGCCACGATCATTCGCCAATTGAATGAGACGTTGTCCCTTAGTTTCTAGCTGTTCATTTAACTGTAAAACTTGTTGCATATCAGCAATAGAAACTTTGTTAGATAGTCCATCAGAGCAAAGAAGTAACTGATCATCTTCCTCTAGCACTAATGTTTTCACATCTAATCCGACTTTCTCTTCTGTTCCTAATGCCCTTAACAAAACATTCTTTTTCGGGTGATATTCTGCGTCTTCTTTTGAAATTTCACCATGTCTCACAAGTTCATTAACAAGTGAGTGATCTTCCGTTACAAGCGAGATTTCCCCCTCTGATACCATATAACAACGACTATCTCCTATATGACCTATCGTCACAAAATTTGGTGTACAAATCGCTATTATAAGTGTTGTTCCCATACCATTACATTCTACATGTTGCTTAGAGTATTCATATATACGCTCATTAATAATCCCCACGCTAGTATGTAACCACTCTTCTACTTTTTTGGGCTCATTCATATTATGCGTTTGCTTCCAATAATCATGGAATAATTGAATGGTCATCGAGCTAGCTACATCACCAGCTCGATGACCTCCCATTCCATCTGCTACTACCGCTAAAATATTTCCATCTAAATTGTGAAAAACTCCTGCACTATCTTCATTATGTTGACGAACTTTTCCTTTATCTGATAGAAACACGGCTTTCATCTCGTCACCTCGTCTCTTCTTTGCGCTCCTTCGCACGCAATTGACCGCAGGCTGCATCAATATCATGACCTTGTTCACGGCGAATCGTTACATTTACTCCACGATCTTTTAACGTTTTTTCAAATAAGAAAATTTGTTCACGTGGCGTACGTACATAATCACGTTCAGGTACATAGTTTACCGGAATTAAGTTCACATGACATTTTACACCTTTCAAGAGCGCAGCAAGCTCTTCAGCGTGCTCAACTTGGTCATTTTCGCCTCCAAATAGTCCATATTCAAAAGTAATACGACGCCCTGTTCTATTTACATAGTATTTAATAGCTTCCATCAAATCTGGGAGCTTATAAGCACGGTTAATCGGCATTAATTTTGAACGTAATTCTGAGTTTGGAGCATGCAGTGAAATCGCAAAATTAATTTGTAAATCTTCTTCAGCGAACTTATAAATTTTCGGGATGATTCCACTTGTCGAAACTGTCATATGTCTCGCACCAATATGAAGTCCTTTTTCATGATTAATGATGCGTAAGAATCCCATTAAATTATCATAGTTATCAAATGGTTCTCCAATTCCCATAACGACAAGAGAACTTACACGTTCTTCTGATTCATCAAGTGCACGTTGCACTTCTACTACTTGTGCTACAATTTCTCCAGCTTCTAAGTTTCGCTTTAAACCGCCAAGCGTTGAAGCACAGAACGTACACCCAATACGACAACCTACTTGTGTTGTTACACAAATGGAATTTCCATATTCATGTCGCATTAATACCGTTTCAATAGAATATCCATCATATAATTGGAATAAGAATTTAATTGTTCCATCCGAAGACGTTTGTTTTACTAACGTATTTAAAGTAGTAATATCAAAGGAATTCGACAATTTTTCACGCAATCCTTTAGAAAGGTTTGACATATCCTCATAATTTTTTACACGTTTTTTATATAACCAATCAAAAATTTGTCCAGCACGGAACTTTGGTTCTCCTTGCTCCTTTAACCAATCTTGCATTTCATGAAGTTGTAAAGAGTAAATTGATGGTTTTTTCGTTTCTAAATTTTTCTTTTGTTTTCTCACAGTCGTTTCCACGATGCTACACCTTCTTCCTTAAACAAGCAATATAAAAGCCATCTGTTGCAAAATAATGCGGTAAAATTTGTACTTGACCTTCATCAATATACGGACTTAACTTTTCTGGCATACGCTCTTTTATCGTAGTATCCCACTCGAACTCAGGATGCTCTTGTAAAAATCGTTCTATTACTTGTTCATTTTCTATTTTCTCAATTGTACACGTACTATAAACAAGGCGACCACCTTGTTTTAATAACGGTGCGATTTTTTCTAGTATTGCAAGTTGAATCGTCGATAGTCTTTCACTATCGCCTTTATCTTTACCTAACTTAATATCAGGCTTACGTCTAATTACACCAAATCCAGAACATGGGGCATCTACTAATATTTTATCAAACGTTTCATTTGCAAAGTGTTCTTGTACTTTTCTAGCATCTAATGCCTTTGTTTCGACATTTCCTAGACCAAGTCGCTCTGCTTGTTGTTTAATTAAACGTACTTTGTGTGCATGTAAATCAAGGGACATGACTTGACCAGTTCCTTTTAATCGCTCTGCAATATGCGTTGTTTTTCCACCTGGAGCAGCACAACTATCAAGAACTACATCTCCCTCATCTGGTTCTAAGGCACGTGCTACCAGCATAGAACTTTCATCTTGAATAGAAAGAAAACCTTTTTTAAACGCATCTGTGTGCGCTACATTCCCTCTTTCAATTTGAATTGCATCATCTGATAAATCGCCACGCTTCGCTTCTATACCTTCACTAGCTAATAATGTAATTGCTTCTTCTACTGTTATTTTATCAACATTTACACGCGCTGTTGGTACAGGCGGTAACATGTTCACTTCACACATTTTCTCAGCAGTTTCTAAACCATATTCTGAAGCCCATTCTTGGACAAGCCAAACTGGATGACTTGTTGCAGTTGCCAAGCGTTCTACCGGATCTTTGATTTCATCTACAGAAGGTACACCTTCTCTTTGAATCGAACGTAATACACCGTTCACCATACCAGCAATTCCTTTATGCCCGCGACGCTTTGCAATCTCAACGGCTTCATGAATAGCCGCTCTTTCTGGTACTCGGTCTAAATAGATCATCTGATATAACGATAAACGAAGCAATACCCTTACCCATGCCTCAACCTTCTTTTTTAAAAAAGGTTGTAAATAATAATCTAATGTATCACGACGTTGAATTGTTCCATATACAATTTCAGTTAATAAACCAATATCTTTTCTATCAATTGTACTTTTTTCAATTAGATTATTTAAAAGTAAGTTACTGTATGCACCACTTTTTTCTACTTGAATTAAACCATCAAGAGCTAATTCACGAACATTTTGTCTCATGCATTTTCTCCTAACTTCGTTCCAATTTCAGGTTTTGTGCCACGTAAAAATTGCTCACAACTCATACGCTTTTTACCAGAAGGTTGTAATTCTGTAATTTTAACACCCGTTTCATTACCAGTTGCTACAACGAAACCATCTTCTTCGATCGCAACAATCGTACCTGCTTCAGCTGATTTCGTTACAGGTACTTTTTCTCCCCACCATACTTTAACAACTTGTCCTGCTAAAGTTGTATAAGCAACTGGCCATGGATTCAATCCGCGAATGTGATTGTATACTTCTTCACCTGTTTTTGTCCAATCAATTTTCTCTTGCTCACGTTTTATATTATATGCAAACGTTACTTCTTCCTCGTTTTGTTTAATTGGTTCTAACTTACCTTGAATTAGTAAAGGTACTGTTTTAGATAAAAGATGTGCCCCTGCTTCACTTAACTTATCAAATAACGAGCCTGTCGTTTCACGCTCTTCAATTTCCACTTCTACTTGCGTTAAAATATCACCAGCATCCAATTTTTCTACCATATACATAATTGTAATACCTGTTTTTTCTTTCCCTTCCATAATTGCATAATGGATTGGTGCACCACCACGAAGTTCAGGAAGTAAAGAAGCGTGGACGTTAATACATCCATACTTTGGTGCTTCTAAAATTTCATTTGGTACAATTTGACCGAACGCAGCTGTTACAATTAAATCCGGCTCTAATGCCAATACTTTTTCATATTCGTCTTTTTCACGGATTCTTAACGGTTGTAACACTGGAATACCATGTTTTTCTGCTTCCACTTTAACAGGTGTAGGTGTTAATACTTTCTTTCTGCCTACCGGACGATCTGGTTGCGTCACAACACCTATTACATCATAGCCATCTTCAATAAGACGACGAAGCACCGGCACTGAAAAGTCCGGTGTTCCCATAAATACTACTTTTATCATTTAAAAACCGCTCCTTTTAATACCTATTCTAATTCGTTTTCCTCATAATATCTTGTCACTTTCGATGTAAATAACACACCGTGTAAATGATCGATTTCATGTTGAATTGCACGCGCTAAAAACCCTTCTGCTTCTAGTAAAAATACTTTGCCTCGACGATTTTGCGCACGCACTTTAATATAATCCGCACGTTCCACTTCACCATAAAGTCCCGGGAAGCTTAAACAGCCTTCGGGACCTACTTGTTCACCACGTTTTTCTAATATCGATGGATTGATTAACTCAATTTTCCCAGTATCATCACCGATATCAACTACCGCCACTTGCAAGCTTACCCCTACTTGAGGCGCAGCTAAACCGACTCCGTCCGCAATTAACATTGTTTCATGCATATCTTTCAACAATTTCACTAACTTTTTATCAAAGTTAATTACTCTTTCACACGGTGTTTCTAACACTTCATTTGGATGCTTTACTATTTCTAAAACTGCCATATTTCCCTCCGCTACATTAACATTGTTGGATTAAAATCAATTGAGATTTGTAGCTCTTTTTGCATTTCTGCTTGATAATGTTCATTTACCATTTTGAGCACGTTCTTTAAGTTTGGTTCCCGTTTGTATTTTATCATGCATTGATAACGATATCTATCTTTTATCCTTGGAATTGCTGAAGCAACCGGTCCTAACACCATCGTTTGCTGCGAACAGTGCGTCCGTAAATACAAGGCAATTTTTTCCGTCACTTGTACTGCCTTTAATAATTCTGGATGAGATACCGTCACAAGTACAACATAGTAATAAGGTGGGTATTGTCTCGTTCGCCTCATTTGCATTTCTTGATCAAAAAACACATCATATTGTTGGTTCTTTGCTAACTCTATACTATAATGTTCTGGCGTATACGTTTGAATGATAACTTCCCCTGGCAATTCATGTCGGCCTGCTCGTCCACTTACTTGCGTCAATAACTGATAAGTCTTTTCACTCGCCCGGAAATCAGGTAAATGAAGCATCGTATCAGCAGTTAAAACACCAACAAGCGTTACTTTCGGAAAATCTAACCCTTTTGCAATCATTTGTGTTCCAAGTAATATATCTGCTTTTTCTTCCCCGAACGCCTTTAATAATTTCTCATGCATCCCTTTACGACTCGTCGTATCTACATCCATTCGAATGACTCGTGCCTCTGGAAATAGTTTTGTAATTTCTTCTTCGACCTTTTGCGTACCTGTACCAAAGAAACGAATGTATGTACTTTGACAAGCAGGACACGCAGTCGGCATATTTTCTTCATAACTGCAATAATGGCATTTTAAACGATGATTCATTTTATGATATGTCAGCGAGATATCACAATGCGGACATTGTACAACATACCCGCAATCACGGCACATAACAAATGTAGAATGACCTCTTCTATTTAAAAAGAGCACCATTTGTTCTTTCTTTTCTAACCGATCTGCTATTTTTTCATGCAGTGCCTTTGAAAACATGGAGCGATTCCCGTCACGAAGTTCTTCACGCATATCAACAATCTCTACTGTCGGTAAAGCTTGTTCGTTCATACGTTTTTCCATCGTCAGTAATTCATACACACCTTTTTTCGCTCTTGCAAACGATTCAAGCGTCGGTGTTGCACTACCAAGAACGATAGGGCATTTATGATATTGTCCTCTCCACACAGCTACATCCCTTGCATGATACCTCGGATTATCTTCTTGCTTGTAGCTCGATTCATGTTCCTCATCAATAATAATAATCCCTAAATTTTCAAAAGGAGCAAATACAGCTGAACGTGCACCAACTACGACTTTCACTTCTTTTCTTAAAATCTTACGCCATTCATCATATTTTTCTCCAACAGACAGCGCACTATGAAGAACTGCAACTTGTGAGCCAAATCTACCTTTAAAACGATCTACCATCTGAGGCGTTAGTGCAATTTCAGGAACAAGTACAATAGCTTCTTTTCCTTTCTCGAGCACCGCTGCTATAGATTGTAAATATACTTCTGTTTTTCCGCTTCCTGTAACACCATATAGTAAAAATGGATTGTAAGTTTCATTTGTAATTGATGATAAAATCGGTGTAATAACTTGCTTTTGTTCCTCAGTAAGTGGGAATGGTTTCGTTTGTTCAAAATCGTCATCGTCATACGGATTTCGGTACACTTCCACATACTTTTCTGAGAGTAGTCCCTTTTTAACAAGTGCTTTAATTGGAGCATCTGTTATTTGTAACTCTTCTGTTATTACTTTCAACGGTATACTTTTATAATTTTCCACAAAATAATAGAGGACATCTTGTTGTTTTTTACTTTTCAGTTCAAATGCTGCTAATTCTAATTTATCTTCTGGCAACTCCGGTTGAACGACTCTTTGTTTCTTCTTTTGTACTTTATCTTTTACTTGATAAACAACTTCAATCGTACCATGTTTAATTTCTTGTTGAATCGTGCGGTATAGCTGTGGCTGCGTCTCAATCGCTTCCCAATCTATCGCTTCTTTGTCCTGAAATAAAAACAGTAGTTCAGGTGCTACTTCTTCTTGTTTACGAAGTTGTAGACGTTTTTTATATGTTGCTTTTATCGCCGTTGGAAGCATAACTTGAAAAGCTGAAATCATATAACATAACGTTTCACTTGTAAGCCAATACCCTAGCTTTAACAACTCTTCATTTAAAACGGGTGTTACATCTAAAATTTCATGAATTGTCTTTAACTTCTTACTTTCTACTTCAACCGAATCTTTAATCCCAATAATAAAACCTTGCAATTTCCTTGGGCCAAACGGAACTACTACACGCATGCCTGTCTGGACAATATCTTCCCATTTTTCAGGGATAATATAATCAAATGGTCGATCTGTCTGACGTGCAGGTACATCAACAATTACACTTGCAAATTTCATAGACGATCATCTTCTAACATCATTTCAATTTGCTTTAATATTTCACGAGCAACCTCTTTCTTCGTTAAAAGTGGCAACTCTATAACTTCTCCATCTTTTCTATACATTGTTACAATGTTCGTATCTGTACCAAATCCAGCTCCTTGCGCCTTTACGTCGTTTGCAACAATCATATTCGCATTTTTCTCACGTAATTTTTTCGTTGCATATTCCTCTACGTTTGTCGTTTCAGCCGCAAAACCGATAAGTAACTGTTTGTCTTTCATCTCACCTAACGTTTTTAAAATATCTACTGTTCTCTCAAGTTCAATTACAGCATCGCCATTTTTCTTTTTCATTTTATTATCATGAACGTATTTCGGGCGATAATCTGCAACTGCTGCTGTTTTAATAACAACATCCACGTCTTCATAATGTTGAATAACCGCCTCTAACATATCTTGTGCAGATTCCACTTGCACCGTAGTTACATGTAATGGTGGATGTAATGCTGTCGGTCCCGAAACGAGTATAACATCAGCGCCTAAGTTCGCTGCCACTTCCGCAATCGCATATCCCATTTTTCCAGAAGAAAAATTGGTCATAAAACGAACTGGATCAATCTTTTCACGTGTTGGACCAGCAGTTATTAATATTCTTTTTCCATGCAATGGTTTTTGTTCTGAAAAAGCCTCTTCTAACCGTGCGATAATCGCTTCAGGTTCTTCTAATCTTCCTTTCGCTACATAACCACACGCTAAAAAACCTTCTCCAGGCTCAATAAATGTATATCCTAACGTTTTTAACGTCATCATATTTTTTTGAACAATTTTATTTTCATACATATGCACATTCATAGCAGGTGCAATCCACACTGGGGCTGTAGTAGCTAACAAAGTAGTTGTAATCATATCATCTGCAATACCGTTAGCTAACTTTCCAATACAATTGGCTGTAGCAGGTGCAACAAGTACAACATCTGCCCAATCTGCTAAATCGATATGAGCAATAACAGCTGAGTCTTTCTCATCGAATGTATCCGTATATACATCATGGCGAGAAAGCGCTTGGAATGTAAGAGGTGTAACAAATTTCATTGCCGACTCACTCATCATTACTTTTACAATAGCACCAGATTGTGTTAATTTACTCGTTAACGCAGCCGCTTTAAAGACCGCAATGCCTCCTGTTACACATAAAAGTATCTTTTTCCCTTTTAGCATATGGCTCGTCCTCTTTCTTTTTCAAACTTATAATACTGAAACAAGATTATCAGCTCATCAGTATCAATATTTCTTCCCTACCGTAAAAAAATAACAACCTACTTGTAAATAGGTTGTTACCGTTACATAGAAAATTATAAAGTCTATGTTTTAAATTGTCGAAGACAAAGTCTTATTCAGTTACTTTATCTTCACTTGGTACGTAGCTTAACGCTTCCATATCGATTTCTTCTAATGCTTTACCTACACATTTATGAGAAACTGGTTTTTCTACAACACAGTTATTAGCAAGTTGCATTTCGCGCGCACGTTTTGCAGCCACTGTTACAAGTGTATATTTAGAATCGATTTTTGTTAATAATGAATCAATTGATGGATTTAACATAATTATAGACCCTCCGTCATTTCTTTATAATATTTTGCTACTCTTTCGCGGCGGCAATGTTCGCCAACCACAATTGCTTTAATTCTTTCACAAGCTAGTTCAACTTGGTCGTTTTCTACAACGTAGTCGTAAGCGTCCATCATATCAATTTCTTCTTTCGCTACCGTTAAACGATTTTCAATAACATCTTCAGTTTCTGTACCACGACCGACAATTCGGTTCTTTAGTTCAGATAAACTTGGAGGTGCTAAGAAAATAAATACACCTTCTGGGAAAGCTTTCTTAACTTGAATTGCTCCTTGCACTTCAATTTCTAAGAATACATCTTTTCCTTCTTGTAATGTTTTTTCAACATAGTCAATTGGTGTTCCGTAATAATTACCTACGAACTCAGCCCACTCAAGTAATTTTTCATTACGAATCATTTCCTCAAATTCTTCTCTCTCTTTAAAGAAATAATCCACACCATCCACTTCACCTTCACGCGGCTTACGTGTCGTTACTGAAATGGAGTACTGAAAACGTGTATCCTCATGACTAAACAGCTCTTTTCGAACCGTTCCTTTACCAACCCCAGAAGGTCCTGAAAGAACGATGAGCAATCCTCTTCTACTTCTCATAAATATGTAAAACCTACCCTTCCTCACTTAAATCTTCTTTATTATTCAAACGATGTGCAATCGTCTCTGGCTGAATTGGACTTAATACAACATGCCCATCATCCATAACAATAACCGCCCTTGTTTTTCTCCCATACGTAGCATCAAGCAAAGCATTATGTTCGCGTGCTTCCTGTACTGTTCGTTTAATAGGAGCTGACTCCGGACTTACAATAGCAATAATTCGATGAGCAGATACAATATTTCCGTATCCAATATTTAAAAACCGCATGGCCATAGTTTGCGCCTCCTAGTAAGTCTATCCGATTTCTCCACCACGTATAACTTTATATATTTTTTGAAAGCTACTCAATATTTTGTACTTGTTCACGAATTTTTTCAAGGTTATTTTTCATTTCTACAACATATTTTGAAATTGTTAAGTCATTTGCCTTAGAACCAATCGTATTAATTTCTCTATGCATCTCTTGCACGATGAAATCCATTTTCCTTCCAACAGGCTCTTCAATCTGCAGTGTTTCACGGAATTGTTCTAAATGACTTTGCAAACGAACTAACTCTTCGTGAATATCACAACGCTCAGCAAAGATTGCAACTTCTGTTAGCAATCTTTGTTCATCTAGATCTTGATTATGTAATTCCTTTAAGCGATTTTCTAATCGTTCACGATATTTTTGTGTAACAATTGGTGCATGCGGAATAATAGCATTTACACAATTATGAATCTCTTGTAAGCGATACGCTATATCTTTATGTAATCGTTCTCCTTCGCCATCTCTCATCGTTTTTAACATATGAGCAGCTTGGCGAACAGCCTCATATAAACTGTTCTCAAATTGTTCATTTACGTTTTCTACCTCTTCAATCGCTGTTACTTCTGGCATTGCCATTAATTGCTCGAGTGTAATAGAATCTTGTAATTGAAATTTTCCTTTTATATCTTCCATAATTGATTGGTACTGCTCAAGAAGCGACCAATTCACACTTAATTTTCTTTCAACAAGCCCTTCACCCGCTATACTAATAGACACTTCAATACGTCCACGGCGAACTTGCTGTGCAATTATTTTACGAATTTTGTCTTCAAATACCGTCATTTGCTTCGGTAGTCGAATACTCATCTCTAGAAAACGGTGGTTCACCGATTTCATTTCTACTGTAATTTGAAAAGTATCACTCTCTACTTTCGACCTTCCAAATCCTGTCATACTACAAATCATTTTTTATCACATCCAAGCCATGAAATAACTCAATGAAAAAGGTAATAGAGACAAGGCTCTACTACCTTCTGTAAATTATATCACATTTTCATATCATTGACTATTTCAAGTTTAATCCCTTCTTATATAATATCGGCTTTTCCTTCTTCCCCTTTTTCCCTGTTAATAAAGAGCCTACTAATAAGAAGGTCGGAATTGACGATAAACCTCCAATTAACAACCAATCTCTCGCTTGTATTGGCATCGTGCTAAAAATCGGTTGTAACGGTGGATAATATATAACGACTAGCATGAGTAGTAATGAAATGATAACCGCTCCTACTAAATACACATTTCCAAACGGATTGCGGTGGAAAACAGAATGCTCACTTCGGCAATCAAATACATGAATAAGCTGAGCAAGTACCAACGTCGCGAATGCTACAGTTTGTGCATATTTCAGTTCATTTGGATGTTGATTATACGCAATAATAAACGCTACTAACGTCACTGCTCCTATTAGAAAGCCACGGCTTATAATTTTCCAGGCAAGCCCTCTAGCAAATACCCCTTCTTTCGGATGACGCGGCGTTCTCTTCATCACGTCTCCCTCGGCCTTATCCAAACCTAACGCCATCGCCGGTAAACCGTCAGTAACTAAATTCACCCATAAAATTTGAATTGGAACCATCGGCAGCGGTAGTGCAAGTAACATGGCAAATAACATGACCAAAATTTCTCCAACGTTCGATGCTAATAAATAACGAATAAACTTACGTATGTTCTCGTATATATTTCTACCTTCTTTAATTGCTGATTTTATTGTAGCGAAATTATCGTCCAGCAATACGAGAGATGAAGCTTCTTTTGCAACATCTGTCCCTGTAATTCCCATCGCTATCCCAATATCCGCAGTTTTTATAGCCGGAGCATCGTTTACTCCATCACCTGTCATCGCCACTATATGCCCTTTATTTTGCAACGCCTTAACAATTTTTAATTTATGTTCTGGTGATACACGAGCAAATACATACGTATCTTCTACAACATTTTCTAATTCTTCTACATCCATAGTTGCGAGTTCTACCCCTTCAACAACGCGTCCACCTGGTGGTAAAATACTTAATTGTTCTGCAATCGCCATTGCAGTCACTTTATGATCACCTGTAATCATCACTGTTCGAATACCAGCTTCTCTGCACTCTTTTACTGCCTGCTCTACTTCTGGTCTTGGCGGATCAATCATTCCTTGTATTCCAACTAACATAAAATCTTTTTCAACGTCTCTTTCATGTTCAATTGAGTCTGTTACTTTTAAAGGCTTAAAAGCAACTGCAATTGTTCGAAGTGCTTGACTACCTAAGCTATGAATAGCCGCCTGTACTTCTTTTCTATACAACTCACTTAATGGTTGCTGCTTATCCCCCCATAAAATCGTTTGACTCATTTGCAGAAGGACATCTGGTGCTCCCTTCGTAACGACAAACTTTTTCCCCTCTCGATCTCGTACAATAACACTCATCATTTTTCGAGTTGAATCAAACGGAAATTCACGAATAATTTCAAATTTCCCTTTCAGCGCCTCACGCGTTATCCCCGCTTTCATTGCTGCAGCTACAAGCGCCCCCTCAGTTGGATCTCCATCTAATACATACGCCTTTTTCTTTTGAATAATATTTGCGTTATTACATAGCGAACCAAATGTAAGTAGTTGATAAAGTGATTTCGTCTTAGCTGGATTAATTTCTTTTTCACCTTTCATAAAAGAGCCATTAGGTTCATACCCTTGGCCTGCCACTTTCCACAATTCTCCACCTGACCACATATGTGTTACCATCATTTTGTTTTGCGTCATCGTTCCTGTTTTATCAGAGCATATGACAGAAGCACAGCCTAACGTTTCTACTGCTGGTAACTTCCTTACAATTGCTCTCTTTTTTATCATACGCTGTACACCAAGCGATAAAGCTACTGTAACGATTGCTGGTAACCCTTCTGGAATAGCAGCAACAGCTAGCGACACGCCAGCTAAAAACATATGATATACTTCATTCCCTTGATACACACCAGCTAACACGACAAGCGCTGTCAAAATAAGAGCCACAATAATTAATATTTTTCCAAGTTGCTCTAATCTTCTTTGCAATGGTGTTTCCATTTGCTCTGCATTTTGCAACATATTTGCAATTTGGCCCATCGCTGTATTCATACCCGTTGCTACAACGACTCCTGTTCCAGACCCTCGTGTAATCATCGTACCCATAAAAGCCATATTTTTTTGATCACCAATTGAAACATCTTGCCCTTGCAACACTTCTACTTTCTTCTGCACTGGAACTGACTCCCCTGTTAAAGCTGATTCTTCAATATATAAACTCGACGCCTCAACAAGACGTACATCAGCTCCAATACGATCGCCACTAGAAAATTTAATAACATCACCTAAAACGAGTGCTTTAGACGGTGCCTTTACCCAATTTCCATTTCGCAGTACAGTTACTTGTGGGGCGGCTAGTTCTTTTAAAGCTTCCAAGGACTTTTCAGCTTTTCTTTCTTGAAAAAATCCGAGAATACCATTGATAATAACAATTGCCACAATCGCAATAGAATCAATGTATTCCCCTAAAAAAGCCGAAACGATTGTTGCACCAAACAAAACAAGCACCATAAAATCTTTAAATTGCGCCAAAAATACCATTAGTGCAGAAGGCCTTTTTGCTTCATCTAGTTCATTTGTACCAAATTTTTTTATTCGCCCTTCTGCTTCTTTCTCTGTAAGTCCAACCTTCACATTCGTATTCGTTCTTTCTTCCACTTCATGTGCACGCATTCCATACCAGTTCATCCTGCTATCGACCTCCTGATTCCAGACATACTCTATTGAAAGCTTATTCAGCCTCGTCCAAAAAAATGCTATAATTAACTTTTAGTTAGAAAGGAGTGTTCATTTATGGCATTCGATGGATTATTTACAAGAGCGATTACACATGAAATTGCAAATTCTCTTTACACGGGAAGAATTTCAAAAATATATCAACCTTCAAAATACGAGATTTTATTACATATTCGAGCAAACGGAAAAAATCAAAAACTGATTCTTTCCGCTCATCCGACATATGCACGTTTACACTTAACAAATCAAAATTATGATTCACCTGCACTTCCACCAATGTTCTGTATGCTTCTTCGTAAGCATTTAGAAGGTGGATTCATTGAAAAAATTGAACAAATTGATTTAGAGCGTATTATTCAAATTACCGTTCGTAGCAGAAATGAAATTGGTGATGAATCGCTAAAAACATTAGTAATTGAAATTATGGGACGACATAGTAACATCATTTTAATAGACACAAAAACAAACAATATTTTAGATAGCTTAAAACACGTTTCCTTAGCAGTAAACCGACATCGAACTGTATACGCTGGAGCTGAATATATTGCACCACCAGCACAACATAAAATTAACCCACTTCAGATCGAAACAAATGATGAATTTATTAGACCGCTAGACTTTCTATCTGGAAACATGGATAAACAGCTAGTCGGAACCTTTACCGGAATATCACCGTTATTCGCAAAAGAAGTAGTGAAAAAAGCAGGTATGGTAAATGAAAAAGCATTAGCTGACGCATTTTTCTCCATACAAAAACCATTATTAACTCATACATATTCACCAACAATGACTACTTCAAATGGGAAAGAATTCTTTTATCTTTTCCCTCTTGCGCACTTAGCTGGAGAAGACAAGACATTCTCATCTGTTAGTGAATTGCTAGACCGTTTCTTTTTTGGAAAAGCAGAGCGTGACCGTGTAAAACAACAAGCTCATGATTTAGAGCGCTTTATGCAAAACGAAAAAAATAAAAATGAGAAAAAACTCATTAAACTAGAAAAAACATTACAAGATGCTGGAAAAGCAGATAAATATCAACTATTTGGAGAACTACTTACAGCCAATATGTACGCTTTGAAAAAAGGTGATAAAGATATTGAAGTCGTTAACTATTATGATGAAAATGGTGGAACTGTAAAGATCGCATTAGATCCTTTAAAAACGCCATCTGAAAATGCACAACGCTATTTCCAAAAGTACCAAAAAGCGAAAAATTCCGTTGTTGTTGTAGAAGAACAAATCGAAAAAACAAAGGAAGAAATTCTTTATTTTGATAGCTTACTTCAACAAATGGAAGCTGCTTCTTCAAAAGATATTGAAGAAATTCGTGAGGAATTAGCTGAAGAAGGTTATATGCGCAATCGTAAAACGAAAAACGGAAAGAAAAAGCCTACTAAACCAGTATTAGATAAATATGTAGCAAGTGATGGCACAGAGATTTTCGTCGGTAAAAACAATAAACAAAATGATTATTTAACAACGAAATTTGCCCGTCGTGATGAAATTTGGTTACATACGAAAGATATACCTGGTTCTCACGTTGTCATTCGTTCTTTAGAACCTGCTGAAGAAACTTTACTAGAAGCTGCCAAAATTGCTGCTTATTACAGTAAAGCAAAAGAGTCTAGTTCTGTACCTGTTGATTTCACAAAAATACGCCATGTGAAAAAACCGAGTGGTGCAAAACTTGGTTTTGTTACGTACGACAATCAGCAAACAGTTTATGTAACACCAGATGCTGATACTGTAATGAAATTAAAAGCGTAAATACAAAAATGCGTTGCTTATAAGCAACGCATTTTTTATATGTTGTCAATTTAGTTGCTATATCCATTCCATATTGTCAAAAAATTTGACAGTTTCATTTCACATTTGTATAAATTTTTTTACAACATGTAAATAACGTACAAGTGCAACTCCAATCAATATTTTTATCTCCCCTCCCCTAAAATATATGTTGCCCCTACCATACTTTCTTCAAATATACATCCTGGCACACTATTTGCTTTATTCAATACTGTGAATAGGGGGAATAACATGACTTTAAAAATTAATAAAATCCAAAATCAACTACAAAACTACGAAATTGACGGATTGCTTATTACCAAAAAAGAAAACCGCCAATATGCAACTGGTTTTACAGGTAGCGCTGGCGTCGTCTTACTCTCTGCGGATAAAGCAGTTTTTATAACTGATTTTCGCTATGTTGATCAAGCGAAATCACAAATAAAAGATGCTGAAATTATTATGCATGAAGGAAATTTAGAAAAAGAAATTGCAAATCAAGTATCGAAATTAAACATTCAAAAACTCGGAATTGAAGAAAATAATATGACATTGCAACAATATAAAAACTTACAAAAATATGTACATACGGAAATGGTTCAAGTGTGTGAAATCATTGAAAACATTCGTCTTATTAAAGACACCCATGAAATAGAAACAATGAAAATCGCAGCTAATATTGCTGACGAAGCATTTCACCACATCCTTACGTTTCTAAAACCAGGAATAAGTGAAAATGATGTACGAGATGAGTTAGAATTTTTCATGCGAAAAAAAGGGGCTACATCCTCTTCCTTCCAAATCATCGTAGCTTCTGGCGTCCGTTCTTCACTTCCTCATGGAGTTGCATCCAATAAAATAATCGAACGAGGCGACGTCGTTACATTAGATTTCGGTGCACTTTACGATGGATATTGTTCCGATATAACACGTACTGTAGCAATTGGAGAACCATCAGAAGAATTCAAAAAAATATACAATGTTGTACGGGAAGCATTAAAACGTGGGACTGAAGCAATTAAACCTGGGGAAACTGCAAAACGTATCGATGATATAACGAGAGATTACATTACTGAGCATGGATATGGCCAATATTTTGGACACTCTACTGGTCATGGTCTTGGGTTAGAAATACATGAACCTCTTCGCCTATCCCAAGAAAGTAAAGCTACTTTAGAAGAAGGTATGGTTGTTACCGTTGAACCTGGTATTTATATTCCGAACTGGGGCGGCTGTAGAATTGAAGATGATATCGTCATTACAAAAGACGGATATGAAGTGATTACAAAATCAACTCGGGAACTAATTGTTATTCCGTGTTGAAATCATAGCCTTTTTTAAAGGAGTTTTTCGTTGCACATAGAATTCATTCTCTGGAGTCATCGTTTAAAGAGGGGGAATTTTAATTGAACTTTGTAATTGATAAAATAGATGGTTTACAGCCTGAATTTTCAAAACTTGTTTCCATGATGGATTACGCTCGCTATACAACAATGCAAGCCGTGGAAGGTTTAACAATTGAAGAACTTGATTATTTATATGATGAGGAAGCAAACTCAATTGGCATGCTTTTGTACCATATGGCCGCTATTGAATTTTACTACCAGATTCATACTTTTGAAGACCGTGAACCAACGGAGGCTGAGTTAGAACGTTGGTTACCTGCTATTGAGTTAGGGGATCTTGGACGTGAGAAAGTAAAAGGAAACTCTATAGAATTTTACATAAACACATTACAAGAAGTACGTTCGAAAACGATCGAGACTTTTCAATCGTTACCTGATGAATGGCTATTTAAAACGACAGACTTTTGGTATGACAAACCAGCAAATAACTACTTTAAGTGGTTTCACGTATTTGAAGATGAAATCAATCATCGCGGACAAATTCGCTTAGTTAAAAAGATGCAAAAAGCTCATTCAATAAAATGAGAAAATGCCACCTTATTTGGTGGCATTTTCTATTCGTTAGCGAATAGCTTTTCATTTACTTTTTTAACGACTAGCGCTACCACTATTAAAATGCATGTTAAATATAACAATTTCGCAAAAAATAACCATCCTTGAAACATTACAATTCCATCTATTATTTCATTTCCCTTCAGTAACAAAAATGGAATCGTGCTAATTATAATACCAAACTCGATGCTGAAAACAATTTTCTTTTTTCTGCTATATGATTTCCATTCGTTCCAGCGATACATAGGTGCAAAAATCAATACTCCTATACATAATATAACTGGTACCCATTCACTTTTAAAAAATTGCCCTGAAATAACTGATAATAGTAAACAAACGAGCACACCATAATAACCTATTTTCTCTCTCATTCGTACTCCCCCATTCTACTTCTCCTTTAATATGTAACTTGCTATGCTTATAACAATTCTTAGAAAAATAACTACTACAATTACAATATAAAGACTTTTTGCAGACGACATCCATTCTTGAAAAATAGACATTTTCTCCATTTGTTTCTGACCCTCTATTAAAATAACTCCTACGAATAATGAACAAACAACGATGATACCTATCATAATTCCAATACTTTTCTTGCTATATTGTTTCATATCATCCCAGTTATATAAAAGTATAAGTACAAACCCAAAAACAGGTATAATACTGATCCATTCATTGCTTGTAAACATATTTAAAATGATGAATAGACTACAAGAGAGGATAAAGCCCCAAAACCCAATTATTTTGCGCATAAGCCCTCCTTTAATTCCATTTTTAGGATTAATTGTATTGTAACATCCATTTTTTATCCTTACCATTGCAGTACATGAAATTTTACTTTTTTTCTGTTTCTTATACTCACATACTTTCCCTACTTTCATACAATAAACTACACGATTGCCTAAGGATGTGAATGTTATGGGAGTTGAATTAACGCTATTACACGCTCTCTATGTTATTTGTTTACTCACTATTATTATCTTTTTTATTTTCCGAAAGGATACGACGATTATTTGTATCGTTTTCATCTTTTTATTAGCATTAACTGCTACAAGTTCTATCCCTCTTGCCGTTAGCGGCATTTTTCAAAGTTTTATTTACGCTATTACTGAGCTATTACCAACTATATTAATCATTTCCATTATCGTATCCATGAGCAATTTACTCGTTCATACCGGCATAAATGATACGATGATTTCACCATTTACAAAGATGATTCGTACCCCTACCCTCGCCTACTGGATTATCGGCCTTTTAATGATGACAATTTCTTTCTTCTTTTGGCCTTCTCCAGCTGTTGCCTTAATGGGAGCGATTTTATTACCGGTTGCTGTACGTGTCGGTCTTCCGCCAATTGGAGTGGCAATTGCTATGAACTTATTCGGTCATGGGATTGCTTTATCCGGCGACTTCGTTATACAAGGTGCACCAAAATTAACTGCAGACGCTGCTGGTCTTCCTGTTTCTAGCGTTGTTTCTGCAAGTGTTCCACTCGTTATCGTTATGGGGGTTGTGACAACTTCTGTCGCTTTTTTCTTCTTACGAAAAGAGTTTCATACAAGACCATCGTTACAAGACTCTGTTTCATCAACGGAACCATCTAAAACTACTATTTTATTATCCCCTCACATAAAGAAATGGCTCGCTATATGTATCCCTATCGTATATATCATTGATATCCTTTGCATGATTCAATTTAAACTACAAGGAAGCGATGCAACTGCACTTATCGGCGGGACGACTGTTATTATGATTATCATCATTTCTCTCATCGCCTATAAAGGCAATGGACTGAATAAAACGACCGATTATTTTATAGAAGGTCTCCAATTTGGATTTAAAATTTTCGGACCAGTTATTCCAATCGCTGCACTCTTTTATTTAGGGGATAGCGGCTTTGTGAAAATTATCGGGGACTATTTACCGAAAGGTTCGCACGGAATCATTAACGACTTAGGAATCGCTTTGTCTCAAACAGTTCCTTTAAATCAATATGTATCGGCGGGAACATTAACTATCGTTGGTGTCATAACAGGTTTAGATGGATCTGGCTTTTCTGGTATATCACTTGCTGGTTCCATTGCCAATCTTTTCGGAACAGCACTTGGGCATGGCACAGCTACATTAACAGCACTCGGGCAAATTGCTGCCATATGGACCGGAGGCGGGACGTTAATTCCTTGGGCACTTATTCCTGCCGCTGCAATTTGTAAAGTGGATCCATTTGAACTTGCACGCCGAAACTTTTTACCGGTTGTTATCGGTTTACTTGTCACCACGATCGTTGCGATGTTTCTTCTATAGCGTAAGCAAGTTTTCTCTTGCTTACGTATTTTATTGTGAAATCCAGCATTTATTACTGACTTTCAAAAGGGATTATATACATGTTAGCGAAGTTATATTAAGAGAGTATTTTTTTAAAACGTTTACGAGAAACAGATTACTTCCATTCGAAAAGGGGACATAACTATGAATGAATTGATTTTCGTCTTATTAATTTGTCCGTTACTTATCTTTATCGTTTCTGTTGTTGGAACCCGCAAGACGAAAACGTATTACGTCATGCCGATTGTAACGTTTGCTAGTTTTTTAATAATAGGTGTTATCGCCTTTACTCCAAAATTCTTCTTTTGGGTTGGCATGTACAGTATCTTTTCATTTATTATTTCTTATATGACGCTATTGTTTGTAAGAGGATATGAGGTTGCGGAAAACGCTAAATAGTTATTAGCAAGGAGATTATCATATGATTTTCTTTGATATTGATGGAACTTTACTTGATTATAAGGCTGCTGAAAGAAATGGTATTATAGATTTCTTTCAAGTATATAGTACTATTTTTTCAGGTAATGAATTAGAGGCAACAGAAGTCTGGCATGAATTATCAGAAGCATATTTCAACAAATTTTTATCCAAGGAATTATCTTTTCAAGAACAACAAAGGATGCGAATGTATCATTTATTTAAAACATATGGAGTAAACTTATCACCCGAAGAATCTCAGCACAAATTCAATCAATATATAAAACTATATAAGAACAACTGGACCGCGTTTGAAGATGTACACTATACATTACACGCCTTGCAGCAAGAAGGGCACACATTAGGTATCATTAGCAATGGTGACTATGAGCAACAAGTCGAAAAGTTAACCACTCTAAACATTCTACAATATTTTAAATATATATTTACTTCTAGTGAACTTGGCATATCGAAACCAAACCCTGAAATTTTTCAAAGAACTGTATTACAATCGAATCTTGAAATGAAAGATTGCTATTATATTGGTGATCGATTAAAGACAGATGCAATTAGTAGTACAGCAGCTGGAATGCAAGGGATATGGTTAAATCGGGATAACTCGCAACTCAAATGTGATGTTCCTACTATCTGTTCGTTACATGAAATTATAACAATGATAAAAAAAGACGACCACGTTCCCCCGCAGTCGTCTTTTTTCGTGTTACGCTGTGATCCAAGCTTCGTTAGCTGGATTTTTGCGCCACTCTTGTAATTTTTTCGTTTCAGCTTGTCCGATCATACCTTTTTCTGCTGCTACTTCAGTTAATGCACTGTAGTCGCTTAAAGAGTATGATGCTACGTTAGCTGCTTCTAGTTTTTCTTTTCCTGCTTCTAGCTCGTATGTGAAGATTGATACGATTCCTAATACTTCACAGCCAGCTTCGCGAAGTGCTTCTACACATGTAATTGCACTACCGCCAGTTGAAATTAGGTCCTCTACTACTACTACCTTTTGACCTTTTTCAGCTTTTCCTTCAATTTGGTTCCCTTTACCGTGACCTTTTGCTTTACTACGTACGTAGCACATTGGTAAATCCATACGATCGCTTACCCATGCAGCATGCGCAATACCAGCAGTTGCTGTTCCTGCAATAACTTCTACAGTTGGGAAGTGCTCTTTAATTAACTCTTCTAATCCAGCTGCAATCGCTTGACGTACTTTTGGATAAGATAAAGTTAAACGGTTATCACAATAAATTGGTGATTTCATACCTGAAGACCAAGTGAATGGATCATTCGGTTGTAAAAATACTGCTCCAATTTCTAATAAATGCGATGCGATTTCTTTTTTCATACTGTTACACCTTCCCACTGTTTTTTTACTGTTTTATACGCTTCAAGCGGATTTTCTGCTTTTGTAATACTACGTCCAACTACGATATAGCTTGAGCCAAGTTCCCTCGCACGTTTCGGTGTTGCTACGCGCACCTGGTCATTTACATCATCGCTCGCAAGACGAATCCCCGGTGTTACTGTTACAAATTCATTTCCGCATACTTCACGTAATTTTGGAACTTCAAGTGTTGAACAAACAACGCCATCAAGTCCACTTTCTTTCGTTAGTTTTGCATAATGAGCAACCGCTTCTTCTAACGTTTTCTCAATGCCGATCTCTTTTTTCATCATAGCTTCCGAAGTGCTTGTTAGTTGTGTAACTGCAATACAAATCGGTCTCTCTTTTCCTTCTTGCTTACCTTCCTCTAATCCCTCAATCGCAGCTTTCATCATACTGCTTCCCCCAGCAGCATGAACATTTACCATATCAACATCTAGACTAGCTAGGCTACGCATAGCGCTTTTTACTGTATTCGGAATATCATGAAGTTTTAAATCTAGAAAAATCTTATGTCCTTTTTCTTTTAAGTACGTAATAATTGCAGGGCCTTCTTTGTAAAATAACTCCATACCAACTTTGACAAATAACTCTTCCCCTTCAAAGTGGCGCAAGAATTGTTCTACATCTTGTTTCCCTGGAAAATCTAATGCAACGATTAACGACTGTGACATGTTTGCTTCCAGCTCCTTCCTTGGCATTCCGAAATGTGATCAAATCCTAATTCATCTAGTAACGCTGGTAACTCTTCAATAATTGTCGGACATACGAACGGATCGATAAAGTTCGCTGTACCTACTGCAACTGCGCTTGCGCCAGCGTAGAAGAATTCGATTACATCTTCCGCTGTTTCAATACCACCCATTCCGATAATTGGAATGTTAACCGCTTGGCTTACTTCATGTACCATACGAATTGCTACTGGCTTAATCGCAGGACCTGATAATCCACCTGTACGGTTTGCTAAAATTGGTTTAGCTGTTTTTAAATCTAGACGCATACCAAGCAATGTATTAATCATCGTTAAACCATCGGCACCTGCATTTTCAATCGCTTTTGCGATTTCTACAATGTTTGCCACGTTCGGTGACAACTTCACGTATACAGGTACTTCAGAAACCTCTTTTACTCGCTTCGTTAAATCAGCAGCAATTTCAGGATTTGTACCAAAGGCGATACCACCTGTTTTTACGTTCGGACAAGAAATATTTAATTCTAGTGCATGGACATTAGGCGCTTTAGAAATTTCCTTTGCAACCGCTACGTAATCCTCAGCTTGTGAACCTGCAACGTTTGCAATGATTGGAAGGTCAAATTGTTCTAACCATGGTAATTCAGAATTCATTACTTTTTCTAATCCTGGGTTTTGAAGTCCGATTGCATTTAACATGCCACCCGGTGTTTCAGCAACACGAGGCGTCGGATTTCCATAGCGTGGTTGTTCTGTCGTCGCTTTAATCATGATTGATCCTAGTACACTTAAATCGTAAAACTGTGCATATTCACGACCAAATCCAAAGCATCCAGATGCCGGTATAATTGGATTTTTTAATGATAATCCTGGTAATTCAACTTGCAATCTGTTCATAGTACAACCTCCCCGATTGGAAATACTGGTCCGTCGCTACACACCTTCTTGTAAGAATGTCCACTTGGATCTTCTTGTAAGTGGCATACACATGCGAAACAAGCTCCAATACCACAGCCCATACGTTCTTCTAATGAAATATAGGCTTTTTTCTCTTTGTAACGTCCTTCTAATGCACGAAGCATCGCTAACGGACCACATGAATAAAGAATATCAAAGTCAATTCCATAATGATCAATTACATCTGTGACAAATCCTTTTGTACCGTGTGTACCGTCTACTGTCGCAACGTACGTATCACCAAGCTCTGCAAATTTTTCTTCATAGAAAACGACATCTTTCGTTTGGAAACCTAAGATGTGAATCACACGTACACCTTTTGCAACGAGGCGCTGTGATAGTTCATAAAGTGGTGGTACACCAATCCCCCCGCCTACTAGTAAAGCTGTTTGACCAGCTTCTGCTTCTTCTACAGGAAAACCGTGTCCTAATGGTCCTAATACATCTACCATTTCACCTTGTTTTCTAGTTGCTAATGTTTTTGTCCCTTGTCCTTCCGCACGATATAGCATTGTAAATTCGTTCTTCTCTTGATCTACATTACAAATACTAATTGGGCGGCGCAGAAGGGGCGCAATGCCCTCTGCTACCTTAATGTGTACAAACTGCCCTGGTTCGTTCATTTGCTGTACTAAAGTTCCTTGAAGCACTAATTCGTAAATGTTCTTTGCGATTTCTTTTTGATTAACGACGATCATATTTTGCTTTTGCATCATGCATGTACCACCTCGTGACGCTTTGTTTGCGTAATTTCTTTCATTGAATGAGCTGAGAATGTCATAGATTCTAATACTCGTAAGATTGCTCTCGTTGTATCAAGTGATGTTAAGCAAGCTACACCATTTTCTACTGATTCACGGCGAATGCGGAAACCATCACGCGCTGGTTGTTTGCCTTTTGTTAATGTATTGATTACAAACTGTGCTTTTCCTTGGCGGATAATATCTAGTAAGTTGTAGTCCTCAGAATCAATTTTGTTTACAACTTGTACTGGGATATTTTGCTCTGTTAACGATTTTGCTGTTCCAGCTGTTGCTAATAAGTTATAGCCGATTTCATGGAAACGTTTTGCAATTTCCATCGCCTCTTCTTTATCTTTATCCGCTACAGTAATGATTACTGATCCGTGCGTTGGGATGTTAATTCCAGAAGCAACTAACCCTTTGTATAATGCTTTTTCAAGCGTTAAATCTTTACCCATTACTTCCCCTGTTGATTTCATTTCAGGTCCTAATGTTGTATCCACTGAGCGTAGTTTCGCGAATGAGAATACCGGAGCTTTTACATATACTTCTTTCTCTTCTGGGTGATAGCCCGTTCCGTATCCTTGCTCTACTAGGTCTTGCCCTAGAATAACTTTCGTTGCAACGTTTGCCATTGGTACACCTGTAATTTTACTTAAGAATGGTACTGTACGGCTCGCACGTGGATTTACTTCAATTACGTACACTTGATCTTCGAATACTACAAACTGGATATTTAGTAATCCAACAATGTTTAATCCTTTTCCAAGTGCAATTGTATGTTCAATAATTTGTTCTTTTAATTTTTCAGATAAGCTTTGTGGTGGATATACTCCAATTGAGTCACCAGAGTGAACTCCAGCGCGTTCAATATGTTCCATAATACCTGGAATGAATACATTCTCACCGTCTGAAATTGCATCTACTTCAATTTCTTTACCGACCATGTAACGGTCGATTAATACTGGGTGATCTGCGTGAACTTTAACTGCATTTTTCATGTAGTGCAGTAGTTCTTCTTGACGATATACGATTTCCATCGCACGTCCACCTAGTACGTAAGATGGTCTTACTAATACTGGGTAACCAATTTCTTCTGCGATTGCTACCGCTTGTTCTACAGTCGTTGCTGTTTTACCAACTGGTTGTGGGATACCAAGTTTTGTTAAAGCAGCTTCGAATTTATCTCGATCTTCTGCACGGTCTAAGTCTTCAAGTGATGTTCCTAAAATCTTCACACCATGTTCTTCTAATTTTGCCGCTAAGTTAATCGCCGTTTGTCCACCGAACTGAACGATAACACCTTCTGGTTTTTCTAAATCGATGATGTGCATTACATCTTCAATCGTTAATGGTTCAAAGTATAATTTGTCAGAAATACTGAAGTCTGTTGAAACAGTTTCTGGGTTATTGTTAATGATAATCGCTTCATATCCAGCTTCTTTAATTGCCCATACTGAGTGAACTGTTGCATAGTCAAACTCAACACCTTGACCAATGCGGATCGGACCAGATCCTAGAACTACTACACTCTTACGATCTGTTACAATTGATTCGTTTTCCTCAGCGTATGTGCTGTAGTAATACGGTGTTGCAGATTCAAACTCTGCCGCACAAGTATCTACCATTTTGAATACTGGCGTCATATTATTTTCTTTACGCATATCGTAAATTTCGCGCTCCGTTTTGTTCCAAGCTGCTGCGATGTAGTGATCGCTGAAGCCCATTTCTTTTGCGGTTTGTAGTACTTCCATATTTCCTACATTCGCTTTTACTTCGCGTTCCATATTTACGATGTTTTCAACTTTTTGTAAGAAGAAGAAGTCCATTTCACACCATTCGTTAATCTCTTCTTTCGTTACACCTTGACGAATTGCTTCTGCTATGATAAACAGTCGCTCATCATCTGCTTTAATAATGCGTTTTTTCATTGTTTCTTTATCAAGTTCTTTTAAGTGGTCTAATTCTAAGTGATAAATGCCAAGCTCTAAAGAACGAACCGCTTTTAATAATGATTCTTCTAAGTTACGTCCGATTGACATAACCTCACCAGTTGCTTTCATTTGCGTTCCAAGTGTTCTGTTCGCTGATTCAAACTTATCAAATGGCCAGCGTGGAATTTTTGAAACAACATAGTCTAATGCTGGCTCGAAGCAAGCGTAAGTTTTTTGTGTTACTGGGTTTACGATTTCATCTAATGTTAAGCCGACTGCAATTTTCGCTGCTAATTTCGCAATTGGATATCCAGTTGCTTTAGATGCTAATGCAGATGAACGACTTACACGTGGGTTTACTTCGATTACATAGTATTGGAAGCTATATGGATCTAGTGCAAGCTGAACGTTACATCCACCTTCAATTCCTAGTGCACGAATAATTCGTAATGAAGTGTTACGTAACATTTGGTATTCACGGTCGCTTAACGTTTGGCTCGGTGCTACAACGATAGAATCACCTGTATGAACACCAACTGGATCGATGTTTTCCATGTTACATACTACAATCGCGTTATCATTTGAATCACGCATTACTTCATATTCAATTTCTTTACAACCAGCAATACTTTTCTCTAATAAACATTGTGTTACTGGGCTATGTTTTAAACCACTTGTTACGATTTCAATTAACTCTTCTTCGTTATGGCAAATTCCGCCGCCCGTTCCGCCTAATGTGAATGCTGGACGAACGATTACTGGATAACCAATTTCGTTTACAAAGCTATATGCTTCATCAAGGTTATGAATGATTTCGCTTGGTGGTGTTGGTTCATTTAAATCTTGCATTAATGTACGGAACAAATCACGATCTTCCGCTTGCTCGATTGCCGATAATTTTGTTCCTAAAATTTCAACTCCGCACTCTTCAAGTACGCCTGATTTTGCAAGTTCAACAGCCATGTTTAAACCTGTTTGACCACCTAATGTTGGTAAGATTGCATCTGGACGTTCTTTACGAATGATTCGGCTTACGAATTCTAATGTTAAAGGCTCAATGTATACTTTATCTGCTGTTGCAGTATCGGTCATAATTGTTGCTGGGTTAGAGTTAACAAGGATTACTTTGTAACCTTCCTCTTTAAGAGATTGACAAGCTTGTGTACCAGAGTAGTCAAACTCCGCTGCTTGCCCAATTACAATTGGTCCCGATCCGATTACTAAAATTGTGTTAATGTCTAGGCGTTTTGGCATAACTCTTCCCCTTCTTTCTTGAAGTTTTCAATCATTGTTAAGAAATCTTCGAATAAATCATTTGCATCTTCTGGTCCTGCTGAAGCTTCTGGATGGTATTGTACTGTAAATGCAGGGAACTTCTTATGACGAAGGCCTTCTACTGTTCCATCATTTAAAGCAACATGTGTAATTTCAAGTTCTGTATTTTCAACTGATTCTTCTTCTACTGCGTAACCATGGTTTTGAGATGTAATTGCTACTTTTCCAGTTGCAAGATTTTTTACTGGATGGTTTAACCCACGGTGGCCGAATTTTAACTTACTTGTATTCGCCCCAGATGCTAGAGCGAACAATTGATGCCCTAGGCAAATTCCGAATAAAGGAACTTTACCGATAATGTCTTTTAACATTTCAATTGCTTCTGGTACATCTTTTGGATCCCCAGGTCCGTTACTTAGCATAATCCCATCTGGGCTAAGGCGTAAAATTTCTTCAGCTGTTGTGTTGTAAGGAACTACAATCACATCGCAATCACGTTTATTTAATTCTCTTAAAATACCATGTTTCATACCGAAGTCTACTAGTACAACGCGATGTCCGCGGCCTGGGCTTGGGTATGGATCTTTCGTTGATACGCGTTTCACATGATCTGTAAATACTGTCGCTTTTAATTGACTCACGATGTATTCTACATCTGCATCCATATTACAAAGGCGTCCGCGTAATGTACCGTATTGACGAATTTTTCTCGTTAATTTTCTCGTATCAATCCCTGCTAATCCTGGGATGTTTCTTTCTTTTAAGTAGTCATTTAACGAAATTTCATTACGGAAGTTTGATGGGTGATCACAAATTTCGTTTACGATTAAACCATTTACAGATGGGTGAATCGATTCAAAATCGTCACGGTTGATGCCGTAGTTTCCGATTAATGGGTACGTGAATGTTACAATTTGACCGCAATATGATGGATCAGATAATGTTTCTTGATATCCAGTCATTCCTGTTGTAAATACAACCTCACCTGACTTTTCGATTTCTCCTCCGAAACCTGTTCCAATTAATACTGTTCCATCTTCTAAGATAAGTTGTCTTTTCATACTAATGCACTCTCCTTTTGCCATGCGATCTTACCACCAACGATTGTCATTACCGGCCATCCTTGGCATTTCCAACCTGCGAATGGTGTATTTTTTCCTTTTGATAAGAATGTTGTTGGGTCAATCTCTTCTTCTTGTTCTAAATCAATAATTGTAATATCAGCTGTTCTACCTTCTTTCAGGCGACCTGCTTCTAAGCCGAATGTATCAGCTGGCTTTTCTGTTAAGAATTGAATTAATTGTTCTAATGTAATAATTCCTTTTTTCACAAGGTTTGTGTATAAAAGCGGGAATGCTGTTTCAAAACCAGTAATTCCGAATGGTGCTCTTTCAATTCCTTGTGCTTTCTCTTCTGCTGTATGCGGTGCATGATCAGTTGCGATCATATCGATTGTTCCATCTAATAAACCTTCAATTAATGCTGCATGATCTTCTTTTCCACGAAGCGGTGGGTTCATTTTAAAGTTAGGGTCAGCTGATGGGATATCATCTTCACATAACACTAGGTGATGAGGTGTTACTTCTGCTGTTACTTTAATTCCAGCGCGCTTTGCATCACGGATTACACGTACAGAGCCTTTCGTACTTACGTGACATACGTGATAGTGACAATCTACCGCTTCAGCAAGCAGTATATCCCTTGCAATATGTACAGATTCACATACTGATGGGATACCGTTTAATCCGTGTTTCTCAGAAAACTTCCCTTCATGTACACAACCTTTATTAATAAGAGTATTCTCTTCACAGTGCGCAACTACTGCCATATTTAATTTCGCTGCACGTTTCATAGCAGCTAACATCATGCTAGCATCTTGTACGCCTACACCGTCATCAGTGAAAGCAAATGCTCCAAGTTCTTTTAACGTTTCGAAATCTGTCATTTCAGAACCCGCTTGACGTACTGTAATTGCTCCATATGGTAATACGTTAACATGCGCTTTTTCTTTAATACGATTTTGTAAGTCTTCCATATGTTCTCTACAATCTGGTACTGGGCGTGTATTTGGCATTGCACAAATTGTAGTGAATCCACCTTTTGCCGCTGCTAGTGTACCTGTTTCAATTGTTTCTTTATGTTCACCACCTGGTTCACGAAGGTGTACATGTACATCTACTAATCCAGGTGCGATTAACTTTCCGTTCACATTGATTACTTCAGCATTATCTGCCGTAATATTTTCTGCTACCTTAGCGATTTTACCGTCTTGTACGAGAAGATCTGTTGCTACGATTTTTCCTTCTTCATTCATATAACGACCATTTTTAAACAAGTAATTCATGTTTCATTCCTCCTAATACATTTGGTAAGGCGCGTTTTAGTACAGCCATTCTTACGTAAACTCCATTTTCCATTTGTTTAAATATGCGTGAACGCTCACACTCAACAAGTTCACTTGCAATTTCAACATCTCGGTTTACAGGAGCTGGATGCATAATAATGCTTCCTTCTTTCATACGCTGTTCTCTTTCCACTGTTAATCCGTGTTTCTCATGATACTCTTTCATAATGTCTGTTTCATAATGATCATGACGCTCATGTTGTACACGAAGTAACATCATTACATCCACTTCTGGAACAAGCTCATCTAATGGTTTGTATGTTCCAAATGTGTTGTCTTCATCTTTCCACTCTTCTGGACTTGCGAAGTAAATTGTTGCACCCAGTTTCGTTAATGCTTCTGCATTCGAACGTGCTACTCGGCTATGACGAACATCTCCTACTATCGCAATCTTCAATCCTTCAAATCTTCCAAACTCTTGTTTAATTGTAAGAAGGTCGAGTAAGCACTGCGTTGGGTGGTTTCCACATCCATCTCCAGCGTTTAAGATTGGAATATTCACCTGATCTTTTAGTTCATCGAAGTAGCGATCTTGCTCGTGGCGGATGACCACTGCTTTTGTTCCGATTGATTCTAGTGTTCTTATCGTATCGTATAATGTTTCTCCTTTTTGTACGCTAGATGCATCAGCTGAAAAGTTTAAAACATCAAGTCCTAATCTCTTCTCAGCAACTTCAAAGCTAAATCTTGTTCTCGTACTATTCTCAAAGAACAAGTTTGCAACAAAAGTTTGCTCTGTCGTTTTGCTTTCTTTCCCATTCGCAAAATCTTCTGCGTCTTTTAGGATTTCTGAAATTTCTACTTCCGATAATTCACTCATCGTTAACAAATGGCTCATCGTCATCCCTCATCTTTCTGATTTTTATGTTACCACTTTTGTATTTTTATAACAACCTTTGCATAAAAATACCCTAGTCATGTGAGACTAGGGTGCAAGAAAGAAGCCACCCTTTCCAGTCTCACAGGACTGAATTAAAAGGTTATTATTATGAAGCAATCTGCTTAGATTGTTTTATTTGTTTCGTTTCCGGTAGTAGTAAATTTAGCAGTACACCTACAATTGCTGCTAGTGCCATTCCTTCTACTTGGAATGATTCTCCTACGTGAAGTACCGCTCCACCAATACCGATTACTAGTATTACTGATGCAATCATTAAGTTTCGTTTGTCACTTAAATCTGTTTTATCGTCTACCATCATACGTAATCCGCTTGATGCGATTACACCGAATAGTAAGATGGATACACCACCCATAACTGGTGTTGGTATCGAATGAATCAGTGCAGAAATCTTACCGATAAATCCGAACATGATTGCGAATACAGCTGAACCGATGAATAAGTATACACTGTACGCTCTTGTAATTGCTAGCACACCGATGTTTTCACCATACGTTGTATTCGGTGGTCCACCAATTAGTGATGCGATTAATGTTGCTACTCCATCACCGAAGATTGAACGGTGTAAACCAGGTTTTTCAATTAAATCTCTTTTAATAACATTTCCTAGTACAATTTGGTGTCCGATATGTTCTGAAATTGTTACTAGTGCTACTGGTACCATCAAGAGTACGATCTTCCATGAAAACTCTGGTGTGTATGTTACAAATGGTACTGTGAAATCTGGTACAACAAACCATTTTGCCTCAGCTACCGGCTTTAAGTCTACTAGCCCTTGGAAGTAAGCGAAAATATATCCGCCGATAATGCCAAGTAACACTGGTATGATACTGAAAAATCCTCTTCCGAATATTGAGCATATAATTGTAATTGCTAATGTTACTAATGCCACTGAAAAGTGTGTAAAGCTATATTTGCCATCCGCACCGTTCATCGCCATGTTAACTGCTGTATGTGCTAATGCTAAACCGATTACCATTACTACCGGGCCAACTACGATTGGTGGTAGTAATTTCATAATCCACTTTGATCCTGATTTCTTAATTCCGATTGAGATTAAGATATACACAAGCCCTGCTAGCAACCCACCAAGCATTGCTGCTCCCGGTCCACCTGCCGTTTTTGCTGTTATAATCGGTGCGATAAAGGCGAATGATGATCCTAGATAGGCAGGTACTTGACCTTTCGTTATAAGAAGAAACGCTAACGTTCCTAATCCACTTGATATTAATGCTACTGACGGATTCAATCCTGTTAAAAACGGAACAAGCACTGTTGATCCAAACATCGCGAACAAATGTTGTATACTTAAAAATAACCATTTTCCCGGTTTCGGTACTTCATTAACGTCTAACACTGGCTTTTGTTCCATTGTTACATCCTCCTTCAGTTTAAATCTTTGCAATAAAAAAACTCTTTGTGCCTGTGCACAAAGAGTCCTACACTTTCGTATGCCAAATTTGACATATGAAAGCCAAGACCCTTTGGCAGCCTCACAGGACTACATTTAAAAGGGCTTTACTTATCGTATATGCTTACTCGATCTTGTTGATCTGTCTCTTGCAAATCAACTTCGATACGCTCTTCACTTGATGTTGGAATGTTCTTTCCTACATAATCAGCGCGAATTGGTAGTTCACGATGACCTCTATCAACAAGAACCGCCAATTGGATTTGTGATGGTCTACCTAAATCCATCAGAGCATCCATTGCTGCTCGAACTGTTCTACCTGTATATAATACATCATCTACAAGGATAACTTTTTTCTTCGTAATATCTACAGGGATATCAGAACCTTTTACAAGTGGTTCTTTATTTTTCGATTGTAGCGTTAAATCATCACGATATAACGTAATGTCTAGCTCTCCAACCTCTATTTCTTTTCCTTCAATTTGACCAATTCGTTCTGCCAAACGTTGTGCAATAAAAATTCCACGAGTTTTAATTCCGACAAGAACACAATTATCGACACCTTTATTTCGTTCCACAATTTCATGACTAATTCGTGTTAAAGCGCGGCGAATCATTTGGTCATCTAAAACGACAGCTTTCTCTTGCATGCTCTACACCTCCAAGCTTTTTTCTTGCGTGAGAGTAATGGTATAAAAAAAGTCCTCTCAGCGTGTGCGAGAGGACTTTTGAAAAAGGGTATAGCATACCCTATGCATTTCAAACCGTTACCTTCTCAACCTCACGGGGCTGTGTTAAAGGATCATTATTTAACTGTTGTCAGTATCTCAGTTTTCTTATGATTTGTCAATACTATTTTCGTAAAATATTTAATGCGTCTTCAAATACTTCTGGAATCGGTGCCTCAAACTGAATATATTCACCAGTACGAGGATGATCAAAGCCTAAAATACCTGCATGAAGTGCTTGTCCATTCATATCTAATGTTTTCTTTGGTCCATACTTTGGATCTCCTGCAAGTGGATAGCCAATATATTTCATATGAACACGAATTTGATGTGTACGCCCTGTTTCTAAGCGACATTCTACAAGTGTGAAATCTTTGAATCGCTCTAACACTTGGAAATGCGTAACAGCATGCTTACCATTTTCATCAACCGTCATACTTTGGCGTTCTTTCTTATCACGAGCAATCGGAGCATCAATCGTTCCCTTATCGTGCGGAATAACACCGTGTACAATCGCTTTGTAACGTCTCGTTACTGTTTTTGCTACAAGTTGATTTACAAGTGATTCGTGTGCCATATCATTTTTAGCAACCATTAATAGACCAGACGTATCTTTATCAATACGATGCACGATACCCGGACGCATCACACCATTAATGCCTGATAAGTCTGTACAATGGTGCATAAGACCGTTCACAAGTGTACCACTTGTATGACCTGGTGCTGGATGCACAACCATACCACGCGGCTTATTAACAACAAGTACATCTGCATCTTCATAATAAATTTCTAAGTTCATATCTTCTGGCTGAATATCTAACTCTTCTGGCTCAGGAATCGTCACTGTAATTTCATCATTTTCTCTAACTTTATAATTCCCTTTTACAGCTTTTCCATTAACTGTAACAACGTCATCTTTAATCCATTGTTGTACTTGTGTACGTGACCATTCATTATTTATTCCTGCAACGAATTTATCAATTCGCTCGTTTTTTTGTTCTTCTGCAACTGTTACTTGTACTACTTCACTCATTCAATTACTCCTTCGTTTTCTTGCCTTCTAATAATGTTTGAATAATAATTAATACAACACCAATACATAATGCTGAATCAGCGATATTAAATACTGGATAGTTATACGAGAAAATATACACGTGAATGAAATCCACTACTTCTTGTCTAAATACACGATCAATAAAATTACCAATTGCTCCGCCTAAAATTAGACCTAATGAAATTCCTAGAAGCTTGTCTGTTTTTGCATATTTTTTCATATAAAATACGATAAATGCTACAAAAACGACTGTAATAATGTAGAAAAACCACATTTTATTTTCTAAAATACCCCAAGCAGCTCCTCTATTTCGATGTGATGTTATGTATAATACATTATCGATAATCGGAATACTCGTACCCAATTCCATGTTCTTTACAATTAGCCATTTCGATATTTGATCGATGGCAATGACAAATAACGCTATTACATAATATATCATTTTCATTTCCCCCACAAAGACAGTGTACCTCAAAATTTTAGCATAGCTGCCACCTTTTCACAATGAACCTTTATAGAAGAATAAAATAAATTAAAAAAAGGTAATATAATATCGTTGTGCACATTCATACATTTACTTTTTCATAGAAAAATTCATGAATGGTACGTGCAGTCGGCATCGTTTTCATTTGTTTTACCGACATTACTCTCCCTGTATCTTCACAAATACCATACATATCTATTTCCATTTTAAATAATGCACGTTCTACATCTTTTAAATCCTCTTTTATATCATGTAATAAAAGTTTTTTCTTTATCTCTTCCTTAATTTCATACCCAAGCTCTTCGCTAAACTCTGTATTATATTTGTACATAACCTCTTTAGCTAGCCTCTCTTGTAACTCTTTTCGCATCAATTGCAATTCTTCTTTGATTTCCATATACATTTCATTCACGTGTACATTCCTCCCAGTTGCAATGTACGATTAGTGTGTCCGAAATTTATATGCTTACCTCTCACACATTTTTCCTTCATAGGAAAGAGAGTGAAAGTTATTTCAATATACTGTTAACCAAAAAAATGACTGCACTTTACATGCAGTCACCCCTTATTATTTTACATAATTTTCTTTAACAACCGTTGCACAACGCTCACATAATGTTTCATGTTCAGCATCTTTACCAATTGTTTCTGAAACTACCCAACAACGTTCACATGTTTCACCAGTTGCTTGAACAACAACAACCGCTGTATGTTCATACTTCGGTGCATCTGCTGGCGCTTCTTCCATCATGCCACCAAGTTTGTACTCAGAAACGATGAATAATTGCTTTAAGTCTTCGTTAATAGACTCTAACATAGCTTTCATTTCTGCAGTTGGATATAGCGTAATACTTGCATTTAATGACTTACCGATTACCTTTTCATTACGAGCTACTTCTAACGCTTTTAATACGTCATCACGCAATGTCATAAATGCATCCCATTTTGTTTTTAATGCTTCTGCACCATCTAATTGTACAGCTTCTGGCATATCAGTTAATTGTACACTTTCTTCTGTTACACCTGGAATGTATGGCCATACTTCATCAGCTGTATGCGGTAAGATTGGTGTTACAAGTTTCGTCAATGCAACAAGAACATCATATAATACAGTTTGAATTGCACGACGATCTTCATGGTTCGCACCTTCAATGTATAAAATGTCTTTTGCAAAGTCTAAGTAGAATGAACTTAAATCAATCGTACAGAAGTTATGAATTGCATGATATACAGCAGCGAAGTCGTATGTCTCATATGCTTCTTTTACTTTTGTAATTAAGTCATTTAATTTCACTAACATGTAACGATCTACTTCACGAAGTTCAGCTACAGCTACTGTATTTTCACTTGGCTTAAAGTCGTCTAAGTTTCCTAACAAGAAACGGAATGTGTTACGGATTTTACGATACACTTCTGCTACTTGTTTTAAAATATCATCCGAAATACGTACATCAGATTGATAGTCAACAGAAGATACCCATAATCGTAAAATATCTCCGCCTAATTGATCCATAATTTTCTTCGGTACGACGATGTTACCAATCGACTTACTCATTTTACGTCCTTCACCATCTAATACGAAACCGTGGCTTAGTACGCCTTTATATGGCGCTTTTCCTGTTACAGCAACTGCTGTTGATAATGAAGAGTTAAACCAACCACGATATTGGTCAGATCCTTCTAAATATAAATCTGCTGGACGTTGTAAGTCATTGCGCTCTTCTAATACCGCTTGGTGAGAAGAACCTGAGTCGAACCATACATCCATGATGTCTGTTTCTTTACGGAATTCACCATTTGGGCTACCTGGATGTGTAAATCCTTCTGGTAATAGATCTTTCGCTTCACGCTCAAACCATACGTTAGAACCGTGTTCACGGAATAAATCAGCTACATGGTTAATTGTTTCATCCGTAATGATTGGATCACCATTCTCAGCATAGAATACAGGAATTGGCACACCCCATGCACGTTGACGAGAAATACACCAGTCACCACGGTCACGAACCATGTTATGAAGACGAGTTTCGCCCCATGCTGGTACCCATTTTGTTTCCGCAACAGCTTCTAATAACTCTTTACGGAATGCTTCAATAGATGCAAACCACTGTGCTGTCGCACGGAAAATAATAGGTTTTTTCGTTCTCCAATCATGTGGATATGAATGCGTAATGAATGTTAGCTTCAGTAATGCGCCTACTTCTTCTAATTTTTCTGTAATTGGCTTGTTAGCTTTATCATAGAATAAGCCTTCAAATCCAGGTGCTTCCTCTGTTAATACACCTTTATCATCAACTGGGCAAAGTACTTCTAAGCCATACTTTTTACCAACAATAAAGTCATCTTCCCCGTGTCCTGGTGCTGTATGAACACAACCTGTACCTGCATCTGTTGTTACGTGATCTCCTAGCATAACTAATGAATCACGATCGTAGAATGGATGCTTTGCAACTGTATACTCAAGCTCACTACCTTTTACTGTTTTCACAACTTCAGCGTTTTCCCACTCTAACGTTTTTGCAACTGTCTCAAATAGTTCAGAAGCAATAATATATTTTTCATCATTTACTTTTACAATAGCGTATTCAAGTTCTGGGTGAACAGAAATACCTAAGTTTGCAGGCAACGTCCAAGGCGTTGTTGTCCAGATAATGTATTTCTCATCACCTTCTAATACGTTCTTTCCATCTTTTACAGGAAATGCTACGTAAATAGATGCAGATTTTTTATCTTGGTATTCAATTTCAGCTTCTGCTAAAGCTGATTCACTCGTTGGTGACCAATAAACTGGTTTTTGTCCTTTATAGATATAACCTTTTTTCGCCATATCACCAAACACTTTAATTTGTTGTGCTTCATATGCTGGCTCTAAAGTAATGTATGGGTTATCCCAATCAGCACGTACACCTAAACGCTTAAATTGCTCACGCTGACGTTCTACTTGTTCATATGCATACTCTGCACATAACTTACGGAACTCAGCAACTGTCATTTCTTTACGCTTCACACCTTTATTTGTTAAAGCTTGTTCAATTGGTAAACCGTGTGTATCCCAACCTGGGACATATGGTGCACAGAAACCAGTCATTGATTTATAACGAACGATAAAGTCTTTTAATACTTTATTTAATGCATGTCCCATATGAATGTCACCATTCGCATATGGAGGTCCATCATGCAGTACAAATAAAGGACGACCTTTCGTATGTTCTTGTACCTTTTCATAAATATTCATTTCCGCCCACTTTTCTTGCATTGCAGGCTCACGTTTTGGTAAATTCCCACGCATCGGGAACTCTGTTTTTGGCATTAGTAATGTATTTTTGTACTCCATGCTCAATTCCTCCTTACATGTATAAAAGAAAGACCTAAAAAACGGAATAAAAAAGAGACTTTCTCATCCCAAAAAGGGACGAGAAAGTCTCCCGCGGTACCACCCTAGTAGATTCTATACGTATGTATACAATCCTCTTTATATTCTTAACGCGAATATACGCCTACGCTTACTCTATTTGTTCAGCGCGGAACTCCAGGGTGATATTCCCATTATCTCCTTATCCTGAGCTTACACCATCCTCAGTTCGCTATATAAGGTATGAAAAAGGTACTTATCCCTATCTTCGTTTTTCTTAATAAATATGTTGTTTAAAATTATATGTAATAATGAGAAAAACGTCAAGCTTACACTGTTTCTTCTTTTTTCAACAGCTCGTCTACTTCGTCTTCTAACTCAATTAGTTTATCCCAATCATCGTTGTTTAACATTTCAAGCTGTGTTTCTAATAACATACGGAAACGAGTGCGGAATACTTTCGCTTGTTTCTTTAGCTCTTCAATATCAAAAGCAACTTTTCTTGATTTTACTAAAGCTTCGTTAATAATACGGTCTGCATTCTTTTCAGCTTCACGTACAATTAATTTCGCTTCTTTTTGGGCATTACGTTTTACTTCTTCCGCTGCTTCTTGTGCAACAACGATAGATTTGTTTAACGTATCTTCAATATTAGAGAAATGATCTAACTTCCCTTCTAATTGCGCAACTTGTTCTTCTAAAGCTTTTTTCTCACGAATGACTAATTCATAATCTTTGATAATTTGATCAAGAAACTCATTTACTTGATCCTCATCATAGCCACGGAATCCGCGACCAAATTCTTTGTTATGAATATCTAATGGTGTTAACGGCACAACGCCACCTCCAAGTAGTTATCTAAATTTCCTCTTTCAATTATATCTTTTCTTCGACAAAATAGGAGGATTTCCTTCTAAAAAACCAATCATTTTAGTATACCATACAAAATTCTCCATTTGTCGCGCTTTGTTCTACCTTCTACAGAAAACAATTTACTGCGTCCATATCCTCTCACTGAAAAAACATCTCCTGGATAACATTCATAAGAGGTTTGCTCCACTGTTTTCCAATTCACTTTTACTAAACCATTTTTTATGAAAGGTTGTACTTTTTGCCTAGATATATGTAACATTTCAGCTAACATAACATCTAAACGAAGTGAAGAAACCGTTCCGGATTTCTCCCCCCACGTTTCTTGTATCTGTAGAATTTTTTCCCTTTGCACTGGTGATAAGGAGACTTTCACTTTTCCTATAGATTGTAAGTTCATCTCAATATAAGATACAACTTCTTTCGCGACTACAATTTGGGCACGATCTTCTTGAAGCAAAATATCACCACATTTTTCTCTCGTTAAACCGAGAGACATAAATGTACCTAATATTTGCCTATGCTCTAGCGTATAAAACTTGGAAGGATAGTCAATTTCCAATACTTCTACTTGAAATTCCTCTTCATTTATTACTAGATAGTCCGGATAAATGAGTGCTCTTTTGCGCTCTGCTTGAGACGTTGCACCATCAAATTGTACAGTAACATCTCCTTGTCCTATTACCATCGTGACAATTTGTTGTTGTCTTGGATCAAGAAAGTCTGTTAACTTCACTTGATGGTACTCTGCTGCTCGCTTCCACTCTAACACTTTATCCACAAAGACCACTTCATCAGGTCTAAAATGCTCGTAGATGCTCATGTATTTAACCTCTTACTATAAGAAATAGCCGAATAAAGTTACTAAACCACTTGTAGCAAGTCTCAACGCAAAAATCGCAACAAGTGGTGAGATGTCAATCATACCAAGCGGCGGAATAAATCTGCGAAATGGTTCTAAATACGGTTCACAAATACGGGCAAGAAAATCTCCGAAAGTTGATTCCTTTGCACCTGGGAACCATGATAGGAGAATGTAAATAATAAGTGCCCACGAGTAAATCTCGATAGCAGTAACTAAAAGCCTTAAAACTGTTTCCATGGCGTATTACCACCTCTTTATATTTGTGTCTTCTTCTTCACCGAATAACTCTGAAATTGCACCAACTATATCTACATTTTCAGGCGTACACATAAATGTTTTCGGTCCTATTTTTTGAATGTCCCCGCCTATAGCGTATACAGTACCACTTAAAAAGTCAACGATACGTACAGCTTGATCCGTAGACATTCGTTGTAAATTAATTACAACAGCTCGTCTACCTTTTAAATGGTCCGCAATTCCTTGCGCTTCCGAATATGTGCGTGGTTCTAATAAAACAACTTTTGAGGATTGCTTCGCTGTTTCAATGCTCACAACATTTTGTTTCGTTTGCGCTTTTGGAAACGTAACATCTTGTTGTTCTGGCGGATCTTGCTGCTTCTTCATGTCCGTTTGCTCCTTTTCATAACTATATTGAGCTGCTTCTTTTTCTTCAGGTGTATCAAAAAAGAAGTATTTTACTTTTGACCAACTCATAATAAGATTCTCCTTCCTTTTACGCTTTTCCTACTAAAATCGTCCCCAAACGAATGTATGTAGCACCTTCTTCAATTGCAATGGTGTAATCATTAGACATTCCCATTGATAATTCTTTACATGGCGCATGTAATAATTCTAACTCCTGCACCTTTGTTTGTAGCATACGTAATGTCTTAAAACAGCGTCTGATTTCTTCCTCTTCTTCTGTAAACGGAGCCATTGTCATTAGTCCAACCACTTCAATCTTATCGAATTCTTGCAAACTTTGAATAAAAGAAACGGTTTCTTCTATTGCCAATCCTTGCTTTGATTCTTCAGATGATGTTTTCACTTGAATAAAACATTTCACTTTCTTATCCGCACGTTTTTGAATTTCTTTTGCAAGTGAAAGACGATCTAATGAATGTAAATAATCGATTTCATTAATGATTTCTTTTACTTTTCTCGTTTGTAATGATCCAATAAAATGCCAATTCACTTTTGAACCGAAATGTTCATACTTCTGTAAGAAACCTTCATTTCTATTTTCACCTAAATCGATAATTCCTGCTTCAATTACTTCGTTTGTTTTTTCAATTCCTACCGTTTTTGTAACTGCAACGAGTTTAATATCTTGCAAAGAACGTCCCGCTCGCGCGCAAGATTGTTTAATTGCTTCGTTTACAGTTGTTAAATTTTTTTGTACTGTCACTTGCTTTCATCCTCCTTAAAACCTATGAAACTCAACATTCTCCCTGTCTTACCTTGATCACGACGATGAGAGAAAAACAGTTGTTCTTCACAGCTTGTACAAAGAGATGACATTACAATATTCTCTTCTTTTATGCCTGCTTGTACACATAATATACGATTAATTTCTTTTAAATCAATTGCGTACTGTCCGTCTGAAACTTTTTTATAAGGAACAGAACCGTTTACTACTTGCTCTGCTGCTGTTAACACTCGATCATCAACAACGTAACAACAAGATCCAATTGCTGGTCCAATCGCAACATGAATTTCATCACTCGAAATCCCTTCTGCATTCCATTTTTGAATCATTTCTTTTGCAATCTCTTTTACAGTCCCTTTCCATCCAGCATGCGCAAGTCCTATCATACCATGTGATGGTGCATAAAAATAGAGTGGAACACAATCCGCATAACAAGATGTTAAAAGAACATCATTATTAGTCGTATAAATGCCATCTGTTTTTGAAATGCCGTCTTCATATGAATAAACGCCACTTCCTTTTTCCTGTTGTCCTACTTTTTCAACATGATGATCATGAACTTGTTCAGAGCAAATCCAGTTTTCTAATGGTTTTTGTAACTTATTTGCTAAAATGCGTCTATTTTCATGAACGTTCTCGGCAATATCATTCACATGTAATCCTAAATTCATTGCATGAAAGGAGCCCGTACTTACCCCACCATCTTTTGTCGTAAATCCAGCAGTAATGTTTCCAAGTTCTTTCCACGCTTCTAAATACAGTATACCGTCCACATATTTAAATGGTTCTCTCATAAGGCTGCTCCTTTTAATTAAAATAACATAAAAAAGCATGGTACTTCCTGTCTATTTTACCATACTTTTATTTTTTCATAATCCTAACAGAAAAAAAAGAGGAATTTGTAATATTCTTTATGAAATTGTCGGTGTTTGTATTGATTCTGTTACAGAATTAACAGGATTTACTCTAACAAGTATGACATCTTCCCCAATTTTCACAATTTCTTTCCAAGGAATTACAATTTCTACGTCTTTCCCAAAAACCCCAAACATACGTGCCTGTTTAGAAATAATAATAGAATCGATCTTCCCTGTGTTCATATCAATTTCAATATCGCCAATATTCCCCAGCCTTTTTCCGTCTGAAACATTTATTATATCTTTCATCTGCAATTCCGAAATTTGTATCACTTTCATCCTCTCCCTTATATATGACGAATCGAAAAAACATTGTTTCACAAATGAACAGGAAGCACCCTCTTACCAACCTCATATTATTTTCATTATATGAACACAACTATCCTACTATGAGCGCAAACAAACTATATGACATATAAAAAGGTCTCACCATAAATGGTGAAACCTTATCCTTGAATCGTCTTATTCATTTGTTTAATAGCTGATTTCTCTAAACGTGACACTTGTGCTTGAGAAATCCCAATTTCTTCTGCAACTTCCATTTGTGTTTTTCCTTGGAAGAAACGTTTTCGAATAATCATTTTCTCACGATCATTTAAACGCTTCATTCCTTCTTTTAGAGCTAACTCTTCAACCCACTGCTCGTCCTTTTGTTTTTCATCACTTAACTGATCCATAACAAAGATAGGATCCCCCCCATCGTTATAAATCGGCTCAAATAATGAAACTGGATCTTGAATTGCATCTAAAGCAAAAACGATTTCTTCATGAGTCACTTCAAGCACTTTTGCAATATCCATTGCTGTTGGTTCTTTTGAATTTTCTGCAATCAACTTTTCTCTTACTTGTAACGCTTTATACGCAATATCTCGTAAGGAGCGAGATACGCGAATCGGATTGTTATCACGCAAATATCTGCGTATTTCCCCAATAATCATCGGCACAGCATACGTTGAAAATTTTACATTTTGGCCTAAATCAAAATTATCAATGGATTTCATAAGTCCGATACAACCAACTTGAAATAAATCGTCAACATATTCTCCTCTGTTATTAAATCTTTGGATGACGCTCAGTACAAGACGTAAGTTTCCATTCACTAATTTCTCTCTTGCGCTTATCTCTCCACTTTGCATTTCACGAAATAATTTACGCATTTCATCATTTTTTAGTACGGGAAGTTTAGCTGTATCAACACCGCAAATTTCTACTTTGTTTCTCGTCAAAGTGTTCCCTCCTATCGGGAGTTGCTGTACAGTGTAAAGTATTTCCTTTGAAGGGGATTTTATGCATGCGGTTTTCTCTTCATTTTTCATTTTCGTTGTCTCTCCTCATACAACGAAAGAGAATAAGACCAGCCTACATAACGGCTGGTCTTATTCTTTACACCATTTTATTAAATTCTTTTCGTAACCTTTTTATGATTCTTTTTTCCAAACGCGAAATGTATGACTGTGAAATCCCAAGCATATCCGCTACATCTTTTTGCGTCTTTTCCTCTCCTCCAGCGAGCCCAAACCGAAGTTCCATAATTTGTTTTTCACGATCATTCAATTGATGTAATGCTTTCATTAGAAGATGACGATCAACAGTAGCTTCTAAATCTTTTGTAATAATATCATCGTCTGTCCCTAATACATCTGATAATAAAAGTTCATTCCCGTCCCAATCGATGTTAAGTGGTTCATCAAAAGAAACTTCTGAACGATTTTTATTATTGCGGCGTAAATGCATTAAGATTTCATTTTCGATACAACGTGAGGCATATGTTGCTAATTTTATTTTCTTTTCTGGATTAAATGTATTTACCGCTTTAATAAGCCCAATTGTTCCAATGCTAATCAAATCTTCAATATTTATCCCTGTATTTTCAAACTTTCTTGCTATATATACGACTAGCCGTAAATTACGTTCAATCAGTAACGACCTTGCCGCCTGATCTCCTTTTGGCAATTTATTTAATAAAACTTCCTCTTCTTCTTTCGTTAACGGCGGTGGTAACGCTTCACTTCCACCAATGTAATAAATTTCATCGGTCTTAATTCCTAATTTCAACAATACTTTATACCAAAGGTATACTAAATAAAATTTTAATTTCATCATATTATCCCGCCTCCCATTATTAAGCAATTACCATTTTTTGCGAAATTAACATTTTCGGATGCACAATACATTGATATTCTCCATTGGTTGACAACTGTTGTGTATTTAATCCAATCAATACTTTATTCACGACAATAGAACTACCTTCATGATAAATTTGTACACTTTCTGGCTTAATTGCCCATAAAAATTGATTCTCTACTCCTACTGCTCGGAAAGGAATTAAGCGTAATTTTGTCGCCCACCCAGAATCATTTTCTGGTATTTGAGGAATCTGTGTTTTGGAATAAATTTGTTCTGTTAACCAAGCTGGCAAACAATGTTCTAATGATGAAATATGCATAATCATAACAGGTGTTTTCGTTAACGGGTCGTAAAGTTGATTCCCACTATCAATTAAACCTGCGAGTTCTAGTTCCTCTTCAGCTAATTGAATTTTCAATTTCACAATTTGATCATAGTGTATTTTTGTAACCTCTACGCTTTCAATACGCTTTTTAGAAAAATAATAAATGACTGGAAAACCAAAAATAACGAACAACCAACTAATTGGGTCACCGTAAGAAATTGATTGAGATTGAACCAACCCATTTACCATTTCATTCGTTTGCAAAAAGAAATGAGTGCCCATTAATCCTCCGCCAACCATAAAGGTTACAAAGTAAAAAGTAAAAACAGTTTGTGCATAATTTCTAAATGTTGTAAACCCAAATGCTGTATACACAATAAGTAACGAGTACAGTAGTTTCATAATCGGATGTGTCATCATAGAAGCAAAAGGAGTAAAGGCAAAAATAACAATGGTTGAACCTATCAATGCCCCTAACACAAGCCTCCATCTTTTGATCTTCTTTTTTAACACGGTAGCCGTTAATAAAAGTAAAAGAAAATCAATGCAGGCGTTTAACAACCAAACAACGTCGGCGTAAACAACCAAACAATTCACCTCTTTTTTTAAGTTGAGACTAGTATAATGCATATCCAATAGGAAAGTGTGTCAATTTGCGGAGGTGTTTTTTTGTTATTTTGTGCTTTCTAGACATAATCTGTCGGTAAAAAATAAAAGTATATGTTTCATAGAATGCTATATACTTTTTACTTACATATAAAGTGAAACTTTAATCGCCACGCACCAATCGTGCTATCCGGCAAATAGCGGAATAGATTAAAATATATAAAATAAAAAAAGACCTGCTTAGGCAGATCTTTTCCCTGTATAAAACAAAAAAGGAGCATAAATGCTCCTTTTCTTTTATCGTCTACGACGATTACGTAAGAATGCTGGAATATCGATATCATCTGAATCTGAATGACGCTCATGTACAACTGGCTCTTCACGCTTCATTTCACGTTTTACTTCACGTTGTTTTGGTGGTTGAGCTACTGGCTGTTGCTGTTGTTGCGTGTGATTCACATTCGGACGGATAATTGGTTTTGGTGGTTGAGTTGCAATTGTATCATCAAAACCAGTTGCAATTACAGTTACAACGATATCATCTTTTAATCCTTCATTAATAACCGAACCGAAGATCATATTTACTTCTGGATCTGAAGCTGAAGCTACAATGTCTGCCGCTTCTTGTACTTCATATAAGCTTAAGTTAGCTCCACCCGTAATGTTCATGATAACACCTTGAGCTCCATCAATAGATGTTTCTAATAATGGACTAGAAATCGCTTTTTTCGCAGCTTCAGCAGCACGATTTTCTCCATTACCAGAACCAATACCCATTAAAGCAGAACCTCTATTAGACATAATTGTCTTTACGTCTGCGAAGTCTAAGTTAATTAAACCTGGTGTTGCAATTAAATCAGAAATACCTTGAACACCTTGACGTAATACGTTATCTGCTTCACGGAATGCCTCTAACATTGGCGTGTTTTTATCAACAATCTCTAATAAGCGATCGTTTGGAATTACAATAAGTGTATCTACATTTTCTTTAAATGCCGCAATACCAGATGCCGCTTGTGTTGCACGCTTACGTCCTTCAAATGTAAATGGGCGTGTTACAACACCAACTGTTAATGCACCTAATTCTTTTGCCACTTGAGCAACAACTGGAGCTGCACCAGTTCCAGTTCCGCCGCCCATACCAGCAGTTACGAATACCATATCAGCACCACGAAGTGCTTCTTGGATCTGTTCTTTACTTTCTTCTGCAGCTTTTTTCCCTACTTCAGGGTTTGCACCTGCACCAAGTCCACGTGTTAATTTTCCACCAATTTGCATTTTCGTTTCAGCTTTTGATAGATTTAATGCTTGTGCATCAGTATTCACAGCGATAAAGTCTACACCTTGTACACCGTGTTCAATCATACGGTTTACAGCATTGTTTCCGCCACCGCCGACACCGATAACTTTTATATTCGCTAATTGATCTTGAGTAGTATCAAACTCTAACATGTCGAAATCCCCCTAGAACCTCATTTTTCGTGTCCAATTTTAATCCCATAAATAACGGAATACACGTTTTACTTTTGACATCATACGGTCATCATTTTGATTATTATTGTTTTGATTACGCGTTTTTTGTTTCGCAGGTTGCTGTTGTACCGGCGTTGGAGCTGGTGCTGGTACTGGTTCAAAATGCTCTTGTTTTTCCTGCACATTTTTCCCACGCAACTTAGCTTTTTGATAAGAATGTTTAATTAATCCTACTCCACTTGTATATTGGGGCTCACGCACGCCAATATAATCAGGAGTTGCTATACGAACATTTTCATGTAAAATATCATATGCAAGATCAAGAACACCTGGCATAGAAGCAATTCCACCAGTTAGTACATAACCAGAAGCTACTTGCTTTACCCCTAACTTACGCACTTCATCTTGAACAAACATTAAAATTTCCTCTACACGAGCCTCTATTATATCCGATAATTCCAACTGAGAATATTGTTCTGTTTGATCGCTTCCCATAATAGGAACCGTAAACATCTCTTCTTCAGACGCTGTATCATAAAAAGCATGTCCATATTTCAACTTAATTTGATCTGCATTTTCTGTTGAAGTTTTCAACCCAATCGCAATATCTTTCGTTATATGGTCTCCACCTAATGGTAATACGCTCGTCGCTTGTAACTCTCCATCTTTAAAAATAGATAAAGTTGTAGATCCTCCCCCCATATCAACAAGGGCTACTCCTCTATTTTTTTCATCTGAAGATATAGCAACTGTTGCAGCCGCTAAAGGTTGAAGACAAATATCAACAATTTCAAGACCTGCTTTTTCTACACAACGAAGTAGGTTATGTAGTAAAGTTCTCGAGCCTGTAATAAGTGTACCTTCCATTTCTAATCTTACACCGATCATCCCGCGCGGATCGTTAATCTCGTCAAGACCGTCTACAATGAACTGTCGAGGTACCACATCAATAAACTCACGTTCTGGAGCAATTGACACAACTTGTGCTGCATCTAGAACGCGTAAGACATCTTCATTCCCGATTTCACGATCTTCATTTGAAACAGCGACTACTCCGTGACAAGGAAGTAGCTGTACCTGGTTTGCATTGACACCTACTACAACTTGCTCAATGTGGATTCCCACCATGCGCTCAGCTTGTTCAATTGCTTTTTTAATTGATCGAACAGTCTCGTCTATATCAACTATCGATCCCTTCTTTAAACCATTTGATTTTACATTTCCAACACCAATAATGTTTAAGCTGTCATTAACCATTTCACCAATGATGACTTTAACATTGGATGTACCGATGTCAAGACTAACATATATTTCATTGCTGTTCATTCTTTGGCACCTCCTTCTTTATTTATACCATACAACTCAATATATGGAACAACAATCGCAACTTTACTATTTATAAGAAAAATATTCAACGTCTTTATACGTTTCCCTTTTTTAACCCTATATTTTTCTTATTTTTATTTAACATTCATTTAAGAATATTGCAGTAAACTGTGAATAACTGCTTATCTTGAAATAATTCTATTTCAAGTGTAAAGATTACCGCCAAGTATAAGTCTACACTAAGATGTACTCATAGAAAAGTGAAACTTGTACCAATCCTAGTATGAATCTAAGAATTTTTACATATTTTTCATCAAATGAACCATTCTTGTAAATTCCTATGCACCAAGCAGAACGTTCGTTTCGTTTTTTTTCTACAATAACGTAGTGAAAACTATCATTCTATTCTTTTTTTTCTTCTGCTCCTAATTCTTTCGTATACGCTCCTACTTCTAAGTCAATTAATACCTTTTTACCTGGCTCAATTGTTTTTAAGATAAGTGGATAAGCTTCCATACGTTTTGCGAAATTTTGAATCGTAGTGCTCACTTCATACCCTTCATTCATATATAAAGTAAGGTGGTCTTCATTCGCATTTGTCGGTGAATAACGAATTTCAGAAATAGACCTTAAAATAGTTGGTGTTAATTTTTCAAGCTCAGCAATTAACTCTTTCATTTTCTCCTCTTTAAAAGGTTCAAAAATTGGCGCTGCAACAGGAAGTTTTCCGTTCGGGAGTACATCAAGTGTTTTCCCGTTCTCTAATAACGGTTGTAATTTCCCATCTTTGTTTATATAACCAATCGTTAAATATTCTTCAATATGAACGTCAATTTTATTTGGAAAACGCTTCTTTACATTTACTGCTTTAATTTCTTTTCGTTTCGTTAAGTTTTCTTCTGCTTTATGTGCTGTCACTCGGAAATAACTTGTATCATATGTCACACCTGATTCCTTCATCACTTGTTCATCTGTCATATAATGATTTCCAAACACGCTTATCTTTTTTATATTGCTAAGCGGAGACCGAAAATAAATTAAAAAGAGAACTAATAAAAATAAAATTGATATGTATAAAATCAACCGATGATTAACATTTTTCTTGTTTTTTTTCTGTTGATTTTTTAACTTTGGTACACGATCCTGTAGTTTAATCACTTTACTATTTTTCATGTACGATCCCCCTACGTAACATAAAGAACGGCATGTTCCTCATGCCGTTCTTATCTTCTTATTATAACATAAATGATAATGAGCGGAACGAATAACCGTTATCTTCCAATGATTTCTACTTCTGTATGCATTTCTACGCTAAATTTATCCTTGATTGTTTGTTTTACTAATGCTATTAAAGATAATACATCTTGCGCGCTAGCTCCACCAGTATTAATAATGAAGTTCCCATGCATTTCAGAAATTTGAGCTCCACCTATTTGATAACCACGAAGCCCCGCCTTCTCTATTAAATCTCCTGCAAAGTATGGAATTGGATTCCGAAACACACTTCCTGCACAAGGGTGATTCCATGGCTGTGTTTCACGACGGTAATCTTTATTCTTTTGCATGACACTTACAATTCCCTCACGCTCTCCTATCTGCAATTGAAACTCAGCTTCCAAAACAATACCAGGACGTTTCGTTTGCAATACAGATGTACGATAGGAAAACTCCATTTCTTCATGCGTTAACCAGTCAATTGTTCCATCTTCAAACAAAATAAGAGCTTTTGAGAATATGTTTGATATATCCGATTTATGTGCTCCTGCATTCATATACACTGCACCGCCAACACTTCCTGGAATACCACTTGCAAACTCCAGACCAGCTAACCCTTGACGACTAAGTAAAGTTGATAATTTAATCAGGGGATACCCACCACCAACTCTTACTCTATGTTTTTCGACTTCTAAGTGGTCTAATCCTTCTCCTAAACGAATAACGACACCTTCTATCCCTAGATCAGATACAAGAAGGTTCGAACCGCGACCAATTACAGTCCACTTTGTTTTATATTTCTTTACTAACTGCAACGTTTTTTCAATACCGGCAACATGCTTTGGCACAATTAAAATATCAGCTGGTCCACCTATTTTCATAGTTGTATAACGTGCTAACGGTTCATCCACTAACACACGACCAACCTTTGCTTCTATAAGCTCATTTACTAATTGCTCCATAAACAATCTCCCCCATACTAAGCATCCTTATTACAGTAGTATGCAGGGCGTTCACCTAACGTTATTTTTTTACAAGCTTATTCATTACTTCATACAACTTATTTGCTGCATCTGGAATACCTAATTGCCCAGCAGCAAGCTTCATATTTTGTAATGTTTGTGCATCTAATAAAATCTCGTCAATATCACGAATAAGTGTTTCAGCTGTTAAATCTTTTTCAAGCAACATTTTTGCTGCTCCTTTATCGACAACAGAACGTGCATTTTTTTCCTGATGGTTATTTGTTACATAAGGACTCGGAATTAACACACTTGGCTTACCTAACGCTGTTAATTCTGCAAGTGTTGTTGCTCCAGCTCTTGAGACAACAAGGTCTACACCTGTAAGTACTTCTGGCATATTATGAATGAAAGGTTTAATAATAACATTATTCGGGTTCCCTTTTTGCTTCACTGCATCCATCACTTTGTCGTAATGAACTTCACCTGTTACATACAATATTTCGTAACTTTTATTTCCAAACTGTTCAATCGCCTCTACGAAAGCATCGTTAATTGGTCTAGCCCCACGGCTGCCACCAAAAATAAGCACGGATTTTTTAGGAAGAGATAAACCTACTGAACGTTTTCCTTTCATTCCATTTTGATCCATTACTTCTGACGCTCGTGGGTTTCCAGTCATGACCACTTTTGACTGCGGAAAATGTTCTGCAGCCGCTTCAAAACAAACTGCAACTTTATCAACATAGCGGCTTAAAAATTTATTCGTTACACCAGGTACACTATTTTGTTCATGTACAATAGTTGGAATACCTAATTTTGCCGCAGCATATACAACAGGTCCACATACATATCCACCTGTTCCAATTACAATATCTGGATTGAAACGACGAATATATCGTTTACTATCTTGTACACCTTTTAGAAAACGCATCACCGTTTTCACGTTATCTAACGATATTTTACGCTTAAATCCACTTATAACAATAGATTGAAACGGTATACCTGCTTTGGGCACGATTGTGCTCTCTAATCCATTCTCCGTACCAATATATAAAAACCTTGCTTCCGGATTTAATTTTTTTATTTCTCTTATTAAAGCAAGAGCCGGATAAATATGACCTCCAGTGCCCCCACCACTTACTAATACACGCACTACTAACTCCTCCGCTTCTCTTTTTCTTATTACAGTCGTATTTATTTCTATATACATATTGTTTCTTCGTACACATACGAAAAACCCTGTCTTATAAAACAGGGTTTAGTAGCGAGAATGGCGACTTATATTTAATAATACACCTACTGCCATTAACATTAATGTCAAACTTGATCCACCATAACTTAAAAACGGCAAAGTAATACCCGTAACAGGCATCAATCCTGTTACAACACCAACATTAATCATTACTTGAATCGCAATCATCGCCACAATACCTACTGCTAAAAACGTACCATATAAATCTGGCGCTCCTAAAGCTATACGAATCCCACGCCATAATAATAGACTAAATAATAATAACACAAATGAACCACCAATAAAACCTAATTCCTCGGATAAGATTGCAAATATAAAGTCTGTTTGCGGTTCAGGTAAATAAAGAAACTTTTGTCTACTTTGTCCAAGTCCAAGCCCGAATAATCCACCTGGTCCAATTGCGAGTAACGATTGAATAATTTGAAATCCACTTCCAAGCGGATCTGACCACGGGTCTAAATATGATGTAATACGTTTCATCCGATACGGTGCTGATGCAATTAGCCCTACAAATCCTGCTACACCAAGCAAACCAAACATTGCAAAGTGAAAGACTCTTGCTCCTGAGATAAATATCATAACGATACATGTCCCAACCATTACCGTCCCTGTACCAAGGTCCGGCTGTAACATAATCATTCCGAAAGCAAGAAATACAAAACCTAAAGCTGGTAGTAAACCACGTTTAAAAGAGGTAATTAATTTTTGTCGTTCCGCTAAAAATTTCGCTAAGAAAATAATCATCGCAAACTTCATAAATTCGGACGGTTGAATGGAAAATGCCCCGATTCCAATCCAACTTCGCGCTCCTCCTCGAACAAGACCTACTCCAGGAATAAGAACGAGAATAAGAAGAATGAAGCAAACTAGCAAAATTACTTTTGAATACGTACGCCACACCCAATAATCAATTTTCATAATAAAAAACATAGCCACTACACCAAGACCTGCGAATAGCAATTGCCTTTTTGCAAAAAAGAATGAGTCCCCCATTTTATAAGAGGCCCAAACCGCACTCGCACTATAAACCATAATCATTCCGATTGTTAACAACGCAAGTGTAACGATGATGAGAATAAAATCAGGCGTTTTCTTCATTACCCATAAACACCACCTCTTTAGGCAGAAACTTTTGCCCTATGTAACAAAACATCAGTAGGTGTTAGCCTACTGATGTTTTGATTTACTTTATATAAGTTTATGCACAGCTTGTATAAAAATGTCTCCTCTTTCTTCAAATGTTTTAAATTGATCCCAGCTTGCACATGCTGGAGAAAGAAGAATTACATCGCCATCTGTAGAATGAGCATAAGCTTTCACTACAGCTTCATCTAAAGTATCGACACTTTCAATTGTATCTAATCCCGCTTTTTCTGCAGCTCTTACTAATTTTGGAGCTGTTTGTCCAAATGTTACAATCGCTTTAACATTTTTGAAATACGGAATTAAATCATCGAATTCATTTCCACGATCCAGCCCACCTGCTAATAACACAGTCGGTTGTGTAAACGCAGATAAAGCTTTCTCTGTCGCTAACATATTCGTTGCTTTTGAGTCATTATAAAACTTACGGTTGTTTATAGTTGTTACGTATTCTAAACGATGTTTTACACCTGTAAAACGTTTTAAAACTGCCGTAATCGCTTCATTAGAAATACCCAATAATTTTGCGATACTCATCGCTGCTAAAATATTTTCTAAATTATGTTGACCAGGTAAAACGATATCGCCTACTTCAACAACTTTTTCACCTTTAAAATAAAGAGCATTATCTTTTATACACGCACCATCTTCAATTTCTTTCGTTGTTGAGAACAGTACTTTTTGACCTTTACTATAAGCAGATAAAGCCATCACATCTGCATCATCTGCATTTATTACACTATAATCATTTTCTGTTTGGTTTTTAAAAATATTCGCTTTTGCTAAACCATATTCTTTCTTCGTCCCATGATAATCTAAGTGGGCCTCAAATAAATTTAAAAACGCAGCAATTTTAGGTTGGAACAATTCTACTCCCATCAATTGGAACGATGAAAGTTCTGTAACTACAACTTCATTTTCTTTCGCATCCTGTGCAACTTCACACGCTACAGTTCCAATGTTTCCTGCAATTACGGGATGCTTTTGTCCTTCTTTTAGCATTTCAAATGTAAGCATTGTCGTCGTCGTTTTACCGTTAGACCCCGTAATCCCAACAAATGGTGCTTCTGAAATACGATATGCTAATTCAACTTCCGTAACAATTGGAATTTGCTTTTCTTTCGCAGCAACTAATATTGGATTAGAATACGGGATTCCTGGATTTTTTACTACAAGAGAAATATTTCTCTCTAATAATTCTAAAGGATGACCACCGCATACAACATCCATTCCTTTTGCTTGTAATTCTGCAGCAAGTACATTCTCTGCTAAAGGCTTTCCGTCATTTACAATAACATTTGCCCCTAACTTTTGTAGCAATGTAGCTGCTGCATAACCACTTTTTGCAATGCCTAATACAAGAATATTCTTATTTTGAAATTCAGTTACAGTTTTCAATTACATCCACACCCCGATATAAATTCCTAACACAGCTAATAAAAATCCTACAGACCAAAACGTCACAACAACACGCCATTCTGACCAACCACATAATTCATAATGATGGTGTAATGGACTCATTTTAAAGACACGTTTTCCTGTTGTTTTAAACGAAATAACCTGAATAATAACCGATAAAGTTTCCATTACGAATACTCCGCCAATGATTACAAGTAGCAATTCTTGTTTTAATAAAATTGCTACAGCTGCAATGGCTCCACCTAAAGCTAATGAACCTGTATCTCCCATAAACACTTTTGCTGGATTCGCATTGAATACTAAAAATCCAAGTACAGCTCCTACAACTGCCATACAGAATATCGCTACTCCAAATTGCTCTTGTGCCACAGCAATTATACTAAATGCTCCAAATGCAATAGCAGCTGTTCCTGATAATAAACCATCTAAACCGTCAGTTAAGTTAACTGCATTTGATCCACCAATAAGCATAAATAGTACAAGTACAAAATACGCCCAACCTAATTCAAACTTAACATCCGTTCCCGGAATCATGATGTATGTGTGGAACGCTTGCCCTTTTCCAATTAAAAAGAACGCAATAGCAATAACAAGCTGACCTACTAATTTTTGTTTTGATGTTAAACCAAGATTTCTCTTCTTAACTACCTTTATGTAGTCATCTAAAAATCCAATCAATCCGTAACCAAATGTCACTAATAGTAATAACGATACCTCTGCACCTAAATGATTAAACTTAATCGCCATAATAAGTGAAGTTACCATCATAGATACGTATATGACGATACCACCCATTGTCGGTGTCCCTGATTTTTTTTGATGTGATTTTGGTCCCTCATCACGAATACTCTGTCCGAACTTTAATTTTCTTAAAAATGGAATAAACAATGGCGAAAGGGCAACAGAAATTAAGAATGCTACCCCAGCCGTTACTAATAAACCTTGCTCAAGCACATGTAGTCCTCCTCTCACGTTGTTACTCTTCGTTGTTTAAACGCTCTGTAATTGCTTCTTTAGCGATTTCACGATCATCAAAATGATGAACATCTTTACCAATAATTTGATATGTTTCATGACCCTTACCAGCAATAATGATAATATCTTCGGCTTTTGCGTTAGCAATTGCATGGTATATCGCTTCTTTTCTATCAATAATTACTTCATAATTTTTTCCATTTGCACCATGTACCATATCATCTAAAATAGCTCCTGGCTCTTCACTTCTTGGATTATCTGAAGTGTAAATGGCGTGAGTTGCATATCGTGTTGCAACACTTGCCATGATTGGTCTCTTCGTTCTATCTCTATCACCGCCACAACCGACGATGCAATATACGTCACCTTTTGCAAACTGTTTTGCTGTTTTTAATACATTTTCTAAGCTATCTGGTGTATGTGCATAATCAACAATAACTGTATAATTTTGTCCACCATCAACTACTTCAAAACGTCCTGGAACTCCAGCTAGTTCCTTTATTACATCAATGATTGTTTCTAAACTTACACCAGAAACAAGTCCTGCCGCTGTCGCAGCTAGTACGTTATATACATTAAATTTCCCAATTAATTTCATCGTAACATTTACACTCTCATACGGTGTTACAAGCGTAAATGTAGTTCCACCACTTGTCATAACGATATCTTTTGCCATAACATCACTTGTTGTATCAATTCCATACGTTACAACAGTTGCTGCAGTACTTCTCATATATTCCGCTGTTACAGCATCATCGTTATTCAATACCGCGTATTTTTCACGATTATGATTATAACTATTGCCAAGTTGCGCAAATAGCAACCCTTTTGCATGTTTATATTCTTCCATCGTTTTATGATAGTCTAAATGATCTTGTGTTAAATTTGTAAACACTGCGACATCGTAATCACATCCGTGTACACGGCCAAGATCTAAAGCATGTGACGAAACTTCCATTACTGTGCTATCCACACCGTGTTCAACCATTTTTGCAAACGTCTGTTGAAGTGTTAGTGCATCTGGTGTTGTATTTTTCACCTCAAATGTTTCATCACCGATTTTCATATTAATCGTTCCAATTAGCCCCGTTTTATGACCATGTGCGCGCATAATCTCATCCATAATATGCGATGTTGTTGTCTTTCCATTTGTACCTGTAATACCGATTAAATGTAACTTGTGTGTTGGTTGACCATAAAAATAATCAGCTAAAACCGCTAACGAACGAAAAGTATTTTTCACAAGTACAACTGGAACGTCAACATCAATTGGTCTTTCCGCAACAATAGCAGCCGCTCCTTGTGCCGCTGCTTGCTTAGCAAAATCATGGCTATCAACCGTATATCCTTTCATACATACAAATAAGCTTCCTTCTTTCACTTTACGTGAATCAGCTTCTATAGATGTGATTTCTGGATTTTCTTTTGGAACAACTGGAAAATCATGCAAACATGATACAAGTGTATGCAACTTCATTTCACTAAACCCTCTCTACATTGTGTATTTATCTCTTTTATTAATAAGCAACACGTTACCTCCTAATTATGTAAAATAGGAGGTAAGTGCTACTATCGTCTAATAAATAGACCTATTTATAACCGAGACTCTTGCGGTCTCAAATTAAGTAACTCTTCTATAAAGAACTCACTTCCACCAATTGTACCATAAAACGTACTAGGTTACCTTTAATTCCCGAAGTAAATTCTAATTTTTGAGCCTTCTTTCACTTTAGCTCCTGCTTCCGGGGACTGTTTAATGACTTTCTCTCCATCTCCGCTTATATCAAGCTTCAAATCAACGAGTTGCGTCTGTAAGTCTTTCTTTTTCATACCAATTAAATTCGGAACTTCCACAGTTGGTGTATCGCCCCATTTATATTCTCTCTCAACTTGTTCTTTTCTCGGTTTCACTCCCATAACAGGAAGTGCATCCCGCAGAATATTCCCAACAATTGGAGCTGCTACTACTCCACCAAATTGCGTTACACCTTTCGGATTATCAACAGCAACATAAACAACAATTTCCGGATCATCTGCTGGAGCAAAACCGATAAAAGATACAATATAATTATTCTCTAAATATTTACCATCTTTCACTTTTTGAGCCGTACCTGTTTTTCCACCTACACGATACCCATCAATGAAAGCACCTTTACCAGATCCTTTTGCTACAACATTCTCTAATGCATACCGAACTTTTTCTGAAGTTTCCTTGGAAATAACTTTTCTTTTTTCCACAGGTGTCTTTTTACTTACAACTTGATTGTTTTTCGGATCAATAAATTCTTTAGCTATATACGGTTGATACAAAGTTCCACCATTTACAGCCGCTGCTACCGCCGCTACTTGTTGGATTGGCGTAACAGAAACACCTTGACCGAATGAAGTTGTTGCTTGCTCGACTGGACCGACTTTATCTAAATTAAATAAAATCCCACTACCTTCACCTTGCAGATCGATTCCTGTCTTCTGTCCAAAGCCGAAATTACGAATGTATTTAAACAATCGGTCTTTACCAAGACGATCACCCAGTTCGATAAATCCTGGGTTACAAGAGTTTTGAACTACTTCTAAAAACGTTTGGCTACCGTGGCCTCCTGCTTTCCAGCATTTCAATCTTGCTCCACCAACTTCAGCTGCTCCATCATCATAAAACGTATCTTTCTCTAAGTCTACTAAATTTTCATTCAAAGCTGCGGCTAACGTAATGATTTTAAATGTTGAACCAGGTTCATACGTACTCCATACTGGTAAATTTCTATTGTACACTTCTGGAGAAACACTTTGAAAATCTGCCGGATCAAAACTCGGCCGACTCGACATACCTAAAATTTCACCATTTTTCGGATTCATCGCAATCGCAATCATACCATCTGGATTATATGTCGACTCTGCAATATTCATTTCTCTTTCCATAATTCTATTAATACGTGCATCAATTGTTAAACCTAAATTCAAACCAGCTTCTGGTTTTTTGAAATCATCACCAACATTAGGCATCCTTTGCCCTTTTGCATCTGCAAAAAAGCGCACATGACCTTCATCACCATTCAGCTCTTTATCATAATACTTTTCTAGTCCCATAAGACCTTGGTTATCACTACCTGCAAACCCTAATACGTGTGATAAAAAGTTGCCAAATGGATAGTACCGGATAGAGTCCTCTGCGATATAAACACCTTTCAAACTTAATCCTCTTACCTCTTTCGCCTTATCATGTGATATTTTCCTTCCGCCTTTATCTAACCTTACAATTGATTCTTTTTTTGTAATCCTCTTATAAATCTCATCTTTTTCCACACCTAATACTGCAGCTAACTTCTCTGCAGTCTCTGCTGGTTTTTCAATTTGCCTCGGTACAACAAAGACAGTTGGAGCACTTTTATTCGTGGCAAGTTCCACACCATTTCGGTCTAAAATTTTTCCACGTTCAGGTTCAAAAGTAATATTACGACTCCATGAATCTTTCGCACGATCCGTTAACATATTCCCAAGAAAAAATTGCACATATCCAAGACGAATATCGATGATAGTGAAAATAAGTATACCTGAAATGAGTATAAAAATAAGTCGTTTTCTAACTGTTACATTTGATACACGCATATTGGAACAAGCCTCCCTTACGCCTAGCTTGTTCCAATATATGCTTGTACTTATTTAATTAGAACTTCTTCTCTTTTACCATTACGGCTTTTCTGCTTCTTGTTGTGGTTCAAGTGGCGGTACAAGTGTTACACCTAACTCTGTACCAGGTTGCAACAATGTTCCTTCTGGTACACTTTGTTCGGTTACGTATCCTGTACCAGTAGGTTTTAGATTAAGCTTTAATGTTTTTGCTAAATTCATAACATCACGAAGTGCCCAGCCTTGTATATTTGGCATTGTAGGTTGATCTCCCACTAAGAAGACTCGGTCACCCTTCAATGTTTGTTCAGTCGCTTTCGGTACTTGTTGCTGCACTTTCCCTTCACCTAATACGATCGGACGAAGTTTTGCTTTATCAATAGCCTTTTTCGCTTCTTCCATCGTTTTTCCGGTTACATCTGGAACAGCAGTTTGTTGCTCTTTCACATATTTCTTCGGATCTTTCACTTCATTAGGTTTAATCTTTAAATACTCTAAACTATTCTTCGTTACATATTTAAAAATATCAGCTAAAGGTTGTGCGCCACTCTCATCATCTTTCAACTTCGGTTTTTTAACTGCTACATATACAACAAGTTGTGGGTCATCCATAGGTGCCATACCTAAGAACGAGAATATGTAATTCTCTCTTCCTGTCATATAGCCACCTTTTCCATCCGGAATTTGCGCTGTTCCTGTTTTACCACCAACTGAATATCCATCGACTTTATAAGCAGTTCCTGTTCCTTTCGGCGATGTAACAACACGTTCTAATAACTGCCTTACTTGCGCTGCTGTCTCTTTTGTAACAGGTTTGCCCACTTCTTCTGGCTTATGTTCTAATTTTACTTCGCCTGTTATTGGATCTACAATTTTATCAATTGTATAAGGTTTCATCATTTTCCCATCGTTCGCAATAGCCGTTGCAGCTTGTACAAGCTGAATTGGTGTTACAGTGGAGCCTTGTCCAAAAGCTGTCGTTACTTGCTGTATTTGCTGATCGAATAAAATGGTATTTGAACCTTCATCAGGTAAATCAATATTCGTTTTTTCATCTAATCCGAAAGCATGAATATACTTTCTGAAACGGTCTGGACCAAGTTTTTGATCACCTAAAATAGCAAACGCTACGTTGGAAGAGCGCTCTACCCCTTCATCAAATGTGATAGATCCCCATCCAGCGCCGCCATTATGATCTTTTATTTTGCGGTTCCCGACTTGATATGTACCAGACTGATAATAATCTTGTCCCTTATACACACCTTCATTTATAGCTGCTGCTAGCGTGAAAATTTTCATTGTTGATCCAGGTTCAAATGCATTTGCAATTGCATCATTATAATAATACTCATTATTTTCCTGGTTCGGATCATAACTAGGTTTACTAGACATCGCTAATATTTTCCCTGTTTTTGGATCCGCAACAATTCCTATTAAGCTTTCCGGTTCATAATGTTTACTCGCTTCTTTCATCGCGTCTTCTAAATAACTTTGAATACGTTGGTCAAGCGTTAAATAAACATTATCACCATTTTTAGGTGCCTTTACATTCACTTTTCCACCGTCAAGAGATACTCCTTTACGGTCACCTGTATAAGCTACTTTTCCATTAGCAGCACCTAAATACTTATCCAAACTCTTTTCTAAACCAAATCGTCCTATAGCAATTCCTTTATCATCAGGTCTCGCATGACCTACAACATAAGATGCGAAATCACCATTTGGATACACTCTTGCATTTTCTGTAATAAAAGATATGCCCGGCAACTTCAATGCTTCGATTTGTTCCTTCTGTTCCTTCGTCAAGCCCCTACCTAAATTCCCAAACTCTACCTGACTTCTACCTTCTTTATTTAACGTATCTAAAATCTTCTTTTCATCTTTTCCGAGTACACCCGCAATTTTCTTGGCGGTATCCTCTTTATTCTCAACCGGCTTCGCACCTTTTAGTTCCGCTACAAGTTTATAAGAGTTTGCATCTTGCGCTAACACATGACCGTTTTGATCATAAATCGTCCCGCGATTTGCTTCGAGAACTCCTGTTTTACTATGTTTTTGCTGAGCGAGTTTATCCAAATCCTGATTATGCACTGTCCCTGTCGCTTGTATGTAAAAAAATCGGGCTAATAACAGCAAAAAGAGCAGGAGGAATAAAATCATAAAATACCCTGCTCCCTTATTGGTATGAAATTTAGTCATATTTCTCTTCATTTTCCCTTCACACCTATTGCCTTATTTGAGGCCTTTCACATTATTCGCATTAATTTCTAGCCCGTGTTTTTTTGCAACTTCAGAGATTCGTTCATAACGACTTAACTTCTCTACTTCAGCCTGTAATTCTTGATTTTCTTTTTGCTGCTGTACAATTTTTTGTTCTATTGTCGCAGCTTCTACATTAACTTGATAAAGGCCTGCTTTATTTCCAATAAACGCTACACAGGCATACAATAAAAAGCCAATAAACGCTACATACAACAGTTTTTCGATTCTTGTAATCTTCGCTTTAGCTTTTGGCTGAACCATCTGCTGTGGGGGCGTTTGAATCTGAACCTCTTCTTGCGCTTGTTGCTTGTACTTTACAGCTAAGTTACTCATACCTCTCTCCCCTTTTTATCGTTTTTCAGCGATTCTCAATTTCGCAGAACGCGCTCGATTATTTTCTTCTAACTCTATATCAGAAGGTAAAATCGGTTTTCTTGTAATAAGCTTTAATTTTGGCTTAAATTCATCAGGAATAATTGGTAATCCTGGTGGCAATTGTGGCGTTGTACTATTTCGCTTAAACGTCGTTTTACAAATACGGTCTTCTAAAGAATGGAATGTTATAACGCTAACTCTTCCGCCTGGCTTGACCATCTCAATTGCAGATTCCAACGCTTCTTCAAATACTTTCAATTCATCATTTACCGCAATACGGATCGCTTGGAACACTCGCTTCGCAGGATGTCCACCCGTTCTACGAGCAGGAGCTGGAATACCCTCTTTAATTAGTTCTACTAATTCCCCTGTCGTTTCAATAGCTTTATTCTCACGATACGCTTCAATTTTCCTTGCTATTTGTTTTGAAAATTTCTCTTCGCCATACTGGAAGAAAATTCTTACAAGTTGTTCATATGACCAACTATTTACAACATCATAGGCTGTTAATGGGGCATCTTGATCCATTCGCATATCTAACGGTGCATCATGATGGTAACTAAAGCCACGCTCTGGTGTATCTAATTGCGGGGATGAAACACCTAAATCAAATAAAATACCGTCTACTTCTGTTATACCTAATTCCTGTAGTTTTTCAGATAGGTAACGGAAATTACTCTTTACTGTTATGAACTGCTCACCGTATGAAGAGAATTTTTCTTTCGCATTTTGAATTGCTATCTCATCTTGATCAAACGCGATTAATCTTCCGCCTTCAGTTAATTGGGATAATAAATAAGAACTATGTCCTCCTCCCCCCAGTGTACAATCTACATATGTACCACCTGGCTTTATATCTAAGCCATCTACTGTTTCCTTCAAAAGCACTGTTACGTGATTAAACATTGTTGCACCTACTCTTTTTCCAATTAATTATGTTGAATGTATCTCCTCCTCTAAACGCATATTTCACGACTAGAGAACGAAATACTATGAAAGAACGACTCATTTAACTTGCCTACAAAGGCAGCATACTATACAAATCGCCATTTTCTTTTATTATATACTAAATTTTATCATCTTTTGCGGGAATTTAAATAAAAAACTGTCGAAAAAGATAATAATACGTTTACATTTTGTGCTATTTTGTCATATATTTAAGTATCCTGCATAATTACGATATTAGCTTTATTAAAATTAATAATTCAGAAAAAATTCACTTCACAGTAAATTCAACGGAATAAAAATAAAATCCTGCTCCTAAGAGCAAGATTCTATAGTTTTATAACATGATGTTTCCCATCCCAAGAAAACGGTTTTTCCATTACACGATCAACGAAATCCAAACCGAACTGATTTAAATAGTAACATACATTCCACACACGCTCTTGTGGCGCTCCCAATGGACGGATTGCAAATTGTATACGACGGAATTTATTTAGTTCCACTTCATGTTTTTTCTCAACATTTCTTTTCAACATTCTTTCCAACAGTTCAATTTGTTCGTTAATTTTGAACTCATTTTTCCCTGCAAACGAACTTAATCCAGGATCTATTTTCTTCACAAACTGTTGTAATGACTTATGAATATCAATTATTTCTTTTTTCGCCTCTACAAATCGTTCATCTATCGGCTCCTCTATTTGATTAGATAGCCAGTTTTCACGCAACTTATCTACGTTATTTAAAAACGGGTCACTCTCTTGCAATTGTAAATCGTGTAAATCTGTCGCTATATCCCTCTCAATATAAGTAATTGTAATACGCGGAACGACAGGCGGCATTCGGAAGCCGATAGTATGGAAGACTTGTTGTAATTCACTCCAGTAAGCTAATTCCCCTGGACCTGCAATAAACGCCAACGTAGGAAATACATACTCTTGCATAAGAGGGCGCGTTACAACATTATTACTAAAGCGCTCTGGGCTTCTTTCCATCTCTTCAATCAATTCCTCATATGACAAGGAATACGTCCCATCCTTCCCAACCAACTTCCCTTGATTGTCTTCAAGCAACACTCGCTCATTATCAATTTCCATGAATATATGTACTGCATTAGACTTTGTTTCAATAATTGGCTTATATCCTAATTCTTTAATTACTTCCTGTTGGTTATGAAGCCCCTCTTGCACTTCTTTATACTTACTTACAATTTGTTTAAAAAACGGCACTTCTAATTTTCTTAATCCAGGATGATGCGAATCGACAAGAATTAAACCAGAATTCATGAACATTTTCATAATAAGGTGACCAAAGAAATCTACATACGTATTCGATTTCCGTAAAGAATCATCAATAAATCGCAGTACATCCTTTGTAAAATTCGTTTCAGGGTATGTTTTAAAAATTTCTTCAATCCACTTTCTACAGTCTTCCAAAGAAAGCTCAGACTCTGAAGCACTCGCCTTTTTCGGATTACGATCATGAAAAATGGTCTTTTTTATTTTTTTATTCTTCGTTACAAAAGTATGATTAATTTCATCCATATCATGGTCTTCACCAGCAATCCAGAAAACAGGAACAACTTTAACGCCTAAACTTTCTTCCTTTTCCTTCGCAAGCTGTAAAACTGTAATAATTTTATGAATCGTATAAAGTGGCCCAGTTAATAACCCAGCTTGTTGCCCAGCTATAACAACATATGTATCTTCATCTTCAAGCGCTTTTACATTTTGAATTGTAGCTTCTCCCGCTTGTAATTTTGTATTATATTCTAATAAATGCGCTACTAAATCTTGGCGGAAAAACTCCCTCTCACGCAAATCTTGTACACGCTGTTTAAAAGCATCTTCTGTTAACATATAATCAAAACACGACTGTATCTCTTTTTTACCGTTCATATAGTCCGCTACAACACCTTGTTGCGGAACAGAGATTTCTTTTATCTCCATATAATTCTTCCTTTCGTATCCTGTTCTCTCACCAATCCACATTGTAGTCAATGTTTCACATAAAAGCAAAGAATTACACTTATACTTTTACTTCTAACCCTTTTATTGCATCGAACAAAAATTGAAGTGTCGGAACGGATCGTTGCTGTTTCTTAGCTTCTTCTAATACATATCCAACAATCGCACCAATCTCTGTTTGTCTATTCGCCCTTACATCTACCAGCATAGATGATGTATTATGAGATGTTCTTTCACATACATGACGTACCATTTCCCATACCATTTCTTTTTCTTCTTTAACGAGAAAAACAACTTCTTGGAATACTTGCTCCATCATCTGATAAAAAAACGGGTTCGTGATCAATTCTCCGTTCTTGACCTGTAATAATGCTGTCAATGGATTGATACATACATTCACTACTAATTTTTTGTGCATAACATCCTTCCAATTATCTTCTATTCGAATTGGAAAATGCGGAAAAGGAAAGCAATTAAATATTTTTTCAAAATGTATAGACCGACCGCGCACGATTCCAAACTTCGTTACACCTATCCCTGTATGATAAACGATATGTCTTTCTTCTTTTTTCGCACCATGCTCTACAATTCCAACTGCAATATTTTCATTCTCTATTTTCTGCATAGCATGAAGGTGTGACATTCCGTTTTGCAAAAAGACTACTGAGGATTTCCCTCGCACAAAAGGTAGTATGTCAGTTATATGATATTGCTTAACAGCAATAAATATATAATCTAGCTGCTGGTCTAGCATACTTTCTATTGGTAATACTGGCGGGAATACCGTTTCACGTTTCCCCTCCCTAATACAAGTTACACCCGTTATATTTAATTCGTCAGCCTGCTTAGCTGTCCTTGTAAACAACGTAACATCTTGATTACTTTTTTGTAAATAAAATGTATACAATAGACCGATAGCTCCCGGTCCCACAACTCCAATTTTCATTTTCACACAAGGAACTCATTTGAACACGATACATAAGTCCCTTTTTCCCCTCCTCTTTTATTCCGCGAACCCCCGATTCATACGGAATAATAATTAACTAAAGATGATCAAATGCCACCTCTTCTTTCAATATGTATATACTACTTATTACTATGCTTCTACTCTTAGTTTAGCAAATCCTCAAAAAAATAATAAAAGAAATACACTATCATCTTCATAAAAATAAAAAAATGAGTTATAATATTATTATAAATATTTTCACTTTTCTGCATTCAACGAGACAAAAAGGATGTGATGTTATGGGATTCCCAAAAGTTGAGCGCTTGCTCATCAATTATAAAACATTAGACGAGTTTAAAAAATTTAAAGGCTGCGGAGCTCAAGAACTATCCATGTTAGAAGAATTACAAGCAAACATTATTGAAAACAATAGTGAATCTCCATTTTACGGTATTTATTACGGCGGATCACTCATTGCACGTATGAGTCTATACATGAAAAGGAACGGCGGGGAACCATTCGAAATTACAGGTACTTACCTAGAACTTTATAAACTTGAAGTATTACCAACTTTCCAAAAACAAGGATTCGGAGAAATGCTTGTAAATTATGCGAAGGGACTGCAGTTCCCAATTAAAACGATCGCACGTATCCATTCAGCTGGTTTTTGGGATAAATTAAATTTCCAACCTGTGTCAGTACCTGATGGTGATTTTTACGTTTGGCACCCAGAAACAAATTTGAATGCGGTTACAAATGAAGAGTCTGCATAAGAAATAAAAAAACAGCTACATAGCAGCTGTTTTTTTATTTCTTTAACTTCTCTAATTTCCCATTCGAACGAGCGCTATTTCTTTCCGCTACCATTACACTTCTTTTTTGATCAATATAATCAAGCAATGTTCTATATTCTTCCTCATATACTGATAATCGCTCCAACAGGCTCTCTTTCTCTGTTTGTAACGATTCAATTTGCTGTTGCAACACCACTAAAGAGTTTTCATCTTTATAATTTTGCAAGAAATCAATAACATCATTCAATGTAATTGACGTAGGTTCTAATACCTTTGTCTCTTTCACTTCATAATTTTCCACTTTACGCAGTTGCTTCGCTTCTTCAATACGTTCTTTGTATTGCTTTCTAACGTAAGAATTCCACCTAAAGCCACATGCTGCTGGTGTACGTGATAAATGTCTTCCCACTTCTTTAAAGGCAGATAATTGCGTTCCACCTTCTCGAATATGCCGGAGTACTACTTCTGCCAGAAGCAAATCTTCATCATCAGTCCAAGCATCTTGTCTTGTTGTCGCCATCTCTCTAGTCCTCCCTATGCATTTTTTATTAAACATATGCAGTTACTAGAAAAGATAGAATACAACAAATGAAGAATAAGACAAAAAAATAAACGTAGAAGATATCTTCTACGTTTATTTTCCCGCAATTACTTGCTGATTACTTCTTTACCTTTGTAAGTACCGCATGCTTTACATACACGGTGAGCTAATTTCGCTTCACCACAGCTTGGGCACTCTACCATACCAGGTACTGATAATTTGAAATGCGTACGACGCTTTCTTTTTACTGTTTTAGAAGTTCTTCTAAAAGGTACAGCCATTCTTCCCACCTCCTTAAAAGAAATAGTTATTTTCATATGAAGGCCTGAACCAGTCTTCCGATTATTTGTCAAAAAACTTTGCAAGTCCTGCCAATCTTGGATCAACAGGCTTTTCTTTGTCTTCTTCCGAAATCACTTGCCAGTCTTGACCTTGCGTCGGTGCTCCACCAGAAACATCATCACTGAAAATTTGCATTGGAATCTCCAAAAGTATATTTTCCTTGATTACGGGCAGTAAGTCAAGTACTTCTCCTTCTAAACAATGAATTTCAGCTTCAGTTTCAAATTCTTCTTGTGAAGTTTGGAACACCTCAGTTGTTTTAATGTCAAATGGTAATGTCACATCTACTAAAGAGCGAGAACATGGTAAAACCATGCTTCCAGTTATATGTAGATGGAACGTAAACTTACCGGAGCCAAAATCAACTCTTCCTGTTACGTGAACAGGATTAATTTCACGAATATCTTTCTCGACCTCTTTTAGCTCACTTACATCTACCATCTCATCCAATGTCAATCCTTTATTTCTCAATTTATTCAATTGATGGATGGACCATTTCATATCATATCACCTCAAGGCAACAAACAAAATTATAGCTAGCCATTTTATATTTGTCAATGTTTTTTCTTTACACTATAATGAAGTCATCATAGTAAATAATATATAGAGTATCACGTTTTTCAAAAAGATGCTACATCGAAAGGAGAGATTACCATAAAAGCCAGTGGTATTGTTGTTGAATATAACCCTTTTCATAACGGTCATGCTTATCATGTGCAACAAACAAAAAAGTTAACACACTCTGATATTACAATCGCTGTTATGAGTGGCCCTTTTTTACAACGTGGTGAGCCAGCACTCGTATCCAAATGGTATCGTACCAAAATGGCCTTAGCATGCGGTGTAGACCTCGTTGTAGAGCTTCCTTATGCCTTTTCAACGCAAAAGGCCGAAACCTTTGCAAATGGCGCTATTTCTATTTTAAACGCCCTACACGTTTCTGAAATTTGTTTCGGCAGTGAAGATGGACAAATCGAAAATTTTTATAACACCATCTCTGTGCAGAAAAATGAAGAAGAGACTTTTAATCGTCTTGTAAAGCAATTTATGAACGCAGGTAATAGTTACGCAAAAGCTACATCTGAAGCTTTCCTACACATTTTATCTTCTGAAAAAAATATAGACATGTCACAACCAAATAACATTTTAGGCTTCCAATACATAAAAGCAATTCTAATGCAAAATAGTTCTATGCAAGCACAAACGATAAAAAGGTTCGCATCTCATTATCATGATGAAACATTTAACGACCAACATATTGCAAGCGCAACAAGTATTCGCAAACAACTTTTTAGTGAAAATAGTTCCTTTACAGAAATTGAGCCTTTCATCCCAAAAGCGACTGCTTCTCTTTTAGCAAGTTATAAACAAAACTACGGGACATTACATAATTGGGAACAATACTTTTCATTTTTTAAATACAAACTTATGACAATGTCTCCAGAAGACTTACGACATATATATGAAATTGAGGAAGGTTTAGAGCATCGTATTTTATCAAAAATACAAACCAGTTCCTCCTTCCATTCATTCATGGAAGCATTAAAAACGAAACGTTATACGTGGACTAGATTACAAAGAGCTTGTACACATATTTTAACAAATACAACAAAAGAAGAAATACATTGCGCAAATATAGAGCAACATGCACCATACATTCGTCTATTAGGCATGTCACAAAAAGGACAAACGTACCTTTCAAAAAACAAGAAAAAAATAGAGCTTCCAATCCTTACCCATACAAAAACATTTGACCACCCTACTTTACACATAGATCGAAAAGCCAATTCTGTATATTTCTCCATCATACAAGAACCATTACGAACACAACTACTAAAACAAGATGCAACACATTACCCAATTCGTTACGATGAAACAACTGCAAAATTCCTATAAAAAAATCTCTCTTTTCAGAGAGATTTTTTTTATTTCTTGCCCATTTTTTCCAAATACATTAATGCATCATCCAACGTATCAACTGGCACAACTTTCATTTTCGTTTTAATATCTTTCGCAGCCTCAAGTGCATCTTTATAATTCGATTTCTCCGCACCTTTTTCATTTGGTGCAAAGAACACTTCAGCACCAGCATCACTTGCAGCAACCACTTTTTGCTGAATACCACCAATCGGGCCAACTTCTCCCTTTTCATTGATCGTCCCTGTTCCAGCTATTTCATGCCCTCTTGTTAAATCATCTTCCACCAGTTGATTATATATTTCTAATGTAAACATTAGGCCTGCCGATGGTCCGCCTATTTCATGAGAGTCAATTTTCACTTTCGGATCTACCACTAGTTCTCTTTCCGTAACGATAGAAACACCTATACCAACACGTCCATTTCCATTCGGAATAGTCTTTACATTTAAATTTTCTTTTAACTGTTTCCCATCCCTCTTGTACTCAATATTTACTGTATCTCCTTCTTTTTTCCCTGTCATATATTCAATAAATTGTTCTGTCTTTTCAAATGTTTTTCCATCGACGGCAATGATAACATCTCCAAGTTTAAGCTTTCCTTCTGAAGGCATCCCTTTCGCTACACCAGCAACCAACACACCTTTATTTTCAAAAGAAACAGTACGATTTGCACGTTTATAAGCATTATAAATCGCTGCATTTTGCGAATCTTTCATCGCATAATTTTGGCGAAATTGATATTCTTCATCACTTTCACCCTTTTGCAATATTTCTTCCGCTTTTGAAATATGTGTATATTTATTAAACTGTGCCGCTATTAAATTCACTACATTTGCCGGTCCCATTGAAACCGTAACAAGCATAAAATCACCTGATTCTTTTGTTCCCCCTTCGACTTGAACGTAAGGCTCTAATTTGGCAGCCATTCCTGGTTTCGTTACATAATACGGCAGACGTACATAAACAAGTAACATTGCCAATATAACCCCTATTAAAATTGCATATATAAACCGAAAACGCTTAAACATTATGTTTCTCCTTCCACTGCTCAATTAATAAATGAATATTTGCAACATGCTTTTCCGCTTCTACCTCTCCAACTCGAATAATGTCTTCAATGTTTGTAAAAGCCCGGGAACTAAATTGTTCTACAGCTGGTCGCATCATTAAATCAGATGCAATTTGCCGATTTATCACAAGCTCATGTTGCATAATTTCAATACTCTGCATAATTACATCATAAATAGACGTAACCTCTCCATTTACTTTAATCGGGGATACATCAACAGCAATGACAATATCGGCACCTAACTCTTTCACAACCGATACTGGGATGCGATCAATTACTCCGCCATCTACCAATAATCGTCCATCTATTTTCTCTGGCACAAACACTCCAGGTACAGAAATACTTGCTCTCACCGCCTCTGCAACTGGACCACTTGTAAAAACTACTTTTTCCCCCTTTAAGATATCAGTAGCCACAACAGCCGTCGGGATATCTAATTCTTCTAAATTTTTATTATATGTAAACATTTTAATCATATCTTTGACACGTTTTCCAGAAATAAATCCCATTTTCGGAACCGTAAAATCTAAATAATATTTCCTCTTAAAAACATTTGCCAGTTTATACAGTCTTTCAACGTTTGAACTAGCCGCATAAAATGTACCTACTAAAGCTCCCATACTACTTCCTGCAATCATATGAATCGGTATATCATTTTCCCTTAAAACCTTTATAACACCAATATGAGCAAAACCTTTTGCGCCCCCAGATCCAAGAGCTAAGCCAATTTTCGGTTCTTTCACTTTTCTCACCCTTTAATTTTTTTCGTTCCTTTTTCATACTTATGGTCTAAATTCACTACGTATCCACGTATACTGAAATGAACGTTTTTTGGGACAAAGGGGGATTTACTTACATGTATGAAAAATGGAAAACGGCTTTCCTTACCATATCAACACTTTTTTTAACCTTTTCTCTTGTACTCCACCCCCAAGCTGCTTTACAAGCTTCCATTCGAGGGTTAAATATATGGTGGGAAGTTGTATTCCCTTCACTTTTACCGTTTTTCATCATTGCCGAACTTCTCATTAGTATTGGTGTTGTAAAATTTATAGGCGTTATATTAGAACCACTTATGCGACCACTTTTCCGCGTTCCAGGAATAGGCGGATTTGTTTGGGCAATGGGAATGGCTTCAGGCTTTCCCGCTGGCGCCAAATTAAGCGCTAGACTGCGCAAAAGCAATCAGCTAACACAAATTGAAGCAGAGCGCCTCGTATCTTTTACAAACTCATCCAATCCACTTTTTATTTTTGGCGCTGTTTCTATCGGTTTTTTCAATAATCCGAAATTAGGAATCGTATTAGCTGCTGCACATTATGTAAGTAATTTTGCTGTCGGGTTACTGATGCGTTTTTATGGCAATAACAACAGTTCCACGCATGATAAACATGTTACTAAAAAACACCCTTTTCAAAACCCTTTTTCAATTCTACACGAGACACGTATGCAAGAAAAAAGACCAATAGGAAAATTACTTGGGGACGCTATCGTTTCTTCTATTCAAACGCTACTTATGATTGGTGGATTTATTATTTTATTCTCTGTTTTAAATAAAATGATTACTGTATTTCATATTACAGCAGCCCTTTCTTTTATTATGCAACATATTTTATCATTCTTCCAACTAACTACTGAATTTAGTATCCCCATATTATCTGGCATGTTTGAAATGACACTTGGAAGCCAAATGATTAGTCAAATAACTGAAACACCCCTCCTGCAGCAAGCTATGGTAACAAGCTTTATTTTAGCATTTAGCGGCCTTTCTATTCAGGCACAAGTCGCTAGCATATTAGCTGAAACAGACATTAGATTTAAGCCCTATTTTTTCGCACGAATTATCCAAAGTATTCTTGCCCCTATTTTTACTTTTATATTTTGGAAACCATTTTATGAAAAAGTAAGCTCTTTTTCACCTATGCAAAAAGATATCCCTGTCTTTTTATCGAATCATTCTTCTATTCTGCATGAAATTTGGACATCTTTTATACACTACGGACCGATATTTACATTATTTTGCTTATATGTATATGTCATCTTATTATTTTTTCGGAGCAACAAAGAAAAACCCCGTTCACTTTAACGGGGTTTGAAACTTTTCTTTTAAAGCACGTTCTACAACAGGAGGTACAAGATCTACTACACTTCCTCCATATCTCGCAACTTCTTTCACAATGCTCGAGCTTAAAAATGAGTATTGATTGTTTGTCATAATAAAAAAGGTTTCAATGTTTTCATCTAACTTTCGATTCATAGAAGTAATTTGCATCTCATATTCAAAATCAGAAACTGCTCGTAATCCACGTAAAATCGCGTTCGCATTACGCATTTTTGCATACTCAACTAGTAGTCCACTATGTGAATCTACTTTGACATTAGGAATATCCTTTGTTGCTTCTCGAATTAAATCTAAACGCTCTTCCACTGAAAAGAACGGTTTTTTTGACGAGTTGTTTAAAACTACTACGTATACCTCGTCAAATACTTTTGCTCCCCTTTTAATAATATCCAGATGCCCAAGGGTAATTGGATCAAAACTTCCCGAAGAAATAGCTATACTTGTCATTCCGTCCCCTCACCTTCATACTTATAAATCGATATCGCTGTAATGCCATAATTTTCAGCTCGCACTTTTACAAGTCTTCCTATAGCCTCAGGTAAAACTACATCATTACCATGCTCCGCCATAATTAAACCATCGTTATGTAGTAATCCATGTTGATCCATTACACTAATTAAAGATACAATTTTTTGATCTTTATATGGAGGATCAATTAATATAAGATCAAATGATATTTCACGTTTTATAAGTGCTTTTATCGCACGTTCTGCATCATTCCGATATACTTCAGCTTGTTCCTGTATTCTACAACTTTCTAAATTTTGATGGATTACCTTTATCGCTTTATTGTCTCGATCAACAAAAATTGCTTTATCAATCCCTCTACTTATAGCTTCGATTCCAAGACCACCGCTACCACCAAATAAATCAAGAGCGACACCCCCATCAAAATAAGGGCCTATCATATTAAAAATGGATTCTTTTACTTTATCAGTCGTTGGACGTGTTGTATTACCTGGCACCGCTTTAAGTGGGTGTCCTTTACATTTTCCTGAAACTACTCTCATCTGTTGTCACTACCTTTATTTCAATCTATCGAGCAATTATAGAAAGCCTTTCTCCATTCGGTAACCGCTACCAAACTTTACGATTCCATTCATCTTCCAACGAAGACTAGAAGAACTTAGCTTAAAATAACCGCTCTGCATTTTTATGTATTCATCTCACCATTCGCTAACACGAACTATTCGTTTCACTTTATCTTTTTTATCCTATCATAAAATAAAAAAAAGAAAAATAAAAAGCCCAACATAAAATTTAATTTCATCATGTATATCTTCATTTAGATTGGACATAAATAACTATAACAACATCACCTTCGATGTTGTTGCCAACCGCGGAGAAGACTTACGTTTCCCCATAAGTTCTTCCTCCGGTTTCTCCTCTCCCTTTGCCTTCTTACTAGTACATGCTAGTATAAGAAGGGCCCTGCTTTGCAGGGTTTTTTTTCTTTGTCTACTTTTCATTTAAAAAGTGAGATGGTACAGTAAAAGAAAGAGGAGGAAAAGATATGATTCAACGCTTTATAGAACTCGGAGAGGGCTACTCTGATTTATATGAATTACTTGAAATTGCCAAAGCAAATCAAGAACGTATAACACATATGTTACAATTTGAAACAATTAAAAATGAAAAAAAAGTGTGCTCACTTGTTGTAATATTAAAACCAACTACTACTGGTGATTTCCAACCATTATACATATGTCGTGAAGGCATTCCTGTACTTGAAAATAAAAAAAGTAAACGCGTCATTTTATTTGAAGAAACGGCAGAACAACTTGGAAAAAAAGTGACTACCTTTACGGTAAAACCGTCCACAACTTTCCCAGAAAAAGAACTGTTTTTCAATCATTTAATTGGTATTTTACGAATGAATAATTTTATTCCTCCAATGAAATAATGTGTTATTTCAAATAAAAAATCCCCTGTTAAAATTAGCAGGGGATTTTTTCTATTAGCTATAATCGTATTCTTTTGCCCGATCAGGACGTGAATTTTCAAATTCCGTTTTTAAATACGGGCGGTACGACTGTTCTATCTTTTTCACAAAAGGAAGTTTGTTCAACTTTTGCATCATATGCTCAATTTGTTCCATATCACAATATACTACTGCATATTTTAAACGTTTTGATATGTAATGTATGTTACCATATTTTCTTAAAATCTTGGCATGTTTCAATGAATGTAAATAAACAATCATACTTTGTCGTTGCCCGAACATAATCTTCTCCATCTTCTCCTTTTAAAAACATATATTTTATATTTTATGAAAACCAATCAGAAATTTATGACATTACAGGACAAACTCTGTATACGTTTTCTTCTATCTTCTAAAAAACGGGGTGATTTACCCCGTTTTTTTACAACCGCAACCTCCGCCGGTACCACAACCGCCACCACAGCCACCAGCATCAAAAAATGGATTTCCTGTTGGAACTTTGATGGAAGAGGACACCTCAGAACCGATTGCTACACTAACTTCATCTAACAACTTTTGTAAAGCCGTTTCTACTCGTTTAAAAGCTGCAATCTTATCATGTAAATCTACAGAACGCTTCAATTCCCTCATTTTCGTCGAAACGAAAGTATAGTCAGGATGATATTTACCGAAACGTTGCACTTCCTCATATCGTTCTTTCATCGCTGTAAATTGCTGAATTAACGTCTGAACTTCCATATCTTCATGCAAGTCTTTATAATATTTACGGTAATCTTCTGCTATATCTGAACAGATGATCGCTTTTGCAAGCTGCTCTGCCTTATCTAATATTAATACGCTTTCTAGCGTCGCTACAATCATGAGAGACACCTCCGAGTATTTATCATACCACATTTAGAATAGAACTACTAATTGAAGTATCTCACTAAACAGAAAGATATCATTCTAACTATTTTTTAATAATTTCAGTACACATTTATACATTAATATGTTCCGCGATGTTGTATTTAACAACATCCCACTTCCCACTATTTTCATTCACATAACTAATACATGCGTTTTTTAACGGTGTCTTAAACGAAATATCTTCCGGAGCAATTGCATGTAAAATTGCTTTTATCGCATGAGAATGGGCTACAATAATAATACGTTTGCCAGAATGAGTTTCTGCAACATCTTTTACCGCAGCAAAACAACGAGCTACAATTTCTTCATCTTGCTCCATACCTTCTACTTTACCTTCTGCAATTAATTCCCTAACAGTCGCAACTGGCTTCCCAGAAGCTTCACCAAAATTACGTTCAACAAATCGCTCATCTAATAAAATTGATTGTAATCCAGTTGCCTCTGCAATTTCCTTAGCTGTTTCTTGCGCTCTAATTAATGGGCTACTTATAATTATATCCCATGCCTCCGCTTGCAAAGCAGCTGCACTTTGACTCGCTTGCTTCTTCCCCACTTCATTAAGCGGAATATCTTCACGTCCCTGAATAATCTCTTGAAAATTCCAATCAGTTTGTCCATGTCGTACTAAACAAATTTCCGTCATGCTCATGCTGCAACTCCTTTTTAAATAATCCGCTTCTATTGTATCAAAAGTTCTGCATGACGGACATAGTTTTCCCTTCCAATTATGTTGCATTTTGCTGCTTCATATACTGAAACATATCAATCATAATGGAAGCAACTGCCAATTGATTTTGAAATTTCTCAACTTTATCTGGTATCGTTTTTTTGAAATGTTGCATAGCTGCTAACTCAAATGCCTCTTTTTCTTCAGGGTTTCGCGTTAATTTTCTATACCAGTAAGGTTGCTCCCTAATATAGCGAGATAAATCCTCATCAGCCTTTATAAACTCCATAATTTCTGCTCTCATCCGCTTTCCTCCTAATCCTTCTGAAAGAAAAATGGATTATTTTCTGAAGTACTCTCTTCTTGCTGCGTGCGTTTTCCTTGAAATTGTTGAAAAACTTGTTGCACACTCCCAATAGCACTCGTCACATTGGCTAAATGATGTTGCATTTGTTCCACGTCTAACTTTTTAAAGAAAGAAAGCATTTGTCCCATCACATCAGCAGTTTTTTCCTCTTCAGTTCGAGTATCCTTTTCTTTTCCATTTTCTTTTTTCTTTTCTTTTACCGAAGAAAAAGCAGGCGCTCCATCCGGTCTAAAAGTTGCCCATATTGGATCTTCTTCACCAAGTAAGTACCATTCCTCATAAAACTGTTGCCAAGTTTTATGACCACTTCGAACTTCATGAACCATTTTAGGGTGATGGTTTACAAACTCTTTAAACTGTTGAACCGATGGATGTAACGGTCCTTTTGTTGTCGGCATAATCCTCACCTCTTCATGTATATCTACTATATAATAAGAAAAAAAAGGCGCATGGTTCGCCTATTTTTAGACGATTCATGCACCTTTTTATCCTACTATTTGCATAGGGGAAGATTCCCATCCACAATTTACAGTTTCATTTTATTTCCGAATAAAATTTTGTGTATAAAACTTATCATATACGCCAACACCTAATCCTGTAAATTGTTCATTCAATAAATTTTTTCGATGTCCCTCACTATTTAACCAACCTTGCAATGCCGCAACCCCATCACTATGTTGCGCCGCTATGTTCTCACCGGCAAGTTGAAATCCTACTTTCCCGCGCTGTAAACGATCTCCTAACGTACCTAATGTAGGTGAATCGTGTGAAAAGTAATTATTATCCTTCATATCTTTACTATGACCGATTGCCACCTCTGCCGTTTGTTGGTCCCACGCTAATAACGGTAAATTATGACGGCTTCGAATAATATTTGTTAAATCAAAAATTTGTTGCATATTCCCATTCTCTATTTGTTTCATTTTATCTGGAGTTAATGGTTGTTCTGCTAATAATTCACCCGAATAAACGAGCTGATACGGTCTTTGACGCAATAACGTTTCGTCATCCATATAACGAACACCGACAAGCTCATGCGTAAAATGATCAAAATATAATTGTGCCCAACCATCTTCTACTGGTACTAATGGTTGTTCCATTACTTCGGTATCAGATAACTCAAATTGATAACTATTCTTTCCTCTTTTTAACGAAATCTCATGAGAAAGTGGATTCTTTTTATACACATCTTCATACTTTTCATTTATATAATAAGGTGGCACCTTAACTTGCTCACCAGCGACATACGCCGTTACAATTTTACGTTCAGCAACCCCAAATTGAACATACTGAGCTAAATCTTGATTGTATACCCACCATTCATATCCGTAAGCAGATGGTTCTATTCGAGAAGGTTCGCCCCATTTTGCTAATAAATTTTCAGAGTCCCCACCAATCATATTTAAAACCGTATCAGAAGAGTCTTCATTTACTTGTTTTTTCTTTTTCACAATTTTATTTTCTTGCTTTGATTGAGATGGGGTTAATATATATTGTGAAACGAGTAATTTCCCGTATAAATCAACAGCTAAAATTAAAATTGTAATCATTACGATACGCAATAATTTCTTCAATCGATATACCTCCTGCAAAAAACATAAAATTGAGATATACACAAATCCTTTTCTTTCCTTTTTTTGTGTGTACCGTACTCTTTTCACTATATCATATTTTCGCAAAAAAAGTCTGGATTATCCCTTTTCTCTCAATATGAATTGCACTTTCTTATTATTCATACTATTATAAAAATAATGGTGTAACATTAAAAAAGGAGGTATTTTATGCAATTTACAAATACGAAATTTAATGGGGCAGTCGTTGATTTAACACTATTAACAGAGATTATGGAAAAGAACCATTTTGTACTTGCTGGACAGTGGGATTATGAACGAGTTACATACGATTATAAATTCGAAATATTAAACGATGTTTATTATTTACGTGTACAAGGTTTAGCTGTTGAAGGTGACATTGGCAGCAGACACGCTGAAATAAAGCTACTCCCTCCCTTATTAGGTAAACATTATTATCCTCACGGCGTTGAATATGGTGATGGTGAAACTTTCCCAACGAATGTCATTCAAAAAAGCGAACAACTCCTACAAAATATCGAAAAAGAGTTAAAAGAATTCCAAATCATTGAGTAAATAGAACAAGCGCATCAATATGATGCGCTTGTTCTATTTATCTTACTTAAGAATGAATCGTCTTTTTGACTGGATACCCATAAATAGTTCCATCCTTTACTTTAATCTCATCTTCCCAAGGAACCTTATATTTACCTTCAGCTAAATCTTTTACAAACGTATATGGGTTTTCTTTCACCCCACCAGGAGTCGCTACATATCCCCTTGAACCTAGATTATATATATTATTTTCGAGACCCCATCCTAATCTAGCTTGATCTGCTAGCTCTGGATATACTTCAGCAGTAACAATCTCCCAAGGATTTCGGTGTCCCTGCACTAAAGTAGTCCCATCAAAATTACATACTTGTCCTTCACCAAAATAATAAAATACACCATCATAACCGGCTAAGTTCACCGACAATGTATACATTAAATTTTGCCATGCATTCGAACGATTAGTTAACATCCATTGTTCACTAACTTGTGTGCTATATCCAGAAATACGAATCAAGACATTTGCACCTTTATAAGCTGCTTCACGAGCTACTTCAGGAAACATACCATCATGACAAATACAAACAGCTAATTTACTTCCTCCTGGTCCATCACAAACAGGTAAACCTAAATCTCCAGCCTTCCAAGGTTCAACTGGCACCCAAGGATTTAGCTTACGATACTTCAAAATCATTTCACCTTGTGGATCAATAATTATTGCTGTATTATACGGTTCTCCACCATCAGGATTTCTTTCCATTATAGAAAAAACACCATATACTTCAGACTCTTTACATGCCTCAGCAAACAAGTCTGTTTCTGGCCCAGGGACCGTACATAAAAACTCTTCTGTAGTCCATTTTTTTGTATTAAGCCCTTGCGTACTATATTCTGGAAATACTATCAATTCCAATCCAGGATACCCTGCTTTAGTTGAATGAATTGTTTTTATGATCTGTTTAATTTGTTTATCAATGTCTGCACGTGACTCTACTACCGGTACTGGATATTGTATTAATGCTGCTAAAAAACCACTAATTGGCTTTACCATACTTCCACTACTACCCATTTAAATTCCCCCTTAAAATAGTCCTTGTTTTATTAAAGATAACAATATAAATTTGTAACTCTCTAAAAAACTTGTACTACACATGGAATTATTATGCATTAAAGCTAGTAGTAAATCTTATATCCACTTTTAGTACATGCCTACACTAACTTAACATAAATAATTAGAAAATTCAATCTATTAAAGTTTAGTAAAACTAAAAAAGTGTATGGAAACCCATACACTTTTTTACTTCGTTTGTAAATACGGCGGCAATTGTTGTAACTGCTCTTTATCCTTTTCACGCTCTCGACGCGCCCATCGAAAGAACACATAACCAATAATTGTACCGTACACTATTTCCTGGACAATTTTCATAATGATGCCGCCTGTTTGTTGGTCTTGTACGATCGGCATCCAGTGTAAAAATTCTGGTCCAGTTATATTTAAATCAGATAAAGTTCCCGCTGGTACACATAGTTCCATCGCCTTCATCCAAGCAGCCGGATCCGTATACGTTGCAAACAACGGCGCCGTTGCAAAAATAATTAACGCGCAAGCTGGCGTTAATAATATACCGTTAGCAAACATATAACCAAGTTTCTTTATATCACTTAACGTTTGATATTCTGGTAATGGATTTAGCATCGGCCACCACATCATGATTGCCGTAAAGAACAATATAGCGAGACAGATAGGATGAGCAATTTGACTTTGTTTTACTGCATCAAAAACAACTGGTAAATGATAAAAAGAAAACAGGCCATTAAATACAAACAATGCAATAAGTGGCTTAGCAAATATCTTTAATATAATTTGAACGAACTTAAAAGAAGTAATATAACGATATAACCAAACTGGTATACCAAGCAACAACAAAGGCGGAACGGCAATATACATAACTGCCATTTCAAACATATGTGCACTAAATATAATATGACCAATTAAATCAATAGGCCCTCCCTTTACAAAATACAAAAGAACAATTCCAGTCGTAAAATAAAAAACTTGCTTCTTACTTACCTTTGTCGCATGTTCAAATCGCATTCTATACGGCCCAATAATTAAAAAATATCCAATGAGGATCGAAAGCATAAATAATAAAAAGATTGGACTCCATAGCGCTTGAAAACCAAATATCCACAAGTTACTCATTTTCACACCTACCTTCTTAAGGTTATCCGTTCACATAACATGAAGAGGGAGCTGTGTCAACACAAGCTCCCTTATTCTTCACTTTTCAAATCCACACAATTGTCATAAAAGCTAAAATTGTAATTAATCCGATCAGCAGACCAGAATAAAGAAAGAAACTTGCCGCTTCATGTCCTTTATGACTCATATGCATAAAATAATACAATTGAAAAATTACTTGTACCACCGCTAATAGTAAAATAAATGGTACTGAAAAAGTCGGACTAAAAGTTTTCGGATATGCTACCGCTGCAAATGCAACTAATGTTAAAAAAATCATTAATGCAAATGTAATAACTTGATGCTTCATTTCCTCCGCACTTTTTCTTTTCCGATAAACAAGATCAACTTTAGGATTATTCGTTTGCTTTATCGCCATTGTTTATCCCACCATTCCCATTAAATATACTACAGTGAAAATAAACACCCAAACTACGTCAATAAAGTGCCAATAAATCGATGCAACATAAAACTTCGGTGCATTGTATAAATTTAGACCTCTCTTCGCATTCCTAAAGATTAATGTTAAAATCCAACACAATCCAAACAATACGTGGAGTCCATGTGTACCAACAAGAGCATAAAACGCGGAACCAAATGCGCTACTTCTCATAGTATGCTTAAATTCATGCGTATAATGATAAAACTCATATATCTCAAATCCTAAAAACCCTAAACCTAGCAGCACTGTTACTAGTAGCCAAAGTTGCATTTTCTTAAAATTAAAGTTTTTCATATGATACATCGCATATACGCTCGTTAAGCTACTCGTTAATAAAAGCATCGTCATAATGAAAACGAGTGGCATTTGGAACATCTCTTGAGATGTTGGTCCGCCATTTGTGGAATTCTTTAACGCTAAATATGTGCCAAATAAGGAAGCGAACAATACTGTTTCGCCTCCAAGAAATAACCAAAAACCGACAAACTTATTTTTCCCCTCAAGGGTTGCTTTTTCAGGCTCTGCTGGAAATGTTTCATTCGTTAATTTTTCATCTACATGCATTACGCCTTGCCCCCCTTATCTTCTAAATCTTCTTTATGAATATGATATCCATGATCATCAATTACTGAACGTAGGAACATTGTACCAAACGTAATAATTAAACCGATAATTGCTACTAATAACCAAAACTTATCTTTTCCACCCTGCATATACATTGCACCGAATGCCGCTATAAACAATCCTAAAGAAATGATAAATGGTGAAAATGATGGATTTGGCATATGAATATCACCCACTGGTTCCGCCGCTGTCATCTCTTTATTCCCTTCACGTTTTTCAATCCAAAACGGATCTAACCCGCGAACAAATGGTAATTGTTTAAAGTTATATTCTGGTGTAGGTGCTGGCATTGTCCATTCTAATGTACGTCCATCCCACGGATCACGACCAGCCTTTTCTTTTGATACTGTTGTTTTAATTACATTGAATAGAAGAACAATCGTTCCAAGAGCCATAAATACCGCTCCAATAGAACTAATCATATTGCCCATTTCCAACCCTTGACCTTCAAGATATGTGTAGTAACGACGTGGCATACCAATTAAGCCAAGGAAATGCTGAATGAAGAACGTTAAATGGAAACCGATAAAGAATAACCAAAATGTTATCTTTCCTAACGTTTCATTCAATACTTTATTAAACATCAGCGGCCAATAATAATGGGCTCCTGCAAGTAAACCAAATACAACACCACCGACAATTACATAATGAAAGTGAGCTACTACGAAATAGTTATCATGAAATTGATAATCAGCTGGTGCAGATGCTAGCATAACACCTGTAACTCCTCCCATTACGAATGATGGAATGAAGGCTACTGCCCACATCATCGGTGTCGTAAAACGAATACTTCCGCCCCACATTGTAAAGAGCCAGTTGAATATTTTAATACCGGTCGGAACCGCAATCGCCATTGTTGCAACTGAGAAAATAGCATTTGCAACTGGACCAAGCCCAACAGTAAACATATGATGCGCCCATACCATAAACCCTAAAAATCCAATTAATACTGTCGCAAACACCATCGATGAATAACCAAATAATCGTTTTTTCGAAAACGTCGCAAAGATTTCCGAGAATATTCCGAAAGCTGGGAGTATAAGAATGTATACTTCTGGATGACCGAAAATCCAGAATAAGTGCTCCCATATAATTGTATTCCCGCCCAGTGCTGGATTAAAGAAACTTGTTCCAAATAAGCGGTCTAACATTAAAAGTCCTAATCCTACAGTTAACGGCGGAAAAGCAAATAATATTAATGAAGATGTTACAAATGTCGTCCACGTAAACATCGGCATACGCATATACGTCATCCCTGGCGCACGCATATTAATAATGGTTACAAGGAAGTTAATACCTCCAATTAATGTACCTATACCGGAGATTTGCAAGCCAAGCACATAAAAATCAACACCATGGCCTTTAGAGGCTAAAGCTAAAGATGCATAAGATGTCCATCCTGCATCAGGCGCTCCACCTAAAAACCAACTTAAATTTAAAAATACTCCACCAAAGAAAAATAACCAAAATCCGAGTGAATTCAAAAACGGGAACGCTACATCACGTGCACCAATTTGAAGTGGTACAGCGGCGTTCATAAATGCAAACACGAGTGGCATAGCTGCGAGGAAAATCATTGTTGTACCGTGCATAGTTAATACTTGATTATAAGCATCCCCAACAAGAAAAGCGTTGTTAGGAATCGCTAATTGAAGGCGAATAAATAGAGCTTCTATTCCGCCTATTATAAAAAACAATCCACCTGCAATTAAATAGAGAATGGCAATCTTTTTATGGTCTACTGTCGTTAAATAATCCCATATGACAGCACCCATCCCCTGTTTTTTTGCTACAGAACTCACGTTTTCAACCTCCCCTTCGCGAATAATCCCTCTTTACTTTTCAACTTTTAACGTTTGTAAGTATGCATTTAATGCATCAATTTGATCGTCTGTTAAGTTGCCATATTTACCAGTCATTTTATTTCCTGGTTTCATATTTTCAGGATCTTTCAGCCATTTTTTTAAGTTTTCTTCATTGTTTTCAGCAATGCCGGCAACTGTATCGCGATCCGCAAAGTTTGCTAAGTTTGGTGCGATACGAGCGGAAGGTGGTCTACTATCATTAGATCCAACTGCGTGACAACCAATACAGCTTTTATTAAATATTTCTTGGCCTTCTTGCGCCTTTGTTGAAGCTACTTCTTTCTTCCCATCAATTTTCTTCATATCAGCAAGCCACTTTTTGTACTCGCTTTCATCTAAAGCTTTCACTTTGAATTGCATTAAAGAATGTGATGGGCCGCAAAATTCTGTACAAAAACCATTATAAGTGCCCGATTTATCTGCCTTTAACCACATTTTGTTCACATTATCTGTATTTGTATCCATTTTCCCAGCTAAAGATGGAACCCAAAACGAATGTTTAATATCGGCACCCTTCAAATTCAAATACACTTTCTTACCTGTGGGGATGACTAAATCTTGAGAAGTTACTATCTTTTCTGATTTATAAGAAAATTCCCACCAATAAAGATTCGCTGTTACATCAACAACGATAGTATCTTTATCAATATTCTTTTTCTCCATCGCACTTACATCAGCAAGTTTGAATGTATATGTAACCGTCGGAACAGCTAAGATTAGCAAAAGAATAATCGGAATAACTGTCCATATAATTTCTAGTTTGTGATTCCCTTCAACTTGCTCCGGAATATAATCTTCCTGACCTTTCTTTTGTCGGAAACGCACAATTACATATAAGAAAATAATAGTAACTACTAGTACTACTCCTACCATGATCGCACTTGCTAGTAAGAGCAGATCATATTGCATTTTTGCTACTTCTCCTTGCGGAATTAAAGTAGATTGAAAGGCTTTACCGCATCCCCCTAACAGTAAAGCCAGCAGTGAAACGAACGAAAGCAGTCGCCACTGTTTCTTCATACAAACAACCCCCACTTTCCTTGTGAATTAGATTGTACTTTATAGTTAAGTAAAGTAAATCTCAACGTAAAGAAATCCAATTATGTCGTTGTCTTAGAAGAATGTAACTACAATCATTGATACAAATAAGATTGTTAAATAATTTAGGGAATAAACAAACATTTGCACAGACCATTTGATGTCATCTTTCTTACGGAAGCCATAAAAACCTAAAACGATCCATCCGATGTTAAGCAGTGTTGCAATTACCATAAATGTTATCCCTAGTCCACTCATATAAAATGGTAGTGGTAATAAACATACTGTCCAAATCATAATTTGGCGTTTCGTAATTTCAAATCCATGAACTACAGGAAGCATTGGAATTCCTGCGTTTCGATATTCATCAACACGTTTCATTGCTAATGCAAGGAAATGTGGGATTTGCCAAATAAACATAATTAAAAATAACATCCAAGCAATTGGATGGCCTAAAGATGGATCGATTGCTGCCCATCCAATTAAAGGTGGAACTGCACCAGATATACTACCTACAACAGTATTTAGTGTATACTTTCTCTTTGTCCATAAACTATATAGAACAACATATGTGAAAGCACCAATAAATCCCATTAAGACTGCCATTGGTGTTGTTAATAATAAAAATACAAAACCAAGAAGTAATATAACTAGTCCAAATGTAAGTGCAAATCCTGGTTTATACTTTCCAGTAACCGTTGGACGGGTCTTTGTTCTTTCCATTAATGGATCGATGTCTCGATCAATGTAGTTGTTTAAACAACATACCCCTGCCATAACTAATCCAGAACCAACGATTGTAAAGAATAACTTATCCAGATTGTCCATTACACTTAATCCATTAAAGTGTAATGCCAACCAAAATCCTGTAAATACAGTAAGTGTATTTGAATTTACAATCCCCATTTTAACGAGCGCTTTTAAATCTTGTAACCGAGTTGTTTCCGGTACGCTTGTAACAGCAGACTCATCATGCAGCTCACTTGTTGCATGGTTCATCACTTTAACCCCCTCTTAAAACTTTCATCTTTCTTTTTGCGCCTATTTCAAATTGAAATATTTCGCTTCTATATAGCAATATTATTACAGTAGAAACATTGTTAACCCATTCTACTACTAATCTACGCCCATACTCCAATATATTAAATCATATTTCCCGAACATTTTGTGAAGAAAACATGAACTTTTTGTGTCGAACATAAAAAACTTAATTGTTACTTATCCATATCATAACATGATGTTACCTTCTATAATAAACTTTTTTGTCATATTTAACACGTATTCTCCCCATTTCTTTTCAAAATAGCCTATTTTTCACCTAAAAATTTCCTTATAAACCTTATTTCCACACCCGTTTTCTCTTCCCTGTCTTCCCCCTCCATTTCTTTGCTATTTTATTATTTTTTATATATCATAGGAACTAGCGCGTTTTATTCTATACATAATGGAATGAAAATATTTCGCAATAACTTCATAGCAGAAAGATGGTGAAAGAGATTGCAACGCTTTATTAAATGGTTAGCAGTCATTACGAGTCTTGATTTATTAATAGTTTTATTAGGAGGCGCCTTAGTTACAAAAACAGGCTCTGGCCAAGGATGCGGTAAATCATGGCCACTTTGTAACGGTGAATTTGTTCCATCTAATTTATCAATGGAAACTATTATTGAACTAAGTCATCGCCTTACATCAGGATCAGCAGGAATTCTTGTTACTCTCCTTTGTATTTTGTCCTGGAAATATTATAAACATGTGCGCGAAACAAAAACGTTAGCAATTTTATCCTTCGTATTTTTAGTTGCACAAGCATTAATGGGAGCCGCAGCGGTTGTTTGGGGGCAAATGCCAGCTGTACTTGCTATCCATTTCGGTATTTCCTTAATTTCATTTGCTTCTGTCATTTTATTAACGTGTCTTATCTTTGAAATTGACCAAAAATTTGATGCACGTTCACTTATTATGGACAAAAAAATGAAATTTCATATTTATGGTGTAACAATTTACAGTTATATTGTCGTCTACACAGGGGCTTTAGTACGTCACGAACGAGCTAGCTTAGCCTGTCCAGACTTTCCTTTATGTAGCAAAAATAGACCTATGCCAACTCAATTACATGAATGGGTTCAAATGGGACATAGAGTTGCAGCGATGTTAATTTTCGCTTGGATACTATACGCGATGATTCTCGCTATCCGCCATTACAAACAGCAGCCTGTCGTATACTGGGGATGGATCATCTCATTTATCCTTGTTACACTTCAAGCTATCGTAGGAATTTTAGTCGTATTTACAAATGCTAGTTTATCAATGGCATTATTACATTCCCTATTCATTTCTTGCTTGTTTGCTGTACTATGCTATTTAGTTATGTTAGGTACAAGAAGTAAAGTGAATGCAAAAGAAGCTGCATCAATTTCTAAACAAACAAAATAAATGAAAATACCTTGCCCGAATTGGCAAGGTATTTTTTCGTAATAAAAAAGAGCTGTGTTTCCACAACTCTTTTTTATTTTAGTGATCTAATTCAATGAGTAAGTCACCCGTTTGAATTGCATCTCCATCGTTAACATATACTTTTTTCACTTTACCATTAAACGGCGCTTGAACTGTCGTTTCCATTTTCATCGCTTCTGTAATTGCCATAGATTCGCCTTTTTTCACTTCATCGCCTTCTTTTACAACTACTTTAATAACCGTTCCTGGCATTGTTGCGCTAATGTGGTTTGGATTTTCACGGTTTCCTTTCACACGTTGTGCAACTGTCGCTTTCACACTTTCGTCTTTCACAACAATCTCACGTGGTTGACCGTTAAACTCCAAGTAAAGCACACGATTTCCATCTGGCTGAGGCTCTCCAATTGATACTAGTTTAACCATCAATGTTTTACCTTGTTCAATTTCCACATCGATTTCTTCACCAAGTCTCATACCATAGAAGAATGTCGGTGTATCAAGCACAGATACATTTCCATAAATCTCAGCAACTTTTTCGTAATCCATAAATACTTTTGGATATAATGCATATGCAACTACATCAAACATCGTCACTTCGCGTCCAAGTTTATGGAATAGCTCTTCTTTTAACGCGTCGAAATCTACTGGTTCTAATAATTCACCTGGTCTTACTGTTAATGGTTCTTTCCCTTTTAAAATAATTTCTTGTAACTTTTTCGGGAAACCACCATATGGTTGTCCTAAATCTCCAGAGAACATTTCAACAACAGATCCTGGGAAGTCCATAGAATGTCCACGCTCTAAAACATCTTGTTCTGTTAAGTGATTTTGAACCATGAATAATGCCATATCACCAACAACTTTAGATGATGGTGTTACTTTAACAATATCACCAAACATGTCATTCACACGGCGGTACATTACTTTCACTTCATCGAAACGATCGCCTAAGCCAACCGCTTTCGCTTGTTGTTGTAAATTACTATACTGTCCGCCTGGCATTTCGTGCATATATACCTCTGTATGAGGAGCATTCATACCACTTTCAAACGGTGCGTAGTATTTACGTACATCTTCCCAGTAATGAGATAATTTTTCTAATGAATCTATATTAACATCTGGCTGTCTTTCGTTTCCACCTAACGCATAGTATAGCGTGTTCGCACTTGGTTGTGACGTTTGACCAGCCATAGAACTTACTGCTACATCGACAATGTCAACACCTGCTTCAATTGCCTTCGTATACGTTAATATACCATTTCCACTCGTATCGTGTGTGTGCAGGTGAATCGGAATCGATACCGTCTCTTTTAATGCTGAAACTAAATCATATGCTGCATTTGGTTTTAGTAAGCCCGCCATATCTTTAATACCTAAAATGTGAGCTCCTGATGCTTCTAATTCTTTTGCTAAATTTTTATAGTAATTTAAATCATATTTACTACGCAGTGGATCATGAATATCCCCTGTGTAACACATCGTTGCTTCTGCAATTTTACCAGTATCTCGTACAGCATCAATCGCAACTCTCATACCTTCTACCCAGTTTAAGCTATCAAAAATACGGAACACATCAATTCCAGCTTGGGCAGAACACTCCACAAACTTTTGAATTAAATTATCCGGATAGTTTTTGTAACCAACCGCATTTGAAGAACGAAGTAACATTTGGAATAAAACATTTGGCATTTTTTCACGAAGATCTAGTAATCGTTCCCACGGATCTTCTTTTAAGAAACGATATGCAACATCAAACGTTGCACCGCCCCACATTTCTGCTGAGAATAAGTTCGGTAACATTCTCGCTGTCGGCTCTGCAATTTGGTGTAAATCTTTTGTGCGAATACGCGTTGCAAGTAATGACTGATGCGCATCACGGAATGTTGTATCCGTTAAAAGTACACGTTTTTGATCTTGTACCCATTTTACTAATCCGTCTGCTCCACGCTCATCCAAAATTTGTTTCGTTCCATTTTTGATTGGCTCTGAGTGTAATACATTCGGTATACGAGCATCTGGGAAAATTGGTTTCTCTTTTTTCCCTACTCCTGGGAAGCCATTTACTGTTACTGTCCCGATGTAATTTAACATTTTCGTTCCTCGGTCTTTACGTTTCGAGAACAAGAATAGTTCAGGTGACGCATCAATAAATGAAGTGTCATATTCCCCTGATAAGAAGTTTTTATGTTTTACTACATTCTCTAGGAATGGAATATTCGTTTTAATACCACGGATACGGAATTCTTTTAAGTTACGTTCCATTTTTGCAGCAGCTTGTTCAAAAGTAAGCGCCCATGTTGTAACTTTTACAAGTAAAGAATCATAGTACGGTGTAATAACAGCACCTTGGAAACTATTACCTGTATCAAGACGAACTCCAAAGCCACCACCTGATCGATATGCCATAATTTTCCCTGTATCCGGCATGAAATTATTTAGTGGATCCTCAGTCGTTACTCGAGATTGTATTGCAAATCCATGTACAACAACTTCCTCTTGCTTTGGAACACCCACCATTTTACTATGTAATGCATGTCCATCAGCTATTAAAATTTGTGATTGAACGATATCGACTCCTGTAATCATTTCTGTAATTGTATGTTCTACTTGAACACGCGGATTCACTTCAATGAAATAGAAATTATCATCTTTTACAAGAAATTCAACTGTTCCTGCGTTTAAATAATTTACATTTTTCGTTAATTTCACAGCAGCATCACAAATACGCTGACGCAAATCATCTGAAAGCGACACACTAGGTGCAATTTCTACTACTTTTTGATGACGACGTTGTACAGAACAGTCTCGCTCGTATAAATGAACAACATTGCCCTCTTCATCTGCTAAAATTTGAACTTCTATATGTTTAGGTTTTTCAACGAATTTTTCTACGTATACTTCATCATTACCAAAGGCTGCTTTTGCTTCTGACTTTGCTCGATTATACGATTCTCTTAATTCTTCACTAGTACGTACAATACGCATACCACGACCGCCCCCGCCAAGGGAAGCTTTAATAATAATCGGGTAATCATACTTTTCAGCAAATTTTTCGACTTCTTCTAATGAATCTACTGGCCCATCACTACCAGGAATAACTGGAATTTGTGCTAGCTGCGCTTGTGTTCTTGCTTTTACTTTATCTCCAAACATATCTAAATGCTTACTTTTTGGACCGATAAAGATAATCCCTTCTTCTTCACAACGTTTTGCGAATTGAATATTTTCTGACAAGAAACCATATCCAGGGTGGATTGCATCTACATGATTACTTTTCGCAATCTCAATAATGCCCTCAATATCTAGATAAGCATCAATTGGCTTTTTTCCTTCCCCAACTAAATAGGATTCATCGGCTTTATAACGATGATAAGAACCACTATCCTCTTTAGAATAGATTGCAACTGTTTTTAATCCCAGTTCCGAACAAGCTCGAAACACACGAATTGCAATCTCTCCACGGTTAGCTACCAATACTTTTTGAATACGTTGCAGCTTTGTCATGATTTTCCCCCTCTACTTTCCTACCACTCTAGAGATAAAATATATACACACCATAAAGAGCGTGAAGTTCTTCACTTTCTACATTATATTATACTTAGAAAGCTTCACTTTATTTTTATCCATCATACCTTATTTTTTAACAAATGATAAGTTTTCTGAGCAATTTGTCTCACAAAAATAGTATAGCATACCTCTTCCTTTTCTAACAACTTAATTGTATATCACTTTTTTATTAATGTGATATACAATTTATCTTAAAGATAAATTAATACATCATATTTAAAACTACTTAAAAATAAAAAACACATCATGCTCTAAAGCACAATGTGTTTTATTTTACAACTACAAGATGTGGTCCACCTTGTTCTCTTTCTTTAACTGTCTCGTTCTGTTGTTTCTCTTGTCGTTTTACATGACTAGCAATATTGAGTAATATCCCCATCGCCAATAGATTAGCTAATAAGGAACTCCCGCCATAACTAACAAACGGTAAAGGAACTCCTGTAAGTGGTATTAATCCAGACATACCACCAACATTAACAAATGTTTGGACTCCAAACAAACTTGCAATTCCGATAGCTATTAAACTTCCAAATGGATCTTTACACTTTTGTGCAACTCTAAAGGCCCGAATAATTATAAGTAATAAACAGATTAAAATAATAGCCACACCTATAAAACCAAGTTCTTCAGATATAATTGCCATTATAAAATCCGTTTGTGGTTCTGGTAAGTAACCATACTTTTGTACACTATTTCCTAATCCTCTACCATTTAGCCCTCCCGAAGCAATTCCAATAAACGAATTTATTAATTGAAATCCATCCTTTTGCGGATCGCTAAATGGATCAAGAAAAACAGAAAACCGTGCTTTTTGGTACTGACTTAATTTATAACTCCCAAGAAAATACAACGCCGGAGCCCATACTATAGATGTTAACAAGAATCTCTTTATCCATAAATTCACATTAACTCCTGAACAAAGAAACATAATTCCTACTGTTCCCGCAATTAACATATCGGTACCTAAGTCATTTTGCTTTAAAATTAAAAACATGATTAAACCAACACCTAAAAGTACTGGTCCTGATCCTTTAAAAACAGACGTATTCGTTTCTTGCCTTTTCGCAAAGAAATGGGCCAATACGAGAATAACTGTTATCTTAACAAATTCCGCAGGCTGTATTCCAAATATCCATCCATTTGCACCATTTACCGCTTTAGCAAAGAAGGCAGCTGCTGCTAATAATGCTACACTAATTCCATAACTCCCCAATAAAAAGATTCGTTTTCTCCACACTTTATATGGGATAATAACAAGAATTATTAATACTATTGTCCCAGCAGCTAAAGTAATTAATTGTCTTTTAAAAAAGAAATTTGCTGGTTTATCAAACCTCGAAATCGCAACAATGGAACTAGAACTATATACCATTATAACTCCCAGCACACATAAGATAACAAGAGGAAGTAATAATGAATAATCCATTGATTTCCATACTCTTTTCATTTCATTTCCTCTCTCTGTTTCAATTTAATTATTGTTGTATTCCATATGTACATTGGTTCTTCCTGCTTTATTATACAAATAAAAAGCCCAAACTTTTTCAGTTTGAGCCCCCTTATTTGAACCCGTTATTGTTGTTTGTTTGTAAATGCTTCATGAAGTGCAGATAACTCACGTTCAAGCTCTCCTAACATTGCTTTCCCTTGTTCTTCTGCAATAAGACCAAGGCGAACTGCAAAATCGACTTCGCGGGATAGTCCAAACATTTGTGTGTCTAACACTTCTTCATATAATGGACATTGCGGCATTGTAAGATGGTCCATTTGCACCTTAATAAGTCTTAAAATCTTCTCCGCATCCGCTTGTAGAAGGGCTAGTGCCTTTTCCTGATGATTTGATACTGTCTCAGACGCCAAATTGATTCCCTCCGTTTCCGTCCTACTCTCTCCTATCTATTAATATTAGCGATAGTTTTAATAAATTGCAATAGAAACATTTTTTGTGACAATAGTGTCTAATACTATTATACTGAAAAGTGGGAGTATAACACAAATGGGGGAACAACAATGAGCGAAATTTTATTTATTAATGGAAAAGTTCGTTTTCCAATCACTATCGATCCAACCGTTTGGATCTTTGATGATCGAAAAGTAGATTTGACAACTTACTTTGATGAAACGAGAGAAAACACTTCAGAACTAGAAGCTTATTTAAAAAACACTTCGGAACATTGGGATCGCGAAATCCGTGATGGTGCTGCTTTCCCGCCGATACAACAAAGTGTAAAGAAATTTAAAAAAGAACAGCTAATTACTGGAACGTTTGGTATACCATTTCAACCTTTTCTTGCTAATGCCGAAATTTCAGATGACGCTACGCAAGTCGAGATCGAAACAGTAGATGATACAATAACGCTTCCATTAGAAACTGTCAAACATGCTATTCTTGGTTTTTCAAAAGAAGGAAAACCATTAAAAGAAGATGGACCTGTTCATTTATATTACAATGATGGATCTAATAGACAAAATCCAATCCGTAACATCCGCAAATTTACAATTATTTAAAGAAAAGGAGTGAGCTTTTGCTCACTCCTTTTTATAGTAAATCTGCGGCTAGTTGAGCTAAATTAGATCGCTCCCCTTTAACAAACTTTACATGACCACTAATACGTTGCTCTTTAAACTTCTCTACAACGTATGTTAAACCGTTATTATATTCATCCAAATACGGATGATCAATTTGCTGAGGATCTCCCATTAATACGATTTTACTTTTTTCTCCTACCCTCGTTAGTATCGTTTTCACTTCATGCTTCGTTAAATTTTGTGCTTCGTCAATTATAATGAATTGATCTGGAATACTTCTCCCGCGTATATACGTAAGAGCTTCTACTTCTATCGAACCCATTCCAGCTAAAATAGCATCTAACTCTCCTGGTTTTTTCGTATTAAATAAATACTCTAGATTATCAAAAATCGGTTGCATCCACGGTCTTAACTTTTCTTCTTTTTCTCCCGGTAAATAACCGATATCTTTCCCAACTGGAACAATTGGCCGTGCAACGAGTAGTTTTTTATATAACCCTAAATCTTCCGTTTGCATGAGCCCCGAAGCTAAAGCTAGTAATGTCTTTCCTGTACCAGCTTTCCCTGTTAGCGTAACTAGTGGAATATCTTCACGAAGCAACAATTCTAATCCCATAATTTGCTGCACATTTCGTGGTCGTATTCCCCATACTTGTTCATTGGGAAAAATAAGTTTCTTTACCTTCTTACCTAAATGATCCACAATACCTAGTGCTGAACTAGATCCACCTAACGCATCTTTCATTACTACAAACTGATTTGGATAAAAAGGATGATTTGCAATTTCGGATAAAGGCAATTCGCCTTTTTCATAAAAATAATCCAATTGTTCTTTTGATATATATCCTTCTAAAAATCCTGAATATATATTTTCCACTTCAATAACCCGATCACTTAAATAATCTTCCGCCTTTAAACCTATTGCATCTGCTTTTACCCTTACGAGCACGTCTTTACTTACTAAAATAACAGACTTCCCGTCCTCTTTTTCTTGTTCTTCTAAAGATAGATTTTTTGCTACAGCTAAAATTCGATTATCATTTGTTTTTTCTACAAAAATATCTTGTAGTTGGACAAACGAACGATGATTTAATTCAATACGAAATGTACCGCCGTTTTCTAGCGGAATACTTTCATGCAGTTTTCCTATTTCACGAAATTTGTCTATTAACTTAGATACATAACGAGCGTTTCGTCCTACTTCATCCATATAACGTTTTTTCGAATCAACCTCTTCTAATACAACTGCTGGAATCACTACTTCATTGGTTTCAAATGAAAAAATAGATAAAGGATCCTGCAAAAGTACATTCGTATCTAACACATAAATTTTATCCAACCTGTTACCCCCTGACTCCACTTTTAAATTTGTAGAACAAGGGTTTCATCCATAAAATATGGACGAACCATTGTTATAATTATATGTACCGTATAAACGAGGTAGAATCGAAATTTATAGCCATTAAACCTTTTATTTATTTTTTATTCATTTCTATTCAATATATTACTTTTAATTATAATTATTAACATAAAATCACAATAAGTAATTACAAAAGTTAATAACTGACTTTCTTATTTATCACATTTATAATTCTTTCATTCCTGCTAACACTTGGTTATCGAGCTTTTTAGCTGCACGAAGATCATACGTTTTTTCATATGTTGGCTCAATTGCAAGTTTTGCACCATAAAACATAACATCACGTACTTCTTGTACATTTACTTCTATTACAGTTAATTTTAGAGGAATGTCTTCCATTCTATCAGTCAAAATTTCACCTACACCACTTATGGAAAATACGGATTCATTCGCCATTATAGTCAATACCACTCCAGTACTATGTCTTATATTTTCCACAATACGTGAACGTTGATCTACTGCAAATCGAATACTAGTTTTACTCACTGCATACACCCAAGAAATAGCACTTACGTTAGGAACTTGTTTTTCAAAATCTGTTGTTGCTACCATAACAATACACTCTTTACGTAACGTTTGTACTAAATCATCTGTTAATGTGGGCTCTACTACATTCGCCATATTTCCACCTCCAAATATACTTCATATATCCTTATCATAACCTATTTTTTGAATTGCGAAAATATTATTTTTTCCCACTATTATTCAAAAACATTACACTTCCATGATATACTTATACTGATAGAATTCGTATTGAGGTGACGAAATGAGAGTCAAATGTATGATTTGTGATAAAAAAGATATGTTAGATGATGAAAATCCTATGGCAAAAAAACTGCGTAATCGCCCTATTCATACATATATGTGCATGGAATGTTCGGAACGAATTGCTGAACGTACGATGGAACGTCATGCAAGTGGTAATTTCCGATTATATCGTGATAAAAAAGTCGAAGACGATTGGTAAAATATAAATAAGTCCTTTATCAATATTGATAAAGGACTTATTTATATTTTTCAGGTTCGCGATTCATTTGATCCAAAAAACAATCAATAGCTTCTAATGGAAACCTTGCAGATTTTCTTTCTCCATTTATTTCATATGTAACTAAATACATTTCCTCGTTCTTCTTAACTTCCACATTTCTCAATTTATGTTCTTCATATATCATATTTTGAAATAAAAAATACGTTTCTTTTGCAGCACTATCATCCGGACGTGCTTCGGCAACTGTTTTAATTGTTAACCAATTATATAACGCATCTTGTACGGAACGCATAAAACTCCCCCCTCATCCTGCTTTTTGTTGTCTTGCTTGACGTAATCGCAACCTATAAATCCCAAGTACAATTGCTGCTACAACAAGCCCCTCTCCAACAGGTAAGAAAACTGCAAAGAAAGTTAACACTGTACACCCAATCGCTAACGATATATATATCACTATATTTTTTATTATAGATAGTTTTCTTGCAAAACCTAAATTATACACAAGTGCACTTAATATAATAATGACGCCATACAGTAACCACATCCCTAGCTCTGGATTTTCATCAACTTTACATAACTTCGCAAAAAACGACATTCTTTCTAACACCATTTATCCCCCTTCCTCATAAATCAAACCATTTTTCTTTATGTACTTAATACAAGAGTAACCTGTGAAAAAAATACTGTCCACAAAAAGAGTAAATATTCTAAAAAATAAACATAAAAAAAACAGCTACCTTAATTAAAGGTAGCTGTTTTACTATTTTACGCTTCTACAGATTTCTTTTTCTTAGCAGCTCTTTCACGTTCGCTCTTATCAAGAATCTTTTTACGTAAACGAATTGATTCTGGAGTTACTTCACAGAACTCGTCATCGTTTAAGTACTCTAATGATTCTTCTAAAGTCATTAAGCGTGGTTTTTTCATTGTTGAAGTTTGATCTTTCGTCGCAGAACGAATGTTAGTTTGTTGTTTCATTTTCACAACGTTAACTGTTAAGTCATTCTCACGAGTGTGTTCTCCGACAATCATACCAGCATATACTTCTGTACCTGGTTCAACGAAGATTACACCACGATCTTCAACTTGCATAATACCGTATTGTGATGCTTTTCCTGTTTCAAGTGAAACTAGAACACCTTGACGACGTCCACCAACTTGTCCAGCGTGTACTGGTTGGTAGCAATCGAATGTATGGTTTAAAATACCGTAACCACGAGTTAATGTTAAGAATTCTGTTGTGTAACCAATTAAACCACGTGCTGGAACCATGAAAGTAAGGCGAACTTGACCGTTTCCGTTATTCACCATATCTAACATTTCACCTTTACGTGCACCCATAGATTCCATAATAGAACCAGTGTATTCTTCAGGTACATCGATTTGTACACGCTCTACAGGCTCACATCTTACGCCATCAACTTCTTTAATAATTACTTCTGGCTTAGATACTTGTAGTTCATAACCTTCACGACGCATGTTTTCAATTAAGATAGATAAATGTAGTTCCCCACGTCCAGATACGATCCATGCATCAGGAGACTCTGTATTATCTACACGTAAACTTACATCTGTTTCTAATTGTGAACGAAGACGCTCTTCAATTTTACGAGATGTAATGTATTTACCTTCACGACCTGCAAATGGACTGTTATTTACAAGGAACGTCATTTGTAGTGTTGGCTCATCAATACGTAATAATGGTAACGCATCTTGATGTTCAACTGGACATACTGTTTCACCAACGTTAATGTCTTCCATACCAGAAACAGCTACTAAGTCTCCAGCTTTTGCTTCTTCAATTTCTTGACGTTTTAATCCCATGTAACCAAATAATTTTGTTACGCGGAATTGTTTTACGCTTCCGTCTACTTTCATTAAAGCAACTTGTTGTCCAACCTTCATTGTACCGCGGAATACGCGTCCAACTCCAATACGTCCAACATAGTCGTTGTAATCAAGAAGTGCTACTTGGAATTGAAGTGGCTCTTCGCTGTTATCAATTGGTGCAGGAATATGTTCAATAATTGTATCAAATAATGATTTCATATTCTCTTCTTGATTTGCTGGGTTTGAATCTAAGCTTGCTGTTCCGTTCATTGCTGATGCAAATACAACTGGGAACTCTAATTGATCTTCGTTTGCACCAAGTTCGATGAATAAGTCGATTACTTCATCAACTACTTCATCAGGGCGAGCGAAGTCACGGTCAATTTTATTTACTACTACGATTGGAGTTAAGTTTTGCTCAAGAGCTTTCTTTAAAACAAATCGTGTTTGTGGCATACAACCTTCATATGCATCAACAACAAGTAAAACACCATCAACCATTTTCATAATACGTTCTACTTCTCCACCGAAGTCAGCGTGACCTGGTGTATCTAAAATGTTAATTCTTTTATCTTCATAGTGAATCGCAGTATTTTTCGCTAAAATTGTAATACCGCGCTCTCTTTCTAGATCATTTGAATCCATTGCGCGCTCTTCAACGTGTTCGTTCGCACGGAAAGTCCCCGCTTGACGTAATAACTGGTCAACAAGTGTTGTTTTACCATGGTCAACGTGGGCAATAATTGCTATATTACGTAAATCTTGTCGTTTTTTCAACATGTCCAACTCCTAATGTCTTTTTAATCCTTCTCTATTATAAGAGCGAAGGGGATACAATAGCAATTAAAATAAAATCAAGAATGAAAATATAGTTGTATTCTTACTTTTGTGAAAGTAAAATGAGATTGGAGGGTGAAGAAATGGAACACATTCAATATCGCTTTTTGTTAACTGCAATTATCGGTGTTATTTTCTTAATTGGTATCGGCATTATGATTGCTGAAAATAGTCCAATCGGTATTATTATTTGCATTATCGGCACATTTGTTACAGTTGGATACGGTTTTGTAACAAAAAGAAAAATGCGTAAATCGCAATAACGTCAAAAAGTAAGAAGCCTGTATACAGCCTCTTACTTTTTTTGTTACTTGGATATAAAGTGAAACTTTAATCAGTGGGGTTTTTCTTCATCCCCCACTGATTATCAGCCCTCACCAATCGGGATAAACGATAACACTTCTTCATACACCCCTGGCTTCGCAACTAATACGCTACTCTTCTCTACGATAGAAAGTGGCACTCCGGAGAATGTTGTTACCTTGCCTCCAACTTCCTCTACAATTATCTGTCCCCCACCAAAGTCCCATGGTGATAATCTAGGCGTTACATATGCATCGATTCTTCCAGTTGCAACGTATACCATCTCTAATGCTGCACAGCCATATGATCTCGTGCCTCTTGCTTTCTTAACAAGTGCCATCATACTTTCCATATTAAGCAATGGATTGTCGGTAAGCCATATCGCATTTAAAGCTACAATACCTTGCTCTACAGTACCTTTTTCTAATAAAGGTATCGGTACTTCATTACAAAATGCTCCAGCCCCTTTTAACGCATGATATAATTCATCATGAACTGGATCATAAATAAGTCCAATCTTTCCGATACCGTTCTCATAAATTCCAATTGAAATTGCAAAATTTCTTTTTTGGTGAACAAAGTTCATCGTGCCGTCAATTGGATCAATTAACCAAACAACCCCGTCAGAAGAAGTTACCTCGTCTCCATAGCCCTCTTCACCTAAAATATGATGATGTGGGAATGTTTCTTTAATTTTCCCAATTAAAAACTGTTCTATTTCTCGGTCCATATTTGTTACTAAATCAGCTGCATTTGATTTTGTTTCTATAATAAGTGCTTTTTTCATTGATGCCATTAAATGCTCTCCCGCATCCCGAATCCACTGTTTGGCGTGTGCATCGATGTCTTTCCATACTTCTTGCATGTTTAAACACTCCGATCTATACTGTTCACAGAAAAAACGAACCCTTTATAAGGTTCGCACCAACTAATTTTTTATACATATACTATTATTACGCTTCTAAACGAATCATTTCAAGTCTTAACACTTCTAACTTTTGTACACACTCTTCTTTTTTCTGTTTATCATCTTCCATCATCGCATCATATAAAGTTGCTAATTCATAATCTAGCTCCAAACGTAGCACCGGTATTCTCTTTTCAGCATCTGTTCTCTTTAACGCATTAATCACCTGTCTCATATTATTTGCCTCCTCCCAATATTCGTCTGCCCTCGGACTAGAATTAATTCAATTTTCTGATTTTTTGTTTTATACTATACTATGTTGGAGAAATCATCTATGCAACAAAATTATATTTTTTTATTTAAATTTTTTTGTGCTGTTTTTTTTATGAATAGTACAAGCTATGCTAAAATAAAAGCAAAATAGGAGTTGGAGGAACAATCATGACACTACAAACATTCAAATCAACTGATTTTGAGGTCTTTACAGTTGATGGTCTCGAAGAACGAATGAGTGCAATTAAAACGAACATTCATCCTAAGCTAGAAGCTTTAGGGGAACAGTTTGCAGCTTATTTATCCAAACAAACTGATGAGAACTTTTTTTATCATGTAGCAAAACACGCACGTCGCAAAGTCAATCCACCAAACGATACTTGGGTTGCTTTTTCAACAAATAAACGCGGATATAAAATGCTACCACATTTCCAAATTGGATTATGGGGTACTCATGCCTTCATATACTTTGGTTTAATCTATGAGTGTCCACAAAAAGTGGAGACGGCTCACGCCTTCTTAGAACATATAAATGATTTAAAAACAAATATTCCAAATGACTTCGTTTGGTCCATTGACCATACTAAACCAAGTGTAAAATTACATAAAACACTTGAAACAAATGATTTACAAAAGATGATTGAACGTCTAGCTACTGTAAAAAAAGCAGAATTATTAGTTGGTATTCATATATCACCAGAGGAGTTTTCAGCAATGACCAACGAACAATTCCTTGCTAAGATTGAATCTACGATGCAATCACTCCTTCCTTTATATGCACTTTGTAATCGATAGTAGAAAACGGACAATTTATATTGTCCGTTTTTAGTTGTTATCACATTATATCACTTCAGTTTTTATTTTTCAAAATATTTTTTACATTTTCACAAGCTTTTCTTCTTCAATTTCTTTAGCCTTCTGAATCGCACGGTATATAGAATATCCACTTACTTCTTGAAACTCTTTATCAATTTTCTTTTCTTCTGCTTTCGATGGAACAATCTCTTTAAAACGACGATATAACCCCATTAATTCTTCTCTTATAATTCCTTTTTCATATGCTTTCTCAATCGCTTCATAAAACTTCACAATTGTAACCATTTCCTCATTTGACCAATCATAATCTAACGGATATTGATATTCCATTTCGCACCTCATTTATCTTTTCTTCTTATTTCAATACGCTATCTTAAAGTGATTTTTTTCTACTTCATTATAGCCACTTTGCATTATACACTATTTATTCATTTTAATGGAATTGCCTTCCACTAGAAGTTAGTAGGCAGCTACTATTTAACATACTCACCGTAAAAATATTTTTTGCTATACATCTATAATTATTGGTGATATAATGCTTTTGTTTTATAGAAAATAAAGTGAAGCTCCCATCTCAAAAAAGCTTTTGTGAATGGCAGAAAAACAAGTCTCATTCTAAAAAAGAACGTAACTTTTTTAGAACAAGATTATATAAAACAAACTCTAATAAATATTAAAAAAAGAAGGGGTGTATAGATTGTCCCAATACGAAACACCATTGTTTACCGCTTTAGTTGAGCACAGTAAGCGAAATCCAATTCAATTCCATATTCCAGGGCATAAAAAAGGACAGGGCATGGATCCTGAATTTCGCGAATTTATTGGGCATAATGCATTAGCAATTGATTTAATTAATATTGCGCCGCTCGATGATTTACATCATCCAAAAGGTATGATTAAAGAAGCACAGGATTTAGCAGCCGCTGCATTTGGTGCGGATCATACTTTCTTTTCTATTCAAGGTACAAGTGGCGCAATTATGACAATGGTGATGAGCGTTTGCGGTCCTGGTGACAAAATACTAGTACCACGAAACGTGCATAAATCAGTAATGTCAGCTATTATTTTCTCAGGTGCAAAACCTATTTTCATGCATCCTGAAATTGATCCAAAACTTGGTATTTCACATGGAATCACAATTCAATCTGTCAAAAAGGCACTTGAAGAGCACTCAGATGCGAAAGGCCTACTTGTTATTAACCCAACATACTTTGGCTTTGCTGCGGACTTAGAACAGATTGTACAATTAGCACATTCTTACGATATCCCTGTACTCGTTGATGAGGCTCATGGTGTTCATATTCATTTTCACGATGAACTGCCGATGTCAGCGATGCAAGCCGGTGCAGATATGGCAGCAACAAGTGTTCACAAATTAGGTGGGTCTTTAACGCAAAGTTCTATTCTTAATGTAAAAGAAGGCCTTGTGAACGTAAAACATGTTCAATCTATTATTAGCATGCTTACGACTACATCAACGTCTTACATCTTGTTAGCCTCCCTAGATGTCGCTAGAAAACGTCTTGCTACAGAAGGAACGGTACTCATAGAACAAACAATACAATTAGCGGAACAAGTTCGTGATGCTATAAATGATATCGAACATCTTTACTGTCCAGGGAAAGAAATGCTAGGTACGGATGCTACTTTTAACTATGATCCTACAAAGATAATTGTATCTGTAAAAGATTTAGGTATTACAGGCCATCAGGCTGAAGTATGGCTTAGAGAGCAATATAACATTGAAGTAGAGCTCTCAGATTTATACAACATACTATGTCTTGTCACTTTTGGGGATACAGAAAGTGAGACAAATACACTTATTGCAGCATTACAAGATTTATCAGCAACATTTAAAAATAAAGCTGATAAAGGTGTTCAAGTGCAAGTAGAAATTCCAGAAATACCTGTTTTAGCACTTTCTCCTCGAGATGCTTTTTATTCGGAAACAGAAGTCATCCCATTTGAAAATGCAGCAGGTCGTATTATAGCTGATTTCGTTATGGTTTATCCGCCAGGGATTCCAATCTTTACTCCGGGGGAAATTATTACACAAGATAACTTAGAGTATATTCGTAAAAACTTAGAAGCAGGTTTACCTGTACAAGGTCCTGAAGATATGACATTACAAACATTACGCGTGATTAAAGAGTACAAGCCTATCAGTTGATAGGCTTTTCTTTCACCCTTTTGGCCTTTTATCATACGATATTATGTAATGTAACGTATAGGTGGGGATACTATTATGATTGTAATAGGCCGTTCTATTGTACATCCTTATATCACAAATGAATATGAGCCATTTGCAAATGAGAAACAACAAATTTTATCTATCATGGCAGGAAATCAAGAAATCTATTCCTTCCGAACATCTGATGAACTCAGCTTTGATTTAAACTTGCGCGTTAATATTATTACTTCTGCATTAGAACTTTTTCAAAGTGGATTTCAGTTTCGCACATTTCAACAATCTTTTTGCAACCCTCAGTATTGGAAAAGAACGTCCCTTGGAGGATTCGAGCTCCTTCCAAACATACCCCCTTCCATTGCCATACAAGATATTTTCAAAAACGGAAAACTATATGGAACTGAATGTGCCACCGCAATGATTATTATTTTTTACAAAGCTTTACTATCATTGTATGACGAAGAAACCTTCAACCGTCTCTTTGCAAACCTTTTACTTTATACGTGGGACTACGATCAAGATTTAAAGCTCATAACAAAGACGGGTGGCGATCTTGTCCCAGGTGATCTCGTTTACTTTAAAAATCCACAAGTGAACCCAGCTACAATCGAGTGGCAAGGAGAAAATACAATCTATCTAGGAAATTTCTTTTTTTATGGGCATGGCGTAGGTGTAAAAACAAAAGAAGAAATTATATACGCGTTAAATGAACGACGAGTCCCTTACGCTTTTATTTCCGCTTTCTTAACCGATACTATTACCCGTATCGATAGCCGTCTTATGAGCTACCACGCTTCTCCTAGCACACCACAGACATCCATAGGATTTATTCCGATTAGAGATGATGCAATTGTTGCAACAGTTGGCAACACAACTACAGTTTATTAAAAAAAGCACCTACATATGTAGGCGCTTTTTTTATTTAAGCTTTTGAATGTTCTTTATGGTCACAGTCGCAATGAGATCCACATTTCCCGTATAGTACTGTTGATTTTTCATCTTCAAAATGTCCGATTGTTCCTTCACATACTTGGCATACGATTGTTCCCATTTTTCATTTCCCCCTGAGTTTTAATAGTAATCTATTTATTTATCATTAAGCTTTCGCATTATCCCTACTAGCACAGTCACAATTTGTTCCGCATTTTCCGTAAAGCACTGTCGTTTTTTCATCTTCAAAATGTCCGATTGTTCCTTCACATACTTGGCATACGATTGTTCCCATTTTTCATTTCCCCCTAAGTTTATGGTCCTAAAAACTTTCAGCTGTCCATTTCCTATCAATTATTGGGCTTTTGTATGCTCTATGTGATCACATCCGCAAGATCCACATTTCCCGTAAAGTACCGTTACTTTCTCATCCTCGAAGTGTGCAATTGTACCTTCACAATCTTGACATACGATTGTTCCCATTTTTCATTTCCCCCTAAGTTTATAATCCCAAAAACTTTTTTGTAACCGCTTAACTTTCTGTCTTTATTTTAATATGTTATACTTTTTGCGTCAATAGGTTTTTAGTATAACACATTAAATATTTTAATTTTAAATTAGTATGCGATATTTAAACAAAAAAACAGCCATATTTATACGTACGACTGTTTTACATTATTTATTCTTCGTATTCCGCATGCAAAGATGTAGATGGAACTAGAAATGAGAAGAACTGAGCTAACTCAGCTGCTTCCTCTTCTGAACCTAATTTGAACACTTCCTGCAAATGTTGAACATTCTCTACATCATCTCGTCCAAGTAAAGTAGACCTTCCTGTTTGCATGCAAACAATAAGTGGCTTTCCAAAAAACATATTTGTATAAATAACACCAAAATCATAACGAGTATCATGTGTCATAAACCCCAAAAATCGTACCTTCACACTTTCATGCTCATCATACAATTTTTCAAACATCGGTTTCCACCTTTCTACATAACCTTTCATTAGTATATTAAACAAAAAAAGGAATACTCCTTTTAATTGTCAAAAAATTCAGCAGGATGTAGAATGAGAGTATTCTACTAAGTTAGGGGGAACTTATATGCAACATGCCTTTATTACGCTTGTACCTAAATCCAACCAACAATCTGTTTCAATAGATGATATAAAACAACTTTTTCATTATTATAAAACAGTTACTTCCAAAACTGGTGTTCAAATTAATTACGCTTATACAAATACCGCTTTTCCGTATGAAATTTTAGATACATCAGCAACAACATTCAAACTACAATCTACTCACGATCGATATGACTCCATTTATGTTGGTGTCGGTATAGAAAAGGAACAAACTTATATTCAAGTTTCTTTACCACCTAATGCAACATTTGGTGATAAAGGAAAAGCAAATGAATTTTGCCGTTTTCTAGCGAAGAAATTAGAAGGAGAGTTAAAATTATTTAATGGAAGAACAATGTATTTCTATAAACGTTAATTTAAAAAATAGAAAATATAATTAAGAAAAGTATGCAATTTGAACACGTAAGGAATAATGCCTGCTTTCTAATTTGCAATACAAAATATGCGATCACATATGCTAAATAAAGAAATACAAAAAATAGAATAACTTTATAATGCAACTTATCACCATTTGACAATGATAATACAACGGAAAAACCACTCCATAATAAAAAATGATAAAATATAACATGTAATATTCTCATGGAACCTTCTCCTTTGACATGCTCTATTTTATTACTATATGGGATTAAGTTTGAATCAATTACATATTACACGAAAGCATATATATGGCTTTTGGATTTATATATGTTCTAACAATTCAATTAAATTATTATATATTCATTCGACAAGTACGTATAAAGACCTTGCAAGCCACTTTTATTATAAAATAAAAAATAGCCCATCTCTTTAAATAAGAGATGGGCTATTTTCATTACTTAAATTATTTTACAATGTGAATTGGCATTCCAAGAGCAACTTCAGCTGCTTCCATTGTGATTTCACCTAATGTTGGGTGAGCGTGGATTGTTTGAGCGATATCTTCTGCTGTCATTCCAGCTTCGATAGCTAAACCAATCTCAGAAATAATATCAGAAGCGCCTGCACCTGCAACTTGAGCACCTACAAGAAGACCATCTTCTTTACGTGTTACAAGTTGTAAGAAACCGTCAGTGCTGTTTAATGATAATGCACGACCGTTAGCAGCGAATGGGAACTTAGATACAGTTACAGTCATTCCAGCTTCTTCAGCTTGTTTCTTAGTGTAACCAACAGATGCTAATTCTGGATCAGTGAAGCATACTGCAGGAATTCCGATGTAATCGATAGCTGACGCATGGCCACTAATTGCTTCTACAGCTACTTTACCTTCGTAAGAAGCTTTGTGAGCTAATGGTGGTCCAGGAACGATATCACCGATTGCATAGATGTTTGGTACATTTGTACGACATTGCTCATCGATTTCGATGATGCCGCGGTCAGTCATTTTAACTCCAACTTGCTCAAGACCGATTTCTTGAGTGTTTGGACGACGACCTACAGTTACTAATACGTAATCTGCTTCTACAGTTTGGATTTCACCTTTAACTTCGAAGCTAACTTTTACGCCAGTTTCTGTTTCTTCAACGCCTTTAGCCATAGCTTTTGTATGGATTGTTACGTTACCTTTTTTCTGTAGAGCACGTTTAACAACAGAGCTCATAGCTTTTTCGAAACCAGCTAAGATTTCGTCGCCAGCTTCTACTACAGTAACTTCTGTACCGAAGTTAGCATATGCAGTACCTAATTCCATACCGATGTAACCGCCGCCGATTACAACAAGTTTTTTAGGAATTTCAGGTAAGCTTAAAGCACCTGTAGAGTTGATAACACGTTTAGAGTATTTGAATCCTGGAATTTCGATTGGTGTAGAACCAGTTGCAAGAACAGCATTTTTAAACGTATAAGTTTGAGCTGCATCTTCAGTCATTACGCGTAATGTGTTAGCATCTACGAAGTAAGCTTCACCGCGAATGATTTCAACTTTGTTACCTTTAAGAAGGCCTTCAACACCGCCAGTTAATTTCTTAACTACGCCGTTTTTCCATTCTTGAACTTTTGTAAAGTCAACTTTTACGTTCTCTGCAGTGATACCCATGTCATCAGAATGCATTGCATTCTCATAACGATGACCTGCATTGATTAACGCTTTTGAAGGAATACATCCAACGTTTAAGCATACGCCACCAAGGTTAGCTTTTTCAATGATCGCTACCTTTTGACCTAATTGTGCTGCACGAATTGCCGCAACGTATCCACCAGGACCTGCACCAACAACGACTGTATCTAATTCAATTGGGAAATCTCCTACTACCATTGTTATTACGCCTCCATTACTAATAATTGTGGGTCATTCAATAGACGTTTAATTTGGTTTAATGCTTTTTGAGCAGTTGCGCCGTCAATTAAACGATGGTCAAAGCTTAGAGATAATGCTAATACTGGAGCTGCAACGATCTCACCGTTTTTCACAACTGGTTTCTCAGCGATACGGCCGATACCAAGGATTGCTACTTCTGGGTGATTGATAACTGGAGTGAACCATTGTCCACCTGCAGAACCAATGTTTGTAATTGTGCAAGAAGCGCCTTTCATTTCAGCAGGAGCTAAACGACCTTCACGTGCTTTACCAGCAAGATCATTGATCTCGTTAGAAATTGTGAAGATAGACTTGCGATCTGTATCTTTAACAACTGGTACTAATAGACCTTTGTCTGTATCAGCTGCGATACCGATGTTGAAGTAATGTTTATGAACTACTTCTTGAGAAGCATCATCTAAAGAAGTGTTTAACATTGGATATTCACGTAATGCAGATGTTAAAGCTTTAACAACGTATGGAAGGTAAGTTAATTTAATACCTTTGTCAGCTGCAACAGCTTTGAACTTCTTACGGTGAGCAACAAGTTCAGTTACATCTACTTCATCCATTAATGTTACGTGAGGAGCTGTATGTTTAGAGTTAACCATTGCTTTCGCAATTGCTTTACGGATACCACTCATTTTCTCACGAGTTTCTGGATATTCACCAGCTGGGATTGGTTGTGCTTTTGGTGCTTCTTCTTTCGCTGCTGCTGGAGTAGCTTCTACTGCTGCTGGAGCCTCAGTTGCTGCTACCGCTTGTCCACCATTTGCAAATGCATCGATGTCAGCTTTTACGATACGACCGTTCTTACCAGAACCAGCTACTTTATGAATGTCTACGCCGTTTTCACGAGCATATTTACGAACAGATGGCATAGCGATTACGCGCTCATTTACTACTTCTGCAGTTGCTGCTGGAGTAGCTTCAGCTTTAGGAGCTTCTTCTTTTGCTTCTTCAGCTTTAGGAGCTTCGTCATGATCGTCGCCTTTAAATTTAAGGTTTTCGTATCCAGGAGCATCAAATTTAATTAATGTATCTCCAACTACTGCAACCGTACCTTCTTCTACAAGTACTTCAAGTACTTTACCTTTAACAGGAGAAGGAATTTCTACTACTGCTTTATCATTTTGTACTTCAAGAAGTACGTCGTCTTCGTTTACTTCGTCGCCTGGTTTAATAAACCATTTTACGATTTCACCTTCGTGGATACCTTCACCGATATCTGGTAGTTTAAATTCAAATGCCACGGAATTCAGCCCCCTGATTCATTTCTTTATTATGGAATATGGCAAAAGAAATCAGCATGTGCTGATTTCTTTTGCACATGAATAAGTAAAAATTAGAAGTTCATTACTTTGTTAACAGCTTCAACAATATCTTTGTGGTTTGGTAACCATACGCTCTCAGCTTGAGAGAATGGGAATACTGTATCAGCAGCTGCAACACGTACAACTGGAGCTTCTAAGTTTAAAATTGCACGGTCGTTAATTTCCGCTACAACGTTAGCTGCAATACCAGCTTGTTTTTGAGCTTCTTGAACTACAACTACGCGGCCTGTTTTTTCAACAGAAGCGATGATTGTTTCGATATCTAATGGTTGAACTGTACGTAAGTCAACAACTTCTAAAGAGATACCTTCTTTTTCAAGTTCTTCAGCAGCTTTTAATGCAGCGTGAACCATAGCACCGTAAGCGATAACAGATACATCTGTACCTTCACGTTTGATGTCAGCTTTGCCTAAATCAATTGTGTATTCGCCTTCTGGTACATCTTGACGGAATGAACGGTACAATTTCATATGCTCTAAGTAGATAACTGGATCGTTGTCACGAATCGCAGAGATTAAAAGACCTTTAGCATCGTATGGAGTAGATGGAATAACAACTTTTAGACCAGGTTGTTGAGCCACTAAACCTTCTAAGCTATCAGCATGTAGTTCAGGAGTATGAACACCACCACCGAATGGAGAACGAACTGTTACTGGAGCAGTCCAACGTCCACCAGAACGGTAACGCATACGAGCTAATTGACCAGAAATTGAATCCATTACTTCATAAACGAAACCGAAGAATTGGATTTCTGGAACTGGACGGAATCCTTCAAGTGCAAGTCCAACTGCAAGTCCACCAATACCAGACTCTGCAAGTGGAGTATCCATTACACGGTCTTCACCGAATTCAGCTTGTAAACCTTCAGTAGCACGGAATACACCGCCGTTTACACCAACGTCTTCACCAAACACAAGTACGTTAGGGTCATTTTTCATTTCAACGCGTAAAGCATCAGTGATTGCTTGAATCATTGTCATTTGAGCCATGGCTTACTTCGACTCCTTTTCTTTGTAAATTTCATATTGTTCAGCTAAGTTGTAAGGCATTTTTTCGTACATGATTTCCATTAAATCAGTAACTTTTTGTTTTGGAGCTTGGTCAGCCTTAGCAATTGCTTGTTTGATATCTTCTTTTGCTTCTTCGATTACTTTCTCTTCAACTTCTTGTGACCATAGGCCTTTGTTTTCTAAGAATGCACGGAAGCGTACGATTGGATCTTTTTGTTCCCATTCGTTCTCGATATCTTTTGTACGGTAACGAGTTGGATCATCACCAGCCATTGTATGTGGACCGTAACGGAATGTTAAAGTCTCGATTAAAGTAGGACCTTCGCCATTTACTGCACGCTCACGAGCGAAAGCAGTTGCTGCGTATACAGCTAATGGATCCATACCGTCTACTTGAATTCCGTAAATACCTGCTGCTACTGCTTTTTGTGCTACAGTTTTAGCTGCAGATTGCTTTTCTACTGGAGTAGAGATTGCATAACGGTTGTTTTGTACAACGAAGATTGCTGGAGCTTTGAATGCGCCCGCAAAGTTCATACCTTCATAGAAGTCACCTTGTGAAGCACCACCGTCACCAGTGTAAGTAATTGCAACAGATTTTTTACCACGTAATTTCATACCTAACGCAACACCAGCAGTTTGGATGATTTGCGCACCGATGATGATTTGTGGAGCAAGTGCATTTACGTTCTCAGGCATTTGGTTACCCATGAAATGTCCACGAGAGAATAAGAATGCTTGGTATAATGGTAAACCGTGCCATACTAATTGTGGCACATCACGATATCCTGGTAAGATGAAATCTTCTGCTTCAAGTGCGAAATGACTTGCTAATTGAGAAGCCTCTTGTCCAGCTGTTGGTGCGTAGAAACCTAAACGTCCTTGACGGTTTAAAGAAATAGAACGTTGATCTAGTACGCGAGTATACACCATACGGCGCATTAATTCTTTTAATTGATCATCAGATAATTCAGGCATAGCTGCTTCATTCACAACTTCGCCTTTTTCATTTAAAATTTGTAATGTTTCAAATTGAGCTGCGATAGCTTTCATTTGCTCATCAACATTAAATAGGGTCTTTTTTGTTTTAGTACCCATTCCGTTCACCTCTTCCTCTCTTGAACCATATTCTGAAACGCTTTCACTATCTATTAGCTAGATGGAAACCGCAACAATGTAAACCAACAAATTTATTTGTCGGTTGAGAATAATTTTGTGTACCTAACAATCTGTACTAATGTTTTTTCAGAAACATATTAATACAATCTTGATCACGTTTTTTAGTTTACAACTATTCTAATTACGATGTCAATTACTTTGAATACGTTTTTTTATAAATAATCTGCAGGTTTCTCCTACACAAACGTGTTTTTATTTTTCACATCTGTATTAGTAAGCATTAACCTACTGTTATATTATTCCCTTTTTAACTTGTTTTTTCTCTTAGAATAATATGTAAACGATTTAATTCCCTTTAGTTTTTCTCTCTTCTTAGCAAAAATATACAAACTCTTCTTCCTTTTATAGGTAATTACCCATACATTTCTACTCTTCCCTCCATACATTATAGTAACCGCAGTATTAGCGGGAAATGATAAAGGAGGTCATCTCATGTACGGATATTCATATTGCTATCCAACTTGTTCATATCCTTCCTACGGTTATGGCGGTTCTTGTGGTGGGTCTGGACGCGGCTTCGCCTTAATCGTTGTGTTGTTTATTCTTTTAATTATCGTTGGTGCTGCTTGCATTCGCTAATGTAAAAATGAAACAACTATGGAAAGAAAGAGACGGCTCTGCCGTCTCTTTCTTTTTATTCCTACATAACCGATCTATCTTCCCCTTACTTGCCGATGACTTTTTCCATCTCCTTTGGTAGACTAAAAGGGAAAGGAGAGATTACATATGCTTACAATGAAAGATGTAATTCGCGAAGGAGATCCTATTTTGCGAAACGTTGCAGAAGAGGTAGTACTACCAGCGAGCGAAGAAGATACAAATACTCTTAAAGAAATGATTGAATTTGTAATAAATAGCCAAGATCCTGAAATGGCTGAAAAATATAGTTTACGCCCTGGAATCGGATTAGCGGCTCCGCAAATCGGTATTTCAAAAAGAATGATTGCGGTTCATGTAACAGATACGGACGGTACGTTATATAGTCATGCATTATTCAATCCAAAAATCATTAGCCATTCTGTTGAACGTACATATTTACAAAGTGGTGAAGGCTGTCTATCAGTAGACCGTGAAGTACCTGGTTATGTCCCTCGTTATACAAGAATTACAGTGAAAGCAACTTCTATTAACGGCGAAGAAGTAAAATTACGTTTAAAAGGGTTACCAGCAATTGTATTTCAACATGAAATTGACCATTTAAATGGTGTTATGTTCTATGACCATATTAATAAAGAAAATCCATTTGCCGCTCCTGACGATTCAAAACCTCTGGAGCGATAGTAAAAAAGGCGGAATATACTCTTCCGCCTTTTTACTATATGAAATAGATTCCATATTCACTTATAGCAATCCAGCCCATTTTAAACCGTGATATATACCGTCTTCACTAACATCCTTTGTCACATGATTTGCAAGTTTTTTCAAGTCTTCATGCCCATTCCCCATCACAATACCTGTCCCAACTGCTTCAATCATTTCTAAATCATTTAAGCCATCCCCAAATGCATACACTTGTTCACGGTTAAATCCTAGCTTTTCAATGAATTTCTCAATCCCTTTTGCCTTAGAACCACCATTTGGAATAATATCCATTGAATACGCATGCCAACGAATAAAATGAAAGTCTGGGTACTGATTTATAAACTTTTCTTCTTCATTTACTTCACAGAAAAGAAGTGTTTGATAAATATTACGCTTCTCATAAAAATCAGGTTCATATGCCGGATGCTCAAAATGTAAACTTCCAAAACCTTCTTTCACATAATCATGATATTCCACTGATGCTCTCATTTGTTGATGATCAAGATATACAAGTGGATATCCTTCTTGTTTTGCAAACTGAGTAAACTTATGTAGAGCAGCTGGATGTAATGGGTTATTAAATACTACCTCATCTTCAAATACAACGTACTGTCCATTAAAGCTAACATAATTGTGGATATTAAGTTCCTTACGAATATCTTCGAACATAAATGGCGCACGTCCTGTCGCAATTGCTACATGCACGCCTTTTTCTTGTAACTGCCTTACTGCGTCTCGCGTAGATTGCGGAATCTTCTTATCATGATCTAATAATGTTCCATCAATATCAAAAAAGACAATTTTATCATTCATTTGTCAAAATCCTTTCTGTTACTCTATATTCCTATTTTGATTATCGCTTTTCAAATGCTAAAAAAAAGTATAACATATTAAACATCTGTGAAGAAAGCGTTCACTTTCTGACCTTATTTATGAAACCTGCATATATATATTAGTAAAAAATGTGGATACTTGTTCGTATGAATTTTCTTTTCTATTCTTTCTCATACTATAGCTATAACTAACGGCTACTAATCGTTACTATAGAATAACTTTCTCTGTATGAGAAAAGACAAGATTCAACATTCACTTTTATCCTCTTTCTTATATCAGAGACGGCGTTTTCACTAGTAATATGCATGTTTAAAATAAGGAAAGGAAGGAGTAATCATGCTGAAGAAGCTGAAGAAAAAGCTGAAGCGTTATTTAAAAGATCTAGTCCGTAAAAAGACGATCGCTTAAATTGTGCCCATTTCGGGCTTTTTCTTCATTCTCATTCGAAAAAACATGAAAATCGTGACTGTTTGCTTTATAATAAGTAACAGATAATGCAAAACATAGACAAGGAGAGGTTTTCCAAATGATTTTTAAAGTATTTTATCAAGAAAAAATGACTGAGGTTCCAGTACGTGAAAATACAAAAGTTTTATATTTAGAGGCTACGTCTGAGAAGGATGTTCGTACAAAATTAAATAAGTTCGCATATAATATCGAATTCGTTCAGTCTGTGACTGGCAATCATCTTGAATATGAAAAAGAAAACGCTGATTTAACATTAGCGGAAATCGTATAGCCATATGAAATTTCTAAAGAATGATCAAGCAGCCGTTTTTGCTTTAGGTGGTCTTGGTGAAATCGGTAAAAATACATATGCTGTTCAATTTCAAGATGAAATTATTATAATTGACGCTGGAATTAAGTTTCCAGAAGACGAACTCCTCGGAATCGATTATGTAATACCAGATTACACTTATTTTGTGCGAAACGAAGATAAAATTAAAGGGCTATTCATTACACATGGTCACGAAGATCATATCGGTGGAATTCCTTACTTATTACGTCAAGTGAACATTCCGATTTATGGCGGAAAATTAGCAATTGCACTAATCAAAAACAAATTAGAAGAGCACGGATTACTTCGTAAAGCCAAGCTTTATGAAATTCAAGAAGATGATGTTATTAAATTTAAAAAGACATCTGTTTCCTTCTTCCGTACAACTCACAGTATCCCAGATTCATACGGAGTTGTTGTGAAAACACCTCAAGGACAAGTGGTTCATACTGGAGATTTCAAATTTGACTTCACACCGGTTGGTGAACCAGCGGACTTAACAAAAATGGCTGAAATCGGAAAAGACGGTGTACTTTGTCTCTTATCTGACAGTACAAACAGTGAAGTTCCAAACTTTACAATGTCTGAGCGCCGTGTTGGTGATAGTATTCAAGATATTTTCCGCAAAGTAGAAGGTCGTATTATCTTCGCAACCTTTGCATCAAATATCCATCGCTTGCAACAAGTCGTTGAAGCGGCTGTTGAAAACAATCGTAAAGTGGCTGTATTTGGCCGAAGTATGGAGGCAGCGATTGAAATCGGACAAAACCTCGGTTATATTCGCTGTCCGAAAGATACATTCATAGATGCATCTCAATTAAATCGTCTACCGGCTAATAAAGTTGTTATTTTATGTACAGGTAGTCAAGGGGAGCCAATGGCAGCACTTTCACGTATTGCTAATGGTACCCATCGTCAAATTCAAATTATTCCTGGCGACACAGTTGTGTTCTCTTCTTCACCAATCCCTGGTAATACAATTAGTGTAAGCCGTACAATTAATATGTTGTACCGTGCTGGTGCTGATGTAATCCACGGAAAACTGTCAAACATTCATACAAGTGGACACGGTGGACAAGAAGAACAAAAACTAATGCTTCGTCTAATTAAACCGAAGTATTTCATGCCAATTCATGGTGAATATCGTATGCAACGTATGCATATGAAATTAGCAAATGATTGTGGTATTCCAGAAGAAAACTGTTTCATTATGGATAATGGTGATGTTCTTGCCTTACGTTCAGATGAAGCAAGTGTAGCTGGTAAAATACCATCTGGATCTGTTTATATTGACGGAAATGGTATTGGAGATATCGGTAATATCGTATTACGCGATCGTCGTATCCTTTCTGAAGAAGGACTTGTCATTGTCGTTGTAAGCATTGATATGAAAGAATTTAAAGTTGCAGCAGGGCCTGATATTATCTCACGTGGTTTCGTTTATATGCGCGAAAGTAGTGATTTAATTAATGATGCTCAAACATTAATTACAACTCATTTAGAAAAAGTAATGGAACGTAAAACAACACAATGGTCTGAAATTAAAAATGAAATTACAGATACATTAGCACCATTCCTATATGAGAAAACGAAACGTCGCCCAATGATTTTACCAATCATTATGGAGATATAAGAAAAAGGACAATACCTTTATGGTATTGTCCTTTTCTCTTATCTTAAAAAGTGCTTGAAACGATCTACTTCATCGTCATGACCAATTACAATTAATATATCTCCCGCTTGAATGTTTTCCGTAGCTCGAGGGGATACAATAACTTCTTTACCACGTTTAATCGCTACAATATTCAATCCAAACTTCGCACGAATATCTAATTCGATTAAAGAATGACCATCAATTTTTTTATTTGCAATAATCTCTACAATGCTATGCTCATCTGAAAGCTCAAGATAGTCTAACACATTACTTGATGCAATATTATTTGCAATCCTTTTTCCCATATCACGCTCTGGGTGCACAATGTGATCTGCTCCTATTTTACTTAATACTTTTTCATGGTAATCATTTTGAGCTTTTACAGTAATATTTTTTACACCTAACTCTTTCAGAATTAACGTTGTTAAAATACTTGAATTTAAATTGTCTCCAATCGCAACGACTACATGATCAAAATTACGAATACCAAGACTTTTTAATACCATCTCATCTGTTGAATCTGCAATTACAGCATGTGAAGCTATATTTGCAAACTCATTAATTTTATCCTCATCTGAGTCAATTGCCATTACTTCCATACCTAATTGAGCAAGTTCCCGACAAATACTTCCACCAAAACGCCCAAGCCCAATGACAGCAAATTCTTTCTCTTTTTCACCCACAAGAATTCCTCCAATAACATCGAATACTATGTATTTTTATTGTAACATACTTTAGATTTGCTACAAAAACCTGTATATCATTCTTATTTTTGTTTTTGCATATAAAAATACTGTTGTAAATAAAATGCGATACTGAAAATTAACATACCAAATACAAATATGTTTCCAAATGAACTAAACGTTTCAAAAACGAATAATAACGTTTCTTGTCCGAAGAAAGCAAATAATAGTTGTGTAAATGCGAATAGCAATGCCAATATATAATGGTGTTGATGGAATAAATAATGCGTTGCACCTAAAAAAGCGATAAACGAAAGAATGAAAATCCACCAATTTTCTAAAAACAGTTGCCAATTCGTAAATTGATACCCATTTACTAATATCGCAATAATTGCTATAACCGCCATCGTTGGCACACTCCATAACAATGCACGCCCTCTAAAGAAATGCGTACCTTTTACATCCCCCTTTTCATTTGCAATGTATGTTAGCACGACAGTACTTATATACAACACAGAGAGAATTGTTAAAACAATTATGAGCCAAAAATGCAACTGATAATATTCATGTTCTATATTCGTCACGATAGCAGCTAGCATACACGGTATTAGCATTCCCGTCCAACCATCTACTTTTCTCTCATTCCAAAATACCGTATTACCAATACGAATTCCTAATAGCATAAAAATAATGATACCTAGTACAAATAATGTAGTCTTATTTCCTACTAAGCTCGTTGAAAAAGCAATTAATCCAATAAATAAAAAAAGAACAAACCCATTCATAATTTCTAGTACAGGTGATAAATACCTTTTCACCCAGTTGTATGTCTCTTCATATTCATTATTATTCGCTAAACGGTAGGCATAAAAACTTATTCCAAAATAAACCGCCGCAATAATAACATATGTATATAAAACAAAACATAAAATCGCACTGCTAATCTGCACGTAATTCCCCACCCTTTTTTCTACGTTTCACCTTGATTTTACACACTTTCCACACGAATTGTAAACATATATAAGCTAGTTAACTAATCATCTTCTCAATAAGCGATAATGAATAATGAGCAGCGGCTCAAAACCACTGCTCATTATTTTATCCATTTGTATGCCGATGTGTATTCAAAACAAATATAAAAGATGTTTTCACCTTGGAACTAACAAATACCCACCAAGTTGGCGAGCGAATTTACTTTCTAGTTCCCTTCCACTTTACATATTGATCTAAAAATACGATAGCTTTCTCAATAGCCTCTTCATCTGGCTTTAATTTTGCATGATGTAAACCATATTCTGAATTTACCCCAAGCCAAAACATAAATCCAGGAATCTCTTGAAGCATATAACCAAAATCTTCACCTGTCATTGCCTCAGTACACGTAATTACTTTCATATCAGTTTGTTCACTTACAAATTGCATAAACTCTCTCGTTAATGCTTCATGGTTGTATACTTGGTGATACATCGCTCCGTAGTCAATAACCGCTTCACATTGGAAGGAAGCTTCTATACCTGCAACAATTGCCTCAATCCTACTTTTAACACGACTCATTGATTCCACTGATAACGTTCGAATCGTTCCTTCTAACCGAGACTTTTCTGCTATGATATTTTGAACTGTACCGCCTGTTATTTTTCCGATTGTAATTACTGCACTATCAAGTGGGTTTACATTACGACTAATAACAGACTGAAGCTGTGTAACAAGGTGACTAGCTGCGACAATCATATCATTTGCAGTATGAGGATAAGCTGCATGTCCACCTTTCCCCTTTAAATCAACATATAACTCTGATGTATTTGCAAATAATAGCCCCTCTTTTGTAGCAATTGTCCCTACAGGGTATTCAGGTGCAATATGAAGGCCGAGAATAATATTCGGCTTCCATTCTTTTAACTCTTCACTCTCTAACATAGGAAGAGCCCCTCCAGGCCCTTCTTCAGCTGGTTGGAATAGAAATACAAGGTCATCATCTATTCTTTCTGTTACAGCTGCTGTTAGAAGGCCTAAACCGATTGTCGTATGTAAGTCATGTCCACATGCATGCATCATTCCTTCATGAACAGAAGCGAACTCATATCCAGTTTCCTCTGTAATTGGTAAACCGTCTATATCTGCGCGATAACCTATAACTTTTTCTGGATTCCTTCCCTTTACTTTAACAATAACACCCGTTCTCCACACTTTCACTTCCACATGTTCATTCGAAAGCGTTCCTATGTAATCTAAAATATACTGTTGTGTTTTCCACTCTTTAAATCCAATTTCCGGTATTTTATGTAAGTCTCTACGAATTTGAACGAATTTGCTTACTACCATTTTTGCACCTCTATCTATAAAAAGCGTAAGAGCCTGTTTATGCTCTTACGCTTTTTTGTTTTTATTTCTCTGGGTTTAATTGACGAAGCTCTTGTTTAATTTCAGTTTTTGCTTTTGTCTTCTCATCAATCTCTTTAATTACACGTGCTGGAGTACCTGCTACAACTGTATATGGAGGTACATCTTCTGTTACAACAGCTCCTGCTGCTACAACTGCACCTTTACCTACTGTAACTCCCTCTAACACAACTACGTTAGCACCAATAACAACATCGTCTTCAACGATAACTGGTTTTGCTGAAGGTGGCTCAATAACACCTGCAAGTACTGCGCCTGCACCTACGTGACAGTTCTTACCAACAGTTGCACGTCCACCAAGTACCGCGTTCATGTCGATCATAGACCCTTCACCAATTACAGCACCGATATTAATTGTTGCATTCATCATAATAACAGCGTTGTCGCCGATTTCAACGTGGTCACGAATAATCGCACCTGGCTCAATACGAGCTTTAATACCTTTTAAATCAAGCATTGGAATTGCAGAATTACGACGGTCATTTTCAACAACGTAATCAACAATGTACTTGCTATTTTCATCTAGAATTGTCTTAATTTCAGACCATTCTCCAAATAATACACCAGACTTTTTATTTACAAATGCTTGTACCGTTTCAGGGAATGTTACTTCTTTTAAATCCCCTTTTATGTATACCTTTACAGGAGTTTTCTTTTCACTTTTTTGAATAAACGAAATAATTTCGTTAGCGTCCATCATTTTCATTCTTGTTGCCTCCTAAATCCATTTATAATGTTACTCTACCAAACGATAGGGCGAGTAGCAAGATAATAATCCTATTTTTCCATTTGAATTTCTTCTATAATTTCTAAAAATGCTTGTACTTGCTTCAATTGTCTAGCTGATTCACTCGTCAATAACCATGTTTCTCTCGTTAATTGGACAGGTGTTTTATACATATTTTCCTGTACTTCTTTTAAAACAGTAGAAGGTAAAAGAGCATAACCTATACCATTTAAAACGAGTTGTTTGCAAGTCTCAATTTGATCAACGACAATTGTTCTCTTAGGTGGATTAGAAAATAAACCATACCACCAATTTTGTATCTGTCCATAATAAGTCGAATCACTTTTAAATTGAATAAATGGTCTATTTGTTTCTTTTAACATCGAAATATCTTTTATTTCTTTATCCACTAAATAAAGTTCATCTTCAAATAATTGTTGCTTCTGGCCTTTATATTCTTGTGTTCCTCTCAATATAGCAACATGCACGTCTCCTTCATAAAATTGCTTTTGCACCTCACTACTCCAGCCAGTAAACAGCGATATTTTTACAGAAGGATATTTATGTACAAACTTCTTCAAAACAGGAGGAAGCCAATATTGACCAATAACTGATGCGACAGCTATTTTTAACGTCCCATGAGTTTCTGTTCTAAAAACAGCTAGTTCACTTTTAATATCCTCTTCCCTTTGTAGCATTTCTTTTGCGTAATTTGCAACTTTTTCCCCTTCAGGTGTAATTGTCAATCCTTTTTGCGAGCGAATAAAAAACTTCATTCCCCATTGTTTCTCCATAGATTGTAATCGTTGACTAAGCGCAGGTTGTGAAACAAATAAACGTTCCGCCGCTTTTCTCATATTTGATTCCTGTGCTAACACAACCATCATTTGAAAATCATCAATTTGCAACTTTCTCCCTCTTTCCTTAGCTTCCATACACCTTATCTCAATAAGCTTTTCATCCGTAATTTAACTACATACGCTTATATTTTTTATCTTTTTAAATATAATACATACACAACTGATATGCACGAAAAAAAAGTGACTTCTTCGGTTCTATGAAGTCACTTTTCTCACATTATCGATTATGTTGCCTTACTTTTTTATTCAACAATTTTAAAATCGCTCGACGTGTTAAAATCCCCTCAAAATACCCATCTTCATTGACAGCGCAAATAAATGGATGATCAATAGTCATTTCTAATGCTTTTGCAAACGAATCTTCTAACTTAAGAACCGGGATATCTTTCTTCATTACTTGCTCTACTTTCATTTCGTCAAGTCTTTCAAACTCAATGCGTTCTAGCCCTAACATACCGTCTAAAATCATAGCAGTACTAATTAACCCATGCAATTTGTACATCGGGTCCAAAACAGGTATCGCCGAATATCCAGATTTCACAAGTACGAGTAAAGCATGCTCTAAACCATTCCCTATTTGGACGTGTGCTACTTTTTCTGATGAAATCATTAAATCTTTTACAAAAATTTGTTGAAACTCGTCTTTTGGAATACTAATCATATTACATCCCCCATTTTCCCTTTTTCCTGCTTATAATTACCGGCTCTATTCACATTTTATGACAGCGTTTTCATATTATTATTTTGTCCTTACATTCTTTCAGTAAAAAACAAAATTACACAGCTATTTTAGCATATAACACAAAAAAAAGACTACCATTCCGGTAGCGCTTAATACCCTTTATTTTTTAATCTGTAAAATAACCTTGTGATTTTTTTATATTGCATCACGTCTGTCTTTTTTAAACCATTCTCGATATCTGTAAGTTCCACAGCTAAAATTTCACTCGCATAATTTTGCTGAAATAAAATATCTAGTAACAAACTTTCCTCTTCTTCTGTTAAAACAAATTCCCTTTTCATATACCCCTCTCCTTATACTCGCATCGTTACCATTATTATATAAAATTTTCAGCCTATTTAATAGATGTAATATTCAGTTTTTAGTGAAAGAAATATATAAATTGTTTTTATTTCGTATATCGATTTGCATAACTAAACGCCGCATAAGCATCTGGCTTAATTTTTGCAGTTAATCCCATCGCTTGAATTTTCGCTGTCATATCTAGAATAAATTCTTTTGTTAAACCATCATTTCCGATATCTAAGTGAATCTCCATTATAAAACCAGCCCCATCTTGAGCATATGGATGCAATAAATCCCATATTGTTTGTATATGATTAGGAGTAAATAGGCATGCAATTTCTTGACTAAACTGCGTCTCTAAATATATTTTCTCACGTAAAGTTTCTGGCTTATCTTTTACTGATTGATGGTGTAAACACCCCCAGGCTCCTTTTCCAACGCGATGAATATGAATTGCCGTAATAAACCTCGTATCCTTTTGATGTGCTTGTGAGTCTGTCCCAATGGATAAACGATATAAATTTCGCGGATCCTTTTCAATGAAATTACAAATACGGGTAAAGACCATATCAAAATTTAAATGTCTCTCTGAAACATTATAAAATTTATGTTCACCGGCCACATAGTCACGTCCTTTCAATTAGACAGACTTTTCGTATTCTCATTGTATGGGACAAAAACAAAAATTATAACTCCCTACCCTTTATTCGTTTCAATATTCCGAATTACATAATGGCAAACTTGGCACGTATAAATTACGTTTTGATTCGATTGAGCCGTTAGTACATGAATAATCTCAGCAGAATTGTGACAATTAGGACAAATCACAACTGGTAAACGTTCCATATAACACACCTCCTCACTATTTTCATCCCACTATTTACTATCCGTCCTCAATTGGTGATGGATAATAAGCTGTATAATAGGACGAAGAAACCCTACTAATTACACTTTCACTTTATTACCATTGTAGGAAAAATGAAAAATCCTTATACATATATACTAAAAGTAATAGAACTAAAAAAGGTGTTGCCCTATGGCAACACCTTTTTTATATGTATCAAGAAATGATATCGTAAATCTCAATTGCAACCATGTCGATATTATCGAATTGATACACTTGAGGTTTTTCACCTTGTTGATACACTTCTAACTCATACATTTCACTTTTATCGAAAAATTTCACGCTACATTTGCGCTCACCGTTCACTTCAAAATAGCGTTGTGCTACTTCACCGCTTTCAGCTTGTTCTTGTAGACTAACAAGTCGAGTTAAAATTCCTTGGAGTAGAGACATGAAATCTCTCCTTTCTCTGATCTTCCTACCAATAGGTTTTACAGCTATACTCATTCTATCCGTCATAACAGAAAAAATGTTCCACACTCTAGGATAAAGGTTATTGGCCAGAAACTCAACTAAAAATTTGTCGAAATACGAAGGAAAAAACAGAAAGAACATCTTTTCCCTTCTTTATTGCGATTTTTATACTGGAAGAATATAATAAAAAACAGTAAAAAGGAGGAATTGCAATGAAAAAAATTGAGGTTTACACACAACCTGATTGTCCGCCATGTGTTATTGTGAAAGAATTTTTAAAGCATAATAACGTTGTATACGAAGAGTTTGACGTAAAAAAAGACGCCGCTGCTCGCAATCGTCTTTTATATGACTATGATTCTTATTCAACTCCGACGGTTGTAATTGATGGAGAAGTTGTTGCTGGTTTTCAAATTGAAAAATTACAACAACTTCTTAATATAGAATAGGAATAGGTAAAGACCTATTCCTATTTTTATCCCGATATATTTTGGAAGTATGCATCTAATTGTGGCAAGTTCATATTAAACGGGATATGCCCCTGATTAAAGTTTCACTTTATAATTGTTGTAACCTTTTTATTTCAGTTAAAAGTTCTTGACTTTCATGATATCCAGCCAATTTCCATTTCCCTTGATCTCTTTGCAATGTTATAATTTGATATTGTCCACTTTTCGCCCGTTCATAAACATATAAAATTTTATGCTCTTCATCATATGACATTTTCGTTTCTGAATTAAAAGAAAATGGCGCTTCTTTTGCTGGAAGTAAATATTCACCACTTTGTTTATCACTTCTACTATTTTCATCTGTAAATACTTGAAGGAAATTCTCTGTAAAATATGGTGATAACGTTTCTATCATCTTATTCATCGGCAAACGCTTCCCACGAATTGAAAATTGGCTTTCATAGCCTTTTTGTATCGTTACAAACACTTCTTTCCGATCGACTTTCACTTCCTCTTTTCCTAAAACAGTTGTAACACTATAACCAACTAGAAAGGCAACGCATACAAATAGAACTAACCATATTCCATATTTTCTCATTTTTTCACCTTCCTTTTAAGAAAACTTGTCTTTGTAGTATTCATTGTAACAATGATTATGCAAAGAAAGGGCTGGTTTCGTTCGTAAAATCTTTACAACGATAGACAGCATTTTCGGCACCATTTTCACTATTACCAATTTATGATAAAAACAAACAAAAAATGCACGAATCTCTTCGTGCATTAAAATAAAACATCTTCTTCATATAAATATTCATACGATAAATCTATAAATAAAAAGTTCTCATCATCAATCGGGAAAGAAAATGTTCGTACCATCTCACCGGTTTCAATATCAGCATATAAATCTGAAAGTCTTGCCTTATTCTCAAAACGCATTTTCATAATATTCTCTAGAAAATACGGGCGCCAACTCCAGTTCTTCATATAATACTCAGGCATCACAATCCATTCCCCATCTTTTTTCATAACGTTTCCTGATTGTTGAAAACCATCTTCGTTACAAATAAATATACGAAAACTACATTGTGATACACTTTGGCTAAATTGTAATAACCAATCATTTATATCTTCATTCTTTTTCTGTTTCGCTAAAACATCGCCAATTCGATCACGTAACATTTCTGTTAAATTATAAATCTTTTGTAGTTTTTTCTTCTCATGTTGAATAAATTGATGACACTCATTACCAAGTCGTTCTTTCAAAACGTTCGTTTCAATAAAATCAGGTAAGCATTCTTTCAAATAATTCCCTTGATAGTACCTACCACCGTTTTTCCATGCATATTGTAATTGATAAAAAGCATCTATTTCTTCATATAACAATGTCGCACCAATTCTTCTAGCAAGTAATGATAAAGAATATAAAATATCTTGATAAGATTGTAAAAGTGCAGTTTGTCTTAAATTTGTTAAATCTACTTTTAAAATATCAGGTGCTAACACGCTAATACGTTCTAAATTACTTGTACCTGTTCCGACTTTATTAATCGAAATTTGAATACCATATGTACGATAATACATAAGCAAATGATTAAATTGCTCTATATCTTCTTTACATTCATGTTCTGTAATCTCTAAAACAATGTTTTTCAAATTTAAACCTTGTTTTTCATACATCAATAAAAGTTGAAGTAAACTTTCATCATCATCGTTCATTAATACGTTAGCATTCCGATGTATAAATAATAATAGTTTTTGATCACTTTCTAAATAACGATTTAAAGCCTTTTCTACTATAATGTTATCCGCTTCTAGTTGAAACTCACTTGGAATAGAGTCATCATGAAAGAAAGAAGCTAAGCTTTGTATGCCCTCTTCTGTTTGAATACGCCCTACTACTTCATATCCAATTACAGTATGTTCATCAGCACTAAAAATTGCTTGATAATAAGGAAGGACTTTATCCAAGTTACTCATTACATCTAATGCATCTATCAACGTGCTTCCCTCCCTTTACTTTTCAAAAATTATAACATGATATTTACGGAAAAATAATAAAAAATCCCTTCAGTTTTCCTGAAGGGATTAGAGGGGTAAAATGCTAAGGGGAATTAGCAATTCTACTATGAAGAAAAAAGAGGTCTTAAATATAACGTATATATGACCTCTTGTAAACACTTTTCTTTCATATGTCACAATTCTGTCACATTTTTCTTATCCCTTTTAAAATGGGTATTGATGTAAATGTTGTCCTCCATCCATTGTCATACAAGTTCCATTTATGTACGCAGCTTCATCTGAACATAAATAATAAGCTAGACCTGCAATTTCTTCTGGCGTACCCAGTCTTCCAAGCGGAACACTTTGTATCGTACGCTTAGCCATTTCTTCTGAAATCCATAATTTATCAGCACCGCCCGTACGTTCAATTGGTCCTGGCGCAATAGCGTTAACTCGGATTCCATATTTACGTCCCCACTCAACAGCGAGTGTCTTCGTCATTGCTAATACTCCAGCCTTCGCTGCAGCCGAATGAATAACTCCCGGACCTGCATCCCACGCATATGTTGCTACCATGTTAATGATATTTCCTTTTATACCTTTTTCAATCCAATATTTTCCGACAGCCTGGCTACAGTAAAATGTACCGTTTAACACAATATTAATAACCGAATTCCAGCCGTTCACGGATAAATCTTCTGCTGGACAAATAAAGTTTCCAGCTGCATTATTTATTAAAATATCAATTCGTCCAAACTTCTCATCAATCTGTTCAATCATTTTCTGAATATCATCCGTATTTCTTACATCCATTTGTACCGGTAATATTTGTCCTGGAAATTGTTCAATTTCCAATTTTGTTTCCTCTAGTTTTTCCTTTGTACGTCCTGTAATAACAACTCGTGCCCCTTCTTTTGCAAAACGAGTCGCCATTCCTTTTCCCATTCCGCTCGATCCACCTGTTACAATAACTACTTTTTCTTTCATATTATATCCCCTCCAAAAAATGAATACACATTCATTTTATCATTTTATTTAATAGAAATCTTTATATTTTTAAACTTTTCTGATATTTTAACGTAAAGAGATTTCTTTTTATTCACTTTTTCGTTATCTATACTACTTTTACATGATTTAAAATATATTAAAAAAAACGAAAGGAGATTTGAGTAACCTGTAAATGTAACGAACACATGTAATATAAGCCAAATAGGTATACTCATATTTTTATGAAGAAAATTACAAGAAGAGATTTTTTAAAAACTGGAATGCGTACTTGCCTATATTCATTTATAACGACTAGTATCGGATACTATTATGCTAAATATATTGAGCCTCATCTGCTCTCTTTTACAGAACATACACTGAAATCACAACTCATCCCAAAAAGCTTTCACGGTATGAAGATTCTTCAATTTAGCGATTTACATCTCGGATACTATTTCTCTCTCCAACATTTATCTCAAATCGTCTCTAAAATTAATGCTGTAAAACCCGACATTGTTCTTTTTACTGGTGATCTCATTGATAATTATCAAACGTATACTGACACTCCTTTCGTTGCATCTATTTTAAAAAATATACAAGCACCCTTCGGTAAATTTTCTATTTATGGTAACCATGATCACGGCGGATATGGAACGGAATACTACGAACACATCATGCGTGAATCTGGATTTGAACTGTTACTAAACAGCGAAAAGAGAATCCGTCTACTGGATAATAGTGAAATTTCAATTTTCGGTCTTGATGATATACTATTAGGCAAACCCAAAATAAAGGAGACACTACAGCGCGCTCGGAAAAACATTTATAACATTGTTCTTGTTCACGAACCAGATATTGCACCGCAAATTGCTACATATCCAGTTAACTTACAACTTTCTGGTCATAGCCATGGCGGACAAGTACAAATCCCTTTTTTAGGCGCTATTATTACCCCAACACTTGCTAAAAACTATGTAGAAGGTTTCTATACGATCCAAGATTTAGCTCTCTATGTCAATCGCGGCCTTGGCAGAACACGTGTCCCATTCCGATTTATGGCAAAACCTGAGATAACAATTTTTACACTCCAACATTCGTAATCATTCGCCTATTTTCTTACATATCCTTTCTTGTACGCGCTCATCCATGTTTCATTTACCATATGATAAAAGTGAGTCCAATAAAGGAGGTTTGTTCATGTATCCATATTATCAACCAATCCCAGTCCGTTCAGCACCTATTGGTCCAGTAGGCGACTCACGCTTCTTTCCGTTTTTTGGCGTCCCATTTCTAGCTGGTATTGCTGGTGGACTGCTTGGCGGAGCATTAGCTTTCGGTCCTAGACCGTATTACCCACCATATCCACCACCTTTCCCACCGCCGACACCTTATCCTTGTTATGGCGGACCTTGTCAACAACCATTCTATTATTAATGTACCGCAACAATTCTACTAATGTTATTTCCTTTCTTAACCGATTCATAATCCATTAACATGCTTATAATAAAAAGTATTCTCTCTACGCATCCTTTATAATAAGTAGAGAACAAAGTAAAAAACCTCTTAAAAAAGAGGTTTTTTACTTTGTTCTCATTATTCGGCATCTGTGTTTTGATACGCCATCTTAAATAACTTCACTTGGCTATCAATCTCTTCTGCCCCATTATTAATAACATAATAATAGTCACCGTCTTTATTTTGTTCACGTGTTTTCACATTATCAGCTAAAGTAAGCTGTAAAATCGCCTTAATTCGTGCCTTCATTTCAATATCTAATATCGGGAAAGATATTTCTACACGTTTCTCCATATTTCTTGTCATCCAGTCAGCTGAAGATAAATATATTTTCTCTTCTCCATTATGATGGAAATAATAAATACGGCTATGTTCTAAATATCTCCCGACAACACTAACTACCCGAATATTTTCACTTACATTTGGAATACCAGGTCGTAGGCAGCATGTTCCTCGAACGATGAGCTCTACCTTTACTCCAGCTTGTGATGCTTCATACATTTTTTTAATAAGTGGTTTATCAGTTAATGAATTCATTTTAGCAATGATATATCCATTTCCATATTGCCTATGATAACGAATTTCTTCATCTATTAAATCGATAAATTGCTCTCTTATATCAAATGGTGCAACCGATAAATGATGAAAATGCGGCTTTGTTGTATAACCACTCAAATAATTAAAGAAATTTGTTGCATCGACCCCAAAGTCTTTTCGTGATGTAATATAACCAAAATCAGTATATAGCTTTGCGGTTGCATCATTGTAATTTCCGGTTCCAAGATGTACGAACCTTTCAATTTTTCCGTTTTTTCTTCTTACAACTAGCGTAATTTTACTATGTGTTTTCAAATGACTTACACCGTAAATAACATGACAACCCGCCTGTTCTAATTCTTTAGCCCAATGCACATTATTTTCTTCATCAAACCTTGCCTTTAACTCAACTAATACCGTCACTTGTTTCCCTTTTTCAGCCGCTACCTTTAGCGCCTGAATAATTGGAGAATCACCACTTACTCGATATAATGTTTGTTTGATCGCAAGTACATTCGGGTCGTCTGCTGCATCACGAACAAAATCAACTACTGGCTGAAACGATTCAAACGGATGATGTAATAAAATATCATGCTCAATTGCTTTTTCAAATACATCTTCCGCATCCCCTAAATCTTGAGGTCGTTGTGGAATAAGAGCCGGATATACTAAATGTTCATATAAAGGCGCTAGTTTTTTATATAAAGAAAATAGACATGTTAAATCTAACGGTCCATCCATTATATACACATCTTCATCCTTTACTTCCAACACCTCATATAATAATGCTAATACTCTTTCATCAATATGCTCTTTGCCAACTTCTAAACGTACAGCAGCTCCCCACTTACGCTTTTTTAATTCTTTTTCAATTACCTTTAATAAATCTCTCGCACCTTCTTCGTGAATTGTTAAATCCGCATTGCGTGTAATACGGAAACGAGTAACAGATGATACTTTATATCCTGTAAATAATTTATGAGTAAAACTACTAATTACGTCTTCTAATAAAATAAATTTATGCTTTTGTCCTTCACTCGGTAAAAATATGAAACGTTCCAGTAGTGAAGGAACTTGTACAATTCCTAACTTCGTGCGGTTTTCTTCTTCCACTTGTTTCTCATCATATAAAAGAGTAGCTAAATTTAAACTTTTATTTAATAACATCGGAAATGGACGATATGCATCGATAGCTACAGGTGTTAAGACTGGGAAAATTTGTTCATCAAAATACTCTTCTATAAATTCTCTCTGTTCTTTCGTCAAATCATGAAATGTTAAACGCTCAATCCCCTCTAACTCCAGCGCTGGCAACACATAATTTTTAAACGTATCATATTGTACAGTCATTAATTCATGGGCCTTTATCGCAATTTTATTTAATTGCTTTTTTGGTGTTAAGCCGGCCTTATTTTCTGGTTGGTTAAAACCAGCACTCACCTGATCCTTCAATCCTGCCACGCGTACCATAAAGAATTCATCTAAATTTGAGCTAAAAATGCTAATAAACTTTAATCTTTCTAAGAGTGGATTCATTTCATCTTGTGCTTCTTGTAGTACACGTTCATTAAATGCTAACCAACTTAACTCTCGATTGTTGTAATAAGCTGTATCATTTAAATTTACTATATTCCCCTTCGATAATTCCATTCTCTTCACACTTCCCCTTGAAACTTTTTTACTATAATTTAGTTACTTTCATTTTAGCAAATTACAATATTATAAAGTGTAAATTTTTTGTAAAGACATCCGTACAACTCAATGCTTTAATTTAAATAATAAGGTAATATTTGTTTTCAATACTCTTTCTAGCTGTTTCTTCTGCTTTTCAGCTTGCACTTTTTCCGCTAACGCCGATTGTTCACATACAATTTCAAATGTTAATCCTTCTTTACTTTCTGTTATAGATATTGATTCAACAAGCGATCTTTGTCTTATATTTAGAGCTGCTGAAAATTGTAAAACAGCCCCTAATAGGCGAATTTTTTTTTGTTCGTTTTTATCAAACCATCCTTCAAACGGAGACAGATGTTGTTTGAATAACATTTTTGATTTATAAGACGCAATAAGCGCTAATCTAACTCGCTCTTTATGCATCATACCATCAATTGTTTTATTTGCTAATAAATAAAACGTATGTAAACGGCTCGCTTCTTCGTCTATATATTTGCCTATATTAAATACTTTTGCTGCTTGATGGAACACTTCCCAGTCTTTTACTGACATAGAAATCAGCCCTGTTTCTTCAAGCTGTTGACAAATTAATCTTCCATGTTTAATAAGCTGTATTACAAATTCCATGTCCATTTCATATTCATGTGATAATAAATACAAACTTTCTTCGACCACGTTCGGATAATATGAAATCCCCAAATCTTTTGTCAACTCTTCATAGAAAACACCTTCTCTTAATCCTTTTCTACTTAATACAAATGCTGGTGCCTCTATAACATTAACAAGCGTATGAAATACTTCGACTGCGGGAACAATTGTATCCGCTCGATCTTTTGCCAATCCTTCCAATTTTTGAAGTTCTATGAACGACAAGCCTTCCAATTCTTCTTTCACATTTTTAATATCTTCTTCTTTCATCTTGTATAAATGTACTCCTGCTATAGGATAACAAATTAAATTTTGATGAATTTTCACTAAGTTCCTCGCACTACCACCAATTGCAATAAGGGGTAATTTCTTATCAATTAACCATGGTAATGTTCGAAATTGATATTCTAAGTACGTTTGAAGCTTTTCCAACTCTTCTTCAGTAGGTATGTCCCCTTTAATAAATTGTTGCTTTAAAGAAAGTGCCCCAAAAGGAAAGCTATGATACTCTAAAATCTCTCTATTTCGAAAGTATGTAACTTCCGTACTTCCTCCACCAATATCTACTGTAATCCCTTCCGAGAACGAAGTTGAATTCATAACCGCTAAATAGCCGTAACGCGCTTCTTCATATTCTGATAATACTCTAAGAGTAAAGTCTGTTTGTCCTTCAACAAGTTTTTTAATTTCCTCTTGATTCTCAGCCTGCCTAATTGTTGCTGTTGCAACACAAAGTACATGGCGCAACTGATGGAATCGTGTACTTTCTTGAAATTGAAATAATGTTTGTAACAATACCTCTATTCCTTCTTCAATCAACACACCATCGACTAAGTAATTCCTTAACCTTGCAACCACTTTCGTATTTTCAATCTCTTTATAAAAACCTCCGTTTTGCTTTTCATAAATAACTAAACGCATTGTATTAGATCCAATATCTATAATGGCATATTGCTGTTTTAATATTTCTTTCAAACTTCTCACTCTTTCATTATCAAATTTCTAAAACACATTCTATTACTATTATACAAAATAGTTGTTTTTTGTAACAATATTGCTTTAATATTGAAAATATATACAATCACTTTTTGCATATAATAAAAATCGCTTTTACTTATGGTATAATAATGAAAAATTGAAAGGAGATTTAATATGAAACCTTCACAACCACAATCTCAATTACAAAACCAACATTCTATTAATCGACTAGCTCAATCTATTTTTGTTGTGAATCGTCATGCTAAAGCTGCAACTAATCCGAAGTATTTATACTGGTTAAAAAAGACAGCTTTAGAACGCTTAATTACTGAAAAAAAAGCTATTAAAGAAGGATTACATTTCTCTAGAAATCCACGTTTTAGCCAACAACAATCTGATGTTCTTATACGTTTAGGTGATTACTTTTTCCATATTCCTCCTACAAAAGAAGATTTTCGAATCCTACCACATCTCGGTCATCTTGAATCCTCCTATCGAAATCCGAAAACAACCTTATCTTTAACAGTAGCAAAAAAAACACTTCAAGATTATATTGGTCCTGAAGCGCTAAAACAAGAAAAAAAATTAAGTGAACCTGTCCCATGGTATAGTCGTACCTATACAAAAAAATAAAACAGTTTGGCCAATTGTAGGCCAAACTGTTTTATTTTTTCTCTTCTTTAATTTTAATATTTGCTTGTTTATAAAAAGCAATTTTTTCTGTATTATAAGACTTCGTAAATTCATTAAACTTGTCTTTTTCTGATTCAATATCTTTATAAGACTGATTTACTACTTTTACTTTTTCACTAATATCTTTTAATTTCGTACCTTTATCTTGTAACATTGTATATAATTCTTTTTCTTGTTTTAACGATTTATTATAGCTATCATACATTTTGTTAAATGAATCATGTCGTTTCTCATATGTGCTTTTCACTTTATCCGCTTGATCTTTCAATTTCTTATCTTCAATTTTCTTCACATATTTATCTGCCGATTTCACTTCTTCTTGTGCCTTATTTAAAGATTCTTTTTCTTTTTTAAGCACTTTTTCTCGTTCATCTGTATTTTTCACTGCTTGGTTTAGTTTTTCCTTAACAGTTTGATTATTATCTTTTCCTTCTTGAACAATCTGGTTATATAATTCTTGTCCCTCTTTCTCTAAAGTTTCAAGTTTTTTTGCATCTTCAAACATTGTTTTTTCTTGCTTTGCAGCATTTTCAAATGCAACATATAATTCCTCTTCTGGTTTCGGCCCGAAACAACCCGCTAGTAAAGTCATTGATAATGCAGTTACAATTGCTAATTTACTATATTTCAACATCTTTTTCCTCCTACTTATATACGATCATCGTGTAAAAAGCTATGAAATTATATAACCTTCTATAAACTCCACACTCGCACCTTTTTCACGAAAATCATTCATATTGTTTATAATGCTTGTACAAATTGTATTACTTGAAATTACATTTTCCGTTTTCGAACTAAATAGCAGTTTCATATCCATCTTTTACTTGGAACTTTTTAAAACCTATTCATACTATGTATTACATAAAAGTACAACGGAATTCATCACAACCATAATAATTTGAAGAACAACAGTAATTATTCACCTGATAAAAGATGTTCGTTGTTCTCACACGTCTATCATTCTATCATTCCCTTTCCCGCTTTCTATCAAATAATCTCTTCGTTCATTTTACACAGTATAAATGCTATCTTGCAACAACTTACAATTATTCTTGCCATTCCCTAAAAAGGAAAAGTGTAGAGTATGCTTTCCTCTACACTTTTAAAATGAAACACATTGTGCAAAATGCATTGACACATCCATCATAATTATATGCCTATTTCATATATTTTTAAAGACTTTTATTACAAAAAAAGTTCTTTTTGTAATAAAAGTCAAAAAAATGTTACAATCAAAACTTCTTCATATCATATTTCTTCAAATCAAAATTCCACTTATTTTTTTACAAATTTCTATGTTGGTACAATTGATTTTGTGCCTTTCTTAACAATTCTTCAAACGTTTTTCCTTCTATAGGATAACTAGCAGCCCCAAATAATAGAGTCATACTTAACAAACCATTTTCTATTTCACTTTCAATATTTTTCATTAATCGGTTTGTTATTGTCGACTTTTCATGTCCTTTATCAATCGCCACAATCACATACTTATTTTCATCCCACTTCGTAACGACATCGCCTTTACGAATTGTCTTTATAATCGTGCTCTCCAATTTTTGTACTAACACCTCCAATTTTTTTTCTTGCACTGTTTCTTTTAGTCCTTTCCATTCTTTCACAGAAAGAATATACACTGTAATATTATGAGAATCTCGTTCTGATAAAGCAGCTACTTTCTCAAAAAAATCAACTACAAAATCATTACTTGCCATTCCTCCTACTTCCGTATCCATACGCCCACTCGCTCTTTTATCATACCAATGTCCAAAATAATAGCTGAGTATCATTTGCAATATATAAATAATAAAGACGGTATAAAATGATCGCGAATCCAGTTTTGTAATTACATCCTGAAGCGCAATCCATTCTGTAACTGCCACTGTATTCCCAAGTAATAATCCACTAATTTTCCCTTTATGTTTCATACTTCACCTCCCTTCTATACCAATATATGTTTCTATAACAATTATGTTTTTCTACAAAATAAAAAATGTACATATTGAGTGTACATTTCCGCTTAAACTTGTCTACCTTTTCTACTTCATTTCATATATATACTATATATCGTTTTTAGAAAGGAGTGACCTATATGCTACAAAAAGAAAATCTATCAGATATTATACGTTTACTAGCAGGCTTTCTATTATCCTTAAAATTACTATTCAATTCTTTCGGAATAAACTTTATTACAAACGATCAAATCGATGCTATTGTTAATGTTGCTTCATTTTTATTTATTCTATACTTTGGCTTCAAAAATAACTATGTAGGGAAAAAAGGAATAGAACAAAAGAAAGTACTCAAAAAGCATAACCTTCACTAAAAAAGGAACCTTCCATACAGGTTCCTTTTTATCATTGCCGCACTACAACTTCATTTGTTTGCAGTGGACCATATGATACTCCGTTATATTGAAATGTATATGTAGCCTGAAATAATGCGTTTTTGAGTGCTTTATCTTTATTTGCTTTTATTTTACAAATTAATTCTACCTTTTCATTCGGTAATAAATTATCGATTCGCCACCTTACAAGTTGGAATAGAAACTCACTTATCCCCTTATCTACCTTTAATGAATTAGGGATATATGCAAAATAATCGCGAATCATATGACTTACTACAACTCGTGAAATCATTTCTATTCCTTTATTTTCAACTTCAATTCGAATAATAAGTATGTCGTTTACATCATAGGTCAGTTCATATGAAAATTTTTCTTTATACATACTACGGATTTGCAATGTAACTGCTACATTGGGACATTCGTTTTCCTTTTTTGATCCATCAATCCATAATACCGGTTGTAGCGGTATTGAACGCCTTCCTTGATCCGAAATTCGTTTCCATATTTTCACAATAATATTCACCCCATTTCAGATGCATCATTCATACGACCTTATTCTGCCTCTCTGCACAATACAAACGATATATAGTTATTACTCTTCCTTTTATCCTATTCGACAATATAAAGAAAAAACCATTTTTCCTCTGTTAACTGAAGGTATTCTTGCTGAAATATTTTTTTACAATTTCCTTCATTGACTTTATACCAATATTAAGTATTACTCACTCTTTCGCAGTCCATACAACAGAATATTTTGACGAATAAAAATATTTGCCTTTTAGTCAAATTTGACTATAATATTCTTTATGGCTTGTGCACTTGTGTAAATTGATTTGAAAGAACTGTCCTTTACATTTTTATGCGCTGCACTCAAAACTTAATATAGTTTACTTATTTTTAAAGGAGGGTTATATTTGAAATCTCAATTATCAAAAAAAGACTCCAACAAGACAAAATTTGTTGTTGCTGGTTTACTACTTGGTATTTTAATGGCGGCAATGGATAATACAATTGTTGCAACAGCAATGGCAACGATCGTTGGAGACCTAGGAGGATTTGACAAGTTCGTTTGGGTCACATCTGCATATATGGTAGCAACAATGGCAGGTATGCCTATATTCGGAAAACTTTCTGATATGTACGGACGGAAACGTTTTTATATCGGTGGCCTCATTCTTTTCTTATTCGGTTCTGCACTTTGCGGAACAGCATCTAGTATTGAACAGTTAAGTATTTATAGAGCAATTCAAGGGATTGGTGGGGGCGCTCTTATGCCTATTGCCTTCACAATTATGTACGATATATTCCCACCAGAAAAACGCGGAAAAATGACAGGACTATTCGGTGCCGTTTTCGGAACATCTAGTGTGTTCGGTCCTTTATTAGGCGCTTATATTACAGACTATATAAGTTGGCACTGGGTCTTCTATATTAATATTCCATTAGGGCTTATCTCCTTCTTCTTCATTACTAAATACTACAGTGAATCTCTAGAATTTAGAAAACAAAAAATTGATTGGGCTGGCGCTATTACACTTGTTATTAGTATCGTTTGTTTAATGTTCGCCTTAGAACTTGGTGGTAAAGAATATGCATGGAATTCCACTGTAATTATCGGTTTATTTACAACAGTTGTTATTATGCTTATTATTTTCTTCTTCGTAGAACGAAAAGCAACGGAGCCTATCATTTCTTTCCATCTCTTTAAAAAACCTTTATTCGCAGCTAGCCAAGGCGTTGCCTTTTTCTATGGTGCCGCTTTTATTATCTGTACAGTTTATATTCCAATCTTCGTTCAAGGTGTTCTCGGCGGTTCAGCCTCTAATGCTGGATTAATTTTAACACCTATGATGGTTGGCTCTGTAATTGGAAGTCAAACAGGTGGACAGTTAGCTTCACGAACAAGTTATCGTAACATCATGATCGTATCTGGCGTTTTCTTTGTAATTGGTATTTATTTATTAAGCACTTTAACGATGGATACACCTCGTCTACTTGTAACACTATTTATGGTTCTCACTGGACTTGGGGTTGGTTTCTCGTTCTCAGTTTTAAGTATGTCTTCTATTCACAAGTTAGAAATGCGAGACCGTGGTTCTGCTACATCAACAAACTCATTCTTCCGTTCACTTGGTATGACTCTTGGTGTAACAATTTTCGGTACCATTCAAAATCATATTTTTACTAATAAATTAAGTACGGTGTTCCCTCCTGAACTAGCTAAATTAGCTCCAAAGGGCGGAGACACAAGTTTCTTATTATCACAAGGTGCTACCGAGAAGATGCCACCTGAAATATTAACTGGTATTAAAGAGGCTCTCGCTACATCTATTGCCAGCACATTCTTCTGGGCACTTATCCCGGCTGTGCTAAGTATTATTTGTATTTTACTTATGGGAAATGAACGACTATTTACAGGTCCAAAAACGAAACAAAGACAAAAGCAAGTAAGTTAGTATAGAAAAAAGAAACGGCATACCCTTTATGAAAAAGGGTATGCCGTTTATAATATATAAAGTAAATCTTTAATCAGTAAGGAACCATTCCCACTGGTTATTATCCCTCACCAATCGGGATAAAGTTTCTATATACAGGAGTTGAGACAACAGAATGAGCATGAAATTAGTCATTCTCGGTTTGCTACTCGAAGGGGATAAACATCCATATGAAGTGCAACACATTATGAAAGAAAGACAAATGGATTGTTATATTAAATATGCAAAAGGTTCACTTTACTACGCCTTCGAGCAATTAGAAAAGCAAGGTGCAATTTGTATTACCACGATTGTTCGAGATACGAATAGACCAGATAAAACAATCTTTCATATAACAGAAGAAGGTAAACAATTATTTCACAAATTACTATTAAAACAATTCGAGGCAAAAAATCAAATATATAAACCGATTTATTCGGCACTCTCTTTCGCTCATTTTGGTGATGACCAAGAGTTAGTTCCTATTTTAGAAAAGAAGAAAAATGATACCATTCAATATTTACATAATATGCAAACTATTTATGATTGTAGCAAAGGCAAAATCCCACGTGCACAACTATATATTTTACAAAGCGTTATTGAACATATTACAGTTGAATTACAATGGTTAAACACCCTTCTTACAGATGCTGTTGCCGGGCGACTTTCAGAAATTGATATAGATACGGATACGGATTAAACTTTTAAAATAGAAACTGTAAAATGACAATATAGTTATTTTATTTCAAAGTCTAAAACAAGTATAACCCCATTCTAATTTAGGTTGGGGTTATGCTTGTTTAATTTTCTATATAAGATAAACCAATTATTTAATAACATAACTGGCATCTTATGTATGTATGTATGTATAGGTACCCATTTCTTTATAAATTTAATCGCACTTTATTTCAATTCTCCTCATGTTTCTTCACCCTAAAAAATCAGAAAAATACAAATAATTAAAATAAAAAACTTTAGAATTTTCTTATTTCAAAACAGTAGACAAAATTCCAAAAATTGTGTTAGAATTTGTTTCAATATCATATCGCTTGTTAAATTCCTTTCAAAAGGAAAATGGGTACACGAACAGTTTGTTTCGTGTTTAAAAGGGAAGCTTGGTGAAACTCCAACACGGTCCCGCCACTGTAAATGCTGAGATTTCTTTTTAATGCCACTGTGAAAACGGGAAGGTGAAAGAAATCATATGAAGCATAAGTCAGGAGACCTGCCTGTTTTAACAACACTGATAGATTCACGGATGATGATGAGGTGTTAAAACAAAAAGGAAGGCTTATTTTCTATGCCTTTATACTTTTTGTTATAGGTATTTCCTAGTAAACGGAAATGCTTACTTTCAATTAGGGAGGAATTTGAAATGGCTATTCAAACAAGTAACTTAGGTTATCCACGTATCGGACTACAACGAGAGTGGAAAAAAACATTGGAAGCTTTTTGGTCCAATAAAATCGATGAAGAACAATTTTTAACAACAATGAAAGAGATTCGCCTTCAACACGTTAAAGCACAGCAAGAAAAAGGGATTGAACTTATTCCAATTGGCGACTTTACATATTATGATCACGTTTTGGATACTGCTTATATGCTAGGATTTATCCCATCACGTTTTTCTCAGTTTACATCTTACCTTGATGTATATTTCGCAATGGCGCGTGGCTCTAAAGATCACGTAGCTTCCGAAATGACAAAATGGTTTAACACAAACTATCATTATATCGTTCCTGAATATGAAGAGGGATTACAAATCTCTTTAAAAGATAATCGTCCACTTCGCTTATACGAAGAGGCAAAACAAGAATTAGGAGTAGATGGAAAACCTGTTATTTTAGGACCATATACTTTCTTGAAATTAGCTAAAGGCTATACACAAGAGCAATTTGCTACTATTTTAAAACAGTTAGTTGCACCTTACGTACAACTGCTTTCAGAACTACATGCAGCTGGTGCACAAATCATTCAAGTTGATGAACCGATTTTCGCTTCTTTAACGAAAGAAGAAGTTCAACAAGCAAAAGAAATTTATGAAGCTATTCGTAAAGAAGTTCCAAATGCGAATCTTCTTTTACAAACATATTTTGATAGTGTAGAAGAAAACTATGAAGAAATCATTACATTCCCAGTATCAAGTATTGGATTAGATTTCATTCATGGTAAAGAAGGTAATCTACATGCTATTTCAAAATATGGATTCCCAGCTGATAAAACTTTAGCTGTTGGTTGTATAGATGGCCGTAACATTTGGAGAGCCAATCTTGATGAAGTTCTTACGTTATTTACAACGTTACAAAAACAAGTCCAAACGAAAGATTTCATCGTTCAGCCTTCTTGTAGCTTATTGCATACGCCAATCGATAAAACAGAAGAAACTCACTTATCGACTGAGCTATTTGATGCGTTGGCATTTGCAAATCAAAAATTAGAAGAGTTAGTTCTTATTCATTCCGCTCTAACTCAAGGTACAGAAAGTATTCGTAATGAGCTGGAAACATATCGAAACGTACATCATACAATTCGTTCATCTGCTGCACGTAACCGAGAAGATGTCAAAGCAGCACGAACAGCACTAAAAGAAGAAGATTTTTCACGTCCTCTTCCATTTGAAAAACGATATGAATTACAACAAATTGCCCTGAAGTTACCGTTGTTACCAACAACGACTATCGGTAGCTTCCCGCAAACAACTGAAGTTCGCCAAACGCGAAAAGAATGGCGTAACGGTGTTATTTCAAATGAACAATATGAACAATTTATTGAAAAAGAGACAGAAAAATGGATTCGTTACCAAGAAGAAATTGGTCTTGATGTTCTTGTGCATGGTGAATTTGAAAGAACTGACATGGTTGAATATTTTGGTGAGCGCCTTGCTGGTTTCTCATTCACTAAAAACGGTTGGGTACAATCATACGGTTCCCGCTGCGTAAAACCACCTGTTATTTATGGTGATGTAGCCTTTATTAACGGAATGACTATTAAGGAAACTGTTTATGCACAAAGCTTAACAGAGAAAGTTGTAAAAGGAATGTTAACTGGACCTGTTACGATTTTAAATTGGTCCTTCGTTCGAAATGACATTCCAAGAAAAGAAGTTTCATATCAAATTGCATTAGCTCTTCGTCATGAAATTGAACTACTTGAATCTTCTGGAATTCGAGTAATTCAAGTCGATGAACCAGCACTTCGTGAAGGTATGCCACTAAAAGAAAAAGATTGGGACGCTTATATTACATGGGCAGTACAATCCTTCCTTTTAGCAACTTCTTCTGTAGCAAATGAAACACAAATTCATACTCATATGTGTTACAGTAACTTCGAAGATATCGTTGATGCGATTCGCGCATTAGATGCAGATGTGATTTCTATCGAAACATCAAGAAGTCACGGTGAATTTATTGATACATTAAAACATACAACATATGAAAAAGGCATCGGTCTAGGCGTATATGATATTCATAGCCCACGTGTACCAAGTAAAGATGAAATGTATAAAATCGTAGAACAATCTTTAAAAGTATGCGATCCTAAATATTTCTGGATTAATCCTGATTGTGGTTTAAAAACGAGAAGAACAGAAGAAGTTATTCCAGCTTTAGAGCACATGGTGCAAGCGGCAAAAGACGCTCGTTCCTTGCTAAAAACAAACGCATAATAAAAATGGGGTATCCTTTTTGAGGATACCCCACTTTTTTATTCTTTACTTTCAAAAAAGAATTCATATTGTATTTTATATAATTCATCATCCGTTGGTTCTTCAAGAGGTGTTGCTTGTAATACAACCGTATACTCACCATTTGGAATAGGAATTTGAAATTTATTTGAAAGAATACTTGTTACAACGATACATTCATTTTCAACTGTAAAAGGAACTGTAACCGTTCTAATTACTTCTTCTTTCTCAATATGTTTCCCTGGGGTCACTTTTACTTCACAAGTATAATCAGAAAGTGCTTCAAAAATAACAGTTCCATCCGCCTTCGCATAACCTCTTTCAAAATCTTCATCCGTCCAATCAACGTAAGGCTGATCACCGTCATAGTTCATCAACATTAATTGCGAATACGAAATTGTTAACTCCATCGTTCCCTTCTCCTTCATTATGAAATATGCAACTACTACTACTTTACGTCAAATTTCACACGCGTACCATCTGGGTATTTATCTAACTTATTTCCTACCCAAGAGCCTGCTCCGCGGTTATCGGCTGGACTTATATATTCAATATGTGCTCCTTTTCCGCCTTCTTTACACATCGCCATTGGCCATTCATCACGATCATACCCTTTTTTTGATGGGTATGGAGCTAACGATAATTTTCTTCTATCCGCAGCGCCACCACGGTCGATTGTACACACTTCTGAATGTCCTTCTTTTATAGCATCCGTAATATGTTTCCCTGTCTCTGGATATCGATCTTTCGGAAATTCTAGAACTTGATCATACGCATTTGTTTTTTTAATACTTGTTTCCTCTGGAACAAGCACTTCATACACCGCTACTACAATAGAAAGAATTGCAATAATTGAAATGATAATACCCTTTAATTGCTTCATGTATACCTCCATGATTCTACCAGTTTCTTTTCCTCAGTTATTATAACAAACTTCTCCTGTCTATGTTTTCAGACATTATTTCAGCTCTTCTTCGCCATTCCGCCAAAAACTCTCATTTTTCTTCATCTTTTCACTAATGCTGTAGAAAACTAATAACCTTCCGACATTCTTTTTCAAAGGAAGTCCTCATAAAAGATTGAAATGATATATACGATACTTTTTGGGGAGGAAATATTATGGAAGCTACCTATAAAACGAAAGATGTGACGAATAAAACAGGCATCCCAAAACATATAGTCCGCAAATATAGTCAACTGTTAGAGGAACATGGTTATATAATTTCCAAAACAGCTGATGCTCGTATTTATAAACTTGATGATTTAAAACTATTGAAATCTATACATGAAAGAGCTGCTACATTGCAGGAAGATATTTCAGAAACGATACCAATTATTTTAAAAGAAAAAGAGGCCCCACCTGTACCAGTTATACAAAATACGCAAGAAATACAACCGAAAGAAAAAGAAGATGGGCGTAACTTCGAGGAGTTCATGTTAAAACTTGAAATGCTCGCTCAACTAAATGAAGCTATTATTCATCAAAATTCTACCCTTATTACCCAAAATCGTTTAAAAGATGAAAAGCTAGATGAGTTGATGCAACAAGTTTATGTAAAAGAAGGATCTCAGGAAAAAATGCTACAAGAGTTAGTGGATCATGCCGCTCAAACAGATGCTCTGCAAAAAGAAAAGATGGACTTATTAATGAATCATATGTATAAACGAGAATCTAAACAAGAAGAAAAAATGAATAAACTCGTAAATCAAATTTATAATAAAGATAGCAACCGTGATGCACAACTTATGCAAGTAATTCGCGAAATTCAAGAAACAAAAAGATTAGTCGCCGCCTCAAAAGAACAAAGCTTTTTCCAATCATTTAGAAGTTTATTTAGCCGAACAAAACAAGAAAAAACAACTGAATAGCATAATATATTTTTTCTAATATAAAATAAAAAGTTACCTTCTATCGGTAACTTTTATTCCTTATTTCTTACAGCTGGCAATATAATAATCGCTTCAGTTCCTTTCCCACTTTCGCTTTTATATTCCAGCGTACCATTATGCGCTTGTAAAATACTAAATGTTACCATTAGTCCTAATCCTGTCCCTTTTTCTTTTAAAGAATAATACGGTTGTCCGAGCCTTGCTAATTGTTCTTTCGTCATCCCAACACCACTATCTTTAACTCTTATTACAATCGTTTCATCTTTTTGCATAGCCGTTACTTTTAAATATCCTTTATTTCCTTGAATTGCTTCAATACCATTTTTAACAACATTCATAATAGCTTGCTTCAATTTCGTTTTATCACCGATCGTATAAAGACTTTCAGAAATCTCAACTTGCAAATATACACCTTGCATCGCTGCAAATGATGACATAAGAGTTGTCATTTCTATTAATTGAGCGGATAAGCAAATATGTTCTTTTTTCTCAATTTGTGGTCTTGCTAAATTTAAATAATCTGAAATAATTTGTTCTGCCCGGTCCAATTCAGCTAATACGAGACGCATATAATCCTTGTTCTTCACATCTTCCGTACTTTCTAGCAATTGAATAAAACCACGAACAACAGTGAGCGGATTTCGAACCTCATGTGCAACACTTGCTGCTAACTCACTTACAATATTAAGTTTCTCTGACTTTTGCATCTCTGTACGTAGTATTGCATTTTCATTTAAATATTCTGTTAAGTACACCTGAAATACCATTGTCATAACCATAATAAGCGAAGCAAATATATATCCGCTATATAAGTGCGAAACATATGGTGTAAATCCCGTTTCTAACAGAACGTTAATCATACCAATCACTAAAGAAACAAGTACGTACAATGATGAAATCATAAATGCTAAAATTAGCTTCTTATCCCTTGAAAATAGAGACCATTTCTTTGATAAAAATAATGGAACTATCAATAGAAATATTACTTCTATGACTGGAAGAAGGTTTATGCCCTTTAGCGCCCATTCATAGACAACAAAAATAACGGCCGGGATTAAACCAACAATCCCACCATATAAAAAACCACTAACAATTGGGATTGGGTGAAAGTTATACCCGCAAACGTCCCCAAAACAAATAGAATATGTCATAGAGAGAACGAGTGTAATGCTAGATAAAAACATAATAAAGTAGCGGTTCGGCTTCGGAGGCATTTCTTGATAACGATTTAAACGAATCGCTTCGTATAAAAATAGTGGCAAAATAATGATGGCAATTTGGATCATTAAATCACGGATAAGCTCCATAGCCTCTCATCCCCTATATGTATTTTGATATGATTATATCATTTTACAGGTTTGTTTGTTTTAAAATTTTGATTTTTCTTAACATATTTGTTAATTCTTTGTTAACAACACATAATAATTGTTACAGATTTTCGAAATGAATGTAAACCCTGTACCAAATTTCTGCCCGGCAGTATACAATGAATACGGATTACAAAGAAAATAAAAAATACTTCATAAGACGGACAACTATAGCAAAATACAGCATATAATCCATACTATCTATGTTTACAAATAAGTGATCATTATTTTAGTAGGAGGAAGATAAATATGGCGGGTACTACGCTTGTTTTAAAAGAAGAAAATTTGGTCGTTCTAGAAAATGTTGAAAAATCAGTGTATGAAGAGTTACAGCATAAAACAGGAGAAGAAAATTGCACATGCGCTGTGAATGAATCAGTTGTTCACCTTGGCAAAGTATCCTCTGTACTTTGGAATGAAGATGAAATAGATTGGGAATACGGATATTAAAAAGTCGCTTACAGCGGCTTTTTTTCTATTATTCCTCTCTTTCTACATACCATATACGCAAGCGAAATGATAGAAAATATGTTAAAATGAACTTAATTTTCAAACGGAAGAAAGGGAGATACAATGGAACAATTCATTAACCCTAGAGTAAAGGACATCCAAATTTCTGGAATCCGTCAATTCTCTAACATGATTCAAAACTATGATAATCTTATCTCTTTAACAATTGGACAACCTGATTTTCCTACACCTTCTCTCGTAAAAGAAGCGGCAAAACGGGCTATTACAGAAAATTATACAAGCTATACACATAACGCTGGTTTACTAGAGTTACGCAAGGCAGCTTGTAACTTTGTAAAAGATAACTATGATTTACATTATTCACCTGAAAACGAAACCATCGTTACAATCGGTGCTAGTGAAGCAATTGATGTTGCATTTCGAACGATTTTAGAGCCAGGAACAGAAGTCATTTTACCTGCCCCTATTTATCCAGGGTACGAACCGATTATTCGATTATGCGGCGCAACACCTATTTTTATCGATGTTCGTGAAACTGGCTTCCGTTTAACAGCCGAAGCACTGGAAAAGGCCATTACAGAAAAAACAAGATGCGTCGTACTGCCGTATCCTTCTAATCCAACTGGTGTAACTTTATCAAAAGAAGAACTACAGGATATTGTAGATGTTTTAAAAGATAAAAATATTTTCGTTCTTTCTGATGAAATTTATAGCGAACTTGTATATGAACAAACACATACATCGATCGCTCATTTCCCAGAAATGCGTGAAAAGACTATCGTCATTAACGGTTTATCAAAATCACATTCTATGACCGGCTGGCGTATCGGTCTATTATTCGCACCAAGATATTTAGCTGGGCATATATTAAAAGTTCATCAATACAATGTAACGTGCGCTACTTCAATCGCTCAATATGCTGCAATTGAAGCTTTAACAGCTGCTAAAGATGCACCAAAAATGATGCGTCATCAATACAAAAAACGACGTGATTACGTATATAATAGACTCATTCAAATGGGCTTAACAGTTGAAAAGCCAACAGGTGCATTTTACTTATTCCCATATGTTGGCCATTTAACATCTTCATCATTTGATTTTGCACTTGATCTTGTGAAAGAAGCTGGACTTGCCGTCGTTCCTGGAACAGCATTCTCTGAATATGGTGAAGGCTACCTTCGCTTATCCTATGCATATAGTATTGAAACTTTAAAAGAAGGCTGTGACCGTTTAGAAGCCTTTCTACAACAAAAAAGCTAAGAGTTAAACTCTTAGCTTTTTTTATGCATAATGATCGCAAGTTTGACGCTTCAGTAATTTATGCGGAATAATGATACACTTTGCAGTAGACTCCGCATTCTCTACTTTATCAACTAAAGCTTTTGCTGCCTCATATCCTAGCTGATATATATTCACGTCAACTGTTGAAAGCGGAGGACTCGCAATTTCTGATAATAAAGCATTATTAAAGCTTACAATTGAAACATCCTTCGGTACAACGAATCCTTTTTTAGAAAGTGCACTTAGCACACCAAGTCCAATCAAGTCATCCGTTGCCATAATTGCTGTCGGTGGTTGCTTTAGCCCCATTAATTCCTCCACGGCTTGTTGACCACTTTCTCTTGAAAAATCAAAATGTAAAATATACTCTTTCGGCAATACAATGTCTGCTAATTTTAAAGCATCACTCATACCAGCCAAACGATCTCTCGTCACAAGTAAATCTGATCCACCGCCGATGAACGCGATTTGTTTATGACCTAATGAAATCAAATATTCTGCTACTTCTCTTGCAGCTGTATAATTGTCATTATCTACATATGTAATTTCTTCTTTACGATCATATGGTTTCCCGATTAATACGAACGGGAAATTTTGTTTATGTAAATATTGAATAATCCGATCATTCTCTCTTGAATATAAAAGAATAATGCCACCAATTTGGCGCCCTTGCACCATCTTTACAACACCATTAAAAATTTCATCTTCCGTTTCACCTGTCGACATATAAAGCGCATACCCTTCCACATGTGCAAACGAACTAATCCCTCTTATAACTTCTGGGAAAAACGGATTTTGAAAAGCTTTACTTGCAGAACTTGGCATAACAAGACCAAGTGTTTTTGTTGTTTGGTTAGCTAGGTTTCTTGCGTTTAAATTAGGATGATACCCTAGTTCACTCATTACTTTCCGAACACGACGCTTTGTTTTTTCACTTATACTTGGATTATCAGCAATTACACGAGAAACGGTAGATGGTGCTACATTCGCCTTCTTCGCCACATCTTTAATTGTAACTGTCATAAAAATCCCCCTCCTTTCACTTCTCTGCCATTTTATATATTTTCATCTTGCACCCGTTGCAAGTAATAGGGGAAGTCATAAACTTTCATTGATTCTATCTTGTAAAACCTATCATATTCTCCCTCTCCATGTATTGTAAGGGATAGAGCTCTTTTTTCCTATACTATAATATACTATTTATTTCACTTCTTTTCATATGGGATGTCAAATCTCTTTTCATCTCCCTATAAAATGTTTTATAGGAAGATGAAAAGAAAAATGGGACATAATGTCCCATTTTTCATCCTTTCGTACCTCCAGCAGTTAAACCAGAGATAAAGTATTTTTGTAGTGATAGGAATAAAATTGAAATTGGGATTGCAATCAATACGGAACCCGCTGCGAACGTTGTAAATTCATTCCCAAATTTCTTCGCCACCATTTCATATAATCCAACTGCTAACGTATAATTTTCTGGTGTGCGCAAAATAATACTCGCTAAAATAAAATCTGTAAATGGGCCGATGAAAGTAAATAACGCTACAACCGCTACGATTGGCTTTGCAAGTGGCATAATGATTTGCCAAAAAATACGAAAATGTCCTGCTCCATCCATACGAGCTGACTCATCCAATTCTTTCGGGATCGTATCAAAATACCCTTTCATAAGCCATGTATTCATTGGAATTGCCCCGCCTACATAAATTAAAATTAATGCAAGGTGCGTATCAATTAATCCTGTTAACTGTGCTAATACGTATAAAGCGATTAACGCTGCAAAGTTTGGAATCATTTGCAAAATTAAAAATGTTAATAAACCATTTTTTCTTCCAACAAAACGGTATCTCGAAAATGCATAAGCAGTAAAACTAATTGCTAACACTGAAAAAATCATCGTTAAAACACTTACTTTTAATGTGTTTTTATACCATAGTAAATAATTACTATTCTCTAAATCTAATAACTTACGATAATGATCTAGCGTTGCATTTTGCGGAATAATACTTGATCCAGATAAACTATCACCCGGATTAAACGATGAGCCAATAATCCATAATAATGGATAGAAAATGATGGCACACATTACGAAAATAACGAGATAACTTAATGAGAGACGTAACATCTTTTGTCTTTTAATATTCATTTACATCATATCCTCTTCTTGGAATGATTTTGTTCTCTTAAATTGCCATAACGCAACTGTAATAACGATTAACGATAAGATCATTGTAAGAGCTGCTGCTTTTCCGTACTGCGCGGAAGTCATCGTTAACTTATAAATCCATGAAATTAAAATATCTGTTCCACCTGCGTCTTGTCCAGCTACAGCAGGACCTCCGCCGTTAAATAGATAGATGATACTAAAGTTATTAAAGTTACACGTATATTGCGTAATTAATATTGGTGCTGTTGCATATAGAACAAGTGGCAATGTAATTTTACGAAACTGTTGCCACGCTGTAGCTCCATCTACTGTAGCCGCTTCGTATAATTCTCCTGGAATCGATTGCAGTATACCTGTTGTCATTGCAAAGACGAACGGGAATCCAAGCCACGTTTGAATCATAATTAAAGCAATCTTCGCCCAAAATGGATCTGTCATCCAAGCAATCTTTTCAATTCCGAATAAAGCTAATACTTGATTGTTAATCGCTCCAAATGTTTCATTAAACATACCAGAGAAAACAAGAATAGATACGAATGCTGGGACCGCCCACGGTAAAATGAAGATTGTTCGAATAATCGCCTTCCCTTTAATACCAGGCTGATTTACGATAATCGCTAAGAAAATACCAAGCGCAACTTGTAATGTCGTTGCAACGAATGTCCAGATGACAGTCCAAGAAAATACACTTAAAAACGTTTCTCTCCACATCGGTAATGTAAAGATATCAATAAAGTTTTTAAACCCTACCCAATCTACTAATTTAGCTGGAGGAGAATGATATAAATCATAGTTCGTAAATCCAATTAAAATTACGAAAATGATTGGAAATACAACGACAAAGATAAGTAATAAAAATCCTGGTGAAACCATTAAATACGGAAAACCTTGGTCTAGTAAATTACGGTATTGCTCTTTTACAGAGTTTAACGGTGTTCCTATATCCCGTTTCTTTCCGTTTTGGTATGCATCATATAAATTAAATGCATATATTCCGAGTCCAAACACGATGACAATGAGTGCCAAGATTCCTTCTACTAATAGAAAGACAGAATGATCACGTGGAACTTCTGTACCAAGCGTTACAATTCCCCATAATCCCATATTTAATAAATCAGCAAAGGCTACAATAAATGAACCTGTTAATACTAGAAAAATAAGACCTTTTACAAATTGTTTATTATACATTTGGCCCACGCCTGGAATGATTGATAACATGGTTGCCATTTTCCTATGTTTTGAACCATTTAAGCCGTTTGCTGGTTCCATAGATGTTTGCATGTTCCTTCCCCCTTTTTTCTTGGGAGAGAATTCGTGCCCCTCATATTAGAGGCACGAATTTCACCTTATTTTTTCTTACTATGATTTGCCTCAATATTACCTTTAATTTGCTTCACTGCATTATCAAGTGCTGCTTTTGGTGCCTCTTTATCCGTAACAACTAATTGAAGCGCATCTCCAGCTGGTTTCCATACTTCTTGCATTTCTGGAATGTTTGGCATTGGAATTCCATTTTCAGATTGTGTTGCAACTGCTTTTGCAGCTTCGTTATCTTTAATAATTGGATCTTCCATTACTGCTTTTACTGGAGGAATTTCTTTCGTCTTCTCAAATCGAATTTTTGCGTTTTCTTCATTCGTTACCCATTCAGTGAACTTTGTAGCTAAATCATTTTGTTTAGAGAAACTTGTTACATGCCATCCTTTAACCCCAACAAACGTTTTCATTGGTTGACCATTTGGTAATTTCGGCATTGGAGCAACGCCATAATCAATTCCGTTCTTTTCCATTGCTTGGAACGCCCAAGGGCCGTTCATGATAGATGCTGCTTTTCCTTCATTAAATAGCCCATCAGCAGCAGGTCCACCAGATTCACCGATAATACCTTTCGGGAATAACTTTTCTTTGTACCATTTTTGAAGATACTCAGCACCTTGTACTGCTCCGCTATTATTTAATCCAACATCACTTGCATTTGGCTTTCCATCTTTTTCACCAAACACATAACCACCCATACCTGCCATGAATGCATTAGCAAAGTAGAAGTTATCTCCTAATGCTAAAAATCCGTACTTGCCATCTTTCGTAAATTCTTTTGAGAAGTTAAACAGCTCGTCCATCGTTTCTGGCGCTTTTGGCATTAGTTTTTTATTGTAAATAAAGACTGGTGTCTCAATTGCTTTTGGTAAACCATATAATTTTCCGTTATATGTCTGTGCTTCTATTGATGAATCAGTAAATTTACTCTTTACAGCATCATCAGCTTTCACTTCAGAAAGTAAACCTTCTGTTACTGCATTTCCGATTTGATCATGTGGCAATGTTACAACATCTGGTCCCGTCCCCGCTGGTCCATCAAGGCGTAACTTCTTCACTTGATCTGTCATTTGCATTTCAACAACTTTTACTTTTACTTTATATTTTTCCTCAAAGCTTTTCACTGCTGGTTCTAAACCAACACCTTTTTTATCATCTTCCCAAACGAGTAGATCGTAATCTTTCTTTGCTTTACTTTCTTCTTTTTTCCCTGAATCTTTCGGTCCACATGCAGATAACATACCAATTGATAATGCTGAAACCGTTAATAATGATAATGCTTTCTTCATCCCAAAAACCTCCCTGAATTGTATATGTACCTTACTAATTGAAAACGTTTGCATTGAATAGTTTAATAGAAGCGCAAACGATATCTCAATCTATGAAAACGTTTGCGCTATTTGTCTATCATTATACATTCTTTTATTCATTTTGCAAATATTAATTTTTAAAATATTATTACTACACTCTTTATAGATTGACTTTATATGAAATGAATACTACTCTTATAAGCAATATTAAAGCTATGCAAAAAGCAATCGTTTGCAACATATGCTTTATTATTATACTTAAGGGAACAATATGCATAGAGATAGTAAAGGGGGATTTTTTATATGCTTAAAGACGCCATCTATCATAGGCCAAAAGATAATTACGCATACGCTTACGATGAAAAAACGATTCATATCCGAATACGTACGAAAAGAGACGATGTTCAAAGCACCAATCTTATTTATGGTGATCCTTATGAATGGACAGACGGGAAGTGGATTTCTTCAAGTGCACCGATGAAAAAAACTGGTTCTACTGCATTATTTGATTATTGGTCCATTTCCATCGAGCCAAAATTTAAGCGCTTACGTTATGGATTTGAATTAAAAGCAGAGACAGAAACGCTTATTTATGCAGAACGTGGATTTTTTTCCAGCATTCCAAATGATGACGTTGGTAACTTTTTCTGTTTTCCATTTATTCATGCAAATGATGTATTCAAAGCACCTTCCTGGATTAAAGATACTGTTTGGTATCAAATTTTCCCAGAACGGTTCGCTAATGGAGATCGTACGCTGAATCCAGAAAACACCCTTCCTTGGGGCAGCGCTGAACCAACTCCAACTAATTTTTTCGGCGGAGATTTTGCTGGTATTATTCAAAACCTCGATTACCTTGTTAAGCTTGGAATTTCGGGAATATATTTCACACCTATTTTCAAAGCACATTCAAACCATAAATATGACACAATTGACTACATGGAAATCGATCCGCAATTTGGCACAAAAGAAACATTCAAAGAACTCGTTCAAGCATGTCATACACATGGTATAAAAGTAATGCTCGATGCCGTATTCAATCACAGTGGATACTTTTTCGATAAATTTCAAGACGTACTAGAAAATGGTGAACAGTCAGCATATAAAGAATGGTTTCATATTCATGAGTTCCCAATTAAAACTGAGCCACTCCCGAATTATGATACTTTCGCGTTTACACCGTATATGCCGAAATTAAACACAGCACACCCGGATGTAAAAGAATACTTACTTGAAGTAGGGCGTTATTGGGTAAAAGAATTCAATATAGACGGTTGGCGCCTTGATGTAGCAAATGAAGTCGACCATAACTTTTGGAGAGAATTCCGAAGTGAGATAAAAGCATTAAATTCTGAAGTATATATTTTAGGTGAAATTTGGCATGATGCACTTCCTTGGCTACAAGGGGATCAATTTGATGCTGTAATGAGCTACCCTGTTACAAACGCTCTACTGTCTTACTTTGCTAACAATTCCATTAAGGCAAATGAATTTATGAAACAAATTATAGAATCTCTACATTCCTACTCTATGAATGTAAATGAAGCAGCATTTCATTTATTAGACAGCCATGATACACCAAGAATATTGACAACATGTAACGGAGATAAAAATAAGTTAAAGTTACTTTATGTATTCCACCTTTCTTTCATCGGCTCTCCTTGTATTTATTATGGAGACGAAATTGGTATGGATGGCGGTATGGACCCTGATTGCCGCAAATGTATGGTTTGGGATACGAAAGAACAAGATCATCTATTATTTACACATGTACAAACATTAATTTCGTTACGAAAGCAATATAAAGCATTTGGAGGACATGGTACTTTCCAATTCATTGAAGCAAATGATGAACATAATTATATTTCTTATACAAAAACATATGAAGATGAAACTATCTTTTTCGTTTTAAATCCGACTAATAGTGATATTACAGCTTCACTGCCTCTCCATGTTACTGGAAAGAAAATCATTAATATTTATACAAACGAAGAATTTTCAGCGGAAGCAAGTGTATTACAAGTTACACTTCCTCCATATGGATTCTCCATATTAAAATGGTAACCAAAAAAATCCTTATACCAAAGTGGTATAAGGATTTTTCTTATTTCAATTTGAACACGATTGCTTCATACGGACGTAATGTCATGTTATCTATCGGTCCATTCTCTACGTCGTAATTGTGTATAAATAACTCTGCTTCACTATAACTAATGTCTTCAGGCAATTCAAACACACATTCCTCCGCAGTAAAGTTTGCAATAACAAGCAGTTTTTCTTCTCCATACGTTCTTACGTATGCAAAAATAGATGGATTATTCTCCAATATTAAATCATATGATCCATACACAACTATTTCATTATTTTTGCGTAACTCAATTAATTTTTTATAATAATAAAAAATTGAATCTTTATTTTGGATCGCTTGTTTCACATTGATTTCTTTATAGTTAGGGTTTACCGTAATCCAGGGCTCACCTGTTGTGAATCCAGCATGATCTTTATCATCCCACTGCATCGGTGTTCTAGCATTATCTCTGCCTTTTATATAAATAGACTGCATCACTTTATCTATATTTTCACCGCGCTCTATCACTTTTTCCTTATACATATTTAATGTTTCAATATCTCGATATTCATCAATCGATTCAAATCGAACATTTGTCATTCCGATTTCTTCGCCTTGATAAATATAAGGTGTTCCTTTCATCATATGAAGCACCGTCGCTAACATTTTCGCAGATTCAATGCGATACATTCCATCATTACCAAAACGAGATACAACACGAGGCTGATCATGGTTATTCCAATACAGACTATTCCAGCCTGTATGTTCTAATGCTTTTTGCCACTTCGTTAAATTCTCTTTTAAAGTAAGAAGTGAACATGGTTTTACATCCCATTTTCCGCCTTCTCCTGAGTCTAAATCCATATGTTCAAATTGGAATACCATCTGCAGTTCTTTTCGTTCTTCCCCGGTATACAATTTCGCTTCTTCTGTCGTTACACCAGGCATTTCACCAACCGTCATAATATCATAATGAGACAATACTTCTTCATTCATTTCATGTAAATATTTATGAATGTTTGGACCGTTCATAAAATACTTATGACCTGAAACATACCCCTCTTCTTCTGTTTCAACAGCTGGTAATCCCTCTTCTTTAGAAATAAAATTAATAACATCCATACGGAAGCCATCAATTCCTTTTTCTAACCAAAACTTCATCATTTCATAAACATCTTGTCTTACCTTTTCATTATCCCAATTTAAATCTGGCTGTTTTTTAGAAAACAGATGTAAATAATATTCATCTGTCATTTCATCATACTGCCATGCAGATCCGCTAAACGCTGCTCCCCAGTTATTCGGCTCTTTTCCTTCTTTTCCAGGGCGCCATATATAGTAATCTCTATATTTATTATCTTTTGATTTACGTGATTCAATAAACCAATTATGTTCATCAGAAGTATGATTAACAACTAAGTCCATCATAAGTTTCATATTACGTTCATGCATTTCATATAATAGCTCATCCCAATCTTCCATTGTTCCGAACTCATTCATAATTTTACAATAATCACTTATATCATAACCATTATCATCATTTGGAGATTCATAGACTGGTGATAACCAAATTACATCAATCCCTAATTCTTTTAAGTAATCTAACTTTGAAATAATACCGCGAAGATCCCCGATGCCATCACCGTTGCTATCCATAAAGCTACGAGGATAAATTTGATATACTACGCTTTCTTTCCACCACTGTTTTTCCATTATGCTACCCCATTTCATTCATAATTCGATTTTCTCTTTTCCCAAGGCGCAAACGTTTTCATTAATGAATGATAACAGATTCCATCTTAATTTAAAATAGCGCTTACAACTTTTATTCTTATTTTTCTAAGAAAACATACGAAATTTACTAATATTCTTCCAATTCATGAAAACGTTTTATTTTTTTGTTTATTTTTTGAATCTATTCGTTTATAATGAACTCAAAGAAAACGTTTGCATAATTATTTCTAGGGGGAAATACCATGGCAGAACTGAAATTAGAAAACATTTATAAAATATATGATAATAACGTAACAGCTGTAACAGACTTCAATTTACACATTCAAGATAAAGAATTTATCGTATTTGTCGGTCCTTCTGGATGCGGAAAATCTACAACATTACGAATGGTGGCTGGACTTGAAGATATTTCAAAAGGGGAGTTTTCAATTGATGGTAAGCTAATGAATGATGTCCCTCCAAAAGACCGTGATATCGCAATGGTCTTCCAAAACTATGCCCTATATCCACATATGAGTGTGTATGATAATATGGCATTTGGATTAAAACTTAGAAAAATACCAAAAGATGAAATTGATCGTCGTGTAAAAGATGCAGCAAAAATTTTAGGACTGGAACAATATTTAGATAGAAAACCGAAAGCATTATCTGGTGGACAACGTCAACGTGTTGCGTTAGGGAGAGCAATCGTTCGAGACGCGAAAGTGTTCTTAATGGATGAGCCATTATCTAACTTAGACGCTAAATTACGTGTTGCAATGCGCTCAGAAATTTCTAAGTTACACCACCGCCTTGGTACGACAACAATTTATGTAACGCATGATCAAACTGAAGCGATGACAATGGCTTCTCGTCTTGTTGTTATGAAAGACGGAAAAATTCAACAAATCGGTACTCCAAAAGAAGTATATGAAACACCTGAAAACATTTTTGTTGGTGGATTTATCGGCTCTCCAGCGATGAATTTCTTCCGTGGTAAATTAACTGAAACCGATTTCGTTATAGACAATGCTGCAAAAATTAAAGTAACTGAAGGAAAAATGAAGATATTACGTGAACAAGGCTATGTAAATAAAGACATTGTTTTAGGTATTCGTCCTGAGGACATTCATGATGAACTATTATTTTTAGAAGCTTCACAATCTACTGCCTTCACAACAAAAATTGAAGTTGCTGAGTTATTAGGTGCTGAATCTATTTTATATATGAAACTTGGAAATCAAGATTTTGCAGCACGTGTTGATGCAAGACATACATTTTCACCTGGTGACCAAATTAAACTAGCATTTGATATGAATAAAGCGCATTTCTTTGATAGTCAAAACGAACAACGCATTCGTTAAAAAATAATTTTCATACAAAAAAACCGTCCACATATATTGAGGGCGGTTTTCACTATTATACGAGGGCTTCTACTGTATGAAATGATTGTCCTTTCGTGCTAATAATACCGAAAATCGGTAAGTCACTTAGCACCACTTCTTCTTGCTGTTTCATAAAAGATGACGTTAATTGTTTTATCTCTATCCATACGTCATTAATACAAAGTACATTGGAATCGTTCTCTTGTTGGCGTGAAAATATAGAATCTATTTTATATAAACCAGCATTTTGAAAAAGCATATCAATGCGACTGAATGCATTCAAAGTAATGCTGATTACGCGTTGCCAATCTCCTTGTTTTTCCATATTATAGGATACAAAAAGTGCTTCTCCGCCTAGATTCGTAATTTCCTCCACTGTTGCTTGTCCACTTTCTTGATCAATGTCCGTCACAATTACTTTTGCGCCTTGTTTAGCCAACAAAAGAGCTGTATTACGTCCAATACCGATGCCACCGCCAGTTACGATAGCAACTTTTCCTGCAAGCTTCATTTTCATTACCCCTTCTATAAGTCTTACCGTCATTCAGTATACTCCTTTATGAGATTAGTCTGCAAGCAAGAAAAGTTACTTATTCATTTGTAAACGGTTACTTTTTTACTCCTTCTTTTTTCTTACTATTACGCTGATCGAAAACTAAACCGATGAAAATTAAAATCCCCCAAAAGATTACGCTACCTCCAGTCATTTCAATTTCCCCCTTATTATATAAACATATTATTTTAATCATTATAATATTTTCTTAATTTTCAATCTATTAAATTCGAAAATGATATAGATTAACTTTTTCCCTATTATATATCCATTAAAATATATTTGTATAACAAAAAGAGACCTTTTTATATAAAAAGGTCTCTTTTTGTTATACAAGACTTATCACTTTCGTTTTTGTAATTAAATCCTGAAAACCACAATTATCTTTGCGGAATAACATCATATATACGTTACATAATATCGGAATTCCAAGCAGTAATATGTTCGGTAATAACAATACAAAAAATCGAATCGTTAATGTTTGTAATGTTAACTTTTCACTCTTCAATGAAATTAATTTTATTCTCGTTACCTTTTTACCAAGTGTTACACCGTTCCAAATAAAGGGTAGCAAAATAAAATATATCGCCATTAATATAAAAACTACTGCAAGATCATATCTATAATCGCCAAAACTAATATTAAAGCGATTAAAAATAGCACTATAATTTCCAGTCATAACAGCTACTACTGCACCATACATAACCGAGATTAAAAACATGTCAATTAGGGAAGCACCTATGCGGTTCATTACAAGCGCTGGACGATGCATCTTTAACTTCATTTTTATGTCGACTCCTTCATATCCTTCTTTACCCGTCTCATCGTACCACTTCTAAAAAACATTGTAAACTAGCGTTTCTCTTACTTTTCTTGTACAATGTGTTACAACAGCATTGTAAAGGAGGTTCCCATATTGAAAAAATGGATAATCCTATTCGTCGCATTCCTATTAGCCGGTTGTGCTGGAAATACAAATCATATAACATATACGATTAACGATGAATACGAACTCATACGTACTTCTGGAAATGCATTTGAACTTTTCCCCACGCAAGATGCTGTATATGCCACACAATACATTCCTGCAAAAATTACAGACATAGCCTGGGATGATAAATACATTATTGCAAAACAAACTGAGGAAAAGTCAGATCCTAATAATCCTGACGCAGCAATTGCAAATAAAAAAAGCGAGCATTATTGGATTATTGACGTAAAGCATAATAAACGTTTTGGCCCCTATAATGAAAAACAATTTCATGAACAAAAAGATGCGTTTAAAATTAAGGTACCTTTTCAAAGTGTAGATTCATACATAGAAGAACAGAAAAAACAGTCAGCATAATAGTTTGAACGCTGACTGTTTTTTCTTGCATATATTTAAAAACAACTTACTCAGAAAGTGAGATGTTAAAAGTTTGTGGCTCTTTTACAACATCTTGCGTTTCTGTATTTGCTGCGATTACATTATCTGTTGTAAATTTAATATCCTTTACCTTTTCTTTTCCATCATCAAGTATTAGGCCGATAATACCATCTCTTGTTTCACCAGGCTTATAGTCTTCCCTTGATACATTTTTTGTACCAACGAGCGTATCTTCATCATATAAAAAGTTTTGCGTTGCTACTTTAAAATGTTGTTTATCATTAATCGCAACATCATTCATAGAGAAAAATTGTATATTTTTATTCCCGCTATTTTCCACCTTATATGTAATTTCAACGTAACGAATCGTATCACTAATCTCTGTTCCACTTAGCGATGCATATAACTCTGCATCTTCTTGACTTACTTTATCTCCTAATCTACGCTTTACTTCTTCAGGAGTTAATGCCGTATATACTTTTAATGTATTTTTTGCATCTTTACTCATCTGTGATAAAGAGATTACTTTCACATCTTGTACGTGAATTTTCATTGGTGCTACTTCAAATGTTTGATTTACTGAATGAATCTGCTCTAACTTAAAAGTACCCCATCCAGTTTCTTTCACTTTTTGTCCTACTTTTTTCAGCTCACGCCCACCATATTCTTTTGTTTCAGGAATAGATTCTTTCTTCTTCGGTTCAACTTTCTTTTCTTCTTGATGGAAGCAACCACTTAACATAAGAAGAAAACTACATAAAATAAAAATACTTTTCCATGCTTTCATCATTTAATTTCTCCTAACACTATCATTCATGAATATAAAATTAGTCCCTTGCTTTGTAAACTATAGAAACAATAAGAAGTCCACAAAACGAACTTGTCAGTCCAGATACTATTATACCTCCTATTTGGAAAATATGAAAATAGGGATCTACGAACGCGTGCACGATAAATATAATAGCTGCCACAACAATTATCGAAATCCAATATTTTATTTTTTCCGAAGCTAAAATAAGGTCTTTACCCATTTCATTTCTACACTTCCATAAAACGTATACTAATAACAGAAAACCAATACATGTACTTCCATGTTGCATATATTTATAAACAGAGATACCGTACCATTCTCTTTGCAATAATGGTATTTTCATAACAAAATAGCCTGTCTTATGAGTGAATGCATCCCAAACAACATGCGTTAACATACCGAATAATGCTGAATAACAAAATACAAAGAAATCTTTCCTTGTGTAAAGCCCCCACCTCCCATCTACTGCATATGTATAGTAGCCAGCAAATGGTTTAGGTAAATGTGTTATAAACGGCTTTTTTAAAATGTAATGATATATGTATGCTAATAAAAATACGAGTGGTAAATTAAAATATAAGAATCCAAGCCACGTATGCCCAATTACACCATACGGTCTAAAGTGTAGGAAATATTCAAAGTCAGGCGCCATACTACCTAATATAAGAGCCGTTACTGAAATATGTTGAGAATACTTTTTTGCAAAAGGAAGAACTGCTGCTGGATGTGCAAATGTAAACGGCATGTTTTAGCTCCTTTTCAGAATTACAATAGATTACATACTATCATAACGACATGAATAACCTCCATGCAATATTTATTTTCACATTGGAATATGATAGTTTAAATGATATAATCCACATAAATATTCAGAAAATAAGGAGGGAGTTCACGTGTCATTAACACTTGTCTTTTTTCTTGTTCTGTTTACCTTGTTTTTAAGTACATACATTGGCTTCTATCTATGGAAGCACTACAAAATTATAAAATATATACCTGCTCTCGTTGGTTTTATAAGCACTCTTTTTATTTTCATATGGAAGAGAATGATTTTCAGCTGGGAAGGTCTTGGCTTTGGCGCACTTCAATATACAATACTATTTGCAAGTTGTCTTACCCTTGTATTTGCTGCTTTTTTAGAATCAAAATCCGTTATGAATTGAGGTTTCTATATTGATTGATGTACCCTTTTTACAAAATGTCACATTAAAAAAAGAAAATATCCCTAGTTTCTCCGCATACCCTTACTGTTTACCCGCTATTCGAACATTACAATCACTAGCTTTCCATCCAAATGTAACATTCATTATTGGAGAAAATGGAACGGGGAAGTCAACATTACTCGAAGCGATTGCAATTGCTTTAGGATTTAATGCAGAAGGTGGAACGAAAAACTTCCGTTTTAGTACAAACGATTCCCATTCATCTTTACATGAATACCTTCGAATTTCCAAAAGTTTCAATACACCAAATGACGGTTTCTTTCTTCGTGCCGAATCATTTTATAACGTTGCTTCTTATATTGATGAAATGGATGCCGATTCAGAAGCACATGGAAATCCAATTATTGACTCATATGGTGGTACTTCACTACACGCCCAATCACACGGTGAGTCATTTTTCTCCTTATTTATGAATCGTTTTTCAGGACAAGGCTTATACATTTTAGATGAGCCCGAGGCCGCTCTATCACCAATGAGACAACTTTCTATGCTCATTCGAATGCATGAACTAGCGGAACAAGGTTCACAATTTGTTATCGCAACGCATTCTCCAATTTTAATGGCTTATCCTGAATCCACCATATACTCTTTAACACAAGAAGGAATTCACGAGTCCGCCTTAGAAGACACCGAGCATTACCAAACGACGAAACTTTTCTTTGAAAATCGTGATCGATTATTTCATCATTTATTTGATTCTTAATAAAAAGAAGCAGCGATTGCTGCTTCTTTTTATAGTGCTTCTATAAATAATGCTACCCCAATACCGCCGCCGACGCATAGAGAGGCAATTCCTTTTTCTAACCCGCGTCTCTTCAATTCATGAATTAAACTTACAGTAATACGAGCTCCTGTACAACCGATTGGATGTCCAAGTCCTACACCACTACCGTTTACATTCACTTTTTCACGATCTAAACCTAGTTCTTTCTCTACAGCTAAGTATTGCGCAGCGAAAGCTTCATTAATTTCCAGTAAATCTGCATCTTCTAATGACCAATCTACTTTTTCTAATCCTTTACGAATTGCTGGTGCTGGTCCAATCCCCATAATTTTTGGATCTACTCCAGCTACTGAATATCCAACAATTCTAGCTAACGGTTGTAAGCCTTTTTCTTTCGCTTTTTCTTCGCTCATTAATACTAGAACCGCGCTTCCGTCATTCAGACCAGATGCATTCCCTGCCGTTACAGATCCGCCTTTACGGAAAGCTGGTTTTAATCCTGCTAATTTTTCTGCTGTAATGTCAGCACGTGGATGTTCATCCTTCGAAAATACTACTTCTTTTCTACGTTCTTTTATTGTAATAGGAACAATTTGATCGTCAAAATATCCAGACTCGATTGCCTTCAGCGCCAATGTATGACTGCGAAGCGCAACTTCATCTTGTTCCTCTCTTGTAATTTCATATTGTTCAACTAAATTTTCCGCTGTTTCCCCCATCATAATATGATGAATTGGATCTTCTAATACTTCCCACACCGTATCACGAATTTCTCCGTGTTGTAGGCGTTGTCCCCAGCGGTGTTGTTTTAATGCATAAGGGCTTGAACTCATTGCTTCTACTCCACCTGCAACGACAACTTCACTTACACCTAATTGAATTTGCATTGCAGCCGACATAATTGCTTGCATACCTGAAGAACATTGGCGTTGGATTGTATAACCTGTAACTGTGTCAGGAAACCCTGCCGCTAATGCAGCCGTTCTCGCCGTATTTGCTTCATCAGTTCTTTGAATACAATGACCTAAAATCACTTCATCAACTTCGTGTGGTTCTACCCCGCCTCGTTTTACAGCTTCCTGAAGTACAGGAACAGCTAATTCTACTGGCGTTACATTTTTTAGCGCTCCCCCAAAAGTTCCAATTGGCGAACGAACTGCAGCTGTAATAACAACATTATGCATTTTGCACTTGCCCCTCTCTTATGTACCCTAGTCAGTTTTTAGGTGAAATTCCATAAGATGTATGTCTACACCTATCATACTATAAACATACTAAAAAATCAAAATATTTAATATAATAAAAATAGAAGGAATTAACCTTCTATTCTGTTAATGCATATAGAAATTTTTGTAAAATTTTCTCTGTTGTTTTATTCAAATTCGGTAACTTATCTACTGGAAAATATTGAAGCTGTAATCCTTCATGGTCAAGCCTTAATTCCCCGCTCACATGATGTCCCTGATACAGATGAATGACATTAAAAATTTCATCTCCATTTGGATATTGGAAGTACACTTCTTTTCCCGAAAGAACCCCGATAAATTGCATAATTTTCGCATTTAGTCCCGTCTCTTCAAATAGTTCTCTACGAGCAGTTTCTTCTGTCGTTTCTCCTAGCTCCATCGCTCCACCAGGTACACCCCAATCATATGTATCTGAACGATATTGAAGCAATACTTCTTGATTATCATTTAAGATAATAATTGCTGATCCTACTAGAATAAGCGGCCTTGTACCAACGACTTTGCGTAACTCTTCAATATACCCCAATATGTAAACTCTCCTTTCCTCACCCTCCCTTATCATAACAAAATTTTTCTCCTTTTGTTGATGTAATTTTAAAGAAAAAAAGGAAGCTTTCGCTCCCTTTTTTCACCTTTATTTCTTAAAACTTTCATATTTTACAGCTTCAAAAGCTTCTTCTATTTCATCATTACGATAATGGACATATGTAAAACGCCCTAATTCTACTAATCTTGCTATTTCTTGTAACGCTTTATGTTGCTCATATGTTTCCTCAAGCTTAATATGTACATAAAATTTCATTAAAGGATGTTCATATAAAGGTTCTCCCACCTCTACATATACATCTTCCACCCCTTGTACAACTCTTACATAACTTGCAAATTGATACAGTGCTTCTCTGTCTGAAACGATTTTTAATGTATACATATATTCTCCCCCTTTCCTTTACTATATCAAAAAGACAGCCAAACCATGTTATAGAACTATGAAATTTTTTCGACTTGTAATAAACAAGGCGTTTATCCATACATAGGATCTTTTCCCAACATATATTATAGAAAGAATTTTTTCAGTTGAGGTGTTCCTTATGGATCCATACGTCAATATATGTATTTGCATTACGCCAGGCGCCGATATTTCTGATGACCGTATTGCAAAAGATTTAGCAGTTGCAGAGTCAATTTGGCACCCGATTACATTTCAAATTCAAGAAGTAATTGTTTTAAATGAACTCTTCCGTTTTTCTGACCGTGAAATTAGTTATAAAGATTCTATTCAAAGTCAGGAAAAATTAGCATCCTTTTTTCAAACTTGTGTAAATGAAGCTCCTGAATGCGACCTTTACATTTGTTATATTGGCAGTGATTATTTCAAAGAAACAGCAGTAATTGCCTGTGCCTACTCTTTAGCAAAACAACAGCAACTTACAGGGTATATCGTTTTAACAAACTCGGCTGCTCCTATGAAAAATATATATACGCTCGCTCATGAAATTGGTCATATTTTATTTACAAGACGTGTTCATGGAAAACTTACTCACGCAGATCCTCATTCCCCAACTGGCTCGGAGCACCATCCTTCTCCAACAAATCTTATGTATCCGATCGTCCCTCGCCCTGAAAATGTCCATATTCAGTCTCTATTAACGAACGAACAAAAAGCTCTCTCTTTACAAAGCTCTTTATTGCAAAGAAAAAAACAGTAACGATTTTGTTACTGTTTAAAACAATAGATTCCAATCAATAAACCAAATTTCGGCTGCAACGGATGCAAATATACAACTAAACATAAATACAATTACTCTAAAAATCTCTATATAATATTTCTTTGGAAATAATTTTTTGCATATCCAGAGCAGCCCTTTACCTATTAAACCGAAGAACAAAACATAACCTAAAAATCGCTAAACCTAAAAATACAATAGACAATATACCTTAAAATATACTTTGCATATTAGTTCTCCTCTTAATAAAAATTAGAATTCAACTAATTTACACTTTTTCTCTCTTCAATTTTTAAAGACCATCTCATTAATCCATATATACTTCCATACATAAGTAAGATCTTTGCAATTCCCCAAAATACATTTCTTTCTTCTAAGTCTTTAAATAAGAACATAATCGCAAGAGGAACAATAAGTACCGCAACACCCATCCAACCAAGAACATATACTTCACCAATAAGAAGTAATAAAAATATAGTTACTGCTAATATATATGTCTGCATTGTCGACAATTGTAAAATTGGCGTCCCATACCATTTATTCATAAACATTAATAACACTAATAATAAAATAGGTATCATCACTATTACATAAATAATTCCAAACTCTACTAATTTACTTTTAAAAGAAGACATTCTAAACGCAACAATCGTTCCAATAATCGTAATAATTAAAACGATAGGATAACCAATTAACTGTACATTTGTTAACGTAAATTGTTGATTCGGATTTCCAAATAAAATATTTGTAAGTAACCAATACCCGCCAATACCAATTATCATTCCTAAAATACTCTTTATACTCCCGCCTTTATCCTTCTCCATCTCTTTCGCTAATTCTTCCGCATACTCTTTTGGCGAATCACCAAATATATCACTTACCGTCTTTCCCTCTTTCTCACCTTCAATTAAATGAAGCTCTGCATCTTCTAAAAAAGCGTCCACATCTTCTTCTTTAATTCCTTTCGTTATTAAATATACTTTCGTATCGATTAAAAACTTTTCTCCTTCTTTAGAAATCTTCATAATAACCCCTCCCTTATTAAACCGTTTCTCTTCTATTCGTCTTCATCATAATTTCAAGGAAAATTAAAATAAATAAACTTCCGTATAAACATATAATCTGAAATAGCATTGGAACAAGGTCTTCTGATGTAAATGTTTTAAACACTAACATAATAGAAAGCGGGATGATTAAATATAAGTTTTTAAACCATCCATTAAAATATATATTTATTGCAACTGTAATGATGAAAATACTACCAGCTAATATATAACTTTGCATTTGGGTGAATATAAACATTTTTGTAGGATAAATCACATCTAATATCGTTACAGCCCCTATTAGAAACATTGGTGCGATTATGACTAACGACCACATAGCAAACCAAGTTTTTGTAAAACTTGTTACAAAGGTCATTTTGCGCAGTAGAAAATTAGGACCTATCACAACTAAAATCAATGACAAACTATACCCCACGCCCTGAATAAGTGACATCTGTAATAATCCGTTATTCACTATTAGGATAGAAGCAATAATCCAAAACGATACGATATTCATTACTGTAAAACCAATTTGCTTCCACGTTTCCTGTCTATCCCTTTCCATCACTTTTACAAGTTCATTTGCATATTCTTTCGGTGAGCTTCCGAAAATTTCTTCTACACTTTTCCCATCACTCTCACCTTCTATTAAATGAAGTTCTGCGTCTTCAATAAAGCTTTCCATATCGCTTTCTTTCACACTCTTTGTAGCCAAAAACAATCTCATATCTAATAAAAATTTTCGTGCTTCATTTGATAACATTATCTTCTTCTCTCCTTCCCTTCAAGTAGACGTTCCACACTACTTTGCATCGCTTCCCAGCGATCCATAAATTCATCCAGTGCATCTTCGCCATCTTCTGTTAACGTGTAATACTTCCGTTTTGGACCAGATGGGGATTCCTTCATTACACTTTTTATGAATCCTTCCTTTTGCATTCGTATTAATAACGGATAAATACTTCCCTCACTCGCCATTGTAAAGCCATACTTTGCTAGCTTCTCACTCATTTCATAACCGTATATTTCACCTTCAGAAATAATAGCAAGTAAGCATCCTTCTAAAATCCCTTTCAGCATTTGACTTGTCGACATAATTCAAATCCTCCTACTATCTTGTTTTACAAGATAGATAAGCGTAAGTATCTTGCTTTACAAAATAGTATAGCAGAGACTATTTTGCAAAACAAGATAGCTAACAATATTTTTCCAAATCTTTGCAGGATTTTCATTATCCACTCTCTAAATAGAGCAATATGAGAACTTTATTACGAAGGGATGTTTTTCATCATGGTTACAAATCGAGTTGTTTTTTTAACAGGTGCTGCAAGTGGTATTGGATATGAAATAGGAAACGCTTTTGCAAAAGAAGGTGCAAAAGTCGTTATTACCGATCGTCTTGAAGAACGTGCAAAAGAAGCTGCTGAACAATTGCAAAAAGAAGGCTTTCAAGCTATCGGATTAAAATGTGATGTTACATCCGAAGAAGAAATTAAAGCTGCAATTTCTCAAACTGTTAATCATTTCGGTTCATTAGACATATTAATTAATAACGCAGGCATGCAACACGTTTCACCAATTGAAGATTTTCCGACCGAAAAATTCGAGCTACTAATTAAAATTATGCAAATCGCTCCTTTTATAGCAATAAAGCATGTCTTCCCAATCATGAAAAAGCAAAAGTATGGTCGTATTATTAATGTCGCATCCATTAATGGCCTCGTTGGATTTGCAGGGAAATCCGCCTACAATAGCGCGAAACATGGTGTAATTGGATTAACAAAAGTTGCCGCTTTAGAAGGCGCTACTCATGGAATTACCGTTAACGCGCTTTGTCCAGGCTATGTCGATACACCTCTTGTACGCAATCAACTACAAGATTTAGCTACGACACGAAATGTACCACTTGAAAATGTGTTAGAGGATGTCATTTATCCACTTGTCCCACAAAAACGCTTATTACAAGTACAAGAGATTGCTGATTATGCGATGTTTTTAGCGAGCGAAAAAGCAAAAGGTATAACTGGTCAAGCTGTCGTTATCGATGGTGGTTATACTGCTCAATAAAAAATAAAGTTTGCTCACGAAGAGCAAACTTTATTTTTTATTGCGAGGATCATCATACTGTAGTAATTGCCGTGGCAACTTCTCTATTGCAACAATTACCCCATCTAATTTACTTTCAATACGGTGGAGTAAATATAATGTTACAACAATTGGAAACCCTACATTACCTATCATCTTGATCCACTCTTCCATCTTTTTCTCCTCCTTTCATTATATAAATAAGAAAAAAGAACACATTTAGGCATAGAAAAACAAGCTATTATGTATTAGCTTGTTTTTCAAATAATGATGCAATTTCCCGTTTATAATCCCCGCGTATAATACCTTGCTCAGTAATAATACCTGTAATTAATTCATTCGGTGTTACATCAAATGCAGGATTATAAACAGTAGTTCCAACTGGTGCCACCTGTTTCCCAAAAATTTTCGTAACTTCTGTTTCATCTCTTTCTTCAATAATAATTTCTGCACCTGTTTGTTTCGTAATATCAAATGTAGATAGTGGAGCTGCAACGTAGAACGGGATATCGAAATACTTTGCTAATATAGCTAAATTCATCGTTCCGATTTTATTTGCTGTATCCCCATTTGCGACAATTCGGTCCGCTCCTACAATAATTGCATTGATTTTTTTCGTTTGAATCGCATGAGCTGCCGTATTATCTGTAATAAGTGTTACATCAATACCTGCTTGTTTTAATTCCCAGGTCGTTAAACGCCCGCCTTGTAAAACCGGTCTCGTTTCACACGCATACGCATGTAACCGTACACCTTTTTCTTTCCCAATATAAAACGGTGCTAATGCAGTACCATATCTAGCAGTTGCAATACTGCCAGCGTTACAAATTGTTAAAATGTTATCACCGTCTTTAAAGCATGATAATGCATGTTCTCCAATACTTCGGCATACCGCTTCATCTTCTTGCTGAATACGAAGCGCTTCTTCTTCTAATATTTTTTGCGCTTCTTTTATTGTAGTAATTTCTTGAATAGATTCTCTCATACGATTGATTGCCCAAAATAAATTGACTGCTGTTGGGCGTGACGTCCCTAAATAGTTACAGTCTCTATTAAACTTCTTTTGAAATTCTTCAATATGTAAAGTAGTATATTTTTTTGATGCAAGCGCCAAGCCAAATGCAGCTACAATTCCAATTGCAGGTGCTCCTCTTACTTCTAGCATGACAATACTTTTCCATACCTCTTCAATCGTCGTTAATGTTTTGTATTCTGTGCTATGCGGCAACTTTGTTTGATTTAATACTGCAATGGCATCACCTTTCCAACTGACAGACCTCGGAATCGTAACAACTGTACTCATGCTTTTACCCCTCCAGAAACTGTCTGTTGAAATAATGTTCGGAACAGTTGAATATCAGCGTTTTTAGATTCATATTTTATTAGTTCTTTACCTAAGGATAAAGCTTGTTTCTTGGCTTGAATTCTCTTTTCTTTATTTGCTATTTCATCTAAATCAGCTACATGTGCTAAGCCAATTGTTCTTCGGATAAGCTCACATCCAGCAAATCCGACCACATCCGTAAAAATATTTTGCAAAATAATCGGCAACCATTGTTTCTCTTTCGTATATGCTTCTACACCTTCTCCAATCCATAACTTCGTAAAAGTGTCTACGAAATAGCTCCATGTTTTCTCAATATGGAAAAATAGCACACTTCTCTGTTCTTCCTCTCTAGATAGAGCATTTAATAATAGATTTGCAATAAATTGCCCGATGTCAAATCCAAATGGACCGTACGTTGCAAATTCTGGGTCAATCACTTTCGTTTCAGAAGGTGATGAAAAAATACTTCCAGTATGTAAATCTCCATGAATGAGTGCCTCTTTTCTCGTTAAAAATTTATATTTATATTGCGCTACTTTTAGTTTTAAAGTTTTATCACTCCATAGTTCATCTACAGCCAATTGTAACTCCGACTCATAATCATTCGTATCGTAATGCCCAAATGGATCTGTAAACACTAAATCTTCTGTAATTTTGCAAAGGTCTGGATTTACAAATGTACCTTCTAGTACCCTTTTCTCTTCTGACTGTAAACCAAAATCTGAAGTATAAAATAAAACATTCGCTAGAAAACGACCGATATGCTGGGATAGAAGTGGATACTCTTCTCCATCTATTAATCCTTTTCTTGTAATAGTTAATTTTGATAAGTCTTCTATGATTGTTACCGCTAATTCTTCATCATGACTATACACTACCGGCACATATTCCGGCACATACTTTGCAAAAATTTGCAGCGCCTTACTTTCAATCGTCGCTCTTTTTATAGACAACGGCCAGCTCTCACCAACTACTTTCGCATATGGTAGTGCTTGTTTTATTATAATAGACTTCTCTCCATCATCTAATTTGAACACGTAATTTAAATTTCCATCTCCAATTTCATGACAAACTACATTTGCTTTCTTTTCAAAATAGCCATGTTCTTTCGCATATTGTACAGCGGTTACTTCTGTTAATGAATAATATCCCATCGTCTTCTCCCCCTTTTTTTAATTCAGAGGTTTTTCTAACACAGAAAAACCTCTTTCCACTAAGAAAGAGGTTTGAAGTTTATCTTCTCCCCTCTTATCTGCCAGAAAGTTTTACTTTCTGCTGGAATTAGCACCGTGCCTTTTGGCGTCATAAACGCCCCATTTCACAATGGTATTACGGTCGGTTGCTGGGCTTCATCGGGCCAAATCCCTCCACCTGCTCTTGATAAGAGTTGTATAATTTTTTAGAATTTTTAACTTTATGTTGAAGACTATACCAAGAATAAAAATCACTTGTCAACATTTTATTTGTATAATTCTGGACGTCGATCTGCAAAAACTGGAATTCCTTTGCGTACTTCTTTAATTTTCTCGAATGTAAGCTCTCCAAATAGAATTGATTCTTCTTCATTCGCTTCTACAACAACTTCACCCCAAGGATCGACAATTAAAGAATGGCCAGCAAACTCATTATTTGGATCCTTCCCTGCCCTATTACATGCTACAACATAACACTGATTTTCAACTGCTCTTGCTTGTAATAGTAAACGCCAATGCGCTAAACGAACTAATGGCCATTCAGCTACAACAAATAAAACTTTTGCACCTTTAGCAGTATGAACGCGCATCCACTCCGGAAAACGAATATCATAGCAAATGGTGCCGGCGCACTCTACATCATCTAACTTAAATTCACCAGTACGATTTCCAGCGATTAAATATTTATGTTCATCCATAAGCTGAAATAAATGCACTTTACTATATTCATTGACTAGTTCTCCTTTATTCGTTACAACATACATTGTATTTGTAACACCTTGTTCCGTTTGCTTTGCTATAGAACCACCAACAATATGTACACCATATTGTTTCGACCATTCTATCAACTTTTCTTTCGTTTCCAATCCATCCCTATCTGCAATTTCAGAGAGTCTCGTTAAATCATAACCTGTTGTCCATAGTTCTGGTAAAACAATAACATCTGGTCTTTCTTTCATCGCTTCACTTATTTTATTTTTAGCATTCTCAATATTTTTTTCTACATCTCCAAAGACAATATCCATTTGAATACATGCGACTTTCATTTTTTCAGCCCCATTCTTATTTTTTTCTTTACAAAATACTGGAAAGATTATATCATTTGTCACTAGAATTGTAACAACTTTCAAAAGAGGTGGAAAGTATGAAATCATTTCAACCTTCTGAGATAGTAACATCATTGCCAACACAATTTTTCGCTTCACTTGTTGCAAAAGTTAACAAAGTTGTAGCAGCTGGTCACGATGTTATTAATCTAGGTCAAGGTAATCCAGATCAACCAACACCGCAGCATATCGTAAAAGCTTTGCAAGATGCTGCAGAAAAGACCATTCATCATAAATATCCGCCATTTCGCGGACATGAAAGCTTAAAAGAAGCCGTGGCAACATTCTATCAACGTGAATATGATGTAGTAGTAAATCCGAAAACTGAAGTTGCTATATTGTTTGGTGGAAAGGCTGGATTAGTAGAATTACCAGTTTGCTTTACAAACCCTGGTGATACAATTCTCGTTCCCGATCCAGGCTATCCAGATTATTTATCAGGAGTTGCTTTAGCGAAAGCACAATTTGAAACAATGCCGCTTATTGCAGAAAATAAGTTTTTACCAGATTATACAAAAATTGACGAATCTATTGCCGAGCGTGCAAAATTAATGTTTTTAAACTACCCAAATAACCCTACAGGTGCTACTGCATCAAAAGATTTTTTTGATGAAACGATTCAATTTGCTAATAAACACAATATATTGGTTGTTCATGATTTTGCCTATGGTGCTATAGGGTTCGATGGTCAAAAGCCAGTTAGTTTCTTACAAGCAGACGGTGCTAAAGATACAGGAATTGAAATTTATACTCTATCGAAAACTTTCAATATGGCTGGGTGGCGTATCGCTTTTGCAGTAGGAAATGAAAGTGTCATTGAAACCATTAACTTATTACAAGATCATATGTATGTTAGTATTTTTGGTGCAGTTCAAGATGCTGCCCGCGAAGCACTATTAAGTTCGCAGTCTTGCGTAATAGACCTTGTAAATAGTTATGAATCTCGAAGAAACGCTCTTATTTCAGCTTGTCACTCAATTGGTTGGAATGTAGACATTCCAACAGGATCATTTTTTGCATGGCTTCCTGTTCCAAAAGGATATACTTCTGAGCAATTTTCTAATATTTTACTAGAAAAAGCACATGTCGCAGTTGCTCCTGGTGTTGGATTTGGTGAGCATGGTGAAGGGTACGTCCGCGTTGGTCTCTTGCATACAGAAGATAGATTACGAGAAGCCATTAATCGAATCGATAAATTAAATTTTTTCAAAAAGTAATTGACAACATGAAAAATATCTGACAAAATTCAGTTATCTTAAAAATTTAAACATTTCTAAATACTTCTTATCAAGAGCAGGTGGAGGGACGAGCCCGACGAAACCCGGCAACCGATCTACAATTGTAGACACGGTGCTAATTCTCGCAGCATTACGCTGACAGATAAGGAGCTGGTTGTAAAAAAACCTCTCCTTAGCTGAGAGGTTTTTTTATTTAACTAGGAGGTTATAACAATGAGCGGAATTATAGCGACATATTTAATCCATGATGATTCACATAACTTAGAAAAAAAAGCTGAGCAAATTGCACTCGGTTTAACAATTGGCTCTTGGACACATTTGCCACATTTATTGCAAGAACAATTAAAACAGCATAAAGGCAACGTCATTCATGTTGAGGAATTAGCTGAACATGAACATACCAATTCGTATTTACGTAAAAAAGTAAAACGCGGAATTATTAAAATTGAATATCCGTTATTAAATTTCAGTCCGGATTTACCAGCAATTTTAACGACTACATTTGGAAAGCTATCACTTGATGGCGAAGTAAAATTAATTGACTTAACTTTTTCAGACGAGTTAAAAAAACAGTTTCCTGGTCCAAAATTCGGGATAGATGGTATTCGAAATCTTTTACAAGTACATGATCGTCCCCTTTTAATGAGTATTTTTAAAGGAATGATTGGACGAAATATTGGGTATTTAAAAACGCAATTACGCGATCAAGCAATTGGTGGTGTAGATATCGTAAAAGATGATGAAATATTATTTGAAAATGCATTAACACCACTTACGAAACGCATCATATCTGGAAAAGAAGTTTTACAATCCGTATATGAAACGTACGGACATAAAACGTTATATGCCGTAAATTTAACAGGACGAACTTTTGATTTAAAAGAAAATGCGAAACGTGCAGTGCAAGCTGGAGCCGATATTCTATTATTTAACGTATTCTCTTACGGACTAGATGTACTACAATCACTTGCAGAAGATGATGAAATCCCAGTTCCTATTATGGCACACCCTGCTGTAAGTGGTGCTTATTCTGCATCTAAGTTATATGGAATTTCATCTCCATTATTACTCGGAAAGCTGCTACGTTATGCTGGGGCTGATTTTTCATTATTCCCATCTCCATACGGAAGTGTTGCGCTAGAAAAAGAGGAAGCTCTTGCTATCTCAAAATATTTAACTGAAGACGATGCATGTTTCAAGAAGAGCTTTTCTGTTCCGTCTGCTGGTATTCACCCTGGTTTCGTTCCCTTTATTGTACGAGATTTCGGTAAAGATGTTGTGATTAATGCTGGTGGCGGGATACATGGACATCCAAATGGGGCGCAGGGCGGCGGTAAAGCTTTCCGTGCTGCAATTGATGCTACTTTGCAAAATAAACCACTCCATGAAGTATATGACATAAATTTGCATAGCGCACTACAAATATGGGGAAATCCCTCTCATGAGGTGAAATTATGAGTATTCAAATATTTTGTGATTTCGATGGCACGATTACAAATAATGATAACATTATGTCCATTATGGAAAAATTCGCACCACCAGAAGCTGAAGAAGTAAAGAATAGAATTTTATCACAAGAGCTATCTATTCAAGAAGGTGTTTCTCAATTATTTCAATTCATACCTACTAATCTGCACGATGAAATTATTCAATTTTTAATAGAGACTGCTGAAATTCGTAATGGTTTTCATGAATTTATACAATTTGTAAATAAAAATAATATTTCCTTTTATGTTATATCAGGTGGAATGGATTTCTTCGTCTATCCACTCTTACAAGGACTCATTTCGAAAGAGCAAATTTACTGTAATAAAACAGATTTTTCAAATGAATACATTACGGTGAATTGGCCTCATCCTTGTGATCATCATTGTCAAAATCATTGCGGATTATGTAAATCATCACTCATCCGTAAATTAAGTAATACGAATGACTTCCATATTGTAATTGGAGATTCAATTACTGATTTACAAGCTGCGAAACAAGCGGATAAAGTGTTCGCTCGTGATTTCCTTATTACAAAATGTGAGGAAAATCATATTTCTTATACACCATTTGAAACGTTTCACGATGTTCAAGCTGAATTAAAACATTTGTTGGAGGTGAAATTATGAAACAACTTTTTCGTCAATGGTATGACTTAAGCGAGATAAAAAAAGAATTAACAACACGAAATTGGTTTCCAGCAACGAGTGGTAATATTTCTATAAAGGTTAGTCATGAACCACTCACTTTTCTCATTACAGCAAGTGGTAAAGATAAAACAAAAACGACTCCAGATGATTTTCTATTAGTAGATCATCTAGGGGTTCCCGTATTAGAGACTGAATTACGCCCTTCAGCAGAAACAATCTTGCATACACATATTTATAACAATACGAATGCCGGGTGCGTCCTTCATGTTCATACAACTGATAACAATGTTATCACAAATTTATATAGTGATGCAGTCACACTTCAAAATCAAGAAATTATTAAAGCTCTCGATATTTGGGAAGAAGATGCAACAATTCACATTCCTATTATCGAAAACCATGCTCATATCCCAACGCTTGGAGAAAACTTCCGCAAGCATATACAAGGAGATTCGGGGGCAGTATTAATCCGTAACCATGGTATTACCGTATGGGGCCGAGATAGCTTTGATGCAAAGAAAAGATTAGAAGCTTATGAGTTTTTATTCCAATTTCATATAAAACTATTATCAATTCAAGGAGGCGTTTCTAATGGCGCAAATTCGTATTCATGAAATAAATACTCGCATTGAAAATGAAGTGGAAGTATCAAAATTTCTACAAGAGGAAGGCGTTTTATATGAGAAATGGAATATTTCCAAACTTCCTACTCATTTAAAAGAAAATTACTCATTAACAGATGAAAACAAAGCTGAAATATTAGCTGTGTTTTCAAAAGAAATTGCTGATGTTTCAGCACGCCGAGGTTATAAAGCACATGATGTAATTTCACTTTCAAATAGCACACCTAACCTTGACGAATTATTAATTAATTTTCAAAAAGAACACCATCATACTGATGATGAAGTTCGCTTTATTGTTAGTGGGCATGGCATCTTTGCCATTGAAGGGAAAGATGGGATATTCTTTGACGTTGAACTTGAGCCAGGCGATCTCATATCTGTTCCTGAAAATGCAAGACATTATTTTACCTTGCAAGATGATCGTCAAGTTGTAGCTATTCGTATTTTTGTTACAACTGAAGGCTGGGTTCCAATCTATTAAGGTAGTTAGTTGAATAAAAGGTCTTGGACCCCCTTTTCCAACCTTTTATTCACTCTACATATATACATCCTCCTATGGAACAGGCTTATTTCATTTTGAAATAAGCCTGATTTTTTATGGTTCTAACCGTATTATTCCTTCTTTTCAGTACAATCTCTCCCTTCAATTTTTCAAGTATATTTATTAATACTTTTTGAACATTTATTGAACTTTTTTTGAATTTTTTCTGAAAATTCTGTTTTATATATGATATACTACAATTAACTAAGAAGGAAAAGAAAATCGCAAACAGAGGGGGAGAATCATGAGTTTACTTATCGCACTTATACTAGGAGTTATGTGTGGAGCACTTCCTGTTATTTTAGGAGCCATTATGGAAGAGTTAGAAGTTGGTGTTTTAGGTTTTGTCGCATCTTGTGTAAGCGCTTTACTTTTTGGTTTATTCGGTGCTATTCCTGTTTCAATTCTCTGTGCATTTTATATAGTACGCCATGCTCGTACAAAACAATTCGGTCCTAATCACATCGCGCAAGTTATTCCATTCCCAATTGAACGATGCCGCCGGGCTTCTAGCTTATAATTACAAAATTAAAAATAAAAGTCCTCAAATGAGGACTTTTATTTTTTTTCTTCTAGAAATTGAAACAATTCTTGTAGGTGCAAAGCGTCTTCACTATAGCTAACAGATACATGATATATACCATCAATCTCCGCTTCCATGTAAAGGTCAACTCCATCTCGATCATATTTCAATGCCAAATAAAATTCCATTTCTTCTAGCATCTTTTTTGAAGTTCGAATAACATAATGCCCTTTCTCGTCTCTTCCATATTCGAAATTCGGTTCAAAATCATATTTTTGTTTAAAAGCTTCTTTTTGTTTTTCATTAATTTGTATACATGTTGCTCTTTGTACAGTATCAATCATCTCATCAAATTTTTGAAGATCCATCTCATTTACCCCCTTACATATTTTTTGTATAACACTTGTGTTCCGCTATTTTCTTCCCCATCTTTTATTAGCTCTTCATACAATTCCTTCGCCAAACTTAAACCTGGTACTGGTAATTGTAATCTTTCAGCCTCATCTAACGCGATCTTCATATCTTTCATAAAATGCTTTACATAAAAACCTGGTTCAAAATCTCCCTTTAACATTCGAGGAGCTAAATTACTTAATGACCAGCTACCTGCTGCTCCCGTTGAAATACTCTCCAATACTTTATCAGGATCTAATCCAGCCTTTTTCGCATAAGCAACAGCTTCACATACTCCAATCATATTAGAAGCAATCGCAATTTGATTGCACATTTTTGTATGTTGTCCACTTCCAGCAGGCCCTTGCAACTGAATATTTGTTCCTAGTTTTTCAAATAACGGTAAACATCTATCATATATTTCTTTCTCTCCACCGACCATAATTGCGAGTCTTGCTTCTTTCGCACCAACGTCTCCTCCAGATACAGGTGCATCTAACGTATATACATTCTTACTTTTACCAGTTTCATTAATACGTTTTGCCAATGTTGGTGTAGATGTCGTGAAATCAATTGCAATCGTGCCTTCATTTGCATTCTCCAAAATTCCATCTATCCCAAAGTACACTTCTTCTACATCATGTGGATACCCAACCATAGTCATTACAACATCAACTTGCTTTACTAACTCTTTCGGTGTATCACACCAATTTGCACCATCTTGCACTAAAGAGTCTGTTTTCGATTTTGTTCTATTATATATATATACTGTATGACCGTCTTGCATGAAATGACGCACCATACTTTTTCCCATTACACCAATACCAATGAAACCAATTGATACATTTTTATGTTTCATTTTCTCATCCCCTTTGTTCTAATAAATCACTTACCATCTTTCGGAAATCTTTATTGAAGTCATCATCCATACTATTTTTCACATTTGAAAATAAAATAACAAAAATCCCTTTTTCTTTATTAAAATTATTGAAAGTGTTCCAACCAGATAGTACACCATGATTATGAAAATAATCCGGATATATGTAAAAACTAAATGCATATTTTCGTTCTGTTGAAGGTGAAAACATCGCTTGTATACTTTGTTCAGAAAGAAGTTTTCCATTTATAATTGCTTCGTCTAATTTCTTCATATCTCCAACTGTCGTATACATCTCACCACAACCATATAGCCAATCCATGCCTACCTTCTGCGCTGGTACAAGCTCTTGATTTTTTTTCACATAACCCTTTGTAAAATTTTTATCTCCAGGTACCATATTTCCCATACCAGATTCATGCATATCTGCTTTTGTAAATATATTTTCTTTTATATAATCTCCTAAAGGTTTTTTCGATATATGTTCTATTATATAGGCAAGCACCATATAATTATAATCTGTATATCTCCAACCTGTTCCTGCAGGAAATTCTAAATTTTGACGTCCAATCCAATTCATTAACTGTAAACGGGAAGCAGCATTAACATTGCCTTTTGCGTGTTCAGGTAAACCAGAGGTATGCGTTAATAAATGATATAACGTAATATTTTTATTCTCCGGAAATGAAGGAATATATTTATTTACATTATCTTGAATATTTAGCTTACCTTGATCCTGCAGTTGTAAAATAGATGTAGCCACAACTGTTTTCGTAATAGAACCGATACGATATTTTGTGTGAGGCGTATTTTCTATTTTATTTTGAACATCAGCATACCCATATCCTTTATTCAATATAACATGCTCTTTGTCTGTTACCAAAACTGTTCCATTGAATTGCTTTCCGACTAAATATTGATCTAATTTTTGAGATATGCTAGCGTAATCAATTTGCTTTTCTTTTTTTTCTTCTTCTATATTCTCTTGTACCTCTGATTCAACAGCAGGATTCACCTTAGTTGTTAACTCTTTATTTTCCTTTATATTAGAATTATAGAGAAAATAGTATACTCCTCCACAAACTACTGCACATATTGAAACTATCATCATTATTTTTTTTATCATTTTGTTCCTCCATAATTCCTTCGTTCAAAATTCCCCCTACACTCTATTATCAAGTAATAAAAAAAAATCGCAACAATTTGTTGCGAAAAATCACTTTTTTTCTTTTCTATATACACACACTTGATTTTTCCCATTTTTTTTCGCTTCATATAATGCAATATCCGCTCGTTGCATTAATTCTTCTCTTGTAATCCCTTTTTCATATAATGCAACTCCAAAGCTCGCTGTTAATTTCGAAATTCCTGAGAATTGCTTTGTTTCAATGAAAAATCGTAATGATTCCGCAACTTGAAATGCTTCTTTTTCTACTGTATTCGTTACTAAAATAATAAATTCTTCTCCTCCCCACCTAGCAAATACATGTTGCTGCTCCACTTTAGATTTCATGAGCTCTGCAAGCTCAATTAATGCTAAGTCACCAAAATCATGGCCATACGTGTCATTTACTGCTTTAAAATTATCTATATCAAATAAAATAAGTGCTATGTTTTCATTATTACGCATCGCATTATCCCATTCTGCCTCGAGTATTTGTTGGAATTTCAAACGATTATAAATCTCTGTTAACGAATCTATCATAGCAAGTCTTTCTTGTTCTTGATAGATTTCATCTAATTCGGTAATCTCTGTACACTTCACAATAAATCTTGATAAATCTTCTGGCAATGGTGTCGCACGCAATAAAAAAGTTGACACTTCCCCTTCATAGTTGGACATCTTAATTCGTCTATCATATGATAATGTATCATCTAACCATGTTATATCATGAGTTGTTGAATAGTATCCATTTTCTCTAATAAGATGTTCAGCAAATACTAAATGTTGCTCACGATAAGCAAACAAATTTTCATATCCGAAAAACTCTAAAAAATTTGTATTACAATCAACAATCTCATCGTCTTCTACTATAAATAATAGATCATTTCGAAAATCAAACATCGTTTGAAGTAGTTCTTGTTGCAAACTTACTTGCCGCACTAAAGAAAGCTGATATAAACTTTTATTTACTTCCTCTAACACCATTTGCGGAGTCACAGGGGCTATCACAATATTACGTATTCCTAACGTAAGCACCTCTGCAAACTCGCTTGTTATTTGTTGATCCCAAATGACAATAAATGTACTCTGTGGATTATACATATTCTTTATATATTTTATTTGAGAAAAATCTGTTACATACATAATTACAATATGTGGTTTAGTCCTCTGAAATAATACTTCTCCTTCTTCAAAACTATTTGCTATAAACATACATTTTGGATGGATATTTTCTATCGTTTGTTGATGTGTGCATCCATTTTCTATATAAAGGACATTTAACTGAAGATCTTGTAATACATTTTGGAAAACCGTATTCTCTAATAAAAAATGTAGTATGTTCATCACTAGTCTTCACTCACTTCATATATCTTGTTCTACAGAATTCCTCACAAACATTTTATAAAAAACTGTTCTCTAAAAACTTTAATGAGTGAGGGATACATGTTAACAAGCTAATTGAGAATGTTATCTTTGCTTTTTCACTCTATAAATTCCTTTTTTAGTGTATGATTATAGGAATTGTATCGTTTGTATGAATGCCCTAGCTTCCGCTTGAAAACTTGACAATTAAAATAAAGATATTATATTCTTAAATTCGATAACTTACAAAATGTAAGTAGAATATATTACATGTATTTTTTTCATAATTTGATATGTAATTTGGAGGATATATAATGACAAACGAAAACTTTTTTAATGTTTTATATGAACGCACATCTACACGTGCATTCAACCCAGAGAAAGAAATTTCATCTACAGAGTTACACGAGATTTTAAAGGGAGCTGCTCAAGCACCTTCTGCTTGGAATTTACAGCATTGGAAATTCCTTGTATTCCAAGGTGAAGATGTACAGAAACGATTACATCCAATTGCTTATAACCAACAACAAATTCTTGATGCTTCTGCTGTAGTCGCTATTTTAGGTGATTTAGAAGCTTATAAAAACGTTGAACCCGTTTATGGTCCAATTGTAGAACAAGGATTTATGAAAGAAGAAGCAAAAGAACGCTTAGCTAAAAATATTGAGTCTGCATATGCCCGTGAGCAATTCCCAAGAGATGCAGCCTTTTCAAATGCATCTTTAGCAGCAATGCAACTTATGCTTGCAGCTAAAGCAACTGGCTGGGATACTTGTGCGATTGGTGGTTTCAACCCACAAGCACTTACAGAAGAATTCAATGTTTCATCTCGCTACGTACCAATTATGCTTATTACAATTGGGGAATCAACTTTAAAAGGCCATCCTGCACCACGAATGAGCGTAGAACAAGTGAGTGAATGGGCAAAATAATAAAGTGAAACTTGAATCAGTGTGAGGGTCTTACTGCCCTTTCATACGAATAAAAAAGAAACGAAGGTAATTTCATTACCTTCGTTTCTTTTTTTATTCTGTCACACATCCGTAATACTAAAATGTATGATTCGACATCCACACATAAAAAACAGTAAATTTCATGCTATTCGCATACATATAAATGACGTTTCGTGTCGAATTTTGTTAAAGTATCGAAATATAACCGTGTGTTTTTGTTACAATTATGATACAATGATAACAAATAGATAACAAGAGAGGGATTTTCATTGAGTTCATACGGAAGCTTTATTGCACTTTTATGTTACATAGTAACTGTACTGCTTCTATATTTTATTGGCGATGCTGCAAATATTTCAGTTTTACAATTTCCAAAAGAAGAAGCATTCCAATTAGAATCAGAAAAACATACTGCACGATCCATTGTACCGCTACTGTTAGCTCTTCCTGTATATATCATCGTTTTATATAAAAGCAAAAAAGTGTAAAGGCTACCTATTTCATTCATTTCGGTGGTCTTTACACTTTTTTGTGATATCTATCCTATTTTAAACATCATTCCGTAATAAACACCCAGCTAGTCTTTTAAAATGAGAAATTCCCCTAGAAAAAATTCCACTCTCTGTCCAGTCACTCACTACCGAACTTACATAGATTATAAGTGTGAAGGGGGTGATGAGGATTATGTTTGGATCATTTGGATGCTGTGATAACTTTAGAGACTGTCATCATCATGAAAGAGAGTGCAGACATCATGAGAAAGAGAAAGAGAAAGAAGTAGTTAGACCACAACAACCAGCTGTATGTAACGTACTTGCTAGCATTTCAGTTGGAACAGAGCTTTCTCTATTAAGCGTTAAAGGTGTTGGATCTTTCAACAATGTAATTTTTGAAGGTTTCTGTAACGGTGTTGCTCTTTTCTCTGCTTTAGCTCGTAATAACAATGACAAAGATAACAAAGATAACAATAAAGACGATAAGCACAATCAAAACCGAAATACTTTTACTGGTATTTTACGTGTATGCCCAGCTGATATCGTTGCTATCGCTATCTAATTTTGTTCCTTATCTTCAAAAGTAAGAAAATAAGTTTTACTTTTCTCATAGAAAAAACCTGAGACCGATTTCAAATCGACTCAGGTTTTTTTATTGATTATATACTTTTAACTAGTTCAACAACTTCTTCAGCAGTTGACATCATTAATGCTTTTTCTGCTAATGTTTCCATTTCTGCTTTTGACAACTTGCTTAGTTGTGTTCTTGCAGGAAGAATAGATGTTGCACTCATACTGAACTCATCTAAACCTAATCCTAATAATAATGGGATCGCAAGTGAATCTCCCGCCATCTCACCACACATACCAGCCCATTTGCCTTCTTTATGAGCAGCATCGATAACCATTTTTACAAGACGTAAAATAGATGGGTTATATGGTTGGTATAAGTAAGATACTTGTTCGTTCATACGGTCTGCAGCCATTGTGTATTGAATTAAGTCGTTTGTTCCGATAGAGAAGAAATCAACTTCTTTTGCAAATTGATCTGCTAATACTGCTGAAGCTGGGATTTCAACCATCATGCCAACTTCAATAGAATCAGAAACAGTTGTACCCGCTTCTACAAGTTTCGCTTTTTCTTCTAATAGGATTGCTTTCGCTTGACGGAACTCATCAAGAGTTGCAATCATTGGGAACATAATTTTTAAGTTACCGTATACGCTAGCACGAAGTAATGCACGAAGTTGTGTACGGAACACATCTTGCTCATCAAGACATAAGCGAATTGCACGGTATCCTAAGAATGGGTTCATTTCTTTTGGTAAATGTAAGTATGGAAGCTCTTTATCTCCACCGATATCAAGTGTACGAACAACAACAGGTTGACCTTCTTTTACACCTTCAAGAACTGCTTTATACGCTTCGAACTGCTCTTCTTCTGTTGGAAGATTATCACGGCCCATGTATAAGAATTCTGTACGGTATAAACCAACGCCTTCTCCGCCATTATCGATAATACCTTGTACATCATTTGGTGTTCCGATATTTGCAACAAGCTCAACGTGATGTCCATCACTTGTTACAGTAGCTTGGTCTTTTAATTTTGCCCATTCAGCTTTTTGCTCTTCAAATTTCGCTTTCTTTTCTTCAAACGAGCGAAGAGTTTCTTCTGATGGATTAACGATTACTTCTCCATCTAAACCATCGATGATTACGATATCGCCGTTTTGGATTTTCTCCATAACAACTTTCGTACCAACAACAGCTGGAATTTCCATAGAGCGAGCCATAATTGCAGAGTGAGATGTACGTCCACCGATATCAGTTGTAAAACCTTTTGCATACTTACGGTTTAACTGAGCTGTATCAGATGGTGTTAAATCTTCAGCAATAATGATTACTTCTTCAGAAATTGTACCAGGATTTGAGAAGTTAATGCCTAGTAAATGTGCAAGAACACGTTTTGTTACGTCACGAATGTCCGCAGCACGTTCTTTCATATATTCGTTATCCATGTTTTCAAACATAGAAATAAACATTGATGCAACTTCATCCATTGCAAATTCAGCATTTACTTTTTCACTATTTACTTTATCTTTTACTGGGGTTACTAGTTCTGGATCATTTAACACTAATAAATGTGCTTCAAAGATCGCAGCTTTGTCAGCACCTAGCTCAGCAAAAGCGTGGTCCTTAATAGCTTCTAATTCAGTTTTTGCTTTCTCAAGCGCAGCTTCTAAGCGTGCAATTTCTGCAGCTTCGTTTGTAATTGATTTCTTTTCGATGTTAAATTCAGGATTTTCAAGTCTGAAAGCCTTTGCAATAGCAATCCCACTTGATGCAGCGATCCCTTGAATGTTAAGAGTCATTATTCTCCTAATCCTTCGTTTTTCATAGTTTCTTCGATAGCTGCTAGTGCTTGAGCTGCATCATCACCATTTGCAGTGATTTTAATTTCTGCGCCTTGTTGAATACCTAAAGACATAACGCCCATGATTGATTTTAAGTTAACGTTCTTTCCGTTATACTCTAAGTTAATGTCAGAACCAAATTTGCTTGCAGTGTTTACAAGTAGAGTTGCTGGACGAGCATGAATTCCTGAGTCGCTAGTTACTTTAAAGATTTTTTCCATGATAATTTATCTCCTTTAAATTACAGTATTTTTTAGTTGTATAGACGTGAGTACTACACCATCTATTGTATATAATAGGCGATGTTCGGTCAACCACATCGCCTATTATAATTATAAACATTTTGCGTCAAATTCCTACTGAATGTCAATAATAGCGTTTTCGCCCTTCTTAACATTTCCATCTTTTTTCAATTCGACTTGTTGCCCTTGTTGTAAATTCGTAAATACAATTGGTGTAATGATAGATGGTGCATTTTCTTTTACAAATGCAAGATCTACTTTTAATAATGGTTGTCCTTGTTTCACTTTGTCACCTTGCGCTACAAGTGCTTCAAAACCTTCACCATTTAATTTTACAGTATCAATACCGAAGTGGATTAAAATTTCTTTTCCACCTTCAGATTGAATACCAATTGCATGTTTTGTAGGGAATACGTTGACAATTTCACCATTAACTGGAGAAACTACTGTTCCTTCTGTCGGCTCAATTGCAAATCCATCTCCCATCATTTTTCCTGAGAATACTTGATCCGGCACTTCTGTAATTGGTAGGATTTTCCCTTCAATTGGTGAAACGATTGTTTCGTTTTCATCAACTTTCTGAGGAGCTTCTTCTACTTTTACAGGCTCTGCTTTTTCAACATGAGGTGTACGACCTGACATAATATCATGAATTTGTGATTTTAATGTGTCAGATTTCGGTCCAAAAATAGCTTGAATGTTATTTCCAACTTCAAGTACACCAGCTGCTCCAAGTTCTTTCAAGCGATCTTTATTTACATTCTTTTGTTCGTTAACTTGAACACGTAAACGAGTAATACAAGCGTCTAAAGAAGCAATGTTTTCTTTACCACCAAGTGCTACTAATACTTCACGAGGGAGTTCACCAGCTTCTGCTTTTCCTGCACCTTCATTCGCATTTGCAACTTCACGGCCAGGTGTTTTTAAATTCCATTTACGGATTGCAAATCGGAATCCGAAGTAGTAAATAACTGCTAGTACAAGACCAACAATAATTACCCACCACCATGCCGTACGGCCTGGTAGTACACCGAATAATAGGAAGTCGATTAAACCACCAGAGAATGTCATACCAATTTTAACACCTAAAATTTGCATTGTCATAAATGATAGACCAGCGAATACAGCGTGAATTCCGAATAATACTGGTGCTACGAATAAGAATGAAAATTCAAGTGGCTCTGTAATACCTGTTAAGAAAGATGTTAATGCAGCAGAACCTAAAATACCAGCTGCTAATTTTTTATTTTCTGGACGTGCTTCATGGTACATTGCTAAAGCTGCTGCTGGAAGACCGAACATCATGAACGGATACTTACCAGTTGTAAATGTACCTGCTGTTAATTCTACACCGTCTTTTAACTGTGCCATAAAGATTTTTTGGTCACCACGAATTAATTCGCCAGCCGCATTTGTATACTGACCGAATTCGAACCAGAACGGTGAATAGAAAATGTGATGTAATCCAAATGGAATTAATGAACGTTCAATTAAACCGAAAATAAATGCTGCTAACGTTCTATTTGCATCAATCATTTGATGTGAGAACGTGTTTAAGCCACCTTGAATGTATGGCCAAACGAAGCACATGATAATACCTACTATTAAAGAGAATGTTGCAGTTGCGATCGGTACGAAACGCTTACCTGCAAAGAAACCTAAGTATGATGGTAATTCAATGTTGAAGTATTTATTATAGCAATATGCCGCTACTATCCCGACGATAATACCACCAAACACTCCAGTTTGTAGCGTTGGAATTCCTAATACGTTTGCATACGCTGGATCTGCAAATCCAATTTTTACTGGGTCTGCTCCAGAACTTGTTACTTTCACTAGCTTATCTACTTCTAAGAACACACTCATCGTTTTGTTCATAATTAAGTAGCCAACGAATGCTGCTAAACCAGCTACTCCGTCTCCACCAGCTAAGCCAATTGCTACCCCAACTGCGAATAGTAATGCAAGGTTAGCGAAAATAATATCACCAGATTGTTCCATAATTTTTGCTACCATTACGAACCAATCTGCTTTTAAAGCAGGAATAACATTTGTTAACTGTGGATTTTGAAATGCATTACCAAATCCAAGTAAAATACCTGCTGCCGGTAAAATCGCAACTGGAAGCATTAACGCTTTTCCGACTTTTTGAAGAACACCAAAGATCTTCTTAAACATGGAAACCCTTCCTCTCTTATCTATATTGATACCTTCCGACAAACGCCAAAAAGACATGAGGAAAAAAAGATAGAACGATAGCTATACAAAGGGTAGTATATCCCTTTCTCTAGCTTACATTCCTTACTTTTCTCCACTCATGCCTGATCGAATCAGTAACACGTGTCAAAAATAGGTTTACGTATAAGTTCACTATAATTAAGGCAAACGTTTTCGTTTTATACCTTAATGTGTTTGTCGAAATTTGTATAACTTTGCAATAGTTATTATACATAACTATTGTAAGCGATTCAATGATTTTTTTTAACGTTTTCATTTTCGACAAAAATATATGTCTTTTTACACATGCTCTGCCTTCACTAAGCGCTGCAGGTGCATCGTTAAATATATACTCTCTGCTTCATAAACAGGAAGTTGCAATTCTTTTTGCATAACCTTAACTAGCTTCCAAGCTAAATTATAACAGACAGGATATTCCGCCTTTAATAAATCAGCAAAACTTTGCGATTCCTCTACTTTTTCTCCTTTTTTCACCCTCTCAATAGCATATTGAAGATGACGAATAAGGCGTAAATAGTGAATACTTTCTTGGTCTAATGTAATTTGTAAGTTCGTCTCAATTAAAGATACAAGCTGTGCAATGAGACGGGAGTTTTGATTAACTGAAGATAAATCTGAATTTGTAAGTGAACTGTAAATATGGAGTGCAATAAACCCGATTTCTCCTTCTGGCAATGTAATTTGCAAACGAGAATTTAAAAGGTTTACAACACCTTCAGCAATTTTATATTCCTCTGGATAGAGCATTTTCGTTTCAACTAAAAAAGGATTATCAATTGTAAACCCTTGTTTTAAACGCTTAATTGCAAAAGAAATATGATCTGTTAAAGCGATATGAATATGTTCATTCAATGGAGATTTTGCTTTTTCTTGAATATAGAACATAATATCATTCATTAATTCAATTAATTTTTCACTCACATGTGGAACTAGCAGTTTGTATTGTTCACGATCACGTTCATTTTTTAGAACAAACATTTTTTCAATTTGTTCTTGCTCCAATACATCTTTCGCTTTTTTCCCAAATCCAATTCCTTTACCAATCACTACTACTTCCTCATGTTCAGGATGGCTAGCAATGATGACATTATTATTTAAAACTTTTTTAATTTCTAGATAATTACTCATATAACACCACCCTCGTACTTAAATAGCCTGCTTTTATGTTACAGAACATTCTTCTTTGTCGTCAATGTAAAACATCTACCATTTCATAAAAATTCATTTTTTAGACATGTTTATATATGATGCGTATAATGTAAGAGCAACTGTACATAGAAAGGAGATAACAACATGATTAAAATGTTTGTAAGTGATATCGACGGTACAATGATGCAACACGGAGGTTTAATTGACGAACAAGATATTGTAGCACTTCGTAGTCTTGCTGAACAAAATGTGATTCTTTGTTTCGCTTCTGGCCGACTTGATAATGAAATTGCAGACTTAATGAAAGCTGTAAATACAAATTTCCACCGCATTAGTGTGAATGGTGTTTTTGTATATACAAATGAAAATAAGCAGCTATTATCTGCAACTTTTGATTCCAGCATTCTTCCTGAGTTGTTACACATGACGAATGAAGATCCTTATTTCCGTTATGTTAGCGATGAACATAATTACTACATTGAAGAAAAAACACCGTTTATTCACGAACTTGAGCAACAAGTAACGATGACTTCTGTCGAAGAACCAAATTTATTACAGAAAATAGATGATACAATTTTCCCGAATAAAATTTCTGTCGGTGGAACAAAGGAGAGCTTACAACTCCTTCAGAAAAAAATTGATGAAAAATTTCATGGAAAAGTTAGTACGTTCATTTCAGCAGAACAATGCTTAGATGTAATGCCACCTAATATTAGTAAAGGTTCTGCTATTTCTGTTTTATTAAAAGAGTTTCAATTACAACCAGAGGAAGTTGCTTGCATAGGGGATTCTTATAATGATATTCCAATGTTTGCTTTAACTCCTCACAGTTTTGCTATGGCTCAAGCAGATGACGCAGTAAAAGAACACGCTCACTATGTGGTAAATACAGTTAAAGATGCTGTTAACCACGTAATTGCTCATAATAAAAATACGACTCACTCCTTGTAAGGATGAGTCGTATTTTTTCTTTACATGTTAAACAATTTGACATTTACTGTACTTCACAAACTGAAATATATTATTTGTTACGTGCGATGTTTGTAATAAACTTATAACGATCTCCACGATAAATACATTTCACATACTCTAACGGTACTTCACCTTCTGAATATGACCATTGACGCATTACAAGCACTGGCGCCTTTTTAGGAATATGCAGATGTTCCGCTTCATTATCCGTTGCAATTGAAGCTTCGATTGATTGAGTAGCGCTAACAAGTTTGAAGCCCAGTTTTTTCTCTAAATGTTCATATAAAGATTGTTGCAATATTTCTTCGTTAATATCTTTTACAAGAGCTGGCGACAAATATGTCGTCTCAAAAGCAATCGGTTCATCGTCAGCTAAGCGAATACGCCTCACTTCATAAACCGACTCTCCCTCCTGTATTCTCAGCCGGTCTGCTATTTTCGCAGTAGCTGGAACTAGGCGGAAACTTAATAATTGACTACTTGGGTTCATCCCACGAGAAATCATATCTTCCGTGAATCCTGTCATTCCTTGCAATTTTTGTTCCACTTTCGGAAGTTGGACAAACGTACCGATTCCACGTTTCCGATATAAATAACCTTGTTCCACTAAATTATTAATCGCCTGTCTGATTGTCATACGACTCACTTCGAACTTATCGCAAAGTTCATTCTCAGATGGGATTTTATCTCCCGGCTTCCATTCGCCGTCCTCAATTAGCTGTTTCACCCACTCTTGAATCTGATAATAGATCGGAAATGGTGAATACTTGTCGATGTTCATCAGCAATCGCCTCACTGCATAAAGATAGAGCTTCTTGATCAGCGATTACGGTTACATTCGGATGACGTTGTAAAACTGTAGCAGGACACGCTTCACTATATGCACCTTGCAATAATTCTTTAACAGCTTCTGCCTTTTTAGAACCCATAGCAACAAGTAGAATTTGTTTCGCTTTCATAATGCTTCCAATTCCCATTGTAATTGCATGAGTTGGCACATCTTCTTCTTTTTCGAAGAAGCGAAGGTTTGCTTGGCGTGTAGATTCTGTTAATTCAACAATGTTTGTTGGAGAATTAAACGGTGTTCCTGGTTCGTTAAATCCGATGTGACCGTTTTCACCGATTCCAAGAATCTGTAGGTCAACTGGGTTAGCAGCTAGAATGCCCTCGTAACGTTTGCACTCTTCCTCTAAATCACTTGCCATCCCGTTTGGTACATAAGTTTGTTTAAATGGAAGATGATCAAACAACTGTTCTTGCATGAAATAGTGATAGCTGTTTTTATCTTCATGTGGTAAATTTACGTACTCATCTAAGTTTACAGTGGTTACACGGCTTGTATCAAGTTTATTTTTTCGCATTTCTGCATAAATACCTAATGGAGAGCTTCCTGTAGCCATTCCTAATGTTGGATTTTCTTTTGTTTTTACAACTTCTTCAATTAATTTATAACCTGCTTCTGCTAGTTCTTCTGGAGTTTTTACAACAAGAATATTCATTTCATTACTTCCCTTCCTTCATATGAATTCCTAAACGAACCGTATCATATACATGTAAATCTTCATTCATCACAACAAAGTCTGCATCTTTTCCTACCGCTAATGCACCTTTATTATTTAATCCAAACTCTTCTGCTTGGTTCACTGATGTCATTAGTACTGCATCTTCGATTGAACAACCTGTAAATTCAATTACATTTCGGAAAGCTTGATCCATTTTTAGAATACTACCAGCTAACGTTCCATCTTCTAATCGAGCACTACCATCTTTTACATGTACTGGCTGTCCGCCAAGCTCATATAATCCATCTTCAAGACCTTTTGCACGCATTGCATCAGTAATAACACTTACTTTTTTCGGCCCTTTTAATTTATATGCTAATTTCACCATATCCGGGTGAATGTGAATACCATCTGTAATTACTTCAACCATTACATCTGGATTTAATAACACATGACCAACAACTCCTGGTTCACGGTGATGTAATCCACGCATTTGATTGTATAAATGCGTTGCATGTGTAATGTTTCTATTTTTTAGTTGCGCATCAATTGCATCGGTATGTCCCATTGTGCCAACAACACCAGTTTCAGCAAGATATTGCTCAAACTGTAACGCACCTTCTTCTTCAGGTGCATATGTTACTAATTTAATTAAATTTCCGCTTGCTTCCTGCCATTGTTTAAATTGTTCAATATTCGCAGGAACAATATGTTCAAGTGGTTGTGCACCTGCACGTTTCTTTGAAACATACGGTCCTTCTAAGTGAATATATTCGAAATGTGCTCCTTTTTCTTTCGCTTCCTTCGCAGCATGTAGTGCTGCTTCGATTGCTTCTGGAGCTTGTGTCATTGTTGTTGGGAAGTAAGTTGTAACTCCTTCTTTTAACATTTCTTTACCTAGAGTTACTAACCCATCGCTATTTGCATCCATCGCATCAATATCGTATCCACCATGAATATGAACATCAATCATACCTGGAATCACAATTTTCCCTGCCGCATCTAAAACCGCTTCATTTTCTTGTGATACATATTGAGCCATCAAACCAATTTCTTTAATTTTTTCTGTGTAACGAATAAATCCGTTTTCCACTACTTCTTGACCTGTATAAATTTTGGCATTGATGACAACTTGCGTTTTCATTTTCATCGATCCTTTCCCATGAAATACCTACTTGTTATTATTACCTTATTCGCCTAATTCCATCTTAATATATGCACGAGTAGTTGTCTATACATTCTAATGAAATTTCCTCTTTGTTTAACAAAAAGGAAACTTAGTACGTCTCTCGCAATTATAATATATGTTATTCATTTTTTCCAAAAAGGAACAATATCATCTATTGTATGAATCACTTAAGTAATGGCATTAATCCGCTAGACCCAATTGTAATATGTTCGCCGTCTGTTTCCATTTCTACTGTACGCTTATTTGTTCCATACATCATTATACCATGCTGTTTTAATCGTCTCACTACACTTTGATGCGGATGTCCATACGGATTTCTGCTACCATAAGAAAGAATCGCGAACTGTGGTTCTACCTTCTTTATAAACCTTTCACTTGTTGAAGTGTACGAGCCATGATGTCCCACCTTTAACACATCTGCATGTACATCAAATTGCTTTAATATTTCAGTTTCCGTTCGCACATCAGCATCACCCATTAGTAAAAAATCTGCCTTACCATACCGAATCTTTAATACAATTGAAGATTCATTATTTTCATCTTTGGACTTCCCATTGTTTAATACTTGTATGGAAACATGCGGATCTAGCGGTATGTATTGTCCCTCTTTTACTGAAATGAAAGGGATTCCCCTTTTCTTTATATGATTTCGATACGTATGATAAGTAAGAGAACTATATGTTTTTCCACTATCTAATATAAGTGATACCGGCATCTGCTCTACAATCGGAATGAGTCCTCCAATGTGATCCATATCCGGATGAGTACTGACGATAGCATCTAAATGGTTAATTCCTTTTTCAATTAGTTTTTGGATAACAACCTCACCAGCTTCATAAGGCCCTCCATCAATTAACATCGTTTGTCCATTTGGCAATATAATAAGTGTTGCATCACCTTGTCCAACTTTTAAGAAACTCACTTTCATTTTACCAAAATGTTGCCGCTGCATATGTAAAGGAGACGCGGTATGAATAGACATCATATACCTTTTGGCAGATGCACTATTTAAAGAAAAGCATAACAAAACAGAAACTAATAATAAAACACTTCGTATACCTCTCATAACTCGTCTCCTTTTTTCAATTAGTATGGCACGGTATATAATTGATATACAAAAAAGCTTAGCAAAATGCTAAGCTTTTATTTCGATATCTCTTGTAAAGAACCGAAGAATAAATCCGCTTCATTCATTTGTTCGTTTTCTTCAGAAAGCGGAGGTAAATCATCTAATGTTTTTAATCCAAATGTGTCTAAAAATTCTTTTGTCGTTCCATATAAAATCGGACGCCCAGGTCCTTCTGCTCTTCCCATTTCTTTTATAAGTAAGTGTGATACTAACGTTTGTAACGCCTTATCGGTTTTTACCCCTCTAATCTCTTCCATTTCTGTTCTTGTAATGGGTTGACGATATGCAACAATTGCTAACGTTTCTAGCGCAGCCTGAGAGAGTGAAGCAGCTGTTGGGATATCTATTAGTTTTTGATAGTACGACGCATGTTCTTTCTTTGTAGCAAAACGATATACTTTTGCATACTGTACAATTTGCAAACCTCGGTGTGCACCTTCACATTCTTTTTGCATTTCTTCTAAAATATCGATTACTTCGTTTCCTTCAATTTCAAGGACTTTTGCTATTTGTTCAGGAGAAATCCCTTCATCACCAGAAACAAATAAAAGCCCTTCAATGATTGATTTCTGTTCTGTTCTATCCATCTTACGAGCTCCTTCCTCCTATTTTCTCCATAAAAATACACATCAAAAAACCGAATCACAATCAATGCGTTCGGTTCAATATTTTTTCTCTTGTTCCAAACGATACATTCAAACCTAGCATGAGATATACTATTTCTATCCCATTTTCCATACTAACTCTATGCAGATTTAGTATAGCTTGATACGAAAATTTCATCAAAATTATGTTCTTGTTCAATTACGATTTGTTGATTTTTCATAAGCTCAAGAACCGCTAAAAATGTTACAACCATGATTTCCCGTTCATCATCAACAAACAAATCATAAAAACTTTGACGACCACCTTGTAGTTCTAACAGCTTTAAAATATCCGTCATACGCTGTTCAATTGGTATTTCTTGACGAGTAATACGTGTTGTCACAGGTTTCTTTGCTTTTTTACGGCGCATTAATTTTTGAAATGCCGCTAGCATATCATATAACGTAACATCAAGAGGCAAGCTTGTCTCCTCTTCTTGTTGCAACGATGTAAAATCAATTGGCGGACGTGTATATAGCTGTGCTCTTTCTTGTTCTCTTTCTTTTAGTTCAGTAGCAACTTGCTTATATTTCTTATATTCAATTAACCTCTCCATCAATTCTTGACGAGGATCATCTATAAAGTCATCACCGTTATCAAGTACATCTTCTTCATGTTTCGGCAACAACATTTTACTTTTAATTTGTAATAACGTTGCAGCCATTACTAAATACTCACTTGCAACATCTAATTGTAGTTCTTTCATCGTATGAACATAAGATAAATATTGCTCTGTAATTTCCGCTACAGGAATATTATATATATCAATTTCATAACGATGTATTAAATGTAACAATAAATCTAAAGGCCCTTCAAAAGCCTCTACTTTAAAATTATACTGCACAAAGCATCCCACCACATTTTTTCTATAACAACATAAGTATAGAGCATACTCATGTTCTATCCAACCTTTTTAAGAAATTTAATTAAAAATAGACCTATGCCTATGGCATCATGCCCACCACTTCATATGATAACAGTGTAGTAAGAACAATGTAGGAGGTCAAAAAACTATGGGTCACGTTGATTGTGGTTTTAGCGGTGGGTTCGCATTACTTGTTGTATTGTTTATTTTACTCATTATTGTAGGGGCAGCTTGCTTCTGCTAATATGAACAATAACGACTAGGGAGAAATTCCCTAGTCGTTTATTGTTCATATTTCTATGATAAACTTATACTTATAACCGTTAGATAGGGGCGAAGAAAATGTATCCTACGGAATACATACAGTTTTTAATTCATTTTCACGGAGATTATGATTATTTTGAATGCCACGAAATACTGGAAGAATATTGGAAAATAAAACCGAGAGGAAATCGGGATCATTATTTAGTCGGCCTCATTCAAATTGCAGTTTCTTTATACCATCACAGACGCTCTAACTGGAATGGCGCAGAGAAGATGATGAAAAGCGCCATAACGATTTTAGAAAAAAACAGTGCACATTTACTTCGTTTAGGAATAAATGAGGCACAACTTCTGTTCTTACTCAAAGAGAAATTGCAATCTATCCAGAAAAAAGAAAGTTTTACACCGTTATTTTTACCATTGTCGGATACAACATTAGAAAAGTACTGCATAGAATTATGTCAAAAACAAAACCTTTCTTGGAAAGACGTGAATGCTACTTCTAATGAATTTATAATACATAAGCACACATTACGTGATCGAACAGAAGTCATCGCTGAACGAAACGAACAATTACAAAAAAGAAAGCAGAGATAATAAACTACTTATCTCTGCTTTCACGAATGTATATTTTGTTCAAGCTCTTTACACTTTTTGCAAAAACTTGCTGTTTGCTCATTTCCGCAAATTGTAAATTCAAGAAATTTACTCTTTAACTCTTGAACCATCTTCGTCCCAATACCCATATGACGGTGAGATGGATTCACACTCAAATGCTGAATTTCCAAAACTTGATTCTCTTTTTTTACAATCCCCATTATCCCAACAAAATCTTCGTTTTGTTTCCACAAATACAATTGCCAATCATCCTTTGCTTCATAATCTTTCATAGTCAATTGTAATGTTTTCACATCTTTTTCAGTTGGCATAAATGAAAGAAGCCCCATTGCAATCTTTTCATAACTTTTTTTAAAACGAATTAACATAACCCTTATCCCTTCTTACAAAAGTTACAAACTATTAAATCCCCTCAATCACTCTTTTCATATCACATTCATTTTACAATATTTTCAACAGAGTGAGAAGAGCTTAAAACAACTTGATAATCATACAAAGCGAAAAGAAGAAAGTCAAATATACATTTCATTACTATTTTTGTTAAGTAGATAAAAGAAGAAACACTGTTATATGAAAGTGAAAAGAAACATCCACCGCTCATTATCACTTCACTATTCATCACCTTAGAGCAGATGAATTCTAGCAAAATGAATGTAATAAACAACTTTTATTGAAATGTGTAATCTAATGTATTCTATGTAATTTGTTAATATTTTGTTCTCATAAGCGACTTATTTTCACTACAATCACATTACTACTTGTATCATGTACCGTAAACGAAATACCCATTCCTATTAAAAAAAGAGAGCAATAGCTCTCTTTTCTCATTCACTTATTCTTCCCAAACTTTAACTTCTTTCATTACATCACCTTGACGCATGTTTAATACTGTTTCAATACCGCTTGTTACTTTACCGAATACAGTATGTACACCATCTAAGTGTGGCTGTGGCTCATGAACGATAAAGAATTGGCTACCGCCTGTGTTACGGCCAGCATGAGCCATAGAAAGTGATCCTACAAGGTGTCTATGAGGATTTCCATCAGTTTCACATGGGATAGAGTAACCTGGGCCACCCGCACCTGTTCCTGTTGGGTCTCCACCTTGGCTTACGAAGCCAGGAATAACGCGGTGGAATGTCACACCATCATAAAATCCTTGCTCTGCTAGTTTTTTAAAGTTTTCTACTGTTTTTGGTGCCTCTTCTGGGAAAAATTCCAAATCGATTTTTTCACCATTTTCCATTACTATGTATCCTAAAGTTTTCATACGTATATGTCTCCTTTCAACTATCTCAGCACTATATTACCACATTCATGACTAGAAACAAAAAGAATCCGACAATCTACATACTTCTTTTTTGAAATGTGGAAAAAGCTAGGTGACAAATAAGAAATATATACTATAATAACTGTGTTGCCCGAAAATTTTAGAAAGAGAAAGGGAGCGATTTTTCGTGAAAACGAAATTACTAGCTCTGCTATTAGCTGTAGCAGTATTTATTATGCCAACAGCTTCGTTTGCAGACATCATCGAAGGAGAATCAATTGTTACACTAGGAGAAAACTTGTCTGAACAACAAAAACAAGATCTGTTAAAAGAAATGAAAGCACCAAAAGATGCTACAATTATTACTGTGTCTAATGCGGAAGAACATAAATTTCTAGAAGGGATTGTTCCAAAAGCGCAAATTGGTACGAGAGCAATTTCCTCTTCTATGATCACATACACAAAGCCAGGTTCTGGTCTCATTGTACGTTCAAAAAACATTAATTCAATAACAGATGCAATGTACACAAACGCACTTATTACAGCAGGTGTGAAAGATGCAGAAATTCAAATTACTGCACCATTTAAAGTTTCTGGAACTGCTGCTTTAACTGGTTTAATGAAAGCCTATGAAACAACATCAAACAAAGCAATTCCTGAGGAAGTAAAAAAAGTAGCCAATGAAGAAATGGTGCAAACATCCCAGCTCGGCGATAAAATTGGTGAAGAAAAAGCAGTTCAACTTGTTGCGAAAATTAAAGAAGAAATTGCCAAAGAGCAGCCAAAAACGACTGAAGATTTACGTTCATTAATTAAAAAAATTGCGGATCAACTTGGTATTACATTAACGGATGAACAGTTAGATAACTTAGTTGCTCTATTTGATAAAATGAAAAATCTTAACATTGATTGGAATCAAGTTGGCAGTCAGTTAAATAAAGCAAAAGAACACGTTTCTGCCTTTTTAGGATCTGAAGAAGGGCAAAGTTTCCTAGATAAAGTGAAAGATTTCTTCTCAAGTATCATTGATTTTGTTAAATCGTTATTCAAGTAAAAAGAAGCTCGCTAGTAGCGAGCTTCTTTTTTATACAAGTAACGGCAATTTCATAATAGCTTCTTCAACCGAACGAACAATATGATTCGCTTTCTCCTTCACATATGGATGAGCATGGTGCAGAGTAAATGAATGCGGGGTTACTTCAAACATAGAAATATCATTGAAAGAATCTCCAATGCATGCAACTTCATTTGCTTCAATTTGCAAATGTTCCATTAGTCGTCTTAAAGCACTCCCTTTACTTACTCCCCTTGGCATAATGTCAACATAGCGTTTACCAGACATAAAAACTTCCGCTTCGTTCTGAAATGTATCTCGTAATTCTTGATCTAATGCTTCAATTGTCTCTTCTTCCCCAAAAACAAACAATTTCGCAGGATGTACAGTTTTACCAAATTCCTCTTCTAACGCTTCAATTTCAGCGATATGCACGCCCATATACGCTTCAAAATTATGGTGATGTTCATTCTTCCTTTTTGTATATCGCTGCTCATTTGCACAAACAATATCCGCTAGTCCTTTTTTATGTATATATCGATATATTTCCTGGGCAACCGTATTTTCAAAACTCGATTCATAAAATAAATTCCCATCCGGAAGTAACATTGTCGCTCCATTTAAGCCAGTTGTGTAATATGGGAATGCAAACCTATTTACGACTTCATCAATTCGATGAGTAAAGCGGCCTGAGGCAAAACAAATATTTGTCCCTTTTTCAGCTAACCAACAAATTGCACGTTCATCTTCTTTTTGCATATGATTTACATTGTAAACGAGCGTGTCGTCTAAATCACTTACAAATAATTTAATCATGTCCTCTTCCCCTTCCATACACAATATCTACTCTAAGTGTACACAAAAAATGTTTGATTTTTGTTAAAAAACAATAAATTTTTACTAAAAAAATAAACGGGTGTATAATCCCGTTTATTTTTGTCTTTTTACATTTTGAGGTCTTACAATACTTGGTCGTACTTTTAAACTAGACATCGTCGGACGGAGTAGAATTTTTGTTAATGCGCCCCAATCAAATGGTAAAAACGGCCATAAATAAGGGGTTTGCAAACTTTTTATAGACGTTAAAAATAAAATCAATATCGTCATACCAATTACAAATCCCATCTCATGAAAGAGACCTGTCAAAATAATAACAAACAATTTTCCAACCTTATTTCCAAGTCCTAATTCATAACTCGGTGTTGCATATGCCCCGATCATAGAAACTGCTACATACAAAATAACTTCTGGTACAAACAAACCTACATCAATTGCTATTTGACCAATTAATATGGCAGAAATTAATCCTGCTGCAGACGATAACGGCGTTGGAGTATGAATGGCTGCCATCCTTAAAAATTCAAGCCCTACTTCTGCCATTATCACCTGTAATAAAATTGGTAAATGTGTCATCTTAGTCGGTCCAATAAAAGCAAGATTTTCTGGTAAAAGAGTTGGATCAAATACAAACACTAACCAAAACGGTAGTAAAAACAAGGAGAATAAGACACCTAAAAAGCGTACCCAACGTAAAAATGTTCCGACAGCTGGATTTTGTCTAAACTCTTCTGCATGCTGTAAATGATGAAAATATGTTGTTGGCGTAATCATAGCACTCGGTGATGTATCAACTAGTACTAGAACATGTCCTTCTAATAAATGATTTGCTGCTACATCCGGTCTTTCTGTATATCGAATAAGCGGGAATGGGTTATAGCTTTGCTTTACAACAAATTCTTCCACTGTTTTATCCGCCATCGTAATGCCATCGACATCGATGTTATTTAATTCTTGTTTTATAATCTTTACTAAATCTGGATTTGCAACATCTTGTACATATGTAATACAAATATCCGTTTGCGATCGATCCCCTACTCGAATAATTTCATTTCGAAGACGTGGATCTCGAATTCTTCTACGAATTAACGCTGTATTTACAACGATATTTTCAACAAATCCATCCCTCGCACCGCGTACTACTTTTTCAGTATCTGGCTCTGTCGGTGTTCGTCCTGGGTAGCTACGAACATCTATCGCAAACGCTTCTGTTTCGCCTTCCACAAATATAATAATAAGCCCTGATAACGCCTGAACCATTACTTCATCCATCGTTTTCACTTTACTTACTTGCTGATGAATTAAACGATTCTCTAAAAGCTTTACTGTATCTTCTTCAACATCCCTTATTTCATTCGTATCCACAGCTTCTTCTAAAATAGGAATAATATAATTCGTATCACAAAGTCCATTTACGAATAACACAGCAATTTCTTTATTCAAAATTTGAAATTTACGAATACCAACATCAAATGTAACGCCTAATCCAACCGTTTGTTTTAAATAATTTTCATTGTCACTTATGAAAGTTGAAATAGGGATATCTATTTTTTTAGGCTTCGTCATAAAACCCACTCCTTTCCAAAATTAACTGAATTGCTTTTTTCGTAATTGGTGAGCCTCTCTCCCATTCATCATTTCCACACATCTTACCAATATCACCAATTCCAACAATGACAGGAACATTCAAATCATCTAAACAATAAATTGTATCTCCGCTAATTCTGCCAATTTCACCATCTGGGAGTCCAAACTTATCAACGCCATATTCCGTTAAATTCCCGTTTCGATCCACGCTTACATCTACACGTGCCCATTCCCAATGATGTGTATTAGACGCTACCGCTAAAATCCCAAGTACATCAATTTGTTTATGCGTGGCTACATATTTTAAAGCTTTTTCACCAGATCCTTCTCCAATAAATCCACTGTCATCAAACATGACAAATACAGGGTCATATGGCGTTTGCATAATAAGCTCAACAACTTTCTTCCCTGTCAATTTGGTTGGATTGCTTTGTGATGCTGAAATACACCTTCCCCCAAATTCCTTCGTTAAAAGCTCAATTGTTCGCTTTGCATATTCATCTCCATCTGTGACCAAAACAACCCTTCGTCTCATTTGATTTATCCTTTCGGTTTACATATAAGTGCTATAAAAAATGAAAATAATATTGCTGCAGAAATACCTGCAGATGTTAAACTAAACATACCCATACCAATCCCTATATATCCATGTTTTTCTGCCGCATGCATTGCCCCGTGTAATAGGGAATGTCCAAAACTTGTAATAGGAACTGTCGCCCCAGCACCAGCAAACTTTATAAGCTTATCGTACAATCCAAATCCATCTAAAACTGCTCCTATCACTACAAAGGTAGCCATTAAATGCGCCGGTGTTAACTTTGCAAAATCTAACAATACTTGTCCAACTAGACAAATAGCGCCTCCTACAAGAAATGCATATATAAAATCCACAATTCACTCTCCCTTCACTCTCTCAAATACGACACCATGTGCAATTGTTGGAATTGTTTCTTTCTGCTGCATCATCATTGGGCTTAATAACGCACCAGTAGCAACGACAAAAATTCGTTGTAAATTTCCTTTTTGCATCTCGCTTAATAAATGACCATATGTGACAACAGCTGAACAAGCACAACCACTACCACCTGCAAATACTTCTTCTTGACCCGAATCATAAATCATTAATCCGCAATCATTATATATATGCCCAATATCATAACCTTCTTCCAGTAACAGTTGTTTCGCGATCGGTGTCCCAATAGCAGATAAATCACCGGTAACAATCACATCATAATCATTGGCACTTCTCTTCAAATCTTCAAAATGCTGCTGAATTGTATGAGCCGCAGCCGGCGCCATCGCCGATCCCATATCTAAAGGGTTCGCAATTCCTAAATCTTGTACTTTTCCAATCGTAGCCGACGTAATTTTAATGGCACTTTTTTCTTTACTAATTAATATGGATCCCGCACCTGTAACAGTGGAATTTGCTGTTCCTGGTTTTTGTCCCCCATACTCTGTTGGATAACGAAACTGTCTTTCAGCTGTTGCATTATGACTACTTACCGTCGCTAAAACACGATTTGCGAATCCACCATCTATAAAGGCTGATCCGACCGCTAAAGTCTCCATCGAGGTCGCACAAGCACTAAACATGCCTAAAAAGGGAATTCCCCACTTACGCGCCACGTAATTTGCTGTTACTGTTTGATTTAATAAGTCACCCGCTAAAAAGAAATCAATTTGTGATGTTTCTACATTTGCTTTTTGCATGACTTGTTGAATAGAATCTGACATTAATCTTCGTTCCGCAAGCTCCCAGTTTTCCTCTCCGCAATGTAGATCATCATATGAAATATCAAATTCCTTTCCAAGAGGGCCTTCAGCTTCTTTTGGACCGACGGCAGTACCGGTTGCATTCACATAAATATCATTTTGAAATACCCACGTTTGTTTTCCTGTCAACCTCATACTAGCCCCTCCTTTAAGACATAAAAATTTTAAAAGTATATCTTATTAACCCAATAATGTACGCCCCGACAACACCAAAAACGATTACACTTCCCGCTAGCTTAAACATGTTTGTAGCAACCCCAAGTACAATTCCTTCACTCTTATGCTCTAGCGCAGCACTTGCCATAGAATTCGCAAATCCCGTAACAGGTACGGCCGAACCTGCTCCAGCAAATTGACCGATTTTATCATATACACCACAACCTGTTAAAATCGCCGATAATAGTACAAGAGTTGCGACTGTTGGATTTCCTGCCTCTTGTTCACTAAAATGAAAATAATGTATATAAAATTTCATCAATACTTCTCCGATTGTACAAATGAATCCACCTACAAAAAATGCCTTAACACAATTTATAAAATAATTTGGCTTCGGATGGTACTCCTTCACTTTATTTACGTAATCGTCCTTTAGTTTTCGCCCTGTCATTTATATATTGCCTCCTACTTTACGAAATAAATCCAGTGAAACAACGAGCCTATTACTTTTCCAAGTACAAGAGCAACGAGTAAAACAACAATCTTCCCCTCTACCCCTACTCGTTTCGCTAAAATAGGTAGAACATTTAACACTTCCGTTAATGCGGCAGCGAGCATTCCAATGAATGTGCCACAAAATATTCCTAATATAACAAGCCAATATTGCGATGTTTGAAATGTAATATTTTTCAAACTACACCAAGCTCCTGTTAATGTACCTGCAATAACTGCCCACTCAAAATATTGAATGTGCTTTCCACTTCTCGTTAATTGAGCTAGACGAGGGATTATACCAAGTACAGCTAAAAACGCAACATATCCGCTACCTACAGCAATTCCTCCTGCTAAAGCAATTAAAATAACGAATCCAGACTCAATCATCGGTAAGTTGTTTCATATTATCCTTGTTTTCATGAACAATTACATATTGGTCAAGTGATTGCTGGTATTGGAACATCTCCACTTCTAACGGACTCGGCTCTTCATTAATACGCTTTTGAAATACATGATTAAAAAATAAAACCATGCCTAGCCCAAGACCTAATGAATAAGGAATTTGAAATAAAAGTGGTTGCGCCTTAAATTCTCCCGTAATCATGTAATATAACCGTTGGTGCACTTGTTGCATACTTACATCTTCATGAAAATATATGATGGCAAGAGCTGCTCCAATGAAAAGTAACAACCATACAAGTCCGAAAAAAATCGGATGTACTTTCTTTTTTTCATATATAATTTCAACAAGAGTTTGTCCAGAACCGAGTAAATTAATTTGTATATGAGCGGTTTTTCGCCTAATAATCTCAATTATTTTCATAACATCAATTACAACATGCGTTTTATCACGCGCTGTAATTTTATAAATTACCTCATCCTGTAACGACTGAACTACTGCAGCATCTCCGGCAAGTTGAGCAACATCTCCCAGCTTTACTTCATACGTAGGAGAAACTTTTAATCGATTACGCATTTTAATATAAATTGTTTGTTCCAATTTCCATTCACCTCTTCACTCTTCCTCGTAGTTGTAGTATGGTTATTCAATTTTTTTCTAATACAATTTTTTCATAAAAAAACATCTGTACCATTTCGGTACAGATGTTTTTTAGTTTATGCTTTTTTCTTAAATAAATTTGCAATGCTTAATGCGAGCCCTCCCCAAATGACTACTATTCCAATAACCATCATCATAATCGCTGATCCACTCATTATGAAACACCTCGATCTTTCCATTCTTTTTCAAGCTTAGCAGAATCTGAATGTATTTGTGCATTCCATTTCTTTAAACTAATGATTAGCGCAATGATAAGGAACGCTGCTGCAATTGACCAACCATATGTTACGACAAACTCCGTTGAGTAACCTCCATAGTTCTTTTTAATATTTTGGATTGTACCATCAATTAACATGTACCCTAACATAAGCGGAGTAATAACGAGTAAACTCACCCTCCAAAACGTCCCTAACTTAATATCAGATACGAAGTTTGCGTGGTTTTGATAAACTGGTAAACGACGTAAAATGAGTCCTATCGTAACTACTTCCACTAGAGCAATTGTAATTAATCCGAAGTTATTAGCGAAGTAATCGACAACATCTAGGAACATAAGCCCGCCACGTGTCGCAAAAACGAGAGAAACGAGTACGAGAAGCGTCCCCATAATTCCAATTGTTTTCTGGCGACTTAAGCTAAACTTTTCAGATACGGCAGCAAAACATACTTCCGCAAGCGAGATGAGGGATGTAATTCCGGCAACCGTTAATGATAAGAAAAATAATACGCCAAATAAAGGTGACATCGGTAATTCATTAATAATTTGCGGGAATACTACGAAAGCAAGCCCTACACCAGCACTTGCCACTTTATCAACTGGTACTCCCATATTATTTGCCATAAATCCAAGAGCCGCAAAGACCCCAATCCCTGCTAATAATTCAAATCCTGAGTTTGCAAATCCAGTAATAAAAGCGTTATTTGTTGTATCTGAGTTTTTCGGTAAATAACTAGAATACGTAATCATAATTCCAAATGCTAAAGATAAGCTAAAGAAGATTTGACCGTAAGCAGCAAGCCATACTTTTCCGTCAAAAATACGACTCCAATCTGGTTTAAAGAATGCATCTAATCCTTGCATCGCACCTTCCATCGTCACTGCACGAACTACGATAATAAGGAACATAACAACTAGTAAAGGGATGAAAATACGGTTCACAACTTCGATTCCTTTTTTAACTCCTTTAAAAGCAACACCAAGCACAATAATCCAAACGAGAGCTAGTGGAATTAATACTTCCGGTACGAGCCCTCCAAACTGTCCCGGTTTATCTGCAACATGTAAATACTCTTTAAATAAAAATGATTCCGTGTCTTTCCCCCATGCGCCAGTAATTGCAAAATACGTATAAGAAATAGACCAAGCAATAATTACTGCATAATATGTTGAAACGATAAACGTTACACACATTTGCCACCATCCGATGAATTCAGCACGCGGATGAATACGAAAGAACGTAAGTGGCGCTGAACCACGGTGACGATGCCCAAGAGCAAATTCAAACGCCAATAATGAAATACCAGTCGTTAATAATGCGAATAAGTACGGTAAAAAGAATGCGCCTCCTCCATTTTCATACGCCGTATAAGGAAAACGCCATATGTTTCCTAATCCAACGGCAGAGCCGACCGCTGCAAAAATGAATCCAGCCCTCGTTCCCCATTGTTGCCTCGTTTCCATATTTCCTTCCCCCTTTGTGACAAGTTCATAATTGGATTATATTTTAAATTTACTAAATTATCAATAAATTCTGTTAATTTTTAAGAAAGTTTACAATCTCCTCCTATTAAAGTCATAAAAAAAGATCGAATAGATAACTATTCATCTATTCGATCTTTCATCTGTTTTAATATTTTCTTTTCAAGTCTTGAAACTTGCACTTGAGAAATCCCTATTCGCTCTGCTACTTCTGATTGAGTTTGGTCTTTATAATAGCGTAAATATACAATTAAACGCTCTCTCTCATCTAATTCTCTAATTGCTTCTTTTAAAGCAATTTTATCAAACCATTTCGTTTCAGATTGATCTGCAATTTGATCTAAAATAGTAATTGGATCTCCGTCGTTTTCATACACCGTTTCATGTATGGATGAAGGGGCACGACTCGCTTCTTGCGCCAGAACCACTTCCTCTGGCGTTAGTTCTAACGCTTCAGCTACTTCATTAATCGTTGGAGCCCTTCCGAATTCTTTCGAAAGCTCATCTCTCATCTTTCGAATTTTGTTTCCTGTTTCTTTTAAAGACCTACTTACTTTCACTGATCCATCATCACGTAAAAATCGTTGTATTTCGCCAATAATCATGGGAACTGCATATGTTGAAAATTTCACGTCGAAAGATAAATCAAATTTATCTACCGATTTTAAGAGTCCAATACATCCAATTTGAAACAAATCGTCTGGTTCGTATCCGCGATTAAGAAAACGTTGCACAACCGACCATACGAGACGCATATTACTTTGAACAATTGTATCTCTTGCTTGTTGATCTCCATCTTGACTTTTTTGAATTAACGCTTTTAGCTCGTGGTCCTTTAACTGAGGTTTCTTCTTCTCATTTTTGACCTCTATGTCCATAGGCTATTCTCCTTAATTGCATAGAGCGTTACTATTTGATAAGTATTTTGTCAAATGGATTGTTGTCCCGAAAGATTCGTTTGAAATAACTTCTACTTCATCCATAAAATTTTCCATGATAGTAAATCCCATTCCGGAACGCTCTAATTCAGGTTTAGTTGTAAAAAGGGGTTGTCTCGCTTCATCTAAATTAAAGATGCCAATCCCTTCATCTCGAATCGTGAGTTTCACCATTGCTTCTTCCAAAATTACAGAAATATAAACAACACCTTCTGCATTTCCTTCGTACCCATGAATAATTGCATTCGTAACCGCTTCTGACACAACTGTTTTAATCTCTGTAAGTTCTTCCATCGTAGGATCTAGTTGTGCAATGAAAGCAGCTACTGTAACGCGAGCGAACGATTCATTTTGACTTAATGCTGAAAATTGAAGGTTCATTTCATTTCTCATTTATGCCACCCCCAACGTCGCGAGCGCATGCGCTTCACTTTCTTCTAAGCGAACAATTTTAAATAAGCCCGACATTTCAAATAAACGTTTAACAGGCGGTGAAATTGCACAAACAACCATTTCTCCACCTAATCCCTTTACATGCTTATATCGGCCTAATATAACACCTAAACCAGAACTATCCATAAACGATAAGTTCTCTAGGCTCAAAACAATATGATGAACACCATGTGTCTCAATCATATCTGTTACTTTCGTTCGCAACTCTTCAGCAGTATGATGATCTAATTCACCCGCTAGCCTCACACATAGGACGTCACGTTTTACTTCTAATTGCATGGAAAGACTCACACGATTTCCTCCTTATGCTCAAACTTTACTCATTTACATACATAAAGATTTTCGTGATACAACATAAGAATCCTTCCTACTGACAAAAGAAGAACTATTTCGCCATAAAGTGAAACCATTCAGCAATTATTTACTTACATACGAATAGAAAAGCGGCAAAATGTTTGCCGCTATTTTGATGTTGAAAACATCCCAAAACTTCTTTTAAATAACTCCCACCAGCTCGCTGCAGCAACATCTTCTTTCGCTACAATTGTTTGTTTTAATAAAACATCTTGATCTTTTTTAATAACAAGTGTACCAAGTGCATCGCCCTTTTTAATCGGCGCTTTCACTTTCTTTTCAGCAATTACTTCTTGCTTTACCTTGTCCATATTTTCGCCCTTCTTCATAAGAAGAGATACATTGTCGGAGGCTACTAAATCTACTTTTTCTTTTTTCCCTTTTCCTACTTGGACAGTCTTAATCTTTTCGCCTCGTGTATACAATTTCTTTGTCATATATTGACCAAATGCGTAGTCAAGAAGCTTCGTTACTTGATTGTTCCGTTCTTTCGATGTAGGTGCTCCCATAACAACTGAAATAACACGCATCCCATTCTTTTCAGCCGATGCTGTTAAACAATATTTTGCTTCTGTCGTAAAGCCCGTTTTTACACCATCTACTCCAGGATAAAAACGTACTAACTTATTCGTATTCACGAGCCAAAACTTCTTATCCGTATCTTCACGTAAATAGTCTTCATATTTTCCTGTGTATTTACGAATAAGTGGATATTTCATCAACTCTTTCGCCATTATAGCCATATCATTTGCTGTAGAATAATGGTCTTTAGCCGGCAGACCTGTCGGATTTTGAAAATGAGTATTTTTCAGTCCTAAATCTTTCGCTTTTTTGTTCATCATATTTACAAAACCTTCTTCTGAACCAGCGATATGCTCCGCTACAGCAACAGATGCATCATTTCCAGATGCAATAGCAATACCCTTTAGCATTTCATTTACGGTCATCTCTTCTCCAGGCTCTAAAAAGATTTGTGATCCACCCATTGAAGCTGCGTGCTCACTTGCTCTCACTTTATCGGTCAGTTTTAGTTTTCCTTTTTCAACTTGTTCCATAATTAATAGCATTGTCATAATCTTCGTCATACTAGCAGGTGGTAACTTCTCATTTGGATTTTTATCAAACAAAACTTTACCTGTATCTTGTTCAATTACGATTGCTGATGACGCTTGTTCCGCTAACTTCGGCGTTGTTTCTTCTGTTTTCTCCTGCTTCGTCTTCTCAGATTGTGCGAAACTAACTGAAGTACCAGAAAGCAATAACATGAAACAAACAAGTATTCCAAAAACTCGCTTCATGACTAACCCTCCATTCTATATCAAACCTATTTTTTCCAATTCATCATTTTTTAATACCATATTTTTCTAACATTTTCAGTTGACAAACACATTCATCACCTTTATTGTATTAAGTGTATTACACACATTAGTACACTTAATACATGTCAGAAAGGAGACATTGCTCTTGCATATTCAACTTGATCCAAGAAGCAACACTCCGATATGGGAACAAATTGTTCAAAATATAAAAGAACTCGTATTAAAGAACATGTTAGCTCCAAGTGACAAACTACCTTCTGTACGAGAACTCGCTTCTTTACTCGTTATAAATCCAAATACAGTGAGTAAAGCGTATCAAGAGTTAGAGCGACAAGGGATTATTGAAACATTACGAGGAAAAGGAACATTTGTATCCCAATCGATTACCCCAACATTAGACGAAAGGAAAATCGCTATGGTTGAAAAGCAATTTCATCAATTACTATTAGAAGCCTCTTATCTTGGTGTTACGAAAGATAAAATTCATGATTGGATAGATTCATACTATAAAGAGATTGGAGGAAATACGGATGCTGAAAGTGACAAGCCTCAAGAAAACGATTGATAATCAAACGATTTTAGATGATGTTTCTTTTACATTACAAAGAGGAAGTATTATCGGACTACTCGGAAGAAACGGTGCGGGGAAAACAACTTTATTACGAACGATGGTCGGCATTTTAGACCCTGATGAAGGGACTGTTACATATGAAGATACAAACATTCATCAGTGTCCTGAAATAAAGCAAAAAATCGTATATGTTCCGGATTCTACTAACATATTGAACGGATATATGGTAAAAGAAATTGTAAAGTTTTACAAAGAGGTTTATACCGCATTTGATGAAGCATATTTCTATGAACTATTAGAACGTTTTAACTTACCAAACAAAAGAATTCGTAGTTACTCAAAAGGAATGAAAGCACTGCTTGCTATCATTTTAGCCGTTTCTACAAAGGCAGAATATATCATTTTAGATGAACCGACAAATGGACTTGATCCTATCGTGAAAAGGCAAATTTTACAGTTTCTCGTTGGAGAAGTTGCAGAAAAAGAGATTACCATTTTCATCTCAACTCACCATTTAGATGAAGTGGAACAAATTGCAGATACAATTATTATATTAAAAGGCCATACTATAGCTTCTATTACATCACTAGACGATGCAAAATCACGATTTGCCAAAATACAAGTTGCTTACGAACGTTCATTACCTCAAAAACTAGAAAACTTAAGCAATATTAAAATATTAAATCAAACAGGAAAAGTATATACAATCTTAATTGAAGGAAATGTGGCTACAACACTGGAAAAGTTTTATAAAGAACAACCTATACTCATTGAGGAATTAACAATGTCACTTGAAGATGTTTTCGTTACGACGCTGGAGGAGGATGGGTATGTTTCATAAAGCGTTATGGATGTGGAATTGGAAGCGCGGAAAATATGCTGTGTTACTATTCTTCTTTAGTTCGCTTTACTTGTTACCTTTTGGCTACTATAGAAGTGCTCAGCAACAACTTGATGCGTATTATGAATTACAAGAAAAAGGGAAACAGTATTATTATTTTTATATTTTTTCTTCAGGAGAAAGTAATAGTTTTTGGTTAACTGTTCTTATTATCGCTTTAGCCTGCTTATTGATAGGATGGGAACGCAGCTACCAATCTAATACACTACTTATGACAATGCCATTTAAAAGAAAAGATGTTTTCTTATCTAAATGGGCTTTCGGTTCATTTTGTATTGTGGGCTCATTACTTTTCAATTGGGTTCTTATGTATGTTATTTATAGAACCACTATTCATTTTGATTATCAATCTTTTAGTCCGTTTCATCGATACTTTCTTTATGCGATAGTTTCTTATGTTGCAGTCTATACAGCTGCCTTATGTATCGGTACTTTTACTGGAAGCATCGTTTCGCAGATTATTTTTTGTATTCCATGGTTACTAGCAGGGGTTACATTTATTACATTACTATACACTTTTACAACTAACCATTTATACGCTGCAAATATTAAAAATGAAAACTTATATCGACAACTTTATGAAATCAATCAAAAAACAAATACAGCTGCACCAATTAGTCATTTTTCTATCAATTATTACTATAATCCGGAATCCCGTGAGATCGAGAACAATCCAACTGCTTTAAGAGATCCAGCATCTCATATATATTATTCAGCCAAATCAATGTTAGTCCCGATTTTTTATACATTAGTTTACTTACTACTTGGAACATATTTATATACAAGATCACCAAATGAAAACACTCAGAAGATATTTATGTTCCAAAAGAGTTTACCGATATGGATATGGGGCTCAACCATTTACTTTGCATTACTAGGCGGCTATAAAATAAACCATTTTAATTTCTTACCTAGTTACTATATCGGTTTGTTTCTAACCGGAATCATTACTTATGTTATATTATCACGCCTAACAAATTATAAAGTTTTTTAAAGGAGAGATCCTATGTTTCAAAAAGCACTGTGGCTAAGAACGTATCAACAAAGTAAATATGTTGTATGGTTATTTTGGCTCGTCAGCTTCTATACTTTGTCATATCAATACTATATGACTTCTATTCAAGAGCAACAATTTCTAAATGACAATAAAAAGTGGAACTATGTATATCATTACCATTTTGATTTAACACTTCTAGATCCTGTTCTGCTGTTAGGTAGTGTACTTATCGTTCTAGCTTGTACGTTAATTGGATGGGAAAGACAAAATAACGCTAGCGACTTGTTATGGTCCATGCCCTTTAAACGTTCGCACCTTTATATAACAAAGTGGTTATTTGGAATCTGTAATATCGTCGCAGTTGTCATTTTAAACTGGGGGCTATTTGCTATTATGAAAAAGTTAACTTTTCATAATAAATATCAAGTATTCTCTCCCTTTCATAGTTATTTTATATACATGTTAATTGTATTAATCGCTATTTATACAATTACCTTATGTGTAGGTACAATGACAGGGAATATTATATCGCAAGGATTTCTCACTACAGCTATATTAATCTTTCCAGCTTTACTTCCATCACTTATCTCCGGAGTCATTGCTGTTCACTCAAACACTGAATTTCATGAAGACAACAGTCTTATACATGATGTGATGGAAAACATACGTATCTCTAGCCCAGCAGAAGATTTTCGTATTTACTTTAATTATGATCCACAGAGCGCTTATACTGATCAAAATGGAGTACGTCATAACGAACCAAACTTTACAAAAATTCCACCGGCAAAAACATTGATTGGACCTATTGCACATATTATTCTTTTATTACCACTCGGTATATATTTATATGCTCGTTCAATCAATGAGCGAAATGGTAACTATCTATTATATCCAAAGTTACAAAAGTTAGTAATGGCATGCGCTATTTTCTTTGGTGGGATCGTTGGAGGTTTAATACTAAGTCGAGCGCACTCATTGTCCAGCTTTTACATCGGATTTTTAGTAACTAGTTTCATTACGTATTTCTTCCTACCTAAAATATTAAAATGGAAAGTCTCTTGGAATTTTAAATAAAATAGCCTCCTCTTATTGAGGAGGTTATTTCACATTCTCTCTCCTATCCCCATACACCATCTCTTCTTTCATCCCAAATCCATCACCATTTTGCACAATCTGCTCTGTCGGTGCAACTACACTTTCAGCAATTTTCCATTCCCTACGCTCTTTCACAAATACTTGTAGAAAATAGTTCATGCCATCTAATTGATATGCATTTTCTTTTTTCACATTATAGTGAATCGCAATGTAGTACACTTGAATATTTTCTTTTCCTATTTTTGATACGTATTGCGATAGTCTCGGTATATAGAGTGCTGCTTTCTGAAAAGATAGTTGCTTCGCTTTAACAAGCGATGAACTTGTTACATTACGTAATGTGTCCTGATTACGAATATTATCGCTATGGTGGAATAATACTGTGTTTTGCATAGAACGAACCCATAATTTTGAATATAAGACTGTATTATCGTTTTCAATGTACTTCACTTCTTTTCGCACCACTTGGATAGGCGTATCTGCGTACGTGAATGTTTGAAAATAGAAAAAACCACCAAATAAAATGGTAAGTGCAGCAATATATTTCATAATCTTTCCTCCGATCTTTTAATTAAAGTATCGGAGTTTCAAAATGTTTTTATTCAAAAGAAAAAGGATAGAAAAGCTGTCGCTCCCTATCCTCATTTATTATAATACGCGGCCAAATAGCTCTAACACCATTTCTATTTCTTGGTCGCTCCAACCTTTAAATCTCTCTTTATAATATTCTTTTCGTACAGCTTCTAGTTTTTCAGTTACTTCTCTTCCGTGTTCTGTAATTTCTAAGTACACGATACGACGATCTGAATTGGAACGTTTTCTTTCTACTAATCCTTTTCGTACAAGACGATCTGTAACAGCTGTAATATGACTGGAGGTTACGTTTACTTCACTCGCAATTTGCGAAGCCATCTGTGGACTGTTTAAAAATAATGCGCGTAATACAGAAAATTCATTATATGGCATATGTTCTGCAAAACGTGTATTAATATCATTTTGTAATAAACGTATCATCTTTCGAAATGATCCGGATAACTCTAAAATCAGTGTTTCTCTTTTTTCGTTCACTAGCCTCGTCCCTTTTTTATCATATTTACACATATTATAATCTATAAATACCCTCGTTGTATATGCTTTCTTTCTTTAACATTCCCATTTATGTAACTTTTTCATACAAATTTCTTTTTTGTTCACACATATACATATAAAAAGGATGGTGATGGAAGATGCAAGGTGGAATGAATCCTTATTTACACAATGTACGCACAGCTAATACTGGTAAAGAAGCGACTATTACTGTACAAGGTGAGGGTGTTGTCAAAGCGAAACCAAATGTTGTTATACTAACACTTGGCATTCGAACTGATAGTAAAAATGTGAAACAAGCGCAAGAAGAAAATGCAGTACAATCAAAACAATTGCTGGATGCACTTAAACAGCTTGGTATCGCTGAAAAAAATATAGAAACCATTTCATATACGATTACGCCTCAATACGAATATATAAATGATAAAGCATTACTACAAGGATATCGGGTGGAACATTTGTATGAAATTACCGTTTTAAATGTACAAAAAGCAGGGGAAGTATATGATATAGCCGTTTCAAATGGAGCAAACGTAGCAAAAGGTTTACGGTTTCGAATATCTCACCCAAATAAATATTATGAGCAAGCTCTCATTCAAGCTCTGCAACAAGCTGTAGAAAAAGCTCGTGCTATTGCGAGTACATACAATTTAAACATTAATCCTGTTCCACTCTCATTCGTTGAAGAATCTGCTCAATTACCAAGGGAAGTCGCGTCCTATGCTACTTTACATGCACAAGCAGCTCCTCCCATTCAATCGGGAGAATTAGAAATCATTTCTACAATACGGGCGATTTTTACGTATTTATAAATAATTTCATTTATAAGTAAACGTTATCATTTTCCTTGTTGTAAAAACATGATGTTCTGATATAATAAAGGACGGTGAGCTCTTACGAAAGAGATATCACGGGTGGGAGAGGGATATGAAAAAGAAGGTTTAACATGAAAGGAATACTTGAAAGAACATTTAAATTAGGTTTACACGAAACATCACCAAAACAAGAAGTTTTAGCTGGAGTTACGTCATTTTTTACGATCGTATATATTATGATTGTAAATGCATCCATTTTATCCGATGCTGGCATTCCTCTTGAAGCTGGAATTTTAGCAACTGTTTTCAGTTCATTTGTCGGATGTCTGCTCATGGCATTTTGGGCAAATGCACCTGCTATTCTTGTCCCTGGTATGGGTGTAAATGCATTCTTCACGTACACTGCTGTGCATACGCTCGGATTAACTTGGCAGGAAGCATTAGCAGCTGTCTTCATCTCTGGTATTATTTTTGCAATTGCTGCGTTTACACCAATCGCTCGCGTGCTTTCAGTATCGATTCCAAAGTCACTAAAGGAAGCTATCACTGTCGGCATCGGATTATTTTTAGCATTTATCGGATTGCAAAAAGGTGGTTTAGTCGTTTCGAATCCAAATACTGCTGTTGCAATGGGTAAATTAAGTAGCCCTGTCGTTCTTGCGACCGTGCTTACTCTTATCGTTGCACTCGTATTATTTATTCGTAACGTACGTGGAAACTTTTTATGGACGATTGCAATAGGAACTGGTATTGCATGGCTGTTTGGCCTTGTTGATACAAGTCAAATCGGAAATAGTTCATTCTCATTCGCGAGTTACGGCGATGTGTTTGGGGCTATGTCATTTGGCAAACTTTCTTCCTTACCATTTTGGATTGCAACATTCTCCTTAAGCATGGTGCTTATTTTTGAGAACATGGGACTTCTGCACGGTTTATTAGAAGATGACCGTAAATTCCCACGTGCTTACCAAGCCAATGCAATTTCAGCAATGACATGTGGTCTATTTGGCACAAGCCCTACCGTATCAACAGTAGAGAGTGCCGCAGGTATTACTGCAGGCGGAAAGACAGGTCTGACGTCTATCGTTACAGGGTTGTTATTCTTTGCATCACTGTTTGCACTTCCGTTTGTCAAACTAATTCCTGATAGTGCCATTGCACCAATCTTAATTATTATTGGCGGCCTGATGATTACAAGCATTCAACAAATTCCTCTGAACGATTTTTCAGAAGGATTTCCAGCTTTCTTAATTATCGTCATGATCCCGCTCACATATAGTATCGCTGATGGCATTGCGTTCGGATTTATCGCTTATCCAATCTTAAAAGTTGCTCTTGGAAAGCGTAAAGAAGTCGCACCGTCCATGTATATCATTACATGCTTATTCTTAGCCATGTTCGTATTACACGCTATTGGTTAAGTAAAAACACCGAGGAAATCCAACTATACCCGAATCACAGACACTTAAAACAGCCCTATGATTCGGGTTTTTTGTTTTTATAAGAAAACCTCATTATAATGAAAACAGCGATAAAAATGAGTAAAATTATTTTTAATGAAATTGAAATGAACCAGATAATATTATTCAAACTTCTTTAAGATAAACTTTTCAACTTCAACATAGTATTAAAATCTATTAATTGTTCTACAAATGCCTTCAAACGCTGTCTAATCCCCTCATCAATTATATGGTATTCCTCATTGATTAACTGATAATCAGCATTACGCGTTGCGATTTGTATCGGTATAGCAATCCCTAAAAATCCCCTAGCAACAATACGAAGATGGTCCAATGGCTGCACATTTCGAATTCCACCACTATTGCACATTAGCCCTATAGGCTTATTAGATAATTGATCAAAATTCAGATGATCTAATGCGCTTTTTAAAACCCCAGAATAAGAATTATGATAATTAGGAGTACCCCATATAATAACATCTGCCTCTTCAGCCAATTTTATAAATTCAACCACTTTTTCATCTGGGTTATCTTTTGGATTGTGATGATACTTTGGATCACATTCCGGAAGCTTATTTGTTTTCAAATCATAGAAAACCACACTACATCCTTTCTCCTTCAAGCATTTTTCTGTTTCTCTTAATAGAGAATATGTGTGTGAAGGCATAGCCAAACTACCTGAAATTATTAAAGCTTTCATATTTATCACTCCTTTTCTAACCTTTTAAAATAATAGATTCACCAACACTCTCATTTTTCCCCTTTTTATCGACAGAATTTTTCCATAATACAAAAAACAGGCAAGTAGAAAAAATAGAGAAAATCCCAAATAACACAAAGGATAATTTTAATGAAAATAATGATAAAATTCCGCCTACAATGAGATACGCAAAGGAATCTGCAACATTACCAATTGTAGATCTTAGCGCCATTACTTTCCCCATCATATGATTTGGAGTACTTAATTGTAGTAGGGTGGTAAATGTTGTTCCACTAATTACATAGCTAATTCCAAAGAGTACAGCAATAACTATTAACATCCAATACGAGTGAGCAAAAACTAGTAGTAAAAATACAATTCCCCTGAGAGCATAGCCAGAGAATATCCAATAAGAATGATTCTTCACCTTTATTTTTGTAAACACAATAGAAACAATTGCCGAAGAAAAAGTTATGGTTGATATAAAGAACCCAAAGAGACTATCTACATCTTCTAAATTAATACTTTTTAATATTTTTGGAATACCTAATTGTATAATTCCGGCCCCTATTAATAGTTGTGTAGCAAAAGCTGTTAACATAATAGCCACATCACGATTATTAATTGTTACAAATTTTATCCCATTAAAAGCATCTGTTAAAATTGAAGGCTTTACAAATTTATCTTTATTCTCTTTATAATTAGGAAATTCTATTGATACCACACATAATGCTGAAACAAAGTACGTCATAGCATCAATGATTAACAATTGAGCAGGTGTTAAGTTAAATATTAATAGCATTCCACCTAAAGCCGGTCCTAACATAAGGCTTAAGTTATTTGTAAAGTTCATATAAGAGTTAATTTTGTTCAATTCTTTTTTATCATTAATCAGTAAAGGAACACTCGCTTGATTTGCTGGAAAAAAGAACGCTCTAAAAATAGTCATAAAAAACCCTACAATTACTACGTATTCCAAGCTTAAATAATTAAAATATTCCATAACGGGAAGAGTTAGAATTATAATCCCTCTTACAAGATCACAAGTCACCATTAATTTCTTTCTATCAACCCTATCTGCAATTACTCCTCCTAAAATTCCTAGAAAAAAATACGGAACGGTTGTAGCAAACAATACTGTTCCTGCACCAAAAACACTATCACTAAGTTTTAAAGACATTAAGGTCAATGCTAACGCATATATGGAGGTCCCAAAAATAGAAGTAGTATGTGCCAACCATAAAAGTGTTAAATTACGATTCATCCATTCGCCCCCTCTTTTTCAAATATAATGTAATTAAACGGTTCTTCTAACATTTCCAACACATATTCTCTTAGGCTCAAAGAATTACATTCAAAACCTCCAGTATAGTACATACAGCGATCTGTATCTCTTAACATTTGATGTAAAGAATAGTATTTAGATCTATTATTAGCAATCCAATATTTCTGAAACCACGCTTCAACTTCATCGGTATAATTACATATTTGTTCTAGCCATTCTTTAATACTATTATAAAAATCTGCTCTACGATCTTCTTTACATTGACTTGCCCAATATATATAGGTTTGCCTATCATCTAAAAATAAACTCTGAATAAAATGATAAGATACTCTATTTTTACGTAGAATTGATAAAAGTGTTGGAAAAGGTGCACCTAAACCAAAAGCAGCTTCTTGTAATGCAAGAGATTGCATTCCTTTTTTGGGCAACTTCATTATTAGACCCGCTCCATTGAGCTTCCCCTTTATAAATTGTTTACCACCTGATTCAAACAAAAATTCCGACTTAAAATCACTTTGAAAAATCGGCGGAACTATTTTCTTTATTCTATTTATATCCCCTTGTTTTATATCGGAAGGAGCAATAATTGTAATTCCCTTACACACCCCCACCTCTTTTCCCTCTATATTGTTAATTAAACGGAACATCTTCCATTTAATATATTTTTCCACATTATTATAAAATTTTTTCTCTAAATCTACTTCATTCAATTGTTCAATTTTTATAATTGAATTATGATCTAATAAGAATTTTATAGCATTTTTTATATTTGAAAAGGCATAATGAATTATAGTATCTAGACCTTCATAACGTATATTCTCTATATACATTCCATCCATCATATAATTTCTAATATCATGACTCGTCATCAAGCGTGTACTACTCTGACAATCATATCGAATCAAAACATGAAATCTCCTTGTCAATGGTGAAGTTGAGAGTATACAATAGCGATTGGAATCCTGAAACAATGTCACATTAATCTCTTCTCTACTATCCTTACTTTTAATTATCTCTTTTTCCATATTCTGATGTTTTTTTTCTTGATAATCTAAATCATTATTAACAATTTCTTTTCTGTGTATGTTCACATTTTTATTTTCACTGGACAATACTAATCCATTTTCTATTCTTAGATTTCCAACTAACTTATATTGTAGCTTTCTTACTTCTTCTAGTTTCATATTATTTTCTGTTAAATTTAACATATTAAACTTGCCAAATCGTAGCCTTAGATCTTCACTACTTCTCATTTTAAATAAATTGAGGTCCATCCTTGCTTTTAATAACTCTTGTTCAGTTATTGGTACTTTCATAATGTCTATTGCTAAAGCAATACGATTTAAATCGCATTCCGCCGTATCTATTGTTAATACCCCTGCTTTTTCATAGATATTCATTCTAAAAAACAAAGTTTTTGTTATCGTAATAACTTTCAACCTTTTCTTCAAGATATTACTTAATATAAAAACTTCTTGCTCATTCAAAGTATTATATCCAGGTAGTATCCATCCCACTCCAAGAAAGTTATTAGGTCCCCCTTCAATATACACCTCGCCTTTACTATAAAATTTAGGAGGATGGATACTAGAATTGAACCCTTTATTAACATCATGAAAACTATTTACTATCTTTGATCGCAACTCTTTCTTTTCCCATGGGCCGATTATATACAGTTCTGGTATACATTCATAATATCTCATACCATCTTCCAAATCCTGCAAACTAATATCATTGACTTCTGCCTCATTCCCAATAATGGAATTAGCATAGTCATGTTCTCCAAAAAGACTAGATTGTACTTGTTCTAATATTTCATACCTTTCATCTAACTTTTTTTGAGCAATTTCTCGAATTATTATCTCTTTTTCCTTTTCCATCGCGAACCTATCTATAGAAAAGTTTCTCATAACATCTAAAATAGAAGAGATAATACTTATATTTTCTTCTTCTACTATTGTCCAATATAACGTTGAATCCCGACTTGTTTTTGCCTCAAATGTTTGAGAGTGACATGAGGATTGTTTTTGTGATATTAAATGCTCTAAAAAATGTGCTACCCCAACTTTTAATCCAGTTGTAGCTGATCCTATAGGGTATTTTAAGCCTATAATCCCTAAACTTATTCCACTTATTGTTTGAACCTTTATATTTCTATACATAATTAGATTCCTTTTCGACATAATTAATATGAAAATCATTTAAATAATTCAAGGAATCTTTCATATCAAATACAGGTGTATAATTAAATTTATTTTTAGCTTTTTCAATACATAGAGGACTTCGTTTTAATTCTGTCCCACTTCCAAAAACACCATTATACTCCAATTCATTTCCTGAAAATCTCTTCAATAAATCGAGCATATCGTTTGGTTCAATCAATTTCCCTGTCCCAATATTAATAACTTCATACTTAATATTCTGATTTAATAATGTAACAATAAAACGACTTAAGTCTCTAACATCTAAATATTCCCTTTCTGTTAATAAAAACTTTGGGACTTTAAAATCTTTATTCATCTCTAAAAATATTTTTCTAAATTGCTTACTCATCCAATTGCCACTTTTTTTCATTGTTGGTCCAATGACTCCAGCTGGTCGCAATATTACGACTTCTCGTCCATTTTCTGAGAGCTGCTTTAATAATTGTTCGTTATACAACTTTACCATTCCATACGGTGAACGGGGAGCTGGTTCTATATCTTCTCTATTTAGGGAAGAGCCTCCATAGACAGCAAAACTACTAATATAAATTATTTTTTTCACAACATATTTTCGCACACCTGATGATATCGCCATAACTAAGTTAGATTCATTTATCATCGATTTAGTTATACTGTTTTGAAAACTCGGCATCATAGAGCCAGCTGCTATAATTAATGTATCTATATTAAATTTTTCTAAATATATATCTAAATCTCCCCAACCACCAATGAATCTATTAAAAATCTCATCCTCTTCAATGCCACTTATATGTTGAATATAGGATATCTCTGGATTGTAGCCTAAAATATAAACATTTTTCTCAGTTCGCTTTATTTCTTTGGCAATATGGCTTCCGATCATACCGCTACCAATAATTAATACAGGCATTGTAGTCAACTCCTTTGAACTACTTTGTAACACTTAATTATTTTTTTCACAGCCTTAAAGAACACTGCATCAGATACTCCCACATTAATTCGAGATAAGTATTTTCCTTGGCTTCCAAATTCTTCACATGGCATAATTAATACATTTTCTTGCTCAAAACATAAATTTCTAAACTCTCTTGATGTAATCTGTAAACTTGAAGTATCAATACATATATATATACCACCAGCTGGTCTATAAAAAGGGATGCCTTCTCTCAATAGTTCTTCACACCCTTTATTTAACCTTTTCGAAACTTCCTGTGATAACTCACTAGGGAAAAAAGGATAATTTTCTAAAAAAAACTTAGTAATATCTTGACTAATCCATGGAACAGACATACTCGTTCCCCATTGTAATTCTGTTAATTCTTTCATTTGAGAGATTGGCCCTAAGATAAAACCTATCCTTAGACCCGATAATAAAAAAGATTTTGAAAAACTATAAATATATAATGTTCTATCTGGTATATAATTATACGGACTTACAATTTCCTCATTGTATGCAAAATCTTTGTATACTTCATCTGTGATACACCAGGCATCATATTTTTCCACTAGATCACAAAATTCTTTTACTACTTTAGCAGGGGCAATAATACCTAATGGATTATTAGGATTATTCCAAACAACACATTTTATTCCTTGTTGTAAACTCTCCTCAATACTTTTCAATGTATCTTCCCACGAATTCCCTTTCCCTACTTCATAGGATGAAATACGGATTCCCAGATTATTAATTGATTTTTTATACAAAGGAAAACCTGGATTTGGTATAGCAATTCCTGACTTTCCTATTAATCTATAACTTAGCATTAACCCCATCGTAGATCCCACTGTTATTAAAATCTGTTCTGGTGAAATCTGTATGTTCAAGTTTGACTGAAGCCATTTACTAATTGTTTTTTTTAAACCTTCGATACCTTGTGGAGCTTGATACCCCTTCCAATTTTTCAATAATGAAACCGCACCAAATTCTCTTACGGATACCGGTGGAAACATTGGAATATCCCCTAAAGCGACATTAATTACCTCTTCCTTTAAATCTAAATTCATCTTTATCCCCCTTTCTATTATTTTTATATACAATCAAACATTAGAAATTCTACATAAATTAACTCCACAGCTATCAATCGGTAAATCTATATTAAATTCAATTTTTTTATCTATATTTAAAAAGAATTTATACTCTTCAAAATCAGACATAAACTTTTCCACGCACACATCATGTGCTAATACAATTGCATTATTGATCAATTTAGGCTGCCATATTTTTAACAAATCAGTGTATTCCTTTTTAGAGCCATTTAGCTCTACATCTATAAATAATAAATCAACGCTATCATCCTTAATTAATTTAACTCCATCAAATGCATCCTTGCATTCTATCCTTACGTCAACTTTTTTTTTCAAAAACATCAAATTTTCCCTAGCAGCCATACAGGCTTTTGAATTAATATCAAATCCTGTTATAGTGGTGAGATCTTTATGTAACATTCCTGCCCCTAACCATAATTGTGCATATCCATAATAACTTCCTAGTACTACGACATTCTTTATATTTTCACTTGACGTTATAGCATATAAAAATCTTTCCATTATCGGTGTAATAGTAGTACTAGGTAAATCAATATTGTTTTTTATTGTTTTTTTTATGTCATGAAACGACTGCTCATCAAATTTAGTATCGTCCTGTACAATCTTTTCTTTTACTAGCCAGTTAATTAAATGTTCGATATTTTTATTTCTCTTTAAGATGCTCATTTAATTGCTCCTTCACTTCATGAATTCCCCTAGAACCTTACCGAATTTATATATTTTAGAAGATATATCTTTCTTTTCTTCATAACTCATCTTTTTTAGATTCCCTATAATAAATTCTTTTTCTACTACAGTAGCACCTAAAGAGCGAAATACTTCTTTTAATTGTTTAGCACCATGTACTGCATCTTCATAACTCGCTCCTGTAATTAATAAAAATACTGTTTTTCCTTTTAAAGGCTTAAATTCATCTTGATAATCATATAACGGTCCTGCATAAAGATTTATAGCATTAATTATGCCTCCAGCCACACTACGCCAATAGGCTGGTGCAGCAACTACAATATAATCATTATCATTAATGGAGTTATACATTGCATTTACTCCAGCATGATTGTATTCCAGAGGCTTTCTACCATCATAAAACGGTAAATCTAGATCCCTAATATCAATATAATCCACACGATTTTTACTCTCTTCTTCAAAACCTCGACGAATTAATTTCAAAAACTCCCTAGTCGCAGATTTAATATTTAGTTCAGGTGCGGGTTTTAAGCTACCACAAATTAATAATGTACGATTCATTTCATACCTCCTATATAATTCCAAAAATTACGAAATAAGATATTCATTCATATCAATATTTGGAGTATCTTCTAAATCAATAGACGGATGATATGAAGATAACTTAGTTTTCGGTTTAGTTAATGTTGAATTGTTAATGTTATAGATTAAAGATGATATATTTTCTACATTAAGCTGTTTGAAAATCTCTTCCATAGAACAAGGATTTTTAATTTCAAATAAAATATGTTCCAACGACTTACCAGATTTTTCGATTCCATCATATGCTAAAACATATCCAACCATATGATCCTTTAAATTCTGCCATTCGCACATTTCAATACCTAAGAATAATGCTTTCGAAAATACTTCTGCAGACTCTTTATACATTTTTTCTTCTAGTAATACACAACCTAATCCATAATAAATTCTTTCTAAATTAAATCTATCTTTATTACCTTTAGCAATTTCAACTGCTACATTAAGATTCTCTAGTGCAAAAGATATATTTCTAGCTTTCCATGCTAACATTCCAAGACGATAATAATAAGCTGCACTCAAAGTCGCCTTATTGTTGTATTTTTCGAAAAATTTACCGAACTCTTTATGCCATAAATTCACTGCTAGTTTATAATCTTTTTTGATTTCTAATAAAAAAGTTATATTAGAAATCAAGTTAAATCTTAAATAAGCTGGACCTATCCCTTTTTCATTTTTTATTATTTCTAAAGCTTTTAACTCTCTTTCTAATACCTGTACAAAAATTGTATTTTTTTCTTCTTCCGTATTATTTCTATTCTCCACTACATTAAGAAAACTTAACCCATTATAAATCCAACTTTTTTCCAATTTACTTTGTGAATTTTCCTCATTCTCTACATATTTCATTCCTTTGTTGTAATGAGAGTGAGCAAGATCAAATTTATAAAGTCTTTTCGTTGCTAATAAAGCACTTAAATATTCTAAGTGGGCTTTCGTCTCCTTGTCATGAGTGGCTACTATTGCTTTTTGTAGCGCTTTATATGATTTCTCTATCATCCCTAAGTTAGCATGTACCAATCCTAATATTCTAAATACTTCCTCTTCCTTACCTGATAAAAGTTGAGCATAACACGCCACATAAGCACCCTCATAATTTTGCGTGACTAGTGCTAAAGCTGCATTTCCTAAGAGATTGTCCTCAAATAAGGTATAATCTACATTTTGATAAGAAGTAACATCGTGAGTAATCCGTATCACTTTAGGGGTTAAATCCAATAGCACTTTACTGAATATTTTATATCTTGCTAAGCTGATACAAGCTCTAATATCATCATATTCAACCTTATCCTCTTCCACATTATTTACAAATTCCGCAAAAGCCCATAATATGGAGAGAGAATTTCTATTAGATATTTTACATAGTCTATATAATATTCTTATTGAAGCTCTATCTAACCATTCTGCTTCATTAACTATAATAGCAACTTTTTTATTTTTTTTATGGTATACAGATTCAAATAACTTGGATATCTCCACGCACAAATTATCGATTAATCTCATAGCTGCTTTCGATTCACGACTTATCCGACGAATAATACTATATAGAACAGAATCTGCAGATATATCCGTATTTTTCCAATTCCCCTCCAGTTCTTTATAGCTATTCTCAACTTGTTTAGTTTCTATAGGAAATTCTTCATAAAACTCTTCAATTATTTTTTTCATAATATTCTCTATTCCCTGATATGATCCAAGAGAATGATTTTTAATTTCAGTTGAAATTATATACATATCATCATGGTTATTGTTTGGATTTTCGAAATTTTTATCAATTATCCATGAAAATTTACTTTCTTTTAATAAATTGATATAGTCTAATTGTTTTGTATTATTAGCCATATTTTCCTCCTGTATATTTATGGCAGAAGAGTTGCAGCTCCCCTGCCATATGTATATTAAATTAACATTGATAAATTCATTCTCTTTTTTACCACTCCGCTACTACTAATGCTGCTTCAATTTCATCTTCTGTTGTTGTGTTTTCATTTAGTTCTAGTTCTTCTAATGATTTTAATAATTCCTTTGGAATTTCACGACTCATTTTTTTCACCTCCTTTCTCAGATCTTCTTTTGGAATTTACCACTCTGCTACTACTAATGCTGCTTCAATTTCATCTTCTGTTGTTGTGTTTTCATTTAGTTCTAGCTCTTCTAATGATTTTAATAATTCCTTTGGAATTTCACGGCTCATTTTTTTCACCTCCTTTCTCAGATCTTCTTTTGGAATTTACCACTCTACTACTAATTTCCCTAAAAATTTTCAAAACAAATGCAATGTGTCGCAAATTATTAAATCACGGATCCCTCCACTACAAAGTTTTACTTAACGTTGGCCATACTATATCCGTAAATAATGCCACGGTTGCTGTAAGAAGAACCACTTTCTCCATAAATAATTGAACTTTCATTTTCATAATATATTCCATCCTTACTATATAAATTTTTTAACGTA